>Ga0302235_10004082_pt1 | contig 10074 bp, 7 predicted proteins | sample II_Palsa_N3_3_FD_193577 | JGI IMG/M metagenome (GOLD analysis project Ga0302235, IMG submission 193577) | Peat permafrost microbial communities from Stordalen Mire near Abisko, Sweden - II_Palsa_N3_3 | ecosystem: Environmental > Terrestrial > Soil > Palsa > Peat permafrost | place: Sweden... | reverse complement strand
GAGCCGATGACGCAGGCCTACCGGCTCGAGATTTCCTCGCCCGGCATCGACCGCCCTCTGGTGCGCGAATCGGATTTCGTCCGCGCCGTCGGCCACGAGGCGCGCGTCGAGATGGCGGTTGCGATCGATGGCCGCAAGCGCTTTCGCGGACGCATCACGGCGGTCGCGCCCGGTCTCGACGGGCCGGCGGCGCGGATGACGTCGACCGCCGACGACACGAGCGAGACCGAGGTCGAGCTGCCAATCCGCGCCATGGCGGAGGCCAGGCTCGTGCTGACCGAGGATCTCATCCGCGCCGCGCTCAGGCGCGAGAAAGCCGCCCTCAAAGACGCGAAGCGACCGGCGGGCCGCAGGGCGGGCGCCGACCGGAAGACAAGTCCGGACGTCGCCTCCGGGACGAAATCGAACGAACTCAAAGCCGTGGCCCGCGGCGCGGCGTCAAAGCCGCTCGGGCCAGATGAAGGAGACACCCATGGCCGTTAGCGCCAACCGACTCGAACTGTTGCAGATCGTCGACGCGGTCGCGCGGGAAAAATCGATCGACCGCTCGATCGTGCTCGCATCGATGGAGGACGCGATGCAGAAGGCCGCGCGTTCGCGCTACGGCCAGGAAACCGAGGTCCGCGCCGAGATCAACCCGAAGACCGGCGAAATCCGGTTCTCGCGGCTGCTTCTCGTCGTCGACGAGGTCGAGAACGACGCGACGCAGATGACGCTCGCCGAAGCGCAGAAAAAGAACCCGTCGGCCCAGATCGGCGACTGGATCGCCGAATCCCTGCCGCCGTTCGACTACGGGCGCATCCCCGCCCAGGCGTCCAAGCAGGTGCTGGTGCAGAAGATCCGCGAAGCCGAACGCGACAAGCAATATGACGTCTACAAAGACCGCATCGGCGATATCATCAACGGCGCGGTCAAGCGGGTCGAATATGGCAACGTCGTGGTCGATCTCGGCGGTTCCGGCGCAGGCGAAGCGGTTGTGCGGCGCGACGAATTGATCCCGCGCGAGATGTTCCGGCCCGGCGACCGGATCCGCGCCTATGTCTATGACGTCCGGCGCGAGGCCCGCGGCCCGCAGATCTTCCTTTCCCGCACCCATCCTCAATTCACCTCCAAGCTGTTCGCCCAGGAAGTGCCGGAAATCTACGATGGCATCGTCGAGGTGAAGTCGGTGGCTCGCGATCCCGGCTCGCGGGCCAAGATCGCGGTCATGTCGAACGATTCTTCGATCGATCCCGTAGGCGCCTGCGTCGGAATGCGCGGCTCGCGCGTGCAGGCGGTCGTCAATGAATTGCAGGGCGAGAAAATCGACATTATTCCCTGGTCGCCGGACGCCGCGACCTTCATCGTCAACGCGCTCCAGCCGGCCGAGGTGATGAAGGTCGTGCTCGACGAAGATTCGACCCGCATCGAGGTGGTCGTTCCCGACGATCAGCTGTCGCTGGCGATCGGCCGGCGCGGCCAGAATGTGCGCCTCGCCTCGCAGCTCACCGGCTGGGACATCGACATCCTGACCGAAGCCGAAGAATCCGAGCGCCGGCAGAAGGAATTCGCCGAGCGCACGCAGAACTTCATGGATGCGCTCGACGTCGACGAGACGGTCGCCCAGCTCCTGGCTTCGGAAGGCTTCCGCGCGGTCGAGGAAATCGCCTATGTCGAGCCGCGCGAGCTCGCATCGATCGAAGGCTTCGACGCCGACACCGCGGCCGAGATCCAGGCGCGCGCGCAGGGGCATCTGGCCCGGATCGAAGCCGAGTTCGACGATCAGCGTAAGGCGCTGGGAGTGTCGGACGATCTCAAGCAGATCGAGGGCCTCACCACGCCGATGCTGGTCAAGCTCGGCGAAAACGGCGTCAAGACGCTCGAGGATCTCGCCGATTGCGCCAGCGACGACCTCGTCGGCTGGACCGAACGGGGCGAAAGCGGCGAGACGGCGAAGCCTGGCTTCCTCAACGGCTTCGACGTGTCGCGGGCGCAGGCCGACGCCATGATCCTGGACGCGCGTGTGCGCGCGGGCTGGATCGAGGCGCCCGCGCCCCAGACCGAATCGCAAGCGGAGGAAGGCGGAGGCGTCTGAACAGCGCTGGGATTGTTCGATTGCGGACCGGGAGCTTGAGCGACGAAGCGGGATCGGAGCGGACCTGTATTGTGACGGGGATGAAGGACGTCCCCGAGGCGATGCTGCGCTTCGCCCTTGGCCCCGATGGGTCGGTTGTTCCCGATATCCGCCGCAAGCTGCCCGGCCGCGGGGTATGGACGCGGTTGAGCTTCGCGACGGTGAACCGGGCGGCCTCGAAGCAGGCGTTCTCGCGCGCGTTTCGCGCCAAGGCGGAGGCGCCCGCTTCGCTCGCCGAGGCGGTCGACGCGCTCCTGGAGCGCGACGCGCTCCAGTCGCTGTCGATCGCCAACAAAGCCGGCCTCGTCGTCGCCGGCGCGTTCAAAGTCGATGCGGCGATCGAGTCCGGCGGCGTCGCGGCGCTGATTCAGGCGAGCGACGGCGCGCCCGACGGAGCGGCCAAGCGAGCCCAAGTCTTGACCGCCAAACTCGGCCTTGAGGCAAAAGCCGTCGCGCGCGTCGATTTGTTCACGTCGCGGCAATTGGATTTGGCATTGGGGAGGGCAAATGTGATACATGCTGCCCTCAAACAAGGCGCAGCGAGTTCGGCCTTTCTCGCAAGGGCGGATCGTTTGCGCCGCTATCGCGTAAGCGAAGCGGACGCGACAACACGGACAGAGCGCGGCGGCGCGCCGGCCGATGAGGCCGGAACGCTTGGCAGGCCCACAAAATTGGCTGAGAAGCCAAGCGGTTAGGAATAGGCATGAGTGAAACGAACAATAGCGACAAGTCTGTGGGCGCCCCGCCGCCGAAGGCGACGCTGCACCTGAAGCGCCCGGTTGAGCAGGGCTCGGTGCGGCAGAGCTTTTCGCACGGGCGCAGCAAGACAGTCGTCGTCGAGAAAGTAAAGCGCCGCATTTTGACGCCGGGCGAGGCGCCGCCGACTGCCGCTCCGGCCCAGGTCGCCGTTGCGCCGGCCAAGCCCATTCTCGCCGCCGCAGCGAGGTCGGCCCCCGTTGCGCCGGCGAAACCCGCCGCGCCGCCCCCGCCCAAGACCGGGGTCGTGTTGCCCACTCTCACGGCCGAGCAGCGCGAGGCGCGCGCCCGGGCGCTGATCGACGCGCGGGCGCATGAGGAGGAGGACCGCCGCCGGCAGGAGGCGGACGCCGGCGCTCGGCGCGAGCGCGAGACGCGCGATCGCCTTGAACGCGAGGCCGCCGAGGCGCGCAAGCGCGACGAGGAGCTTCGCCGCGCCCAGGAAGCCAATTTCAAGCGTCAGTCGGAGGACGAGGCGCGAAGGCGCCTGTCCGGCGGCGAACCGGCGCCGTCCCCGTCGATCCCGCGGGTGGCTCCGACCGCACCCGGCGCCGCCCTCCCCGGAGCGCTCGCGCGCGCAGCCGGCGAGGAGGACGAAGCCAAGCGCGTCATACGGCGCCCGGCGCTGGTCCTGCCGGGACAAAAGGTCATCGTCCCGACGCCGCGTCCGCCGCGCGGCGGCGAGCAGCGCAACCGGGGCCGCCTCACCGTCACCAGCGCCACCTCGGGCGAAGAGGAGCGCACGCGCTCGGTCGCCGCGTTCCGCCGGCGCACCCAGCGGCTGAAGGGTCACGGCGCACAGGAGCAGAAAGAGAAAATCGCGCGCGAGATCGTGCTGCCTGAAGCAATCACGATCCAGGAGCTCGCCGGCCGCATGTCAGAGCGCGCGGTCGACGTGATCAAGCTTTTGATGCGCCAGGGCCGCATGGTGACGCTAACCGACACGCTGGACGCCGACACCGCGCAGCTCGTCGCCGAGGAGATGGGGCATTCGGTCAAGCGGGTCGCCGAATCCGACGTCGAGGAAGGCTTGTTTGATCGACCGGATGAAGAAGGCGCGCCGGTGCCGCGTCCGCCCATCGTCACCATCATGGGCCATGTCGATCACGGCAAGACCTCGCTGCTCGACGCGATCCGCCACGCCAACGTGGTGGCGGGCGAAGCCGGCGGCATCACTCAGCACATCGGCGCCTACCAGGTCGTCGCGCCCGGCGGCCAGACGATCACCTTCATCGACACGCCAGGCCACGCGGCCTTCACCGCCATGCGCGCGCGCGGCGCGAAAGTCACCGACATTGTGGTGCTGGTCGTGGCGGCCGACGACGGCGTCATGCCGCAGACGATCGAGGCGATTCGTCACGCCAAGGCGGCCAAGGCTCCGATCATCGTCGCCATCAACAAGATCGACAAGCCCGAGGCCAATCCCCAGCGGGTGATGCAGGAGTTGCTGCAGCACGACGTGCAGGTCGAGGCGTTCGGCGGCGATACGCTCGCGGTCGAGGTTTCGGCGACCAAGAATACCAATCTCGACAAGCTGCTCGAGGCGATCGCGCTCCAGGCCGAGCTGCTCGATCTCGTCGCCGACCCCGAACGGGGCGCCGAAGGCACGGTTATCGAGGCTAGGCTCGACCGCGGACGCGGACCGGTGGCGACGGTGCTCGTGCAGCGGGGTACGCTCAGGGTCGGCGCACTGGTCGTCGCGGGCTCGCACTGGGGCCGGGTCAGGGCGCTGATCGACGGCAAGGGCGAGGCCGTCGAGTGGGCTGGGCCCTCGACGCCGGTCGAGGTGCTCGGATTCTCCGGCGCGCCGGACGCGGGCGATCGCGTCGCCGTGGTCGAGACCGAAGCGCGGGCGCGCGAAATCACCGAATATCGCGAGCGTCAGAGGCGAGAGAAGCAGGCGGCGCGCGGACCCGCGCTACGGACCTCGCTCTCCGACATGATGAGCAACCTGAAGGCGGCGGGGCACAAGGAGCTGCCGATCGTCCTCAAAGGCGACGTCCAGGGGTCGGTCGAGGCGATCACGGCTGCGCTCGAGAAGCTCGGCAACGACGAAGTCGTGGCGCGGGTCATTCACGGCGGCGTCGGCGGCGTGACCGAGTCTGACGTGACGCTGGCCGAGGCCTCGAAGGCGGTGATCCTCGGGTTCAACGTGCGCGCGCACAAGGAGGCGCGCGATCTCGCCGAGCAGGCCGGCGTCGAGATCCGCTACTACAACATCATCTATAATCTCGTCGACGATGTGAAGGCCGCGCTCTCGGGGATGCTGGCGCCGACGCTGCGCGAGACGATGCTGGGCAACGCGCAGATTCTCGAGCTGTTCCACATTTCCAAGGTCGGGACAGTCGCCGGCTGCCGGGTTACCGACGGCGTCGTGCAGCGCGGCGCGCACGTGCGCCTTATCCGCGACAGCGTCGTCGTGCATGAGGGCAAGCTGTCGACGCTCAAGCGCTTCAAGGACGAAGTCGCCCAGGTGCAGGCGGGCCAGGAGTGCGGCATGGCGTTCGAGAACTACCAGGACATGCGGGTCGGCGACGTCATCGAGTGCTACAGCGTCGAGGAGATCCGCCGCACCCTGTAACGGACCGCGGACGGAACGAGGACCATGCGAACTCACGTCACCCGCGCCGCCGAGGGTTTCGACCGTCGGTCCTTCACGGTCGCCGAAATCCTGCGCATGCAGGACGCCGGCATCATCTCGGAGGAAGAGAATTTCGAGCTGATCGAAGGCGAGATCGTGCCGATGCAGGCGAAAACCCACATCGACGAGCTCATCAAGTCGGCGCTCAATATAGCTATCGTGCGCGCGCTTCCGGATCGTCTCTGGCTTGGGGTGGGAACCACGATCTATCTAAGCGCCGACACCTTCGTCGAGCCGGATCTGGTCATTTATCCCAGAGGCGTCAAGCTCGAGGAGGTCAAGGGACCGGACATCCTGCTGGCGATCGAAGTCGCCGCGACGAGCCTCGCCTACGACCGGGGCTTGAAGGCGCGCCTCTATGCGCGCCATGGCGTCAACGAGCTGTGGGTGATCGACGCCGAGCGGCGGCGAACCTTCGTCCATAGCGGTCCTGAGGCGGCCGGTTGGCGCACCATCGTCGAGCGAGCTCGCGACGAGCCGCTGACTTTTGCGGCGCTGCCCGGATTTTCGATCAAGCTCGGGGCGATCTGAACCACCGCCCCGGCGAACAGCCGCCGCGCCCGACGCCCTGGCCGCATTCGCCGCCCCTCGCCTGAAAGGAAAGCGCAATGCCCCGCTCCTTCTCCAAGCCGCACAGCGCGAGCCACAGGCTCGAACGGGTCAGCGAGCTGATCCGCCATGCGGTTGCCGAGATTCTCGCCCGCGGCGAAGTGCGCGACGACGCGCTCGATCGCCATCCGCTGACCGTCCCCGCGGTGCGCATGTCGCCGGATCTCAAGCTTGCGACGGTCCTGGTGATGCCGCTCGGCGGCCAGGGCGCCGGGGCGACGATCGAGGCGCTCGACCGCCACAAGAAGGAGCTGCGCGCTCTCGTCGCGCGGCGCGTCAACCTCAAGTTCGCTCCCGATCTGCGCTTTGCCCTCGATACGAGCTTCGAGGCGCAGGCGCGCATGGACGCGCTCCTGAGATCGCCGCCGGTGGCGCGAGACCTCAAGAGCCGCGGCGACGAGGGCCAAGGATGACCGACGACGGCCGCGACGGCGGACTGTCCAGCCCCGAGGGGCGCGAGCATGAGAAGCCTCGTCAGAAGCGCTCTTCCCGGGTCGAGGTCGACGGCTGGATCAACCTCGACAAGCCGACCGGCGTCTCCTCGACCCAAGCCGTCGGACGGCTCAAGTTCCTGTTCAACGCCAAGAAGGCGGGCCACGCCGGCACGCTCGACCCGCTCGCATCGGGGGTGCTGCCGGTCGCTTTCGGCGAGGCGACCAAGACCGTGCCGATCGTACAGGACGGCGCCAAGGCTTACCGCTTTCGCGTGCGCTGGGGCGAGGAAAGCGCGACCGACGACGCGGAAGGCGAGATCGTCGCGCGCTCGGGCCGACGCCCGGCTCCAGCCGAGATCGAAGCCCTCTTGCCCCGCTTCGTTGGCGTCATCCTGCAGACGCCGCCGACCTTCTCCGCCATCCGGATCGACGGCGCGCGCGCCTACGACCTCGCGCGCGAAGGCGAAAGCTTTCAAATTCAACCGCGCCCGATCAGCGTCTACCGCCTCGAGCTGATTTCAGCCGAACCGGATGCCGCGGTGCTCGAGGCCGAGTGCGGCAAGGGCGCCTATGTGCGCGCGATCGCTCGCGATCTCGGCCGCGCGCTCGGCTGCTACGGCCATGTGATCGAATTGCGCCGGACCCGCGTCGGCCCGTTTTCCGCCGATGCGGCGGTTGGGCTCGATCGCCTGCCGGAGGACCCGGGCCTGATGGCTCGCGCGCTTCTGCCGGTGCAGGCGGGTCTCGCCGAAATCCCACTCTTCGCCATCGACCGCGCCGGCGCTGCGACCCTAAGGCGCGGCCAGAAGCTGCTTCTGCGCGGGCCCGCGCCGATGCAAGGGCCGGCCTACGCCGAATGCTTCGGAACGCCGATCGCCTTTGGCGTCATCCGGGACGGCTATTTCGTCTCGACCCGGGTGTTCAACCTGCGCGGATAGCGCCGCTGCTCACTTCCACGCGTCGAACGCCTTCTCCAGCATCGCCTGTCCGTCGGCGGATTTCTGGAACACGACCTTGGCGATGCGGTCGTCGTTGAGCAGCAGCGGGAAGTCGAACCAGGCGCGCGTCTGCATCAGGTCGAGGTTGCGGGCGGTGTCGGAATCGCCCTTGGCCAGCGCAATAAGGAAATAGGTGTCGCTGATCTTGACCTTGACGCTGGTCAGCGCTTCGGCCGCGGTCGAATCCTCCATCCGCATCTGCGGCAGGCCAACGTCCTTAAAGCCGGTGATCGGGGCGCCATCGGCGAAGGAGAATTTGAGATCGATCGTATGCGTCGCCTGCAGGGTCGGATCGGTGTTTTTCCTCAAGGTCATCGTGGCGTGCATCTTGAGATCGGGGATGTCGGCCTCAGCCTTGACCGCGACAGTCGCCGGCTGGCCGGGCGCCGCAGGAATCAACGACCACACCGTCGAGCCCAGGCTGACCACCGGCTTCTGCGGATTGTCGGCCGAAGCGACAAGCATCGCCGCGCGGCCCGCCGACGGCGCGGGGGCCGCGGACGCCGCAGGCGGGCTTTGCGTTTCGGCCGCCGGGGCCGCCGGCGCGGCGCCCTGAGCGGCCGATTGATCCGCTTTCGGTGCGCTCGCGGTAGCAGCGGGCGCGGCAGGGTTTGCCGGGGTCGCCTCGACGCGCTGGGCGATCTTTGCCGGCGGCTGCGGAGCGGGGGGCGCCGTCGCTTCGACGGGAGGCTTGATCGCCAAGTCCTGCGGTTTCTGGCGCATCAGGATCGCAGCGCCCGCCACCGCCAGGACGACGCCAAGCGCGACCGCCGCCGCAATCCATAGCCATGGCTTCGGCTTGCCGTCGTCAATGCCCGGCGCGACCGGGCGCTGGCCTTCGAAATCCTGTCTCGCGCCCGCGCCGGGGCGATCGAACTCGCCCGGCACTTCCGGCGCCGCGGCCGATTCCACCGGTTCGTCGGGGCGGGTCGCGACAACCGGCGGCGCCGCAGAGGCGTGCACCTCATCCGCCCACCTCGACCGAGCCGACTTGGCGAGATCAGGCGGCGGCTGGAAATTGTCCTCTCTGGCGTCTTTCGTCCCAATCGCCGAGGACGTGGCGCTGCTCCTCGCCCCAGGGGATGACGCCGGTCTGGCTCCGGCAACGGCGGGTTGAGGCCGACCCGGCGGCGCCTCCGGCGCCGCGGCGGCGGCCAGCTTTCCCGCAGGCGCAGCGGCCGGGTTCGCCAGCGCCGAGGCCGGCTGGGGCCGAGGGGGTGGCGATGTTGGCGGCGGTGTTCGCAGCGGAACGGACGGTTGACCGGATCCGCCCGGCGCTGGCGACCCCGCTTGGAACGGCGGTCTGGGCGCGCTCGCCTGCGGAGCGGGAGACCCTGCCATCGGCGCGTTCTGCGGCGACCCGGGTGTAGCCGGGCGCTGGAAAGCTGCGGGTTGAGCGGGCGCGGTCGGCGCCGCGGGTTTCGGCGAAGGCGGCGGCGAAGCGCCCGCTCTGCCGCCAGGGGGCGAAGTCGGAGCCGTCGCCGGGGGCCGGGGAACTGAGGACTGAGCCGTCTGTTGCGATGGGAAGTTTTCCTCGATCTGGGCGATCGCGGCGTCGAGCGCGTTCGCTTCCCGCGCGATGTCGCTTTCCGGCAAAGGCGGACGCAGGCTCCTCAATTGCTCGATGAGGGCCTTGCGGGCGCGGACATAGATCGCCTCGCGCGTCGCCGGCGTACCGCCGCTCGGCAAATTGGCGACGGCGCGCGTGAGCAGCGAATGATAATCAGCCATGAAGCGTCCGCTCAACCGCTCTGCAGGAACCCGCGAACGGTCCCTTAATCCTGAAACGGATCATGCACAAGAATGGTATCGTCGCGCTCAGGACTCGTCGATAATAAGGCGACGGGGGCGCCGACCAGTTCCTCGATTCGGCGCACATATTTTATCGCCTGCGCCGGCAGGTCGGCCCACGACCGCGCTCCGCTCGTCGCTCCGTTCCAGCCTTCGATCGTTTCATAGATCGGTTCGATACGCGCCTGCGCGGATTGGGAAGCCGGCAGATATTCGATCTCCTCGCCGTTCAGGCGGTAACGCGTCGCCACCTTGATGGTCTCAAAGCCGTCGAGAATGTCAAGCTTGGTCAGCGCCAAGCCGTCGATGCCGGAGGTGCGGACCGCCTGGCGCGCGAGCACGGCGTCAAACCAGCCGCACCGGCGCGGTCGGCCGGTGTTGGTGCCGAATTCGCGGCCGCGCTGGCCGATGAGACGGCCGACATCGTCGTCGAGCTCGGTCGGGAACGGGCCGCCGCCGACGCGCGTCGTGTAGGCCTTGGCGATGCCGAGCACATAGCCGATCGCCCTCGGCCCCAGCCCCGACCCGGTCGCTGCGTTGCCCGCGACGGTGTTTGAGGACGTCACGTAGGGATACGTTCCGTGATCGACGTCCAGGAGGGCGCCTTGCGCGCCCTCGAACAGAATGCGCTTGCCCGCGCGCCGCTCGCTGTCGAGAATTTCGAACGTCGGGGCCATGAACGGCAGAACCTTGGGCGCGACCGCGACCAATTCGGCGCGAATGGCGGCGGGG
>Ga0302235_10004080_pt1 | contig 10075 bp, 9 predicted proteins | sample II_Palsa_N3_3_FD_193577 | JGI IMG/M metagenome (GOLD analysis project Ga0302235, IMG submission 193577) | Peat permafrost microbial communities from Stordalen Mire near Abisko, Sweden - II_Palsa_N3_3 | ecosystem: Environmental > Terrestrial > Soil > Palsa > Peat permafrost | place: Sweden... | reverse complement strand
GGAGTGGGTGCCGAGCAGGAAGACGTCCCCCGGCCTGCTCTCGGTGGCCCATTCCTCGTGCACCGTGCCGACCGGAACCTCGTCCGGTTCGGCGACCACGCGGAAGTCGCCGAGCTCGGGGATGGCCCCGCCCGAGGTCAGCGCGGCCAGCCGGGCCCCGCGGCGGCCCTTGACGGTCCCGTTCACCCGGTCCCGGTGCAGGTAGTAGGCACGGCGCCCGCGGCCGGTGCGGATCCCCTCGGCCAGCAGCTCGGTGATGTCCTCGAAGTCCTCGCCGGTCAGGTCGCGGAACGGCGCCGCCTGCCGGGCCAGCGTGAGCAGCTCGCCTTCGGACCACGGCTCGGCGGCCGACTCGGCCACCATCTGCTGCGCCAGGATGTCCAGCGGCATGACCGGAACGACGATGGCGTCGAGCCGTCCGCACCGCACGGCGCGCAGCAGCGCGGCGCATTCCACCAGCTCGTCCCGGGTCGTCGGGTACAGCCGGCCCGAAGGCGTCCCGGCCCGGGTGTGATTCGACCGGCCCACCCGCTGCAGGAAGGTGGCGATGCTGCGCGGTGAGCCGATCTGGCATACCAGCTCGACCGGTCCCACGTCGATGCCCAGCTCCAGTGAGGCCGTGGCCACCAGGGCCCGCAGGTCCCCGGCCCGCAGCCGGGCCTCGACCCGCTGCCTGCGGCCCTTGGACAGCGAGCCGTGATGGGCGGCCACCTGCGCGCCGAGCTCTTCGCCCAGCCGCTCTCCCAGCTGGTGGGCGACCCGCTCGGCCATGCTCCGCGTGTTGACGAACACCAGTGTGGTCCGGTGGCCGCTCACATGCCCGGCGATCAGGTCCAGGATCTGGGCCATCTGCCCGGTCGTGGGCACCGCGCCGAGCTCGTCGCCGGGAAGCTCCAGGGCCAGGTCGAGGTCCCGGCGGTGCCCGGAATCCACGATGGCGCACCTCGGCGTTCCGTCCGGGTGGTCGCGGTCCGGCCCCGAGCCGACCAGCAGCCGCGCGATGGCCTCGATCGGGCGCTGGGTCGCGGACAGCCCCACTCGCTGCACCGGCCCGGCCGCGATGTGCGCCAGCCGCTCCAGCGTCAGGGCCAGGTGTGAGCCGCGCTTGTTCGAGGCGACGGCGTGGATCTCGTCCACGATCACCGTCGTGGTGCTGCCCAGCATGGACCGGCTCCGCTCCGCGGTGACCAGGAGATACAGCGACTCCGGGGTGGTGATCAAGATGTCGGGCGGGTGCTTGAGCATGGCCGCCCGCTCCGCCGGCGCGGTGTCGCCGGTCCGCACCGCCACCCGGATGGCGGGCGGTCGCAGTCCGAGCCGGCCGGCCACCGCGGCGATCTCGCGCAGCGGCACCTCCAGGTTCTGCTGGATGTCCGTCGCCAGCGCCTTCAGCGGCGACACGTAGACGACCTGGGGCCCGCTCCCCGGCGGCAAACCCGCCCCCGGCCCGTCCGGCAGGGTCCCGTCCGGCAGTGTCCCGTCCGGCAGTGTCCCGTCCGGCAGTGTCCCGGCATCGTGGCCGCAGTACAGATCGTGCTCGCAAGCCAGATCATGGGCCCGGTAGAACCGGTCGATGCAGACCAGGAAGGCGGCCAGGGTCTTACCGGATCCGGTCGGCGCCGCGATCAGCGTGTGCCGGCCCGCGGCGATCTCGCCCCACCCCGCGGCCTGCGGATCGGTCGGGCCGGCCGGGAACCGGCCCCCGAACCAGGCGCGCACGGCGGGGTGAAACGACTCGAGCACGCGCCCACCGTACCCCCGGGCGCCGACATTCCCGCCGGGGAAATGGGTACTTTGGGTACGTGACCACGGCGATCGCGCAGTTCATGCGTGAGCTGGAGCAGATCTGGGACGACCACACCGACGCGCTGCTGGCCCGCCGCGACGTGACGGCGTCGCTCACCGCGGTGGGTCCGGTGCCATCGGTGCTGCACATGCCGGCCATGACCGGCGCCGTCGGCAGCCAGGATCTGCAGCGCTTTTACGCCGAGGATTTCCTTCCTCACCTGCCCGGTGACCTGCTCCTGGCCAGGATCTCCCGCACCGTGGACCGGTTCCGCCTGGTCGATGAAATAACCGTGTCGTTCACCCACGACCGGGAACTGCCCTGGCTGCTGCCGGGAGTCAGCCCGGTGTTCCGCCGGGCTGAGGTGCTGGCCATCGCGGTCGTCGCCTTCGAGCGCAAGCGGATCCGCTCGGTCCGGGTGCTGTGGGATCACGCGACGCTGACCGCCCAGCTAGGCCTCCCCGGCCTGGTCGTGTCGAGCTAACCCGCACCGGTCCGCTGCCCCGCGGAGCCCCGCCTTAAGCGGGGCAGCCTAGCCCCACCCGCACTACCCACCCATCCAGCCACACCCACCGCAACCGAATTGGTATGGTTGTGACAACGTATACCAAAGAGTGTGTAGGATGCCGCAACCACCACAAACCGATCCTGCCCCGGGTGGCCGGCAAGGGGGCAGAACCCGGGAGAACTCAGCCCGCGTGGTAACTGGTGAATACCCAGAGGCCTGTGTGACTTTTGGGGACTGACTACTGGCTGGGCAGCGCCACTGGCCGGGCAACGCCACTGGCCGGGCAGCGCCACTGGCCGGGCAGCGCCACTGGCGGTGCAGCGCCACTGGCCGGGCAGCGCTGACCAGCCAGCGCTACTGGCCGAGCAGCCAGCGGCCGGGGGCGATTAGCTCGCGGGCCTGGGCCGGGCCCCAAGATCCGGGGGCGTACGGCTGGATCTTGGGCGGGTTCGCCAGTAGCGGGCCGGCCACCCTCCACACCGCGGCCAGCCCGTCCGGGCGGGTGAACAGGGACCGGTCGCCAAGGAGCACGTCGTGGATCAGCCGGACGTACGGTGGCAGCGGGTTGGCGCCTTTCAGGCCCGACAAGGGGATCGAGGTGTGAGCGTGATCGAGGTCGAAACCGGGGCCGGGCCTCTTGGCCAGCAGCGAGAGGTCGATCTCGCCGTCTCCGGCCAGGCTGAACGACAGGACGTTCGACTCGGCGGGCAACTGGCCGGCCAGCGGCCCGTCCGGCTCGCGCAGGACCACGCTGACTCGCTGCCTGGTCTCGGCCAGCCGCTTGCCGGTGCGCAGGTAGAACGGCACGCCGCGCCAGCGGGGGTTGTCGATCCACATCCGGGCGGCGACGTAGGTGTCCCGGCTGGACTTGGCGGCCACCCCAGGAACGTCGTGGTAGCCGTTGAACTGGCCGAGCACGACTTCGGCCGGGTCGAGCGGCCGGAACGAGGAGATGACCTTCTCCCGGGCGGCCTGCAGGTCCAGGGCACCCAGGCTGGCCGGGGGCTCCATCGCGACCTCGGCCGCCACCTGGAACAGATGGGTGACGAGCATGTCGAGCACCGCGCCGGTGGCATCGTAGAACACCGAACGGTCGGTGATGCCGAGCTTCTCCGGCACGTCGATCTGGACGGACTCGATGTACTTGCGGTCCCACACCGCGGCGAACAGCCCGTTGGCGAAGCGGAGCGTGTGCAGGTCCTGGGTGGCTTCCTTGCCCAGGAAGTGGTCAATCCGGTACACCTGCTGCTCGTCAAGGACCGAGTGCACCACCCGGTCCAGGGCCCGGAAGGCCTGCGCCGACGTGCCGAACGGCTTCTCATAGACGACCCGGGAACCCTTGGCCAGACCGTGCTGGCCGAGTGCCTTGGTCGTCTCGCCGAACGCGACCGGCGGAATCGCGAGATAGTGCACCAGCTGCGGGTTCCCGCCGAGTGACTCGCGCGCCTTCTCGAGGTGGTCGAGCAGGCTGCCCGGGCTGTCGGTGTTGAAGCCGCCTCCGGCGAAGTACACCCGCTCAGAGAAGGCCTTCCAGTCGGCGGGCTCCGGCTGCGGGCCGAACTGGGTGAGCGCGTCATGGACGTGCGCGCGGAAGTCCTCGTGCGCTATTTCGCCGCGTCCGTTGCCTACCAGTAGCCACTGCTTGGGCAGCAGGCCTTCCAGGGCGAGCTGGTAGAAGGCTGGCAGCACCATCCGCTTGGCCAGATCACCGGTCGCGCCGAACAGGACAAAGATCGTGGGCTCCAGCCCGGGGGCTGCGGTGCCGTGAGGTTTCGCCGTCGCCATGACACCAACCTACGTGACGGTGAAACGGGGCCGGCGGGTGACTGCCGGTTCCCGCAGCCGGTACTAGGGTTGAGCACGGATGTCTGACCAAACCCGATGAGGAGAACCCATGCCAACCCGTACCGCACGCACCGGCTGGACCGGAACCCTGGAGAAGGGCGTGGGCCAGGTCGAGCTGACGAGCTCCAAGCTTGGCACCTACGAGGTGTCCTTCCCCCGGCGGGCCGCCGACCATGCCGATGGCTACACCAGCCCCGAGGAGCTCATCGCGGCCGCGCACTCGGCCTGCTACGCGATGGCCCTGTCCGGGGCGATCGCCCAGGCCGGCGGCACGCCGCAGGCGCTGGATGTGCAGGCCGACGTGTCCCTCGGGCCGGACCCGGCGGGCGGTTTCCACCTGACCGGCATCAAGCTCACCGTGCGCGGCGAGGTGGAGGGCCTGTCCGCCGAGCAGTTCGCCGAGGCCGCCGCGGCGGCAAAGGTCGGCTGCCCGGTCAGCAAGGCGCTCACCGGCGTGGAGATCACCCTGGACGCCGCGCTCGAGGAGTAGCGGGCCTACAGCGCGAGGCCGCCGTCGACCGGGATGACCGCCCCGGTCACGGCGCTGGCGCTGTTTCCGGCCAGGAACGCCAGCATCGCGGCCACTTCGGCCGGTTGCAGCAGCCGCCCGAGTGGCTGCTGCGCGGCGAATGACCCGGCGCCCGCCAGGCCGTACAGCCGGGCGCTCTCGTCCAGGATCGGGGTGGCCGTCGAGCCGGGGCTGACCGCGTTCGCGGTGACGCCGGTGCTGCCCAGCTCGGCGGCCAGGGCGCGGATGAAGCCGGCCACCCCGGCCTTGGCCGCGCAGTACGCGGCGAGCATCGGCAGGCCGCGGGTCGCCGCGGCCGAGGCCACGGCCAGGAACCGGCCCTGGCGCGGCTCCGGTCGGCGCAGCAGCGCGGGCACCGCCACCCGGGCCAGGGCCAGCACCCCGCCCAGGTCGATATCGAGCACCGCCTGCTCCTGGCCGAGGGGCACCTCCCAGGCGGGTGCCCCGCCGGCGATCACGCCCGCCGCCGCGATCGCGGCATCCAGCCCGCCCCAGCGTTCCTCCGCCAGCCGCACCGCCGCGCCCAGCGCATCGCCGTCCCGGGTGTCGGCCTGCGCCGCCACCACCACGGGACCGCCTGCCGCGCCGCCTTCTGCCGCGCCGCCTTCTGTCGCACCAGCCCCAGCCGCCGCACAGGCGTCGGCGACGACCGCGTCTAGCTCTTCCCGGGTACCCAGCGCGTAGGGCAGCGCCGGGTCGTCGGCGCACCGGTCTACCGCGACCACCCGCCAGCCGCCGGCCGCCAGGGCCGCGACCGTGGCCGCGCCGATACCCCGCGCCGCCCCGGTGACCAGCGCGACCCGGTGACCGGTCAGAGTTGCCCCTTGGCCGGGTCGCCGGCTGGCACCGGGTCCAGCACGATGATCTCGGGCGGGCCGGCCAGCTTACCCGCGAGCGTGGGGTTGAGCGCGGCCAGGGCCGCGCCCTTGCTGTGCGTGGCCAGCGCGTCGCGGCTGGCCCACTTCTCCACCATGATCAGCCGGTCCGCGTCCGCGTTCAGGGTGTAAAGCTCGCAGCCGTCTTCGTTGTGCACCTGGGGAATGATGCCGGTGAAGGCGGCGATCACGTCCTCGCGGTACTCGGGCAGCGGCGTGATCGTGGCGACGACGACAACGGACACGGGTGGCTCCTGATTCAGTCGTTGAAGATCGCACCCAGGGCGGGTGCGACGTCAGTGTAGGTCCGGATCCGCCGCAGCCGCCCGTGGCCGAGCCGGGCCAGCTCCCGCGCCAGGTCGGGGTCCTGCTCGCCGGAGGTGTCGAGCAGCACGTCAAGCCGGGGCAGCCGGGCGGCGAACGGGCGGGGATCGGGCCCCGCGTTGTGCACGCAGTCGGACAGCAGGACGGCGCGCGCGTCCCGGACCGGGATACGGGCCAGCTCCCGCGCCGCGACCTGCAGGGGAAAGGCGATGTTGGTCAGCCCCTTAGCCGGGATGCGCAGCATCTTATCGAGCAGTGCCTGCGCCGGGACATGCTGCCCGAGGCGGCTCAAGATGGCCGCGTCGGACCAGAACGCGACCACGCCCAGGTCGTCGCGGGCCAGCTCAGCGGCCAGGGCCCCGACCGTGGCGGCGGCGGTGCGGATCCGTTCGCCCCGCATCGAGCCCGACACGTCGGCCAGCAGCAGCACGCTGCGCTTGGTGCGGACCCGCTCGCGGACGATGATGTCGTCCTCCTCCGGCAGCGGGTGCAGGATGAGCTGGTCCACGGTCCGGTCCAGGTCGATGTCGTCCGAGCCGCCCCGGTACCGCAGGCTGGCGAGCTCGCCCACGCCGCGCCGGGCGGTGGCGTCCCGCCGCGGCCGGGGCACGGCCAGCCGGGTCGCGATCTGCCGGGCCCGCCGGACCGTTTCGGCGTCGACGGCCAGCTCACTGTCTTCGATGTCGGTGAGCGTGCCCGTCTCCGCGGTCATGGCCGGGCCGCCGCTGCCGCGCTCCGGCGGGCGGCGCCCCGCCGGGCCGCCGCCGGTCAGGACCAGGCCGCCGGCTCCGCCCCGGCCCGCCTCGAGGAGCTGCGGCTCGGTGTCGAGCTGCTTGGGCCGGCGGCGCAGCGGGGTGGCCGGGGTGCGGGCCCGGTTGCTCCGGCGCGGCAGCAGCGAGTCCGCCCCGACTGTCCTTCAACCGGGGGCCGCCGCGGCCGGGTTCAGGATGAACTGGTCTTCCCAGATCTGCCGCAGCACCGCCTCCGGGGTCTCCTCCACCGTCTCGTCCAGGAAGATCCGGCCGGACAGCGCCACCACCATGGCGTCGTACACCACCTCGGGGTAGCTCTCGGCCGTCTCGTCGCGCACGTCGTGCAGGGGCAGGAGCTGACCGGCCACCAGGGTCAGGTCGATGGCGCCGCGTACGCTGCTGCCCTGCCGGATGTCGGGGTGCTCGCGGGTCGCGCGGGTCACCGCGACCGCGTCGTCCACCAGCCGGGCGTAGAGCGCGGGGGCCAGCCCGGGCAGCGGGGCGCGCAGGGCCACGATGCCGCGTTCGGCCACCGCGTCCTGGTAGCCGATGGCCAGCCGGCAGATCCGGTCGTGCACCGAGGTGGACAGCCGGGTGGTGCCCACGTTGTCGTAGGGGTTCATCGAGGCGACGACCCGGAACGTGGGCGCGGCCCGCACCAGCCCGGCGGTCGGCACCGCGATCTGCCGTTCGGCCATCGCGGTCAGCAGCGTGTTGAGCGTGTCTTCCGGCGCGCGGTTGAACTCCTCGATGTACAGGAAGCCGCCCGCGCGCATCGCCTCAAGCAGCGGCCCGTCGACGAAGTTGTCCGGGCTGTAGTCCTCCCGCAGGACCCGGGCCGGGTTGTGGTGGCCGACCAGCCTGGCCGGGGTCAGGTCGGCGTTGCCCTCGACGAAGACCAGCGGGATGCCCCACTCGGCCGTGATCGCCCGCAGCAGCGTGCTCTTGCTGGTCCCGGGCGGTCCCTCCAGGATCAGGTCACGCCCGGCGGCGACCGCCGCGAGCGCGAGGGTGAGCTCGCGCTCGCGGCCGACCAGGTGCACGGCGACCCGGTCGTAGGTGGCCGCCAGGCTGACGGCCGGACGCGCATCGGTCATTTGGTGAGCAGGCCGGCGTCGATGGGCAGCGTCACGCCGGTGACGTAGCGGGCCTCGTCCGAGGCCAGCCACAGCACCGCGTTGGAGATGTCGACCGGCTCGACCCACGGGATCGGCAGCACGTTCAGGCTCGCGAACCGGGGGGCCAGAGCCTCCGGGGTCCGCTCGGCCTCGGGCAGGTCCGAGGCGAACAGCTCGTAGGTGGCGGAGTTCTGGATCATGTCGGTGTTGACCACGGTGGGGTGCACGCTGTTGACGCGGATCATGTCCGGGGCCAGCTCCCGCGCCAGGGTCCGCATCAGCCCGACCACGCCGTGCTTGGCCGACGTGTAGTGCCCGATGTTCTCGATCGCCTGCAGCCCGGCGGTCGAGCTGGTCAAGATGATCGACCCGCCGCCGGCGGCCCGGAGGTGCGGGATGGTGGCCTTGGCCGTGTGCCACACGCCGGTGAGGTTGACGTCGATCATGTCCTGCCAGGTCACGTCGTCGAGCTCCGCCAGCGAGCCGAAGCTGAAGATCCCGGCGTTCGCCGACACGATGTCCAGCCGCCCGAGCTGGGCCACGCCGTCGTCGACGGCCGCCTTGAGGGCGCCGTAGTCACGGACGTCGGCCTGGGTGGCGACGATGCGCCGGTCCAGCGCCTCGATCTCCTTGACCGTCTCAGCCAGATCCTCGGGGGTGGACATCGGATACGGCACCGTAGCTACCTGGCCGCACAGGTCGACGGCGATGATGTCCGCCCCCTCCTGCGCCAGCCGGATCGCGTGCGACCGGCCCTGGCCGCGCGCGGCCCCGGTGATGAAGGCGACCTTGCCTGCTACTCGTCCTGCCATGTTCCTGCCTGTCTCCTTAGCTCGCGGGTTAACGGATCGTGTTGCCGGCGTCGACGGTGAACTCCAGGCCGGTGACGTAGCGGGCCTCGTCGGAGGCCAGGAACAGCACGGCGTTGCTGATGTCGCGGGGGTCCACGATCTCGACCGGCAGGGTGTTCATGAAGATCGGGCCGAGGCTGGGGTCACGGGTTATCAGCGCCTCCAGCCCGCCCAGGCCGACCCCCATCGGGGTGTCCACCCCGGTCGGGTGCACCGTGTTGACCCGGATCTTGTGCGCGGCCAGCTCGTTGGCCATGGTCTTGGCGATGCCGACCACGCCGTGCTTGGCCGCCACGTACGGGGCCAGGTAGGGCAGGCCCTTGATCCCGGCCGTCGAGCTGGTGCAGATGATCGACCCGCCGCCCGCCGCGATCAGGTGCGGGACGCTGACCACCATCGTGTTCCACACGCCGGTCAGGTTGGTGTCCAGAGTGTCCTGCCACGCCGCCGGGGTCACTTCGTCCCACGGCTGAATCGTGCAGATGCCCGCGTTGGCCGACACGATGTCCAGCCGCCCGAGCTGGGCCACCCCGTCGTCGACCGCGTCCTTGAGCCCGGCGGCGTCGCGGACATCGGCGTGCGTGGCCACGATCCGGCGGTCCAGGGCCTCGACCGCCTTGACGGTCTCGGCCAGGTCTGCCTCGGTGGCCAGCTGATAGGCCACGGTGTCGTAGTCGCGGCAGATGTCGACGGCGATGACGTCGGCACCTTCCTCGGCGAGCCGGATCGCGTGCGACCGGCCCTGGCCGCGCGCGGCTCCGGTGATGAAGGCGACCTTGCCTGCTACTCGTCCCGCCATGTCGGTGTTCTGCTCCCTTGCCGTTGATGAGCGGATGGTTGGCTGCGTGTTCAGGTAGACCGGAACGATGCCGGGATGACCGGGGTCACCTCGGCGAGCCGGCCCGCCGCTCCTACTTCTTGTTGGTGTATGCCGCGGCAGGCCCCGCGGCCGGCTCGGCCGGGCCCTCAGGTCGGAGGGCGGAAACCCGCGAGCGGGCTCTCGTCGCAGGCCCGGTCCGGCGGCACGCCGGTACCCGGCCCGGCCCCCGCCAGCGGCGGGGCTAGACCAAGCCCGCTACTCGCCGGCGGCCGGGCGCCGATGGAGACCGGCACCGGGCGGGAGCGATGCGAGTGGTCACCCGACGGTCGCGGCGCGCCTCCGGCGGCCACCGCCGCCAGCGCGCGCTCGCCGTGACCTTTGACGCACTCGGGATCGGGGCCGTCGAGCGGCAACCCGGTGAAGAACTTGGCCGCCATGCACCCGCCGCGACAGGAGTCATAGGCCGAGCAGGACTGGCAGGCGCCGCCGGTCTGCGGCCGGCGCAGGTCAGCGAACAGCTCCGAGTCGCGCCAGACCGTAGCGAAGCCGCCGGGGCCGCGGACGTTCCCGGCCAGGAAGCTGTCGTGGATCGCGAACGGGCAGGCGTAGACGTCGCCCACCGGGTCGATCAGGCAGACCACGCGGCCCGCGCCGCACAGGTTGAGGC
>Ga0302235_10004072_pt1 | contig 10088 bp, 10 predicted proteins | sample II_Palsa_N3_3_FD_193577 | JGI IMG/M metagenome (GOLD analysis project Ga0302235, IMG submission 193577) | Peat permafrost microbial communities from Stordalen Mire near Abisko, Sweden - II_Palsa_N3_3 | ecosystem: Environmental > Terrestrial > Soil > Palsa > Peat permafrost | place: Sweden... | reverse complement strand
GACGACACGTTCGACGTGGTGCACGCGCACCAGTTGCTCCAGCACCTGACCGACCCGGTGGCCGCGCTGATCGAGATGCGGCGGGTCTGCCGTCCCGGCGGGCTGATCGCCGCCCGGGACGGCGACTACGGCGGGATGTTCTGGTTCCCCGGCGACCCGGGCCTGACCGAGTGGCAGGCGCTGTACCGGAACGCGGCGCGGGCGCTCGGCGGGGAGCCGGACGCGGGCCGGCACATGCTGTCCTGGGCCCGGCAGGCCGGCTTCGAGGCGGTCGAGGCGTCGGCGAGCGCGTGGTGTTACACCGGTCCCGCGGACCGGCCCTGGTGGGGGGCATCGTGGGCCGAGCGGCTGACCGAGTCGCCGTTCGGGGACCGGGCGGTCGAACATGGCCTGGCCACCCGGGATGATCTGGAGCGGCTGGCCCAGGGCTGGCGGCGCTGGGCGGCCAGCGAGGACGGCTGGTTCGCAATCCCGCACGGCGAGATCCTGTGCCAGGTCCCGGGGTAGACCTCACAGCGTCAGCTTCTCGACCCCGCAGCTGTAGGGCCGAGCTTGCGGGTCACGCCGCATGGCCGGCTGCCATGGGAGTGCCGCGTCCGGCAGCGTGACTCACTGCCCAGTCCGCGACACCGCGGGCGGCGATGTTGCGGGCTGCGGTTGACGAGCACGGCTGGGAGGTGTGCGCCGGGTCGACGTACACCACCGCTGGAACCAGGCCCTGATATACGCCGGGTCCGCAGCGTCGTCTGCGGTCTCCACGTTCACCTTGTCTTCGTCACGAAGTACCGGCGGGACGTCCTCAACGCCGAGATGCCCGACGCGTCCGAGCGGATCATGGCAGGGCTGTGCGCGGAGACGGGCGCGGAACTCCGCGAGTTCAACGGCGAAAACGACCACGTCAGCCAGCACCTCATCCAGGGTCACCTGTGGTCCCCGTCGTACTTCGCGGCGTCCCGCGGCGGCGCACCACTGTCGATCATCAAGGAATACATCGAGCAGCAGAAACGACCCGGTTAGACCGATGCGATTCCTCCCGGCCCTGAACGGCCAGGATTCCTCGCATCTCACTGTTGACGACGAGTCCGTCGTGCGCGGATTCGAAGGAGACCTGCTCGGAGTCGGGCGGTATCGTTGGTGATACCATAGTCGACATGGCTATGACCTTGCGGCTTGACGGCGATGAGACCGAGGCGCTCCGGCGGCGGGCCGAGCTGGAGCAGCGGTCGATGCAGGAGGTGGCCCGCCAGGCCATCCGGGAGTACGTCGAGAATCACAGCCGCGGCGACCTGCTCAATCACGTGCTCGACGAAGAGCTGCCCCGTTACGCCGAGGCACTGGAGCGGCTCGGTCAGTGATCTTCCTGACCTTGCCGGAACTGCTCTACGTCGCCGAGCGCACCCTAGGGCCTGGGGTGGAGGTACGGGATTACGGACTGCTCGAAGCCGCTCTCGCCCGTCCGCAGGCCACCGCCTTCGGGAAGGACGCCTACCCGGGAATGGACCCCAAGGCCGCCGCCCTGCTGCACTCGGTGGCCCGGAATCACGCCCTGGTCGACGGCAACAAGCGGCTCGCGCTCGCCGCGCTTATCGCCTTCTACGGGCTGAACGGACGACGGCTTACGCTGACCAACGACGAGGCCTATGACCTGGTGATGAAGGTCGCCGCCGGAGAACTCGACACCGTGGATGACATCGCCACGATCCTTCAGCAGGCGACAGCGCCGCGAGGCTGAGCGGGGACGGGGCGGCAAGCGTGGCTTGCTGGGGCGGCGACTTATCTGGCTTGCCCGGCTTGGCCGGGATCGAGGAGTTCGATCAGAGCGCCGTTCGGGTCTCTGCTGAAGGCAGCGAAGGCCGGCTTCTTCGATTTTCCCGGCTCGGTCTCCGGATGTTCCTCGAATAGGTGCGGTTCGCCCCGGTGGCGCTGGACCGTCGCGATGTCGACACCTTGGCGTACCATTTCATCGATTACCGACTGGAGGTTGTCGACCTCGAAGCCGATGTGCTTCGTGCCGCCGGTGAGCAGGTCTGTGTTCGGGGCGAGCCGCTCGGGAGGAACCGGCGCGGCTCCTTCCAGCGCCCACATCTCGACGCGGAGCCCGTCTCGGACGAGGAACGCGTTACGGCCTGTTATCTCGGGCGACGCCAGCGAACCTATCCTCTCGAGCTTCATGCCGAGAACGGCTTCGTACCACTGGATGGACTCGTCGAGGTCGCGCACCGAGATGCTGAAGTGATGGAGTTTCAGCGCTGGCAGGACCCGGCGGGGTGGTCGCGGCGGTGGTGTCACACGTCGCGGCGGGTGATCAGCAGGGCCGCGGCGGCCAGCGCGGCGGCCGGCCAGGCCAGCAGGACCAGCAGGGAGCCGGCCGGGTTGAACAGGTCCGGCTGCGGGTGCAGCGCCGTCACCTGCCTGGCCGCGTCCAGCAGGGTGAACCGGCCGATCCGGTCGTTCCACGGGGCCGGGAGCAGGGCCAGGATGGCCGGCAGGACGATCACCCCGATGGCCGCGGCGATCCCGCCCGCGGTGTGCCGGACGATCGCGCCGATCGCCACGCCGATCAGGGCGCACACGCACAGCAGGACACCCGTGGCCAGCACCGCCCCGGGTACGCCGGGGTCCGATATCCCGACGCTGAGGTGGTGGCCGGCCAGGATCGCCTGGTCGGCGAAGAACGAGGAGAAGGCGACCACCTCGCCGGTGATGAGCGTCACCGTGCCCGTCACGGCCGCCTTGGCGGCGAGCACCGCGGGGCGCCGCGGCGCCGCGGCGAAGGTGGTCCGGATCAGCCCGGTGCCGAACTCCGAGCTGAACGAGAGCACGCCCAGGACGGTGACCGCGATCACCGCGTACTCCTGGCTGAGCAGGCCCGGCAGCAGCGGATCGGGCGGCGCCCCGCCGGGCGGCGCGGCGGCGAAGGCGGTGGCCACGAGGATGCTGAACCCGATGGGCGTGACGACCGCGACGGCCAGGGTCCAGTAGGTCGAGCGGACCGAACGGAACTTGGTCCATTCGCATCCGAGCAGGTCGCGGGCCCGGACGGGAATCGAAGGGGCGTTCTGCGGGGTCGGCGCGGTAGCTGCGGTGGCCGCGCTCATCGGGCCGCGCTCATGCCGTGGTAGTCGACGCTTTGGGCGGTGAGGTCCAGGTAGGCGTCCTCGAGGGAAGCCTGCCGCGGCACCAGGGCGTGCAGGGCGATGCCGTGGCTGGCGGCCAGGTCGCCGATCGCGGCGGCATCCAGGCCGGTGACGACGAGGGCGCCGTCGGGCTGCGGGGTGACGGTCGCGGCGCGGGCGGTGAGCAGCCCGGTGAGCTCGGGGGCGCCCGGCGATCGCAGCAGCACGTCGTGGCGCGCATTCGCCGCGATGAGCTGGGCCGTGGGCGTGTCCGCGAGCAGCTTGCCGCGGCCGATGATGATCAGGTGGTCGGCGCTCAGCGCCATCTCGCTCATCAGGTGGCTCGACACCAGGACCGTACGGCCTTCGGCGGCCAGCGCCTTGAAGAACTGCCGGATCCAGCCGATGCCCTCGGTGTCCAGGCCGTTGACTGGTTCGTCGAGCATCAGGACGGGCGGGTCGCCGAGCATCGCGGCGGCGAGGCCGAGCCGCTGCTTCATGCCGAGCGAGTACCCGTTGACTCGCCGGTCCGCCACCGCCTCCATACCGGTCAGCCCGAGCACCTCGGCGACCCTTCGGCGCCCGATGCCGTTGCTCTGCGCGATTGAGGCCAGATGGAGCCGGGCGGTGCGGCCGCCGTGCAGGGCGGTCGCGTCAAGCAGCGAACCGACCTGGTGCAGCGGGCGGACCAGCCGGTCGTACCGGCGCCCGTTGACCAGGGCGGTCCCCGCCGTCGGCGCGTCCAGTCCGAGGATGATCTTCATGGTGGTGGTCTTGCCCGCGCCGTTCGGCCCGAGGAAGCCGGTCACGTGTCCCGGGCGCACGGTGAAGCTCAGGTCGTCCAGCGCGGTGACCGAGCCGAAGCGCTTGCTGAGCCGGTCCAGCTCGATCATCCCGGCGTGGCCTTGAAGAACTTTTGCGGATAAGGCTGGTACATGTGTCTCTCCTTTTAGTGGTTCCAGGCCTGCCGCAGGCGGGCGTCGATGGAATTGAGCACGATCGCCCGGTTGGTCAGCACGACGTGCGTGCGGAGGTCGCGGACGCGGACGCGCAGGAGGGCGACGGCATCGAGGCCGGCCCCGCTGTGCACCGCGGTGTCGTCGTCCGGGCCGAGCAGCCAGCCGAGGCCCACGCGGCGGCCGCCGGGTTCGGGCTCGGCCTGGACGGTGAGCGCCTGCCGGGCCAGCGCCGCGGGCAGCAGGGACGACCAGGCGGTGCCAAGCCGCACGAGGTCGGCTCCGGTAGACCACAGGCCGGCCACGGCCGGGATGGTGGGAATCCGGGCCGTGGCCGGGGAGAAGACGCCCTCCGCGGTCACGATGTAGCCGGTGACCGCGTCGGCGCCGAGGTCCGCCGCGCGGGCCGGGAACCGCGAGTCGCGCATCCCGAGGGGGTCGAGCACCAGGCGGGTGGCCGCGCGGGCGTACGGCATTCCGGTGACGTCGGCGATCAGCTGACCCAGCACGGCGTAGCCGCCGTTGCTCGGCCGGGCCACTCCGCGCGGGCCGCTGCAGGGGACGACCGGGCCGAACAAGGTCACGAGGTCGGGAACGCTGTCGGCGTAGAGCTCGGCGGGATTGTCGACGCCGGCGGCGTGGCTGAGCAGCTCCCGGACGGTGACGGCGTCGTCGGCCAGGCGCACCGTCCGCAGCTGGTCGTTGGCCGCATCGTCCAGGCCGAAGCGGCCCTCGGCGACCAGCCGGAGCACGGCGGTGGCCGTGACGAGCGCGGTGACGCCGGGCGCGGGGAACCGGCGGCCGGCGTCCAGGACCTCGGCCCGGTCGAGGTCGGCGTAGCCCTTGGTGATCACCCACGTCGGACGGCCAGGCTCGCCGCCGGCCAGGACCAGGGCGGCCAGGCCGAGCTGGGAGAAGGCATCGTCGGCGATCGCCAGTAGCTCGGCGGTCTCGGCCTCCGGGGCCTCGGCGGCCTTGGCGGATTCGGCCTGGGTGGATTGGGCGGCCTGGCCCACGGTCTGGTCGGGAAAGGTGCCGTAGATGTGGACTGCCGGCGGGGCCGTCAGCCGGGGATCGGTGATGCGCTCGGCGAGGGGAAATCCCCGCAGTCCGGTCAGCCGGTGCGGCGGGTCGGCATCGACCGTCGCCAGGTACCGCATCCCGGCCAGCTGAACGTGGGCCTCCAGCGGCCTCTGGCCGAGTACGACGAGTTCTTCGCGCAGGTCCGGGGCGGTCTTGCTGAGCTCGGCGACCAGGCGCCCGGCCGGAACCGCGGCCAGCAGCCGGTCATCGAAATGCTCGGCCATTTCGTCATCGACGGGGGGTGTCCAGTCCGGGCGGCCGGCGTCGGAGAAGCGGGAGATCAGCCAGCGCAGCTCGGCCAGGGCGTAGCTTTCCTGCCCGGCCTCTGGCGGCTCTGGCGGCTGGGATTGGGCGCAGGCCTGCTTCAGTGCGGCCCAGCTGGGCAGGCCGTGTTCCCACGCGATAGCGGCCTGGGCCTCGTGCAGGGTCGGAAACTCGCCCGCGGCCAGGCGGCGTTTGGCTTCGAGGCGCAAGAACCGGAGGCTGGGCCGAGCGGGCAGTGAGCGTGACCTACCGGACACGGCAGCCCTTCCCTCGCGCCCGGGTCCGCTTGCTCGGGGCGGGAAAGACTCGCCATCGATCGCGTCAACGCTACCGGTGAGCTTGAAGCTCTGCCTGCGGACCTAGCGGCGGCCGGAACCACCGCGGGCAATGCTACTCCCCTATTGCCGCGGGGGCGAGTCCGATGGACTGCCGTGGGCGCGAGTCCGTCGGCGCGGGATGCGTTGGTGACAATTTGCGGTCGATCGATGACTATACGTGCCATAGGATGCTAAGGGGACGAGAGAGTCATGGGGGCTTTGGGGCACGACAGTACCCGTTTTTACCATGTGAAGGCGTGTCAGAGCGTACTTACCACCTAGAGTAACGACTGCCTGAGAAGGCGCGGGAGCAGCCATATGGGGGCACCACGGGCTAGGGCGGGCTCGGGACTGGTCACGCACCGCACGGCTCAGGACGGGCCGGCTGCGGCGGCCATCCTCGATTTCGCCGTAGCGCAGATCCTGCGCGACGACACGGCCCTCAGTGCGCTGCCCGCCGTGCTAGCCCGGCTCGTGACCATCTCCGGGGTCCGGGCCGCGGTGGCGTTCCAGCCATCAGCGGGCCAGCCGGCCGCCGTCCTGGCGATGGATCCTCGCGGCGCCGTCGCTCCCGCGCTGCTCGCCAAGATAGCCGCGCTGACCCTGATCCAGCGTGATGCGGGCCCGACGGCCGATACCGCTGCCGTTCAGGTGACGACGGTGGAGTCAGACGGCCTGACCGCAAGCGCGTTGCTGGCCTACTCGGCGCCAGTCGGCGGCCGGTGCCTGTGCGCGCTGGCCCTGATCGGCGACGCGGCGAGCTGGGACGACGAGATCCGCGCTACCGCGCACGCCGTCGCCACCGTCGTGGCGACGCAGATTCGCCATGCCAACGACCTGGCCACGCTGGCCGAACGGCAGATGCTGACCCAGGCGCTGATCGCCGCGTCGCCGACCGCGATCCTTGCCATGGACGCCGGCGGCCGCATGGTGGAGTTCAATCCCGCCGCGGAAACGCTGTCCGGCTACCGGCGGGACGACGTGCTTGGCCAGCCGATGTCAAAGATCATGATTCCGGCGCGGGACCTGACGCGGTTTCACGAGCACCTGCAGACCTTTGTGGCCACCGGTGACCCGGAAGAGTTCACCGGCCAGATGCGCATCGCCATCCGGCGCGCAGACGGCACCGAGCGGACCGTGGAGCTGACACCGGTGCAGATGACCATCGGCGGGGAGGTCATTTTTACCGGCTTCCTGCGAGATCTCACCGAGTTCGAGCACTCCCACGATGCACTGGCCGACCAGACCGAGCGGCTCAACTGCCTGATCGGCGCGGCAATCCCCGCCATCATGATCACCGATGAGAAGAGCCGGATCACGCACGTCAGCCGGAGCTTCGGCGTCCTGTTCGGCATCAAGGATCTCCGACAACTAGTGGGGACCTCCGCCGGCTCGCTGGTGCGCCGCATCCAGCACCTGTTCGCCGACCCTGACGGCTTCGCCCGGCGCTGCGCCGAGGCGCGCCGGGCCGAGCAGCCCGTGTCCAAGGAGCAGCTGATGTTCGTCGACGGCCGCACCATCGAGAACGACTACTGGCCCGTGGTGGTCGACGGCCACTTCCGCGGTGATCTGTGGCTGGCCTGGGACACGTCGGAACGCGTGGCCCTGGAGCAGCGGCACCAGCAGATGCTCGACGACGAGCTCGCCGCCCGCCACCTGGCCGAGCAGGTCCAGCAGAAGCTGGCCGGGCAGAACGAACGGCTGCGCAAGCTCGACGAGTCCAGGAACCAGTTCCTGGCCATCGTCTCGCACGAGCTGCGCACGCCGCTGACGTCGATCCTGTCCTTCAGCGAGCTGATCCGCGGCGAAGCCGAGGGACTGACCCCGGAAGGAATCCGCTTCCTCGACATCATCGAGCGGAACGCCGACCGGCTGCACCGGCTGGTCGGCGATCTGCTCATGCTGGACCGGCTCGACGCGGGCGCCCTGCCGCTGGACCTGGCCCCGGTCTCGGTGGCCGAGCTCACCGGCGAGGCCGTTAGCTCTGCCGCGGCCGGCGCCGCCAAGCAGGGCATCACCATCGGCATCACGGGCGGCGCGGGACCAGCCGTGCGGGGCGACCAGAGACGGCTGATGCAGGTGTTCGACAACCTGATCGCCAACGCGGTCAAGTTCTCGCACCGGAACGGGCACGTACACGTCACCGCGGCCTTCGACGACGGCTTCTGGCGGATCGACGTGGCGGACGACGGCATCGGCATACCGCCGGAAGAGGTCGGGCAGCTCTTCACCCGCTTCGTCCGCGCCTCCAACGCGCGCACCGCGGGGCTGCCGGGGACCGGCCTCGGTCTGTCCATCGTCAAGGTGCTCGTCGAGATGCACGGCGGGCACGTCGAGGCGACCAGCACCCTGGGCCACGGCAGCATCTTCAGCGTCTACCTGCCGGCCGCAACGGACCCGGCGCCAGAAAGGGAAGCCCCCGAAGAGGCAGCTTCCGAAAGGGCAGCTTCCGAAGGCCCCGTCTATCAGGGCCGAGCATGAAGGCCCGGGTCCTGGTGGTCGAAGACGACAAGGACATCTCGCTCGGCATCCGCACCGTCCTGGGCCGGAACGGTTTCGACGTGATGAGCTCGGCCGACGGCAAGGATGGCCTGCGCGTCTTTCACGACAGCCGTCCCGACCTGGTCGTCCTGGACATCGGGCTGCCCACGCTCGACGGGTGGGCAGTGCTCGAACGCATCCGGGACCTCAGCGATGTCCCCGTCCTCATCCTGACCGCGCACGGGAACGAGGCCGACAAGGTGCGCGGGCTGCACGGCGGAGCCGACGACTATCTCACCAAGCCGTTCAGCAACCGCGAGCTGGCGGCCCGGCTGGAGGCCCTGCTGCGGCGGCCGAGGAGCGGCCAGCCGCAGGTGGAGGTGTACGACGACGGCAGCCTGCAGGTGAATCTCGGATCACGCGAGGTCAGCGTGGACGGCGCGGAGATCGCGCTGACCCCGACCGAGTACCGCCTGCTGACCGCGCTCATCCGGCATCCGGGCCAGACCCTCACTCCCGACCAGCTGCTCAAGCTCGCCTGGAACGACCCGCTTGGCATCGGTCCGGACCGGGTGAAGTTCGGCATCATGCGGCTGCGCCGCAAGCTCGGCCGGGATTCGGCGGGCGCCGGGCCTGGCTCGTCGATCCAGGCGGTCCGGGGCTTCGGCTACCGGTACGTGCCGCCCGCAGCTGCGAAGTGAGCTCCGGCACGAGGTGAGCTCGCTCCCCGCAACCGTTTTGCAACCGGCGGAGCAACGAGGTAAGGCGGTTTGCTCGGGCAGATTAGGCGCATGAGCTCTACCAGCCCGGAAGTAACGTGCGGCCGGATCCTCCTCGTCGAGGACGACCCCGAAGCGGCCCTATTCGCCGTCCACGTCCTGACCAAACGCGCGCAGTTCGATGTCACGCACACGGCCGATCCCGCGGTCGCGCTCCGCTTGGCCGCGGCCGGGCACTGGGACCTGGTGCTGACCGACTTCGAGCTGCCCGGCATGACCGGCCTCGAGCTGCTTCACGCGCTGCGCCAGGTCGCGCCCGCGCTTCCGGTCGCGGTGGTGACCGCGCATGTGCCCGCGGGAATGACGCACACCGCGCTGCTCACCGAGGCCGACGCCTACCTATCCAAACCGCTCCGGATCGATCAGCTCATCTCGACCGCCACCGACCTGATCAGGAACGGACGGAAGACCTGCAGCACCGGGGGCGACGGCGGCTAGCGGTCACGGTAACCTGCCAAAGAGCCCGGGCTTGGACCCGTGTCGACGCTGATGGTGGGGTTTTTGCACGTGACGATCATCGATGGAGCTGGAGTTGTCGTCACCGGCGGCGGTGCCGGGATCGGCCGCGCGCTGGCCGGTGGCCTGGCCGCGGCCGGCGCGCGGGTGGTCGTCAATGACCTGGACGCGGACGCCGCGGCGGCGGTAGCCGAGCAGATCGGCGGTTACGCCGTGCCGGGCGACGTCTCCACCGAGCAGGGCGTGCGTGACCTCATCGCCGACGCCCGCGAGCACCTGGGTTCGATCGATATTTACTGCTCCAACGCCGGCATCGCGGTGGGGACCGACCCGGACACCCCGGACCCGACCTGGCAGTGGGCCTGGGAGGTGAACGTCATGGCCCACGTGCGGGCGTCACGGGAGCTGCTCCCGGCGTGGCTGGAACGCGGGCGCGGCTGCTTTGTCGTGACCGCATCGGCGGCCGGCCTGCTCACCATGCTGGGATCGGCGCCCTACTCGGTGACCAAGCACGCAGCCGAGGGCTACGCGGAATGGCTCGCCGCGACCTACGCTCACCGCGGGCTCACCGTGCACTGCATCTGCCCGCAGGGGGTCAAGACTCACATGCTGGCCGAAACTGGCCGGGCCGGGCAG
>Ga0302235_10004066_pt1 | contig 10099 bp, 2 predicted proteins | sample II_Palsa_N3_3_FD_193577 | JGI IMG/M metagenome (GOLD analysis project Ga0302235, IMG submission 193577) | Peat permafrost microbial communities from Stordalen Mire near Abisko, Sweden - II_Palsa_N3_3 | ecosystem: Environmental > Terrestrial > Soil > Palsa > Peat permafrost | place: Sweden... | reverse complement strand
CCGCCGCCACCGCCGCCACCGCCGCCACCGTTGTTGCCCGGGTTGTTGGAGCAGGCGGTGGGAGTGTTGCCGCAAGCGATGCCGCCGATGCCGATGAACATGGCGCCGTCGGCGTCGGAACCGCTGGCCGGGTCGTCGGCCGCGTAGCTGTAGCCGCCCATCTGCCGCGAGTCACCCGGTTCGAAGACCGGGTCGACGGACAGGAAGCGGCCGGTGACCGAGTCGTACTGGCGCGCGCCGAGCAGATCCAGGCCGGTGGCGGAGTCGGCCGGCTGGTTCAGGAAGCCCCGGTTGTCCACCCAGCTCGACGGCAGCGAGCCGCGCGGGTTGCCGTACGGGTCGTAGTACCGCCGGGTGACCGCCAGGGTGGACGCGTTCACGGTTTCGGTGTCGGTGCCCTGCTGGTTGGCCAGCTCGTAGTTGAGCGTTCCGGCCGACGATCGCACCACGGTCGTACCGTCCGGCTCCGCGTAGTACCGCAGGCCCGACACGGCGCTGGTCGAGGTGTTGAGCTGGAGTTCCTCGGCGCCGCCGTCCAGGTACAGCGTGGTGCTGCCAGGGTCGCGCTGGATCAGCAGGCTGCCGTCGGCGTCGTAGAGGTAGTCGCTGGTCTGCGACGTGCCGCCGGACGTGCTGGTGACCGAGGAGATCTCGCCTTGCGGGTCGTACCCGAACGACTGGTCGGGCCCGGCCGGCGGGCTGGCCCCGGTCGACGTCGATGTCCGCGAGGTGGTGTCGCCCGCCTTGTCGTAGCCGTAGCTGGTCGTGGTGCTGCCGCCGGGACCGGTGGTGGCGACGGTGGACACCGCGCTCGGCTGGTTGGCGGCGGTGGTGCCGTTGCCGCCGGGGTAGCTCAGCGTCTGGGTGACGTTGTCGGCCGCCACCCCCGAGGTGCTGTCGACCGTCTCCGAGGTGCGGTCGCCGAGCGGGTCGTAGGTCCACGACTCCCAGTACGGCGCGGGCCCGCCGACCGTCGAGGCGGACGGCGCGGCCGAGTTGCAGCCGCCGATGCCCTCGACCGACGGGGCCGCCGACGTGCTGGTGCCCGCGGTGTCGGTCCAGGCCGTGGTCAGCTGGTTCAGGTCGTTGTAGGTAAAGCACTGGGTGTCGGTCTGGCCGCCGCTTTGAGCGTCGGAGACGGAGGTGATGTTCCCGGCGTCGTTGTAGGTGTAGTTGGTGGTGTCCACCGCCGACGATCCGGTCTGCACGCTGTCGGTCGTCTGCAGCAGCCGATTGGTGGCCGCGTCGTAGGCCGACGTCACCGCGAGCTGCGAGCCGTACAGCCCCGAGGTGGTGCGCTGCACGTCGCCGAACGGGTCGTAGCTGACCGCGTCGAGGTAGGCGGTGCTGCCGCCGATGGCGGTGAGCAGGCCCTCGGTGTCGTAGGCGTAGTGCGTGGTCTCGGCCGGCAGGCCGCCGTCGGCCGAGTAGGCGGTGGAGAGCAGCTCGCTGGTCACCGGGGTGTAGGTGTCGCTGGTGGTGTAGGTCCCGGCCAGCGCGCCCTCCGCCGCCGGGATCGTCAGCGAGGTCCCGGTCGGCTGGTAGGCGGCGTCGTAACCGGTGACCGCCTCGGTGTAGGCCGACCCCGACGCGCCGCCCACGTAGCTGGTGGATGACGTGCCCTGGCCCTTGGCCAGCGTGTCGTAGGTCCACGAGGCCAGCTCGTTGGCCGGGCTCACGCTGCCGGAGTACTCCGCGATTTTGCGGTTGAGCGCGTCGTAGGCGTATACCAGGGTCTGCTCCCGCGCGTCGGTGCTGGAGATCTGGTTGCCGTCCGCGTCATAGGTGTAGCTGGTCGCGCCCGAGTCCGGGTCGGTCTGCGACGCCATCTGGCCGAGCAGGTTGTAGGTGTAGCGGTAGGCGTTGCCCGCGCTATCGGTGACGGACGCCGTCTGGCCGCCCGGGGTGTAGGCGTAGCTGGTCACCCGGGCGTCGCCCGCGTGACCAGTCGGGGTCGCGGAGTCGTCGTAGGCCCAGCTCGCGGTCGTCTCGCCCAGCGCGTTGGTGAACGTGGACGTCGCGGTCCCGCCTGGCGGCGGCGTCACGTCGGTCTCGTCCGCGCCCGGGTAGGCGGTCGTGGTCTGCCACTGCTCGTGAGCGAGCGAGTAGAGCACCGACGCCACCGGGCGCCCTTGGCCGTCGTACCGGGTGACGGTCTGCGACGGCACCGTGTCGTCGTCGGCCACGAACAGCGAGCCGTCCGGCGCCGAGCTTGAGTCGTCGTAGTAGTCGCTTGACGACTTCACCGTCCAGCCGTGCGAGTCGTAGAACTGATCGGTGATCAGGCGTCCGGCCTGGCCGTCGTCCGGGGTCATCTGCTCCTCGCGGAGCTGCAGCATGCCGTCGTAGATGTCGGTGCTGGTGGCGTACGCGCCGTCCTCTTGCAGCGTGGAGCTGGCGGTGTAGGTGGGCGCGGTCCCGGTGACCGTGTAAGCGAACGTGTCGTTGGCGGACTCGGACGTGGGGCGGCCCGGCAGCCAGACCGCGGTGAGCCGGCCGAGCGCGTCGTAGGCCTTGGTCGTGACCTCGCCGTTGGGGTCGGTGACGGTCAGCGGCTGCTCGCGGCCCGGGTCCAGCGTCGTGGTCGTCTTCCAGCCCATCGGGTTGGTCACCGTCGAACTGGCGGGCAGCGCGCCGGCCGCCGGGGAGTACGACGTCGAGGTGACGTTGCCGTTGGCGTCGACCGAGGTCAGCTGCCGGCCGTACTCGTCGTAGGTCGCCGCGCTCTTGGCCTGGTACTGCGGGGCGCCCGAGGAACTGTAGCCGGAGATGACCTGGGTGCCGGTGACCTGGCCGTCGCCGGCGATCGTCCCGAGCGTGCCCATGCTGGTGAGGGACCCGCTGCCCGTCCCGTTGTAGAAGGTGCGGGTGTCCGACACGGTGTTAGCGGCGGTTGGAGTGGCGCCGCAGGGGCCCGCGACCGCGGTCACCTCCGACGGGTAGGACTGCATCATCGGGTTGGCCGTGCTGGACGCGTACGTGGTGCTGGTGCAGACCTCCGGGTCCGATGCGGTGCCGTCGCCCTGGGCGTCCACCTCAGTCACCTGGTCGTCGGCGTTGTCGGTGGTATTTGTCCGCACGGTGCGCCAGCTGCCGTCGGCCAGCAGCGCCAGCGACCTGGAGTCCGACGTGTGCGGCATCTCCGCCGTCAGCGTCGGCAGCCCGTCCGGCTGCGCCTGGCTGGCGGTCTGCGTGTAGGTCCAGGGACCGCTGACCTCCTTGGCGTCGACCGTCGCGCCGGCCGCGGTGTAGGTGTCGGTCTCGAGCACCTGCCCGGAGAGCCAGTTGCTGTCGGTGACGGAGTCGCCGACGGAGTCGGTCACGCTCACCGAGGTGGTGCCGCCCGATCCGTTGTTGTCGCCGTCCATCCCGCGCAGGTAGGTGCTGACGGACTCGGTGATCGGGTCGGGGGCGGCGCCGGTGGTCGTCTCCACCTGCGCGTAGCCGCGGAACTGGTCCCACGTCCGCTGCGAGCTCTCGGTCAGCGGCGAGTCGTCGTAATGCCAGGCCGCCCCGCCCAGATAGGAGTAGTTGGTCACCTGCGCGGGCGAGCCCGCGCCGGTCTCGTCGGCCACGTCCACCTGCGTCACCAGGGATTTGATGAACCAGTCCTGGATCGGCGAAACCTCGCCGGTCGGCGTCCAGTACACGGGGTAGCAGGGCATCGTGTTCGACGCGGCCGACGACGGCATCGTGCCGTTCACTCGCGAGCAGGCGGGCGCGGCGTAGGTGATCCCGATGTCGCTGCCGTACTCGGTCGCGATCTCGGAGATCCTCGGCCGGTACAGGCCGGGCGCGGCCGGGACCAGCCCGTCGACCCGGTTGTCGATCTCGGTCGGCGTGAACGTCACCGCCGGCAGCGAGACCGCCGTCCCGTCCTCGCCGGTGTGCTGGATCGAGTCAAGGAACATCACCGGCGTCGAGGCGGCCTGCGGGAACGACTGGGCCAGGGCGTAGCTGTCCACCGGATGGTAGGAGGATCCCGCCAGCACCTGCGTGGTGATCGACGTCAGCCGGACGGTCGACCAGAACGTGGGCGAGTCCACGGTGCAGGTGCCGGTGGAGTCGCAGTTCTGGTCGTAAGGGGTGTCGGGCCAGTAGCTGGCCGTCGAGGAGCTCAGGTTCGAGTACGCGCAGTTCGTGAACGAGGAGGAGGTCAGGCACCGCTGGGACACCCCGAACTCCACCTGCGCGGCCGGCTTGGCCCCGGCGATCGCCTGCGACAGCAGCCACCCGTAGGAGATCTGCGTGGGGTACCCGCCCCGCACGTACTGCGCCAGCGCCCCCGTCCCCTGGCCGCCGCCCATCTGGTAGTAGTTCGTCTCGGTCGCGTAGTCGTACTCGGTCAGGTTCCCGGCCGGGTCGACCACGTAGTCCAGGTTCCACCGGTACCCCATCTGGCACTGAGACGCCGCCCCCGAGGCGGAGCTGTAGCACGGGTTGCCCGAGTCCGGGCTGTAGACCGGCTCGCCCCACGCGGAGTTGGTGGCGGCGTCGGTGCCGCTGCCGCCGGGCAGGTGATTCTGGCCGAAGTAGTACTTCGTCCCGTCCGGCATGGTGACCAGCCAGTACTCCCCGTTCCAGACCCCGTTGGACGCGCCGCTGAGATCCTGCACGGTGGCGCCGTCGTCGTTCTGCAGGTGCCAGGTCCCGGTCGCGTCGTCGCGGACGATCGGCGACGACACCCCGCCCAGCGACAGCGTCGCGTTATAGCCGCCCCAGCACAGGTCACCAGAGCTGGAGATGCCGTCCTGCGAGCACGGCTGGTACGAGCGCTCGATGAAGCCGGGCGAGTAGTCCCAGCCGTCCCCGATCCACGACGCCTGCGTGTTCGTCCCCGACGTCTCGCCGTCGATCGACTGCGAGTCGTACGTGAGCGCGACCGACGGCGCCGACCCGCCCAGCGTCGGCGGGACCGTGATCGGGTAGCTGTAGTCGAAGTCGCCGTCCTGCACCGCCCAGGTCCCCGACGGCTTCAGCGACGTCGCCGCGTAACTGCCCTCCGCCCCGCCGGCGGTCGACGTCGCCGCCACCACCATCGCCGACCCCGTCACCGGCACCGTGGCCGTCAACTGGTCGGCGGCGGCCTCGTTCTCGCCCGCCAGCGGCGTCTGCCGCCGGCAGGATGCCATGTTCGGGGTGGTCAGCGCGCACGCGGGCAGCTCCACCAGGCGGAGCCGCGATGCCCAGGCGCCGCCGTACTCGCCCGCGAACCCGGCGTAGTCCAGCCGGACCGCCACCGCCGCCCGCGCGTTCGTCCCGTCGGCCCGGGCCAGGCTCAGCAGCACGCCGCTCGCGCCCGCCGCGAGGGCCGCCTTGCGGCTGGCCATGGTGACCCGCACCGCCGCCGGCGCCGGGCCGACGGCGTCGGCTCCGTCGGCCGAACGCCCGGACGAAGCCGCCGCGGCCGCCGACACCCACACCGGCAGCGACCCGGCCTCAGCGGGCGCGGGCACGGAGACCCCGGACGCGGCCGTCGTCGGCTCAGCCGACCACGGCGACGCCCCGCCGCCGAGGTGGGCGACCGCGCTGCCCGCAGCCGGCCAGGCCGGCGCCGCCAGCGGCCGGTACTCCTGGGCCGACACGCCCGCCGGCTCGCGCACCGTCAGCTGGTGGGACCCCTTCGCCAGCGGATGACCCTTCACCGACGCGGTCTTGGCCACCGGGAACGGCGACCAGAGCTGGTTCGCCGTGGCCGCCGCGCTCGCGGCCGGGACGACCGCCGTGACCAGCGACGCGGCCACGACGCACAGTGCGAGGACGATCGAAAAGAGCCGCAACCACCGAGCACTCATAGGACAGCCCCAGGTGTCATGCCACGGCATCCGGGCGCCGCGGGCACCTAACGGAACCACGGGCCGCTGGCCGATCGCTGGCCTCTCCCTGACGTATAGATGTTCCGCTCCTATATTGTTTACTCAGGTATCAGTGAATTCATGAGCGGCAATTCATCGGGTGACGGATCGCGAGGATTAGTCGTGTCGGAGTTCGGAGCGCCAGAGCCAGCTCTGTTGGCAATACCAGAACGAATTCAGTTTGGAATATTGGGGCCAACTCGCGCGGCGGCCGGGAACACGGTCGCCGCGTTGCCGACCAAGGAGCGGGTCGTGCTGGCGACGCTGCTGCTGCGAGCCGGGCAGATCGTCGCGGCGGCCTCGCTCATCGAGGCGCTCTGGGACGACCAGCCGCCTGCCTCCGCCCGCAACACCCTGCAGGGCCACGTCAAGAAACTGCGGCGACTGCTGGGGCCGGCCGGCGGGCGGATCATCACGAGGGCGCCCGGCTACCTGATCGACGTCCGGCCGGACGAGCTCGACCTGGACAGCTTCATCCGGCTGACCGGCGCGGCCAGATCGGCGGCCGGCGCCGGCGCCTGGGATGAGGCCGGCTCCATACTCAGTGATGCGCTCGGACTATGGCGCGGCGAGCCGCTGTCCGACGTCCCGTCGCCGCTGCTGCAGCGGAGCGAGGCGCCCCGGCTTCTGGAGCTGCGGGCGCAGGCGCTGGAGGCTCGCGTCGAGGCGGACCTGCGCGCGGGCAAGAACGACGTGGTCACCGCCGACCTGCGCCGGCTCGTCGTCGCCCACCCGCACCGGGAGCGGACCTGGGCCCAGCTGATGCTCGCCCTGTACCGGGGCGGACGACCGGGCGAGGCGCTGGCCGCCTACCAGCAGGCACGCCGCGTCCTGCGCGAGGATCTCGGGGTCGACCCCGGCCGACCGCTGCAGGACCTGCACCAGCAGATCCTGGTCGCCGATCCGGCGCTGACCATCGCCGAGCAGACGACCGGGCACCCTCCCGAGGCGCCCGACCGACCCGGTCTCGCCGCCGCGCGCGAGCCCAGGCAGCTTCCGGCCGCCCTGCCCGACTTCACCGGCCGGGACGCAGAAGTCGCGCGGCTCAGCGGCTTGCTGACGGGTCCGGCCCGCCAGCCGGGCGCGGTCGGCCTGGCGGTGATCGCGGGGCAGGGCGGGATCGGCAAGACGGCGCTCGCGGTGCACGTGGCGCATCAGGTCGCGGCCGGGTTCGACGGCGGGCAGCTGTTCATCGCCCTCGGCGGCGCCGCCAGCCCGCTGCCGGCCACCGAGGTGCTGGCTCGTTTCCTGCGCGACCTCGGCCTCCCCGACGCCGCCATCCCCCCGACGGAAGCCGAGCGCGCCGCCCGCTACCGCACGCTGCTCGCGGACAGGAATATGCTCATCGTCCTCGACGATGCGCACAGCGCCGCCCAGGTCAGGCCCCTGCTGCCCGGCGGCGGGGGCGCCGCCGTCATCGTCACCAGCCGGACCATGCTGTCCGACCTGCCCGGAGCGTCCTTCTGCGGGCTCGGCGTCCTCGACGACGCGGCGTCCCAGGCGCTGTTCACCGCGATCGTCGGCCATCGGCGCCTGTCGGCCGAGCCGGAGAGCACCCGCGGCGTCCTGGCCGCCTGCGCGGGGCTGCCGCTGGCGCTCCGCATCGCCGGCAGCAGGCTGGCGTCCCGGCCCGGCTGGAGCGTCGGCCGCCTCAGCGGCCTGCTGGCCGGCGAGCAGCGGCGCCTGGCCGAGCTGACCACGGGGGACCTCGCCGTGCGGGCCAGCATCGAGGTCAGCTACCAGGCGCTCCCCGGGGGCGGGCGGATGTTCCGGCTGTTCGGCCTGGCCGGGTTCGCCGCCTTCAGCACAACCGCCCTGGCGGCGCTGGCCGGCATCCCCGAAGCGGAGGCCAGTCACGCCGCCGAGGCGCTGGTCGACGCCCACCTGCTCGAATCCCCGGCCCTCGGCCAGTTCACCATGCACGACCTGGTCCGGCTCTACGCCGCTGAACGAGCCAAGGCCGACGACACCGACGAGGAGCAGCGGAGCGCGCTGCACCGGCTGCTCACCTGGTACCTGCACAGCCTGCGCGCCGCCGTCGCCGCGCTCGGCATGCTGTCGCGCCCGTTCCCGCTGGAGGATCTGGCGGCCGGGGCCGAGCCGGCCGGCTTCGCCGACGTCACTGCCGCGCTCGGCTGGCTCGAGGGCGAGCGGCTCAACCTGATCAAAGCGGTGGACCTGGCCGCCGCCCTCGGCCTGCACGGCATCTGCGCGCAGCTGGCGCGGCTGCTGCGCGGCTTCTGCGAATGGTCGGGCTACTGGACCGACCTGGTCACGGCCACCGCGGTCGGCCTCGCCGCCGCGATCGCGGCCGGGGACGAGAGCGCGACCGCCTGGCTGCTGAACAACCTCGGCGGCGCGTATCTCAAACTCGGGCAGTTCGCCTCCGCGACCGACTGCCTGGACCAGTCGCTTCAGATCAGCCGCGCCCTCGGGGACAAGCGCGGGCAGGCGATCGCGCTGCTGAACATCGGCGCGATCGCGATGGCCTCGGGCATGACCGAATCGGCGATCGGCCGGTTCACCGACGCGCTCGTCCTCTACACCGAGGTCGGCGACGAGACCGGGCGAGGATTCTGCCTGCACAACGTCGGCGCGGTGTACCAGGGCGCCGGCGACCTGAACTCGGCGCTTGACTACTACCTGCGGGCCAGCCAGATCCGGGCGCGCCTGCAGGTGCTGCACGACCACGCGGCGACGCTGCACAGCATCGGCGAGGTGCTGATCGAGCTTGGCCGCGTCGGCGAGGGCATGGAGTACCTCAACCAGGTGCTGGAGATGTGCACAAGCAACGGCATGCGCTACGGCGAGGGGATGACGCTCGCCAGCCTCGGCGACGGCCTGCTCGCCCTCGGCCAGCCCGACCAGGCACGGGAGGCATGGCGGGGCGCCCACGCCGTGCTCGCATCCCTGGGCGCCCCCGAGGCGCCCTGGGTCCTGGCCAAGCTCACCACCCTCGACCGGGCGGGCCCGCCGGTGACGGCACGTCCACCGGTGGCGACCGGGCGGGCCTAGGGCGCCGCGTTCGACGGCTTCCAGCCGAGGGCCGGCGCCACCTCGGTCGCGATCAGCTCGAGCGCGCGGATGGCGGCGTCGTGGTCGGGCACGGCCGGGTTGAACTGGGTGATCAGGTCGGTGGCGACCGGCAGCACCCGCTCCTGGCTGAGCGCGGCGATGACCTCGTCGGGATGGCCGTAGAACGAGTGGAACCGGCGCAGCGCCTCCGGCTGGCTAAGCCCGGCCGGGAACGCCCCCCGCAGCGCGAAGCGCTGGGCGGCGGCGTGCACGTCGGCGCCGATCTGATCGAGCGCGGTCTTGGAGTCCTTGGCCGGGAAGACGAACCGGGACAGCCCGATCCTCGGGGCCCGGGGCTGGTCCCAGGCCCGCAGGTAGGCGTCGGCCCAGGGCCGCTGGACCTCGTCGGTCGGCGCGTCGTAGCCGTAGGCGGCGCGGTTGAGCAGCAGGTTGGACCCGCCGGCGGCCGCGTACTCGGCCCCCGCCCGGCTGAACACGCCCTGCCAGATCCGCCCGGTGAAGTCGGCGGCCGGCGGCTGGATGGTGAACCCGGGCGCGCCGACCTCCTGGTTCGCGAGCGCGTTGCGCAGCACCTGCAGCCCCTCGCTGGTCAGCTCGCGCTTGCGGGCGACGTCGCGGCCGAAGGCGGCGTACTCGAGCTCGCTGCCGCCGCTGCCGACGCCGATCTCCACCCGCCCGCCGCTGAGCAGGTCGACCACGGAGACGTCCTCGGCCAGCCGGACCGGGTTCTCGAGCGGCAGCACGGTGATCGCGGTCGACAGCCGGATCCGCTTGGTGCGGGCGGCCGCGTGCGCCAGGAACGTCCACGGCGAGGGCAGCCCGCCGCCGCCGAGGGGAGCGTGATGCTGCGCCACCCAGCCCACGTCGAAGCCGAGCTCGTCGGCCACGACGAACAGCTCCTGGGCGTTGCGGTAGGTCGCGGCGGGGTCCCCGCGGCCCTGGACGTGGGTGAGGAAGCCGAGCCGGAAGCGGGGCCTGATGAGCTGGTCGGTCATGCGCGGACGCCTTTCGTTCCGACGGCTGGGTGGGGCAGGTGGGGCGGGTGGGGTTTGACCTGTGGCGGGCGGTTAGGTGGGGTCGGCGTCGGGGTCGGGGTCGGGGTGGGTGTGGCGGTTGGCCGGGACGGGCAGGCCCAGGTTGGCCCGGAGCGTGTCGCCCGCGTACTCGGTCCTGAACACCCCGCGCTTCTGCAGCGCCGGGACCACCTC
>Ga0302235_10004065_pt1 | contig 10101 bp, 9 predicted proteins | sample II_Palsa_N3_3_FD_193577 | JGI IMG/M metagenome (GOLD analysis project Ga0302235, IMG submission 193577) | Peat permafrost microbial communities from Stordalen Mire near Abisko, Sweden - II_Palsa_N3_3 | ecosystem: Environmental > Terrestrial > Soil > Palsa > Peat permafrost | place: Sweden... | reverse complement strand
CGCCGAGCCCGCGACCGGATTGAGCAAGGCCGGGGCCCGCTCACGCGAGGGGAAAGGCGCTTTGGCGCTGGACCGGCAAGGCCGCGAGGTCGAGCAGTTCGGCCAAAGCCGCCCGAAGGCTCCTACTGCCGGCAACCGCCAGGCCATCGCCGCACGCGAGGCGCGGGTAGCCCCCGGCTGCACGCCTTCGAACGCGCCTACCGGATCGCGAACGAGCGCGACCCCTTGTACAGGCACCTCGAGCCCACCAGAACGCTCCACTCTCCCGAGCATGGGGCCGACGTTGCGGCCTGGTGCCTGCCGGTTCCGGCGACCTGGGATGCCTGCCGCCGGGCCGGCCGGCAGGGCACGCGACGGTGCGGAAGAAGCGGAACAGCACCGCGGCCCGGCGCTCATGACGTTACCGGCGGGTCCCACCAATCTGACAGAGAGGGAAAGGTCACGGACGAGCTCTTCTGCCTGGCATTAAGACCCCGGTCTTCCCGGTCAGACCACGATTATCAGTCAGGACAGCGACTGGCGGCGGCTCCAGCGTCACTGAGGTGATGGACGATCTGGCGGAATGACTCGACGAAGTTTTCTTCGCGGTAGCCCAGATCGGTCGCTGCGCAGAAGTCCCTGACGAGGCCCCGGACCCGTCGCAGGTTGGGCCGGGGCATCGAGGGGAATAGGTGATGCGTCCGGCATTCCCTTGCGACCACCGGAGAACTTATAGTATGCACCGTCGCCATAATGCATTTCATCTCGAAAATTATCTTCGTATTGGTCGACATCTGCTAGGGGCGCTCCCTCATTTGCAGAAGGGCGTATGTAATCAATAAGACGCTACTGCGATGTGTCTACTTCGATCAGCAATGTGCGCAGCTGGCGTAGTTGGGCTATGGTTAGTTTCGCGACCGGCGCGACCTTAGCCAAGTAGTCCCGGAGTTCTTCGACGGTGCGCTGTCCGCTGTCCGTGAGCGCAATCCGCTTTACCCGGCGATCATCAGGGTCGTTGCGCCGCTCTACGTACTGACGCTGTTCGAGGCGATCTATAAAAGTGGTGAGAGTGGACGGGTCATTGTCGAGATAGTCGGCCAGTACTCCTATGGGGGTGGGGCCTGACCGGTAGAGGTAGCGAAGCACCCGGATCTGGAGTTCGGTCAGCCCGTAAAGTGCGGCTGCATCGGCAAGGACTCGCTGGCCACGTTCCACAATTTCCATGATCAGTTCAGATGTTTCCTTGACAAGCGCAGTCCGAGGGCTCCCCTTCCGGCGAGTTGACGGGCCGATTCGCTCGGCAGGTCCTGCTTGGTCCATGGCCGACATACTAGCATCTGCTTTTGGCTGCTCAATCATGCAATCCCTCGGTAGTTCGGTTATTCTGCCATTCGATGGCTGGGCACTGAACGAGTTTGTGCTATGGCATCGCAAGCTGATGAATTTCCCGGAACGGCGGCACCGGTAGCCGGACCCACCGGAAGTCATTCACGGGAAGATATTCGGCACGGACTTCCAGGTACGCCCCTTCCTGCCACACGAAGTGGGCCGAGTGCAGGGAATGCAGTGCATCAACGGAATTGACGAGGACGTCATTCACCTCACCGGCCCGCTCCTGCCAGATCGCCGAAGCACCCGAACCGATGAGCAGCTGAGCGGTGCCGACGGCTTCGACGAGCCGGTGAGGCGACCTGATGAGCGGCTCGCTGCCGTCCAGTGTTGCCTCCCCTGAGAAGTGCCTATGTGAGGACCTCTTTCACTAGCTGATCATCTGGGGCAGCCCGGCGTCTGCTCCTGGGCCCTGGCGATCGTGGCGGTCGCGATGAGCCGGAAGGGAGCTGTCGTGCCAAGGGGCGTATCTGCGCCCGGCACGGCAAGCGCCTCTATGCGGTCGTAGGTCCTGGCCCAAGATCGTGAGCGCTGGCCGTGGCCAGCGCCCGCGACCGCAGGTTCTTGGTGTCTTGTGTCAGTTCCGGCGGGCGAGGCCCCCGTTGAACTGGATGTCGGCTCGTTCGGGCAGCTCGCGGCTCATGGCGGGGCCGTTCGCGGACAACTGGACCAGCTCACAGAACCCGCGTGCCACGACCGGCCCGTCGATGGAGTCCTTGCGGAGCAGCAGCGCGCCCTCGATGAACGATCCGGTCGTGGCGATGCTTTCCTGAGCCGGGAACGTCGGTGACAGGTAGAAGGTCCCTTCCGGCGTCTTCATCTCGCCCCACCACGGGTATTCCACGCCGGAGTCCGGCGATGTCCACCACCTGGTGGGCGTGAACGAGAATGAGGGGCCGAACGCGTAGCGCGGCGCCTCGCCTTTCGGGACAAAGGCAAACCGGCTCACCTCGGGATGGGGGTCGTCCCAGGCCTCCCGGGCCGCCTTCACATCGAACGGGACCTCGGGGTCCAGCTTGCCGACGGGGTTCCCGTAGTACTGGCGCCAGGTGAAGGCATCCCCGTTGTCGAAGCGCGCATACCCCCAGAAGTAGCGGGCATTCTCCGTGTTGCGGTAGTTGCCCCACTGGTGCTCGTACCAGGCGACGCCCTCGATCTCGTGGGCGCCGTCCGCCAGGGTGACGGTGCCGGACATTTCCATCTGCGGGGCGAAGTAGTAGTAGCTGAGCCCGTACATGGTCTCGGGGTTCTGGTTGTAGAGCTTGCTGTACCCGATGCTCTCCAGTCCCCAGTAGGCGGCCGGAACATAGCCGGGCTCCTGCACGAACCCGGTGACATCCACCTGATACGGCTTGCCCAGGATCTTGCTCTCATCGGTGCAGAAGGATTTGAACGCCCACTTCTCCTGGGCGTGGTCATAGCTCGTCTGGAACCCCTTCCCGTCAGGATCCTTGACGCGGTAGGTGAAGCCGAAGTCAGATGTACCGGACCCGCGGGTCTCCAACGTGCCCAGAGGGTAGAACGTCGTCCCCTGGAACTCCCCGGTCACCGTGTCATGCCAGGCGAATACCGGGAACATCAGCGGCCGGCCGAGCTCCTTCGACCACCCGGCGGAAAACATGCACAAGAACAGGCTCACCTCATGGCCGGTCTTCTTGTCCGTCCCGAGGAACGTGAAGTAATGCCACTCGAAGTAGTCGTTGACGAAGTAGGTCGGCCCGCTGTGCCACGCATGGTCCCGCGGCAGCTTGTAGATGCCCTGCTCTCCCAGTTCCAGCCCGTCGCCGGCCAGCCAGCCGCCGGCTTGCACTGTGTTCTCTGCAGACATGTGATGCTCCTCGATTCTCGGGTGCTTGCTCCTTAACTAGTACGTTAAGTCCAATAATCTGTGTTGTCCAGTATTTGGTGTTAACCAAGTAAAATTTGCGCTCTTGGGCACCCGCGTCCCGGGGCGACCGGGCCCGGTGACCGGAGCTCCCGACCGGGACCCGATGCTCAAGCAGCTGCCGGAACCGGGTTACGGCCTGTTCAGCGGCCGGTGACGCGGCCGGAGGCGTGTTCAGTGCCCTTTCACCGCAGACCCGGGAACTTGCGGCCCAGGCGATGCAGGTCGCCCGACGCCACGGAACCGTGGTTCCCTGGCGCAGGCGGGCGGCGATGTCTGCCGACCTGGGCAGCCTGTCTCCAGCGCCTCGACATCCGCCAAGGCGACGGCACGTACGTGACCAGCCTGGAGCCTGCTGGGTTGCTGACGGCGCTGCGCTTCGTCGTCGATTTCCAGCGGGCCGCGTCGGTGCAGGAATTCCTGCGCGTGCGGCGTATCCTCGAGCCCGCGGCGGCGGCCATGGCCGCCGAGCTGATCACGTCGGAGCAGGGCGAGGACTGCACGAGTTGCTCGACAGCCTCGGGCCGCATCCGGGCGCGGCGGCGCTGGCCGCTACGACCTGGAGTTTCCATCGGCGGATTTCGGCCTACACGGGAACTCGGCGCTGTGCTGGCTGCAGTAGACGGGCGTGCCTGGCCTAGATGCCGGTACTGTCGGCGGGATCGCCGTGCGTGCGGATCCGGCGGCCGGACCAGCGATCCGCGTTCACCAGCAACCTGCTCGGCAAATACTCCGCCAACCCGCTCGCCGTCGACATCTTCGCGTTCAACCTGCTGGCCGCCACCCTGGCGACCCAGGCAACAGTCATCTTCAGCCACCGCGCACATCTGCTGATCACCGAGACCAGCGAGCACGAAAGACAGGCCACCCGGCTGCGCGCGGCGGCCAGCCTAATCGTCATCGCCCTGTCCATCGGCCTTGCCTGGGTGAACACCGGCGCCGCCAAGTATTGCTGGCTGCTCCTTGCGGTCGTGCCGTGGGCCCGGCATGAGGGTGATGGTGAACAAGAACGCGAAGTTCCACCAGGCCAGGCTCTCGCGCTGCCCGGCGACGCGGCGGAATACCCGGTGGTGGACCAGCCAGAACTGCGCGATGACGTAGAACGAGATCACGTAGCTGATCAGCTCGTCGGCGCCCTTGCCGAGCTGCGCGGCGAGTTCGGAGGCCGAGGTCGAGTCGGGCACCTGGGCGGCGGCCGGCACCTGTAGCTGCAGGACCAGCAGGGTGAGGGAGATAGCCACCACGCCGTCGGACAAAACGATCAGCCGCTCGACGCCAGGCTGGTTGTCGCGGGAGCTCGGGGGAGCGGGATCGGTGGGCATCGGTACCCAGCCTCCCAGGTCGTGGTAGGCCGGTCGGCGATGTGTGCCAGGACTCGCCGAGCTCGGCCGTCTGGAATCTGTTCAAGCCCGTTTATCTGTGCCGTCCGCAGCGGTGGCGGCGCCTGGCCGGTAAGCCGTACGTTACTGCGGCAGGCGGGCGGACCTGAGGTGGCGGTGTGCTAGCTGGCGTGTCTGGCTGCAGTATCCGGCAGGCAGTCATGACGCTGTGGACCCGCCCGGGTGAAGGACCGGGCTTGTCTTACGCCGGCCCGCCGGTGCATGTGCTGGCTGGCCAGGAAGGCCGTCCAGCTTAGTTCGCCGCCATAGAGGCCCCAATTCCGGCTCATTTCGCCGGCCCGGTTCTTGATGTCTTGGCGGCTGGGTCGGCGGTCGCTCCTGGCCCGGCCTGGCTGGCGCCTGCAGTGGGCATCGTCAGGTCAGGATCCATCGGGCGGGATGTTGTGGTTGAAGCGGAACATGTTGCCCGGGTCCCAGGCCGTCTTGATTTCTGTCAGGCGGGAGAAGTCGGCGGGGCGTAGGCGTCCCGGACATGGCCGGGCGTGACGTACGGCCCGGTGAGGAAGTTCACCAGGGCGCCCCCGTCGCTCCAGGGCTCGAGGGCGTCGGCGAGGCGTAGCTCCGCCCGGTCGGCCTCCTGCAGCCCGGCCGGGCTGGGATATGAGGCGGCGAAGAAGTTGAACGCGCCGCCGCGGTGCCCGACACAGTTCGGGACGGCCGGCGGGCGCCGCAGCGCTCCGCCCATCTGCCGGAGCTCGACGAGGAACGGCGATGCGGGGCCGACCGCGGCCAGCAGCACGTCGGCCGTCCGGTGGCCGGCTTCTTTCAGGACAAGGGCGCGGCTCATGGCGGTCATCGGGCCGGTCGGGTCGTTGTGGATGGTACCGACGCCGGTGAACGGCATGACCCGGACCGTGTCGAGCAGCAGCGGCGCCGCCGTGCGCAGCGGCTGGATCAGGGCCTCGCCCTCACCCGGAGAGCCGCAATAAGACACGCGGACATGACAGGTGAACCCGCCGCGCAGGGGCGGCGGGACGGCCTCAAGAGGCGGGAAGACCATCAGGGCGACCGACAAGGTGAGCTCGTCGGGTGCGTCGCGGGCACAGGCCAGGAACACCGGCAGGACGTCGGCGGCGGCCTCGCCGGGCAGGTACAGGCCGCCGCCGTACAGCGTGTCCACCGGAAACAGGTCGATGACCAGTGAGGTGGCGACGCCGAAGTTACCGCCGCCGCCGCGGACGGCCCAGAACAGGTCGGGGAACGACTCGGGCGTGACCTGGCGCAGCTCCCCGTCCGCGGTCACCAGGCCGACCTGCCGTACATGATCCGCCGCGAAGCCATAGCGCCGCCCGAGCGGCCCCAGGCCGCCGCCCAGGGTGTAGGAGACCGCCCCGACCGCCGGCGCCGCGCCGCACAACGGCGCCAGCCCGCACTGCGCCGCCTTCGTCACGACGCTGGCCCAGGTAGCGCCGGCGGCCACCCGCGCGGTCCGCGCGACCGCGTCGACCGCGACGTCGCCGAGCCGCCTGGTCCCGATCAGCAGGCCGCCGCCTACCGGAACCGTCAGCCCGTGCCCGGTCGCCAGCACGCCCACGCCGAGGCCGTGGTCCCGGCCGAACCTCACGGCCGCGACGATGTCCGGCTCCACCGCCGCGCCGACGACAACGGCAGGCCGCTGCGGAACCGAGCGGTCAAAACCGTCACATTCCCGCTCATACCCCGGCGTCGCGGCCGTCTCGACCGGACCCGCGACAAGCCCGGCCAGCGCCGACCGCCAGCCCTCAACCTCGCCGCCGGTCTCATCGCTCATCACGTACCCCCGTTCCCGGCATCCTTCTCCGGTCATGAGCTTGCCCCTGCCCGCCGACGGCGTGCTGGAGATGCGGCCGCAGGCTCTGCGGTCCGCCACCATCAGCTTCGTCGGGCTTTTGGGCCTGAGCAGGTGTGAGTCATGCTTGCTGGGCGGGGATGTGCTGGTCGAGCCAATCGAAGATTCTCTCCCCGCGCAGGCCATTGCCAGCGGGCTCGCAGTGGGAATCCGCGCCCTCTTCCTCGGTGAAGCCCGCCAGGGCCTTCGCCCCCGGGAGCTTGTCATACAGCTCGCGGGACTGCCCGGGCCAGAACTGCTCATGCTCGGGGTCGGTGACCAGCACCGGGCAGGTGATCTGCCCGATCACCTCGTCCGTCAGGGCGTATGCGCGGGCCGCGGTGAAGAACTCATACGGCGAGGCCGTGCCGTACGGGCGCATCCGGAACGCCATCATCGACCGTGTCGCCGGGGAGAACCGCAGGGCCAGCGCCATGTCCTTATCGAACTTCTCCTTCTCCCCCGCGTCGATCATTTTCACCAGGAAATGGGGAATCTGCCGGGTCATGGTGGCGGCGACATTGACGACACCGGGATCGGCCACGGCCGCGGCGATGCGATGCTCGAAGGCCAACGCCCTGGGCACCCAGTAACCCGCCTGGCTGACACCGAGCAGCGCGATCCCGCCAGGATCGACATCGGGCCGGGTCAGCAGGTGATCCAGGACCGGGGTGATGACCTTCTCCCAGTCCGGCCGGAACGGCAGCCCCTGCCGGACCAGCGCGGCGTTCTGCCCGGGGCCATCGAAGGTCACCGCGTTCCAGCCGCGGTCCAGCGCATCGGCGACGCCCTGCACCCACGCGCCGGTCACCGGCCCGTCACTGCCATTGTTGAAGATCAGCGTCCGCCGGGACTCACCCGCCGGGCCAGCGCGGAAGAAATAGCCCGGCAGCGCCGTGCCCTCGTACGGGATCTGGATCCGCTCGACCGGGACGTCGGTCAGGTCGGCGAAGCGGTCCCACGCGGCGCGGTGCTTCTCCCACAGTTTCCCGAACAGCCCGGGATCACCCGTCCCATCCGCCGCGGAGCTCGCCAGCGAGTAATACAGCGACACCCGCAGGAACTGCCGGGCAGCGGACTGCGAGCGGCCAGCGTCTGCGCCGGCGGCGGCCTCGGCGGCCAGCCGGTCCGCGGTCGCCGTCCACTCATCGACCCAGGACCGCGCCTGGCCGTTGCGGATCCGCTCCACCGTGGACAGCACCTCCCCCACGTCGGCTGCCTGGTGATACGTCGCGCCGAGCGCGATCTCGGTCAGGAAATTAAATCCCTCGTCCTTAAAAAACGGCCGCATGACCACCCCTCCCTCCCCGGATAACCGCCAGAATCGCAGAGCCCAGCCTAACTAATCACAGCGCCGCTGGCCCGCCACATCTATACCGGATGCACCGGCACTGGTGGCCAGCCCCGGAATGGCATCGACGCGGCTGCGGCGAGCAGGTGCCGGCGATCACGAAATTCCCGGCGGAACTCAAGCGCGTCCTCATCGACGCCCGGCTGTTCAGCCACAGGGCTCCAGAATGGCAGGACTCTGCAACTGCCATCGGCCCCACGGCAGCCTCGGCGGCCGGGCCCTGTACGAGCGGTTGTGCTGTCAGCGCGTCTTGGCGAGGTGGTCGTGGAGGAAGTCGAAGATGCGGCATTCGGCTTCGGCGCGGCCCATGGGCTCGTAGTGGAAGTTGGCGCCGTCTTCGCGGGTGAAGCGGGTGATCTCGCGTTCGCCGGTGAGCTGGCGGCAGAGGTCTTCGGATTGTCCGGGCCAGAAGCTTTCGTCGTCGGGATTGGTGATCAGCAGGGGGGTCTGGATCTTGCTGACCACATCGCGCAGGTTGTACTGGATCGCTGCCGTGAAGGTGTCGTAGCCGGTCGGCTGAGCGAACGGGCGGCCGCGGGCGGCCATGGTCTGGGCGAACATCGGGTCTTGGGGGGCCTCGGCGATGGCGGCGTTGAAGGCGTCCTTGTGGCCGGCCTACAGCATCGCGATGAGCTTGGCCGGGAGGTAGGTCATCCAGGTGGCGGAGACGTCCATGACCCCTGGGTCGACGACCGCGGCGACGAAGCGGTGCTCGAAGGCCAACGCGCGGGGGACCCAGTTGCCGGGCCTGGCTGCAGCCGTAGGCCAGCAGCGCGGATGCGTCGACATCGCGACGGCCGGCAAGGCTGTCGAGGACCGGGGTCAGGACCGCTTCCCAGTCCGGCCGGGAGGGCACGTTGTGGTGGAACAGCATGCTCTGCTGTCCGGGGCCGTCGTAGAGGAAGGCGTTCCAGCCGCGCGCCAGCGCGGTGGTGACGCCCCACCCCCACAGCCCGGACAGGGATCCTTCGCTGCCGTTGGTCATGACCAGGGTCGGCCGCGGGGTTCCGGAGGTGTCGGGCCGGAAGAGGTAGCCCGGGAGCGGGACCGGCTCATAGGGCACGGCGATGCGCTGGATCCGGCCCCCGGAGGAGTCGATGAAGGCCTCCCAGCACTGGATCTGCAGGTCGAACGCGGGCCCGGACGGGGTCTGGTCTTTTTTGCCGGTCGGCCACCGCGCCGGTCTGGGAGTAGGCCTCGGCAGCGGCCAGGAAGAGCCGGTGCGCGGTCGCGGTGTGACCCGATACCAGGGCCGCGGTGGCCTTGGCGTGCAGGTTGCCGGCGGTCTGGCGCCAGGCGGCATACCAGCTGTCAGCGTCGCCGTCGGTAATGCAGGCGATGGTCGCGAAGACCTGCCCGACGTCCATCACGCCCTGGGCGGCGTAGCCGATAGCGCAGCGGGCCAGGAAGTCGAAGCCTTCGTCGGCGAAAAAGCCAGTGACGCTGATGGCATTCGGGGGCTTCGCCAGGGTGGTCGAGTCGGTCATCGTCGGGTTCGTTATCTGCTGGTATCCGGTGAGCTGATACCAGCAAGACTGGCAGGGCGGCCGCCGGGGACGACTGTACGAATCGACTAGTTCCCGGGCGCTAGCCGCGGTTCCGGCGGGCCAGGTCGATCAGCTCGGCACGGGAGGTGACCCCGGTTTTGGCGTAGATCCTGCCGGTGTGAAATCCGACGGTGGCGCGGGTGACCTACAGGTCGCGGGCGATCTGGGCGTAGGTGAGCCCGCCGGCCCCGAACATGAGCCCCTGGACTACTGCCCGGCGGGCCGGGTCCGGCGCCGACTGCACGGCAGGCAGTTGCTGCCGTACCCACGCGATGTCCCGAGCCAGGATCATGTCGATGACCGCGTCGAGCCACCGGCTATTCCGGATCGCGGCATCGCTGCCGAGCTCACTTGCCCAGCGGAACATCTGCCCGGCTTGCCGGAAGTCCCCAGCGCCGTGAGCGACCTGTGCGGCCTGCTCCAGTTCGGCGGCGAGAGCGTCGTCGTAGTGATCCGCTGCCGCCACCCGATGTTCGAGTGACTCCATGACGGTGCCAGCCTGCCCGGCCGCCCGGAGGTGAAGCTCACGTCGGCGGGGGTAGGGGATCGACTGGTAGATGGCCGCGCGGGTCAGCGCGTGCGATGTTCGCAGCGAAGAAGCCATGTCAGCCGTGCGCGCGACCAGAAAGCCGACTTCTACGAGCGTCTCGCGAGCCCCGGCCGGGTCATCGACCTGACCTAGCGCGGCCAGGGCCGGCAACGCCTGCCAGCGCTATCCGAGTACCGCCGATGCGTGGACCAGG
>Ga0302235_10004059_pt1 | contig 10106 bp, 12 predicted proteins | sample II_Palsa_N3_3_FD_193577 | JGI IMG/M metagenome (GOLD analysis project Ga0302235, IMG submission 193577) | Peat permafrost microbial communities from Stordalen Mire near Abisko, Sweden - II_Palsa_N3_3 | ecosystem: Environmental > Terrestrial > Soil > Palsa > Peat permafrost | place: Sweden... | reverse complement strand
CGAGCGCCGGGCTTATGGATCCCCGCCTCCGCGGGGATGACGGAAGGATAGACGATGGGCTGGACGTTGATGATCCACGGCGGCGCAGGTGCGATGGCGCGTGGTCGCCTGAGCGACGCCGACGAGCAGGCCGGGCGCGCGGGACTTGCGGCCGCTCTCGAGGCTGGTGCAGCGGTATTGAGCGCGCAGGGCTCTGCCCTCGACGCGGTCGAGGCGGCGGTGCGCGTGCTCGAGGACGATCCCGCGTTCAACGCGGGGCGCGGATCGGTATTCACCTGGGACGGCACGATCGAGTGCGACGCCGCGATCATGGACGGGCGCGACCGGGCGGCGGGCGCGGTGGCAGGCGTCACCACGACGCGCAACCCGGTGACGCTGGCGCGCGCGGTGATGACCGAGAGCGCGCACGTGCTGCTGTCTGCGGCGGGGGCCGATGCCTTTTCGAAGGAACATGGCCAGGAACAGGCGCCGCAAAGCTGGTTCGCGATCCCCGAGCGTCGCCGCCAGCTCGACGAGATCAAGGCGCGGCCCGATGCGCCGTTCGATTCGGGGATGAAGTACGGGACGGTCGGCGCGGTCGCGGTCGACGAGGCCGGCCATGTCGCCGCCGCCACCTCGACCGGGGGACTCACTGCCAAGCGGTGGGGCCGGATCGGCGATTCGCCGCTGATCGGTGCGGGCACCTATGCCGACGATCGCGCCGCTGCGATCAGTTGCACGGGATCGGGCGAGCATTTCATCCGTCTCGCCTTCGCGCACGAATATTCGGCACGGCTGCGGTTGACGGACGAAGCGTCCGAGACGGTCGCGACGGCGATGATTGAGGAATTGGGCACGCTGGGCGGCAAGGGCGGCTTCATCGCGGTAACCCCCGACGGCCGCGCGATCCACGCGTTCAACACGCCGGGGATGTACCGCGGCATTGTCGCGCACGATCGCGCGGCAGAGGTGGCGATCTTCGGCGATGAATGATGTTGCCCGACAGTGATGATCGACGCGCCAAGTCCTGCTAAGCGCACCACCGTGTTCCTGCGCAGGCAGGAACCCAGAGCCGCAGGCGCCGCGCTTGCAACCCTAGGCTCCTGCCTGCGCAGGAGCACAGAATAGTGCGCAGGAGCACATGGAGAGTGTGATGCGTATCCGCCTGTTGCTTGCCGCATTGATCGCCCTCCTCGCTCCTGCCTCGCCCGCTGCCGCCTGGTGGGAATATGGCCACCAGACCGTCGCGACGATCGCCTATCTCGAGGCGACGCCCGAGACGCGCGCCGGAATCGATGCGCTGCTGCGCCAGTCGAAGCTTCTCGATACGCCGACCTGCCCCGCACACACGATCGAGGAGGCTTCGGTCTGGCCCGATTGCGTCAAGACGCTCGGCGACCGGTTCAGCTATGCCTACAACTGGCATTTCGTCGATATCGACGTCTGCAAGCCGTTCGATCTCAAGAGCCCGTGCGCGGGCGGAAACTGCGTCACGAGCCAGATCGCGCGCAACCAGCGGCTGCTCGCCGACAAAAAGCTCAACCCGCGCGAGCGGCTGATGGCGCTGGTCTTCCTCGTCCATTTCGTCGGCGACCTGCACCAGCCGCTCCACGCCTCCGAACGCGATGGCGATCAGGGCGGCAACAAGCTCAAGGTGCGGTATGGCGCAATCGGCCACACCAACCTCCACTCGGTGTGGGACGGCCTGCTCGCCGATCGCGCGATCTCGACTCCGCCCGGCGACGCCAAGGGCCTGCTGATCGGCACGACATCCGCGAGCCGCGCGGCGATGGCACAGGGCAGCGTAGAGGATTGGGCGCGCGAGAGCTGGCGGATCGCGCACGATACCGTCTATCCGAGCGCCACGCACGCCCCCGCCTGCCCCGCGACCTCGCCCGCCGATGCAGGGCTCGACGAGGCGCAGATCGAGACGCTGATCCCGGTGGTGCGCGATCAGGTGCTCAAGGGCGGGCTGCGGCTCGCGAGGATGCTCGACAATGCGTTCGCGGGGCGCGTGGCGATGAAGCCGCGATACGGGTGAGCAAGAAAATCCTCCCCGGCCAAGGGGAGGATGATAGCGTTATTGCGGCACCACCGTCACGGCGCGGCGGTTCTGCGCCCAGCTCGATTCGTCTGATCCCGTCGCGACCGGGCGTTCCTTGCCGTAGCTGATCGTGTTGATCCGATCGGGCGAGACGCCGGCTGCGACCAGCGTGTTCTTCGCCGATGTGGCACGGCGATCGCCGAGCGCGAGATTATATTCGCGCGTGCCGCGCTCGTCGCAATGGCCTTCGAGCGTGACGCGGACCTGCGGGTGCGCGACCAGCCACTTGGCCTGCTGCGCGAGGATGCCCTGCCCTTCCGAGTTCACGTCCGACATATTGGTGTCAAAGTGCACCGTGTCGGTGCCGACCTGCTGGAGGAAGTCGGCGCGCGAACCCGGCACGATGCTGCCGCCGACATTGCCAGACGAGCTGCCGTTGTCGGTGCTGGGCATCGAGGATTCGGGCGGCGGCGGGGGAAGCTGCTTGGGCTTCTTGTGCCCGCAGCCGGCGAGCGCGAGCATCGCGGCGACGGTGAGCACCGTGGTTGTTCTAGCGGTCATCATCTTCTCCTCTTGGGTGCCCTGGCTGCCCCCATGGATCGACTGGAAGGCTTAGGTTCGTTTCGTCGGCGGTCAACCCCGCCGCCTCGTCGCGTCGCCCCGGCGGAACGCTTCACGGCAGCAAGGGCGACCACGCCGGATCGGAACCGTCGAGCGGCGTCGGGATGCGGCGCTCGTTGACCCCGGTGAGATCGACCGACCACAGGTCCGCCTTGCCCGAGCCTTGGCCCGTGCGGAAGAACATGATCACGCGGCCGTTGGGCGACCAACTCGGCCCCTCGTCCTGCCAGCCGTGCGTCAGCGTCTTCTCGCCCGAGCCGTCGGGCGCCATCACGCCGACCGCGAAGCCGCCGCCGATCTTGGTGAACGCGATCAGGTCGCCGCGCGGGCTCCACACCGGCGTCGCATGGCGACCACCACCGAAGCTGATCCGGTGCTGGTTGCCGCCGTCGGCGTCCATCACATAAAGCTGCTGCCCGCCCGAGCGATCGCTCTCGAACACGATGCGCGAGCCGTCGGGCGAATAGCAGGGCGCGGTGTTGATACCGGGCGCGTTGGTCAGCCGCGTCGGGCTCCCGCCACCCGCGGGCACGCGATAGATCTGCGTGTTGCCGCCGACCGACATCGAATAGACGATCGACTGGCCGTTGGGCGAGAAGCGCGGCGAGAGCGTCATGTTGGGCGCGTCGACCACAAGCCGCTGCTGCCCGGTCGCGACGTTGTAGGTGTAGATGCGCGGCCGGTTGTTGGTGAACGCCATGTAGACGATCTGCTGCTGGCTCGGCGCGAAGCGCGGGGTCAGCACAAGCGACTGGCCGTTGGTGAGGAAATGATGGTTGGCGCCGTCCTGATCCATGATCGCCAGCCGCTTGGTGCGGTGGTTCTTGGGGCCGGTCTCGGAGACATAGGCGACGCGGCTGTCGAAATAGGGGCCCTCGCCGGTGACGCGCGTGTAGACGGTGTCGGCACATTTGTGCGCCGCGCGGCGCCACTGTGCGGGCGAGACGACGAAGCCCTGTCGCGCAAGCTCCTGCTTGGCCGAGACGTCATAGAGATAGCAGCCGACCGTCAGCGTGCCGTCACCGTTCGCCTGGACGAAGCCTTGCACAAGCGCGGACGCGCCGGTGGTGTCCCAATAGCCGTAATCAGGTGCGGTGACCTGCTGGAAGGCGACTGCGTGATCGGCGGCGACGGGCTTGAACAGTCCCGAACCCTTGAGGTCGTTGAGCACGATCTGCGCGATCTGGCCGCCCAGCGCATCGGTCTGCCCCGCCGCACTGTGCGCCACGACCGGCGTCGGCATCGCGGGGATCGCGATCGGCATCGGCTGCGAGATGCCGCCGGTGATGTCGACGACGAGCCGCTGGCCGGGTGCGGGTCCGGCACCGGGCGCGGCTTGCGTCGCGGGCACCTGCGCGAGCGCGGCGGTCGAGCCGAGCAGCGTCAGCGCGGCGGCGATCAGGCGGGCCTTCATCGGTATCTCCCTCATTGCATCTGGTCCGGCTTGAACCGGAAATCGAAATCGTCCCAGCCGCCGTCATAGAGTTCGGGCGGCAGCCCCGTGATCGGCGAGCAACGCAGCACGGCGCGGCGCGCGGCGTCCGCCATCTGCTTGGCATAGGCGCTGTTCGAGCCGTTGACCCCCGACTGCGCGCCCGGCGTCACCGACGCCACCGTGCCATCCTTGTTCATGCGGATGCTCAGCGTCGTCGTGATCGAGCCGGCATCTGCGCCACCCGCGGGCGGATTGTAGCACGGCTTGACGCGCGCCGCGATCAGCCCGACCAGCCCCGACATCGAGCGCGCCGATACCGCCGAGGCATGCGGCGCGGTCGCCTTGCCCGGACTCTTGTCGGGCGACAGGCCCTTAAGGAAGTCGGAACCGAGCCGCGAGCCCTTGGGCTTGCCCGTTCCCGGCTTGTCCTGAGGCAGGTCTTTCAGGAAATCCGACGAGAGGCCCGTCGCCTTGCTCGGCTTGGTCGGCGCCGCCTTGCTGGGTTTTTCCGGCGCGGCCTTGGTCGGCTTTGCAGGCGCCGCCTTGTCGGGCGCGGGCTTCTCAGGCTTCGGCTTTTCCGGCTTTGGTTTCTCGGGCTTGGGCTTCGGCTCGGGCTTGACCGGCGTCGGCTTGGGCGTCGGTTGCGGCTTTGGCTCGGGCTTGGGCGACGTCGGCGTCGGCTTGGGCGGCGTCGGCTTAGGCTGGGGCTTAGGTTCCGGGGCCGGCGCGGGGGGTGGCGGGGTCGTATCGTCGGGCAGGCCCTGCTCGGGCGCTTCGGACGGCGCGGGCGCATCCTGCGATACTTTGGGCGCCGACGAGGTCGGCCCGACGTCCTTGACCAGCTGCACGTCCATCGTCTGCGCGACGGGCGGCTTGGGTACGCGCGCGGTGAGCAGGCTCAGCGACAGCGCCGCGAACAGCGCGACGTGGCCGACCAGCGCGACGCCAAATCCGATCCGTTCGGCGCGCTCCATATCCTATTTGCGCTCGTCCGCCGCGGTCGAGACGAGCGAGACCTTGTTGAGCCCGGCGCGGTTCAATTCACCGAGCAGCTTGTCGACGGCACCGTAATCGAGCGCCTTGTCCGCGCGCAGGAAGATGACCTGCGGCTCGCCGCCGGGCATCTGCTTCGCGGCGATCGTGCCCAAGCGATCGGGCAGTTCGGCGGCGGTCACCGCGTCGTCGTCGACGAACACCTGGCCCTGCGCATCGATCGAGATTTGCACGGGCTTCTTGGGCTGCTCGAGCGCCTTGGCGCGGCTATCAGGAAGGTTGATCGGCACGCCGGTCATCAGCAGCGGGGCGGTGATCATGAAGATGATCAGCAGCACCAGCATCACATCGACCAACGGCGTGACGTTGATCTCCGCCATCGGCGCACGCCGGCTGCCGCGACCGCCCGAAGGGGTGGGGCCCATGGACATCAGCGCTCACCCTTCCCGTTCCCCGGCGTAGGCCGGGGCCCAGGTGACGCGAACGCCGCCCGCTGGGGCCTGGGCCCCGGCGTTCGCCGGGGAACAGGAAATTCCGGGATCGCCTCGACCGCCATCACTCGTCCTCGAGTTCGCGGCTGAGCGTCGCGTGGAACCCGTCCGCGAAGCGGTGGAGCCGCGCCTCGAGCTTGTTGATGCCGTGGCTAAGCCGGTTGTACGCGATCACCGCGGGGATCGCCGCGAACAGCCCGAGCGCGGTCGCGAACAGCGCTTCGGCGATGCCGGGCGCGACGACACCCAGCGAAGTGTTCTGCTGCGCCGCGATCGAGGTGAAGCTGCGCATGATCCCCCACACCGTGCCGAACAGCCCGACGAACGGCGCGACCGAGCCGATCGTCGCGAGGATGTTGAGCCGATCCGACAGCCGATCGACTTCGGCGGCGGTGGCCGCCCCCATGGTGGTCGCGAGCCGGGCGCGCGTGCCCTCGCGGTCGATCTTCTTGCCGGCGGTCGAGCGGCGCCATTCGGTGACGCCTGCGCCCAGCACCTTGGCGGAGGGCAGTTCGTTGCCGCGGTTGGCGGTGTAGAAATTGTCGATGTCCTCGGCGGCCCAGAAGTCGCGCTCGAACTTCGCCGACTTGGCCGAGATGCGTTTGAGCCGCGCGCCGTGGCCGACGATGATCGCCCATGTCCACACCGAGGCGGCGAGCAGGCCGACCATCACCACCTTCACGACGATATCGGCCTGCAGGAACAGCGCGAGCGGCGACATCGTCGCGGCGCTGTTCGCGATTTGCGGAGTCATTCGGTCACACACCCCTTTTAATCTGGCCCTCTGACCGGCGCCTGGAGCCGGCGGAACGCATCGAGCCAAGCGGACGGCTGCCGCCGCGGCCGCCCTTCCGGCGAAAGAAAGGCCGCGACGATCTCCGCATCGGCCAGAAGAACCTCGCCGCGCATGACCCTCTGGTGAATGACGCAGGACGCGGCCTTGGTATCCATCACCGTGCTGACCACGAGCAGATCGTCGTCGAGCCTCGCAGGCGCACGGTAGCGGATCGCGAGGTTGGCGATCGCGTAGGTGCCGGTGCCGTCCTCGTGCGCCGCGCGCTGATCGATCCCCGCGCCACGCAGCATGTCCGAGCGCGCGCGCTCCATGTAGCGCAGATAATTGGCGTGATAGACGACGCCCGAAAGATCGGTGTCCTCGAAATAGACGCGCAGCGGAAAGCGATGCTCGCCATCGGCGATGCGGCCGGTCGCCGGGCGATCGTCGTTTACCATCTTGGCGGGGTCTAGCGGTTCGCGGGACGGGCGCAACCCCGGCTGGCCAGCCCTAACCCTACCCCCGTTCGTCCTGAGTAGGGACTGAGCGCAGTCGAAGGCCCGTATCGAAGGATTGGCGCCACCAAGCCAGCCTCCTTCGATACGCCATTTCGACTTCGCTCAATGCTACTCAGGACGAACGGTGGTGGGTGTAGCCACCCCTTTAAACATCGAACAGCCCGTCCTGGCTCCCCGCCGGCTGTGGCAGCCCCAGATGCGTCCAGGCGCGCCCGGTCAGGCACCGCCCGCGCGCGGTCCGCGCGAGCAGCCCGAGCTGGATCAGATACGGCTCGATCACCTCCTCGACGGTGTCGCGCGGCTCGGACAGGCCGGCCGCGAGCGTCTCGACGCCGACCGGGCCGCCGCGATAGACGTCGGCGATCATCAGCAGATAGCGGCGGTCCATCGCGTCGAGCCCGAGCGCATCGACTTCGAGCCGGGTCAGCGCCGCATCCGCCACAGTCCGATCGACGACGACGTCGCCCGCCATATGCGCGAAGTCGCGGACGCGGCGCAGCAGCCGGCCGGCGATGCGCGGCGTGCCGCGGGCGCGGCGCGCGATCTCGGTAGCACCGTCGCGCGCGAGGTCCATCGACAGCAGCCGGGCGGCGCGCGCGACGACGTGCTCGAGTTCGTCCACCGTGTAGAATTGCAGGCGGATCGGAATGCCGAAGCGATCGCGCAGCGGCGTCGTCAGCAGGCCTTGCCGGGTGGTAGCGCCGACCAGCGTGAAGCGCGGCAGCTCTATCCGCACCGAGCGCGCCGACGGCCCCTCGCCGATCATCAGATCGAGCACGCGGTCCTCCATCGCCGGATAGAGCACCTCTTCCACTGCGGGCTGGAGCCGGTGGATCTCGTCGATGAAGAGCACGTCGCCCTCCTCGAGATTGGTGAGCAGCGCGGCGAGGTCCCCCGCTTTGGCGACCACCGGCCCCGAGGTGGCGCGAAATCCGACGCCGAGTTCGCGCGCGACGATCTGCGCGAGCGTCGTCTTCCCCAAGCCCGGCGGGCCGAAGAACAGCACATGATCCATCGCCTCGCCGCGCGCCCTGGCGGCGCCGATGAACACGCGCAGATTTTCGCGCGCCGCCTTCTGCCCGACGAAATCGTCGAGCGTCTTGGGGCGCAGCGCGGCGTCGACATCTTCGGGCGCGCGGGCGGCGGCGATGAGGCGTTCGGGGGGGTGGGCGGGCTCGGTCATGCGTCGATGTTGCCTAGCCGTTCCGTTTGAGGGACGCCAGCGTCAGGGCAGCCTGGCGATCGCGATCGGCACGACGGGATCGGCGGCGGCCGAAATCTGGACCGTGTAGAGACCCGGCGCGAGCGCGAAATCAACATTCTTGGCGATCCCCGCGCAGGCCGGCCCCATCGCATGCCCGATCGAGGCGAGCGGCGTGGCACCTTGCGCGACATCGATCCACGCGCGCGCGCCGAGCGCGATGCGGTAGGTGCCGCTCGACGCGATGCGGACGATGACGATCCCGCCATGATCGCCCGCGACCGGCAGCTTGCCGAGCGGGACCGCGAGCGCAAGCGATCCGATCGGCGCCAGCGTCAGGTCGGCCGCCTCGCCAAGCCGCAATTCGGGCATCGCAGTCCCAGCGGCGCGTGTCGCCGCAATTAGCGGAGGACGCTTAGCCCAGCTGGCGAACGCGGGCGGCGGCGCGCAGGTGGCAATCGGTTCGGCATGCGCCGCGGACAGTGCGCCGAACGCCAACATCGCACCGAAAATGACGCGCATCGTCCCGCTCCTCATTATTTCGTCACCGGGTAGCGAAGGCCGACCGCGCCGACAATGCCGCGGACGGCTAGCGCAGGCGCTCCGCTGCGGCATTGAGCGCGGAGACGGGCGCGGCCTCGCAATAGGCGCGCATCCTGGCGCGGAAATCGGGCGACGCGGTCTCGCCTGCGCGAAAAATCCAGTCGATCGCCTCGTCGGTGCGGCCCGCTTCGGCAAGCAGCCGCGCATGGTTGAACTGGCCGCGGAAATCGCCGGCCTCGGCCGCTATCCGATAGCATTCGGCAGCCTTGGCCATGTCGCGTACGGTCAGCCGGCCTTCCTCGTGATAGCCGCCGACGAAGTTGATCGACTTGGCGTGGCCGAGCGCAGCCGCACGCTGGAACCAGCCCATCGCCGCCGCCTCGTCCTGCGGCACGCCCGCGCCGAGCCCGAGTGCGCCGGCATAATTATACATGCCCCAATCGAGCCCGCGCTCGGCCGCGACGCGGAAGCAGCGCGCGGCGGCATCGCGGTCGACAGGCGTTCCCCAGCCCTTTTCGTGACAGCGGCCGATCATGTTGATCGCCATGACATGACCCGAGGCGGCGGCCTTGCGAAACCAGCCCAGCGCCGCCTCGGCGTCGGCGGGAACGCCGCGGCCGTCGAGCAGCATCTGGCCATAGGCGGCCTGCGCTTCGGGCAACCCCGCCTCGGCGCCTTCGCGGAGCAGCGCGGCGGCATCCTCGGGCGCGCCCTCGAGCCGCGCGCGCAGCGCGCCGACGCTACCGTCGAGCCCGCTCACGCCTTCGAGGCCTTGCGCAGCGCGATCCGGACGAGCGCATCGAGGGTCGCGTCGGGGCCGAGCTCGTCCGCTGCGGCGCCGACCGCGGCCGATGCCTCAGCAGGCCGGAAGCCGAGATTGGCGAGCGCGGAGAGCGCATCCTGCACCGCGCCGCCCGACGGCGCCGCACCGCCGACGACGGGGCCGAGCGCGGGCCCCGCCTTGTCTTTGAGCTCGGTGACGATGCGGAGCGCAAGCTTGGGCCCGACGCCGCTGGCGCGCGCGACCATCGCCTTGTCCCCGCTGGCGACCGCGCGCGAAATCTCGTCGGGGGCGAGCACGGTGAGGATCGCGAGCGCGACGCGGCCGCCGACCCCCTGCACGCTGGTCAGCAACCGGAACCAGTCGCGCTCGGCCGCCGAGCCGAAACCGAACAAGGTGATCGCATCCTCGCGCACCTGCATGTCGGTGAGCAGCTTGACGTCGCCGCCGACGGCCCCAATCGCCTGCAAGGTGCGGCCCGAGAGCTGGACGAGATAGCCGACGCCCTGCACGTCGATCACCGCATGATCCGCACCGGTCTCGGCGAGCACGCCGCTCAGTCGCGCGATCATCACGACGCCCGCCGCAGCATGGCGCGCTGGCTCGTCAGGTGGTGCGCGTGGGTGATCGCGACCGCGAGCGCGTCGGCGGCGTCGGCACCGGTCAGCTTGACGCCGGGCAGCAGCCGCTGGATCATCGCCTGCACCAGCTTCTTGTCCGCGCCG
>Ga0302235_10004058_pt1 | contig 10106 bp, 8 predicted proteins | sample II_Palsa_N3_3_FD_193577 | JGI IMG/M metagenome (GOLD analysis project Ga0302235, IMG submission 193577) | Peat permafrost microbial communities from Stordalen Mire near Abisko, Sweden - II_Palsa_N3_3 | ecosystem: Environmental > Terrestrial > Soil > Palsa > Peat permafrost | place: Sweden... | reverse complement strand
GCGCCCGGACCAGCTGGAACATGCTCCAGAAGGCCCGGGTCGGGCTGTTCGCGCAGATGGTCGTCGTGGCCCTGTTCCAGCTGCACCGCATCTTGACCCAGGTCTCCGGCGACCACATGGAGGTGATCAAGCTGATCCCGCCGCTGATGATCGGCGGGCCCGAGGTCAAGCTGTTCACCGAGGCGTTCGGCGAGGTCCTGGAAGACGCCAGCAAGGGCAGCGGCCTGATGTGGGAGTTCGGCCGCACCCTAGTCAAGCAAGCCGCCCGCCGCTAACCCGGGCTCCCAACCTCATGGCTGTGGCGTCCTAACGGTTCTTCCCGTCACGATGCCACATTCACGTGGTGCGAGTCGCGCCCTCGGCGAGCAGCGCCTCGGCGACGGCGAGGTCCTGGGGGTAGGTGATTTTCATGTTGCGCTCGTTGCCGGTCACGATGTGCACGTCGACGGCCGGCAGGTAGCGGAGCACCACGCCGCAGTCGTCGGTGGGAGTGAAGTCCGGATCGGCGGCGGCCAGCTCGTGGGCGCGGGCGATCACCGGGAGGCGGAAGCACTGCGGGGTCTGGCAGCGCCACAGGGTTTCCCGGCGCGGCATCGAGTGCATCACGCCGTTGTCGGTGATGACGATGGTGTCCGAGGCCGGGACGGCCACGCCGGCCGCCGCATGCAGGTCCAGCGCGGCCACGCAGTCGGCGATGATCCGCTGATCTACCAGCGGGCGCGCCGCGTCGTGCAGCAGCACGCCGCAGTCGGCCGGATCGCGGCCCGCCCCGGCGAGGGCGGCCAGCGCCACGCGGGTGGAGTCCGGACGCCCCGCGCCGCCCGCGATGACCCCGGTGACCTTGCCGTACCCGCCGTCGGCGAGCATGGCCCGGACCTGCTCGACGTAACCGCTGGCCATGACCACGAGGATCTCGTCGATCCCCGGCGCCTGTTCGAACGCGGCCACGCAGTGCTCGACCAGCGTCCGGCGGCCCAGCCGGAGCAGTTGCTTGGGCAGCGCCGCGCCGACCCGCTGACCGATGCCGCCGCCCAGCACCACCGCGACCATCCGCATGACCCGGACTCTAACCCACTAACCGCGGCAGTTTTCGCCGCGGCCGCGCCGGGTATTGCGCTGGACAGCCTGGGTGTGTTGCGCCCGGGCGTCGGGCAAACCGCCGGCTAGATTTGACTAAGGCCGAGGCGCGGAAATACAGCGGCGCGTGTCGCCGGGAGGACCCGCATGACCGTTGCCCTGGTGCTGGCGGCCCAGCCAGACGCCGGGCTGCGCGGCCAGCTGGCCGCCCTGGGCGTACGCCGGGTCGACGCGGCCGAACGCGCCGGGCCCGGCCTGCTGACCGTCGTGGCGGCCGCCCGGGCCGCCAGCGAACGCGTCCTCATCTGCATCGGGGACGACTCGGTCCCCGAGGAGGTCCTGGCCCGGCTGCTCGGCGCGGCCGCCACCGCGGCCTTTCCCGGCCTGCAGGCCCGAGACGGCCAACCGGCCCACAGCGGCGGCGCGCTGGTCGTGGATCTCCCCGACCTGGAAGCGCTAGCGGCCGCCGCCGAGTCACTCGCGCGCCAGCGCGCGGCCCCGGCCGAGCTGGGCGCGCTACTGGACGAGCTCACCCAGCGCGGGGTCGGCGTCCGGGTCCTGGACGCCGGGCCGGACGGCGACGGCGTGGTCGCGCGGTGGATCGCCGATCCGGTCGCGCGGGACGTGGCCTGCTGGGCGGCCGGGCGCCAGCTCGCCCCGGCCGCGCTGCTCGGCATCTCGCTCGGGCTCGCCCTGCTGGCCGCGGCGTGGTTCTCCGAGCCGGCCGTCCGGGCGCAGGTCCTGGCCATCGTGGCGCTGCTGGTCGCGTTCGCCGCGGGCCGGGCCGCGGTCCAGCTGACCGCCGCCGAACGGACCAGCCCGGTCGTCGGCTGGCTAGCGGCGGCGGCCGGGATGCTCACCGAGTTCGCGGTCTACGCCGCGCTGGCCGTCAGCTCTGGCATGGTCGCGGTCAGTAGCGGGACGGCGAACACCCCGGCCGGCCTGAACGGGATCTTCGGCGGCTCGCTGCGCAACACGCTGGTCGCGACGTGGGGCGGCAGCGGGCAGGCCGGCGTGTGGCGGCTGGCGGTGGCCGCGATGCTCCTGCTCGGCGCCCGGCGGCTGGCCGAGGAGTGCTACCAGGGCCTGGTCCGGGCCTCGGGGAGGATCTTCCCCCGCCCCGCCCGCCGTCTGCTAGGCCAGCTCATCAGCCTGCCCGCGGGCGAGCGCGTCGCGGTGATCGCGGTGACCGCGGTCTGCTTCGGGCCGCGCCTGACCTTCTTGGTCCTGCTGGCCTGGGGCGCGGTCGCGGCGGGCTACGTGCTGGCCAGCCAGCTGGCTGGGGCGGCGAAACTGGCCGGGGCGGGCCAGCTGATCCGCGCCCGCGGCGTACTGACCGCCTACCGCGGTGACGGCCCGATCGCGCACTGGATCGGCGGCGTGGTCCGGGGCCAGCTGCCGCCGCTGCCGCCGCTGCTCGTGGGCCTGTTCGTGACCTGCGACCTGACCGTGCTCGGGGTGGCCAATCTGCCCGGCGTGCTGATCTTCGGACCCGTGATGGCGATGCTGCTTGCCGCGCTGGGCGCCCGCCACCCGCACGACGGGCGGCTGGACTGGCTGGTCCCCTCGCTGCTGCTGGCGGGCGAGGGCATCTTCCTGGCCGGCCTCGGGTTCGCCCGTCACGCCTGGCTGCCGGTGATCTTCGCGCTGCTGGCCGCGGTGGTGGTGCGGCACGCGGACCTGGCCTACCGGGCCCGGTCCGGGCGGGGCGTCCCGGACGACAAGTTCGGCTTCGGCTGGGACGGGCGGATGCTGCTGGCCGGGTTCGCCGCCGGGCTGGGCTTCGTGCCGCTCGCCTACGCCGTGCTGACCGCCTGGCTCTGGCTGCTGGCCGGCTGGGATTTCCTCGGCGCCTGGCTCAAGACCACGAACTAGATCGACGCCCAGCACAGGGGCGTAAGATATATCGAGTGTGGAGTCGCGACACTCGCGTACTCGCGCCAACGACGGGGGCCGGGGGCGGCGAGGCGACGGTCGCGCCCGGCTGGCAATCGATGGTCACCATGCCCCGGATGTGGCTGGCCGCCGGGCTGGGCGTCTCCGCCCTGTTCGGTGGCGGGGTCGCGCTGTTCAGCGGGGACCCGCTGCACCGCCTGTGGGGCACCTCGGCGGGCATCGCCTACGCGCTGGCCACGATCACCGTCCTGGCCTGGCGTCCCCGTGACCGTCGCGTCGCCGACGTGGTGCTGGCCATCCTGCTCGGCGGCGCCATCCTCATCCCGCTGCTGTGGATGGTATGGACCGGCCACGGCGAGCCCGAGGTCGGGGTGGTGGCCAACTCGGCGACCACGCTGATCAAGCACGGCACCCCGTACAAGAGCGCCAAGGTCCTGGCCACCACCACCAACCCCAACCTGTACAACCCCTACCTGCCGCTGATGGCCGCGTTCGGCGTGCCCCAGGCACTGTTCGGCCACACCCCGCTGACCGACCCCCGGGTCTGGTTCGGGATCGTGTTCGTGGTCGTGTTCGGCTTCGCGCTGCGGGTGGCCGGGGCCAAGGACTGCGCCCGCTGGGCCCTGCTGCTGACCGTCTCGCCGATCATCGCGTTCGAGCTCTGCGTGGGCGGGACCGACGTACCCATGGTCGCGTTCTTGTGCCTGGGCTTCGCCCTGCTCTGGCGGCCGGCCCGCTCCAACGCGGTCGCGGCCGGGCTAGCCCTGGGCGTCGCCTCGTCGATGAAGGCCACCGCCTGGCCCGCCCTGGCCGTGGCCTTCGCGCTGCTCTACGTGACCGACGGTAAGCGCGAGGCCTGGCGGTTCACCGCCTGGGCGCTGGCCGTGGTGGCGGTGATCGTCGGCCCGTTCGCGGTGCTGCGCTTCGGCTCGCTGGTCAAGAACACCGTCTTGTTCCCGCTCGGCCTGGCCAGCGTCAAGTCGCAGGCGGCCAGCCCGCTGCTGGGCCACGTGCTGGCCCAGACCGGCCGCCTGGGCCACACGATCGTGGTCATCATGCTCATCGGCTCCGGGGTGGCCATCGCGGTCTCCCTGGTCATCCGCCCGCCGCACGACGTGCCCGCGGCCACCTGGCGGCTGATCATCGGCCTGTCGGCCCTGTTCGTACTCGCCCCGTCGACCCGGTTCGGCTACTTCATCTACCCGGCCGCGATGGTGCTGTGGCTGCTGGTCTCCGAGGCCGGCCGCAAATCCCCGACGACCGTGCACGTGCAGCCAGGTGGCCTAGAGTAGGTTCGTGCGGCACGAACCGCGTGCCTCTGAGGCCACTGAGGTCTTTGAGGCTGACCACAGCGCTGCGGGCAGCACCAACCCGCCCGACGAAAAGACGCTGCCCATCCGGCCCTCCGGCCCCGGCGCCGCGTCCGCGCCCACCCGCGCCCCCTCCCCGCCCGCTCAGCGCGCTCCCGAGCGGACTGAGCAAGCCCCCGAGCGGACTGAACAAGCCCCCGAGCCGGCCGTCGAGCGTGCCTCCGAGCCGGCTGAGCACGCCCTGGGGCAAGCCCTTCAGCAACCCGCCGAGCGCGTCCCCGGCCGCCTGGCCGCTCGCGTGTTCGGGGCGGTCACGGTCGTTCCCGCGCTGCTGGCCGCCGCGTGGCTGTTGCCCGGCCTGCCGCTGCTGCTCGCGGGGCGGCTCACCGCCCCGCCGCTGGTGTTCATGTTCTCCCCGCTGGCCGTGGGCCTGTGCTACCTCGCGATGCGCCAGCAGCCCGCCCGCTGGCCCGGCTTCCGCACCGAGCCGCGGCCGCGGGTCGCCGTCCCCTGGTGGCCGGTCGCGGCCACTATCGCGGTCGCGGCCGGCTTCGCCGTCTGGCAGATCGCCGAGCGGACCCAGCAGGTCATCGCGCTCGGCGACCCGGCCACCTACCTGCAGACCGCCTCCTGGATCGCGCGGCACGGCTCGCTGCCCATCCCGTACTCAGCCGAGGCCTTCGGCGGCACACACCCCGGCCTGACCTTCGCCAGCGCCAGCTACTACCCGGCCGGCTCGGGCCTGGCCCCGGCCGTCATGGCCGGAACCCCCCTGGTCCTGGCCGCCGCGATCTGGCTCGGCGGCGTCCCGGCCGCGCTGGTCATGACGCCGCTGATCGGCGCCTGCGCGGTGCTGTCGTTCGGCGGCCTGGCCGCCCGGCTGGTCGGCGCCCGGTGGGCGCCCGCGGCGGCCGCCGCCCTCGCGCTAAGCCTGCCCGAGCAGTACACCAGCCGCGGCACGTTCAGCGAGCCGCTGGTCCAGGTTCTGCTGTTCGGCGGCCTGTGCCTGCTGATCGACGCGCTGCTCGTCACCCGCCTTACCGACTGGCCTAACCAGGACCGCGTGCTGGCCGCCTTGGCCGGCCTGGTCCTCGGTCTGACCGTGCTGGTCCGCATCGACGGCCTGAGTGACATCCTGCCCGCCGTCCCGCTTCTCGGCCTGCTGCTCGCGGCCCGCCGCCGCCAGGGGATCCCGTTCGGCCTCGGCCTGATAGCCGGGGTGGGCTACGGCCTGGCCGAGGGCTACCTGCTGTCCCGGCCCTACCTGGACCTGGTGGGACCCTCGCTGCGCCCGCTGGGCCTGATCGCCGCGGCGGTCGTCGTCCTCACCGTGGCCGCACTGGCCGCCACCCGCAGCCGCGCCGCGCTGAACCAGCTAAGACGACTGCCGGCCAGCCAGCGGCTCACCTCCTGGCTGCCGACCGCCGCCGCCGTGGCGACCGTCGCCGTCTTCGCCGTCTTCGCGATCCGGCCGCTGATCCAGAAGACATCCAGCCAGAACGACCAGAACAGTCTGTACTGGGTCATCTGGTACATTGGCCTGCCCGCGGTGCTGCTCGGTGCTTTCGGCCTGGCCGTTCTGGCCAGCCGCGGCCTGAAATCGCTTCTGAACTGGACCGACGCCCGTGCTGAGGCCCGGACCTGGGCGCTGCCCCTGATCATCGCGCTGTGGGTCATCGTCACCGTGCTCTGGCGCCCCGCCATTTCCCCCGAACAACCCTGGGCCAGCCGCCGCCTGGTCCCGTTCGTCCTGCCCGGGCTGATCCTCGGCGCCATCTGGGCCTCAGCCTGGCTCCGGGATCTGGCCGGCCAGCGCGGCCGGGCCCGGGCCACCTCGGGCGTGGTCGCCTCGTGCTGCGCGGCCTCGCTGCTCATCCCGGCCACGCTGACCAACCTGGACCTCGGCTCCAGCCCCAATGCCTCCGGTCCCGGCCGGCACCTGACCGCGAACGGCATGGCGTTCCACCGCATCGGCCCGGGCCAGCTCGCCGCGGTCGACGGGCTGTGCCAGGCGATCGGCCCGGACGCGTCGGTCGTCATCCTCGACTCGCTGACCGCGGACCGGTTTGCCCAGGTGGCCCGCGGTCTGTGCGACACCCCGACCGCCATCATGGACCATCCCACCCGGGCTACGGTCGGCGCCGTGCTGGCCGGCATCGAGCGGGCCGGCCGCCGCCCGGTGCTCATCGCCCAGGACGGATCCGAGCTCGCCCCGTACGGCGGCGGGCCCCGGGAAGTGGTCAACCTGCTGACCACGCAGGAGGCGCACGACCTGACCGCGCCGGCCACCCGAGTCTGGCCCATCCAGTACACGGTGTGGCTGTCGGACCCGGTTGGTGCGTGAGGAGCGCTCTGGCCGGGCCGGACCCGGCTTAGCGCGCATCGAAGTGGCAGGATTTCGCCGAAGGATGGCGATCCTGCCACTCGTCATTCCCGGCATCGCCTGACAGGCTCAGAGGGTGGCCCAGCCAGACGCACCCCCGGTCGTTCGGAGCGAAGAAAAGACGGCAGCGGTGCGGCGCGCCAGTCTCGTCGCCTGGGTCTGCCTGTTCATCGTGTGGGTCCTATGGGGCAGCACCTACCTGGCCATCAAGGTCGGCGTCGAGACCATGCCGCCGCTGCTGATGGCCGCGGCCCGGAACCTGGTCGCGGGGGCCATCATGTTCCCGGCGGCCATGGGGGCCCGCCGGAGGGCGGTCCGCGCCGGCCAGGCCGTACACCGCTGGCCGAGCCGGGCCGAGTGGATCGGCTGCGCGACCGCGGGCATCCTGCTGCTGTGCGCCAACGGCGCGGTGGGCATCGGCGAGCAGCGGCTGCCCTCCGGACTGGCCGCGCTGCTGGTCGCCACCGTGCCGCTGTGGCTGCTCGGCATCGACGCGGCGCTGAACCACGCCCGGCTCGGCCTGGCCCCGCTGGCCGGCTTGGTCCTCGGCCTGGTCGGGGTCGGCTTCCTGTCGGGCCTGGGCGGCGGCTCGGGCCGGGTCTCCGCGACCGGCGTGGTCATCATCTTGATCGCCGCGTTCACCTGGGCGCTGGGCACGATCATGACCCGCCGGGTCACGATCCCGTCCAGCCCGATCCTGGCCAGCGGGATGGAACTGCTCTGCGGCGGGGTGGCGCTCCTGGTCTGGTCCGCGGCCGCCGGGGAGTTCGGCTCGCTGCACCTGGCCCAGGTCTCCTGGCGGTCCTGGCTCGCCCTCGGCTACCTCATCGTGTTCGGCTCGATCGTCGCGTTCTCCGCCTACGGCGTCGCGGTCCGAGCCCTGCCCACCCCCACCGTGGCCACGTACGCGTACGTGAACCCGGTGATCGCGGTCCTGCTCGGCACGCTCATCCTGAACGAGCGGCTGACCCCGGCCACGTTCGTCGGCGGGGCGCTCATCCTCGGCGCCGTGGTCCTGGTCGTACGCCGCCACCCGCCCTCGCACTGAGCTAAGGCGGGCCGCGTTGACCCCCGGCCCGGAGCCGGCGAACAATGAACGGATGCCGCTGGAGATCAAGCGCCTGCACCTGGCCAGCCTGCAGGGCCCCGACGGCCGCCGCTGGCCGGTACACGGGTTCGTAGTCACGCACGACGGTGACGCGGTGCTGGTCGACACCGGCGTCGGCGGCCCGCAGGAGGCCCTGGACGACTGGCGCGTGGTCAACCGCTCGGTCGCCGAGGCGCTGGCCGAGCTGGACCTGAGCCCGGCCGACATCAGCCTGGTGATCAATACCCACCTGCACTTCGATCACTGCGGCCAGAACGCCGTGTTCCAGCACGCCCCGTTCTACGTCCAGCGCGCCGAGCTCGACCGGGCCCGGCGCGAGGCCCCGGACCTGCACGACTGGTTCGACTTTGCCGGCGCCCGGTTCGAGCTGCTGGACGGCGACGCCGAGATCCTGCCCGGGCTGGAGGTCATCGCCACCCCGGGCCACACGCCGGGCCACCAGTCCGTGGTGGTCCGTGGCGACGGCGGGGCCTTCGACCTGCTGATCGGCGACGCGGCCTACACCCCCCGGGTGTACTCCGACCCGGACCTTTCGGTCAGCGGCCGGCTCCCGCCCGGCCAGGCCAGCGACGTGCCGGCCTGGCGGGACTCGCTGCTCCGGATCCAGGCCCTGAGCCCGGACCGGGTGCACTTCTGCCACCACACCGACGTCATTCACCGCTGACGGAGGCCACCATGCGGATCATCGCGGAAGCCGGCGCCTACACCCCGCCCGACGGCACCGAGCCCAACGACTGGACCGTCCACCTGAGCAGCGACGATCTGAGCCTGGGCACGTACTGCATCCCCGCGGGCGGCGTGGACGACCAGAGCCCGCACACCGAGGACGAGATCTACGTGGTCCGTTCCGGCCGGGCTACCCTGGTGACGACCTCGGGCATCGTGGACGTGGAGCCGGGCAGCGTGGTGTTCGTCCCGGCCGGGGAGCCGCACAAGTTCACCGAGATCAGCGAGGACCTGGCCCTGCTCGTCGTCTTCGCCCCGCCGTACGGATCACGGGCGCCCGGCTAGCGGGCGACGTCAGCCGCCTCCTCGACACCGAGCCGGGCCAGCTCGTCGGCCCGCTCGTTGCCCTCGTCGCCGGCGTGCCCCTTCACCCACAGCCAGCTGACCTCGTGGCCGTTCATGGCCGCGATCAGCCGGCGCCACAGGTCCTCGTTCTTGACCGGCTTCTTGGCCGAGGTCCGCCAGCCGTTACGCTGCCAGCCCGCGATCCACTTGGTGATCCCGTCCAGCATGTACTTGCTGTCGGTGTGCAGCTTGACCTGCGACGGCCGGTTCAGTGCCTCCAGCGCGGAGATGGCCGCCATCAGCTCCATCCGGTTGTTCGTGGTCTGCGGGTCGCTGCCGTGCAGTTCCTTCTCCGTGCCGTTCCAGCGGAGCACCGCGCCCCAGCCGCCTCGTCCCGGGTTCCCGCTGCACGCCCCGTCGGTGTAGATCACGACCTCGGTCATGCCGGAAGGTTACCCGCGGCCCGTACTTGATTTGCTTTGGCCGCCGGGAGTTCATAAAGTATGAACACCGCCGCGGGGTGGAGCAGTTCGGTAGCTCGCTGGGCTCATAACCCAGAGGTCGCAGGTTCAAATCCTGCCCCCGCTACCAAAGTCAGAGGCCCTTCTCGAACACGAGAGGGGCCTCTGGCATGTGGTTGGTGCACGGATTTGATCTAGCCGACCGAGGTAACCCCAACGCACTCCGAGGCAAGCTCGGTCGTGGTTCCGTTGGGGTCCTTTTTCCAGGTGACGGCACAGTAGGTCCCGTTAGAGATCTGGCCGCCAGGGACCCACGAGAAACCGCTTCCGCTGCCGCGGGGCACATACGAGTACCCGGTGCAGCCGACCGACACCCCGTTGCGGTGCAGGCAGACGTTCAGGACGCGCCCCGAGTCTTTGACTTGCGCGCTGACCCCGACGCTGGTGTCGCCCACGGAGACACAGGTCTGGACGTTGCCGTTGGAAGAACCGTATCCGCAGTTGTTCGTCGAAGCGGACGCTGCCTGGGGTGCGATCGTTACCACCGCGATGACGGTGACGGCCAGTACGGATAGGACGGCCATCCCCCGGGCCACTCGCCTTCTCATCTGGCCGATGCTCATCCAGCGCTCCTCTCCGTAGCAGCCGTCCCCGGTTCGTTACCAGGCGCCAACATTACTAGTGACCGGGAAAATTAGGTCAGACCATACCGGAAGTCGCTCCTCCTGACTCAGGGACTGCCGCCGAACCGGCTGATCAGATCGTCGCGGGAAAGGCCGTGCTGCCTTGCAGGCGGAAGATGCAAGAGGTGTGCTGAGGTCGCGTTGCCTGCACTGCCATGAGTGCGGGCTGGGCAGGGA
>Ga0302235_10004057_pt1 | contig 10107 bp, 9 predicted proteins | sample II_Palsa_N3_3_FD_193577 | JGI IMG/M metagenome (GOLD analysis project Ga0302235, IMG submission 193577) | Peat permafrost microbial communities from Stordalen Mire near Abisko, Sweden - II_Palsa_N3_3 | ecosystem: Environmental > Terrestrial > Soil > Palsa > Peat permafrost | place: Sweden... | reverse complement strand
CAGCGACGCCGGCCGCCTGGACGTCATCGTCCACAACGCCGGCCACATGGTTCTCGGCCCCGCCGAGGCGTTCACCGTCGAGCAGATCGCCCAGATCTACGACACCAACGTGCTATCCACCCAGCGCGTCAACCGGGCCGCGCTGCCGCACCTGCGCGCCCGGCGCGACGGGCTGCTGGTCTGGGTTGGCTCCAGCAGCAGCCGCGGCGGCACCCCGCCCTACCTCGCCCCGTACTTCGCAGCCAAGGCCGCCGAGGACGCCCTCGCCGTCAGCTACGCCGCCGAGCTCGCCCGGTTCGGCATCGACACCACCATCATCGTGCCCGGCGCGTTCACCACCGGCACCAGCCACTACGCTCACGCCGGGCACGCCGCCGACACCGCCGTCGAGCAGCAATACGACCAGCTCTACGCCGGCATCATGGAAGAGATCCCCGCCCGCCAGGCCAAGATGGCCCCGCCCGACGCCGACCCCGCCGAGGTCGCCCGCCAGATCACCCGCGTCGTCGGCCTCCCCAAAGGCCAGCGGCCCTTCCGGGTCCACATCGACCCCATGCACGACGGCGCCGAGGAAATCTTCAACCTCGGCGACCGCATCCGCGCCGAGTTCTACCAGCGCATCGGCTTCGCCGACCTGCTCACACCGGCCAGCAGCTAGACGGCAGAAGGAAGCGCCCAGCCATGCCACCCGGCAGGCACGAGATCCGTAGAGATCTAGGTCCGCAGGCCGGTGACCTCGCGGGCGATGATGGTCTTCATGATCTCTGAGGTGCCGCCGTAAATTCACATCTCACGAAGGACAGCTACCATGGAAATCATGAAGTCGCAGGTAAGAGGCGCTTTTGTGTTAGGTAGTGGAGTTGACTGCAGTCTGCTGTCGGTGCCTGGTTCTAACATTTCGTCTAACACGGCTGCGGCCCGAATCCGGGGAGGTCTGACGTGGCATACGTGATCGAGCGGGCCAGCCGAGCTGGCACGCGGTATGTCGGTATCTACCGGGCGGCTAACGGCAAGTACAAGTCCGCGGGTACCTACACATCGCATGAGCGGGCCTACGAGATGGCCGAGGAGGAAGAGCGTCACGCACCCGCCAGGAGTACGGCTACGTGGCCAAGAACCACATCGTCCCGTACGTCGGCCATCTCCGGATCAGCGAGGTCAACCGGGAAACGTTCTTCAACCTGCTGGTCAATGTCCTCCCCGCCGAGGAAGCTTCGCAGATCACGGTCCGCGCGACACGCAAGGTCCTCTCGGCCATGTGCCAGATGGCATTCGATGAGGGTTACCGGAACAACAATCCGATACGCAGCATCCGGCTCAAGCATGCGCCGACCAAACCTGTGCTCGTGGCCAGCCATGACCAATGGCGGCGCCTCGAAGAGGCCATGACATATCCTCCCGCCCGGCTGTACGCGCGGTTGAACGTCACCACGTGGGCCCGTCGCTGCGAGATGGTCGGTTTCCGCCCGTGCGACTTCGACTTCGGGCAGCAGATGCTGAACGTCACGCAGTCAACCGTTTACATCAACTCTCAGTACCATCCCTCGGGGAAAGCGGGATGGTTCACCAAGCCGCATCCGAAGAACGGCGACTGGCGCCGTTTCGCCATCTCCAAGCAAATGTGCCAGGCGGTTCAGGAACATATCGAGGCGTAACGGCCTCGGCCCGGACGACCTGCTGTTCCCGCAGTGGATGTTCGCCTACGTGCGCTCCAGCCCGATTCCCGCAGAGGACGACGAGCACCTTCCACCGCTGGTATCCAAGGCCGGCACCGTCTACGAGCACGGCACCAAGGGTGCCAGGTACTCGATGAACTGCCACTGCAGGAAGTGCAAGGCGTATGCCGCCGACTACCAGCGCCAGTGGCGTCATCAGCAGAGGACACAGCGAGCAAGCGCGGGAGAGGCCGGCAAAGCTAATATCTGGCGCCGGGACGGCACAGAATTCCTCATGGCCGAGGTCTGGACGCGCTTCTGGAACGTGGCGAGAGATGCCGCAGGCCTACCCGATGGTTTCACGCCCTACAACGCCCGCCACACGGGGATCAGCTGGGCCATCGACAAGGGAGTAGACCTGCAGAAGGTCCGGCAGCGCGCCGGACACGGCAGCCTCGAGGTCACCTCCCGGTATGCCGCGATCCTCGACGAGCGCGACACCAGCCTCGCAGATGCCCTTGAGGAGATCCTCGACGTTCCCCGTCTTCCGGTCGGCCGATACGAGTAAACGGGCTCTTCACAATCGAGGGTGTGGTCCCCGTCGAGGTGCTCGGCGCGTCGGTGACCGGATAGGGGTCGGGGTCTCCCGAGGATGAAGGCTCCGCGGTTCAGGTGGTTTTGAGCTGCACGAGACAGAACGGGTGTCCGGCCGGGTCGGCGTAGACCCGGTAGGTTTCGTCCTCGAGCACGACACGTTCCGCGAGCGGGACCGCGCCCAGGGCGCGCACCCGCTGCTCGGCGATCTCGAGGTCGTCGACCCGCACATCCAGGTGAAGCTGCTGCGGTGGCCCCTGGTCCGGCCAGCCGGGCGGGCGGTAATCGGCGATCTGCTGGAACACCAGGGGTCGGCCGTCGGAGGGGTCCGCGATGTCGACATAGCCGGCGTTCTCCTGCACCCGCTCCCAGCCGAGGACGGCCGCCCAGAACCGGGCGGAGATGTCGGCGTCCGGGCAGTCCACGACGATGTTCATCAGCTGGCCGACAGGGGTGTCCACCCCGGGGACGGTAGCACGTCTCAGGCTGGTTCGAGGGTTTCCAGGGCCGTTACCGGGCCCTTCACAATCGAGTGCGGTCCCCGTCGGGGTGCTCGGCGCGTCGGTGACCGGACAGCAGCGTGGCGACGACGTGCTCGCCTACTTCGACCGGCCCGGCACGAGCAACGGGCCGACCGAAGCGATCAATGGACGACTCGAGCACCTCCGCGGCCCGGCACCCGGATTCCGCAACCTCACCAACTACATCGCCAGATCACTACTCGAGTCCGGCGGCTTCAGACCCCGACTACACCCTCGATTGTGAAGAGCCAGTAAACGGCGGAGCCCGCCGATCCGGGCAAACTGCCGCCACGAAAATAGGACTGAGCCGGATGGTGCGGCCAAGCTTCAATTTGGCTCGGAGTGTGAAGTGCCGAGACGGCTACGACTGCCGGTGGCCGTTCCCGTTAGTCGCGCGTTCCTCCAGATAACGAACGATGGCTGATGGGCGGAACCTGAGTTGCTTGCCCAGCCGGATGGTCTCGATGGAGCCATCCTCCACGGCGTCATAAAGCCAGCTCTTCTTCACTTTCAGCAGAGCGCATACGTCATCGGGGGTGAGCAGGTCGAGATCCCAGTGGGCGCCTTGCGCTGGATCTGGTCGCCCTTCAGCAAGCCGTTCGTGTTCGCCCCGCGCGACGGTGCTGGCCACAGTCCTGTGGGTCACGGCTCGAGGTTCCATCCGCCGGAAGAGCCTTCGGGCAGGCTCCGGCTGGTCTGCTCGACTTCGCGGATGCGGGCTCCGCGTTCGTCGGTGTGCGTGGCGATAGCGACGCTGACGCTGGTGGCGTCCAGGACGAGGGCGACGGTCTGGGTTTCGTGCTCCTGGCTCGCCAGGACAGCGGTCCGGGCGCCGTCGACGTCGGGGCAGGCCTGCCAGACGTGATTCGGTGGTGTGCGGCAGCAAACGAACATTCTTCAAGGATGACAAAACGGCCGATCAAGATCAGAAACCAAACCAGACACGGAGGGACACAACGGGCTCGTGCACAGACCGAAGGGGCACCCTCAGATACGAGAGTGCCCCTTACAGGCGCCGACAGACCCAGGCCCGGGGTCAGGCGCTAACGAGCGCCTGAGGTGGCCGGCGAACCTGCGCCACGCGGCCGGGGAAAATCGGAGCACCGGGCCAGCGCCGTCCTGCTTGGTGTCACGGACGGCGATTGCGTGAGCAGCGGCACCTACCTCGACGCAGTTGCCGCCGCCGTTTCCGCTGTAGCTGGACTTACGCCAGTTAGGAACTACCTTGTCTTCCATTGCTCTGCTGCCTCCAGGATCAGAGTCCGGCTGGCCGCACGAGGGAGCGCGTCAGCCTGGACGCGAACAAAGATATTCGCTGCCTTCCGGACCAGCGACCTGCTCTCCACGGTTACGTCCTCCACGGCTTCCATGCGCACCACCTCAGGGCCGCCATCACCGCTGGCCAGGTCGAACGCCCCGCTGAGCCCGGCGTTCGCGCCCGTGTCCGCGGAGATGACCTGAACACTGAGGTCCGGCCGCTCCGACAGCTCGGCGATGTGCATCAGCTGGTCCGCCATGACCTGCGGTGAGCCGATCAGGCGATGCAGCACTGACTGGTCCAGCACGGTCACCACATGCGGCGGGTGCGGGCGCTCCAGGATGGCCTGCCTGTCGAGCCGCACCGAAACGTGCTCCTGCGCGGCGTCCTCATCAAGCCCGGTCGCCAGGAACAGCGCACGGGCGTACCCGGCCGTCTGCAGCAACCCCGGCACCAGCACTGGCGACCACAGCCGCAGCATATGCGCGTCGCGTTCAGCCTCCAGCCAGCTCTCGAACCAGCTCGGTACCGGCCCGCCCGCGCGGCGCGCCAGAGCCGCCAGCCTGCCGACCAACCCAGACGGCCCCGCCGGGAACAGCTCAGCCTCTATCGCATCGGCCACCTCGGGACTCGGCGGACGTTCACCAGTCTCCGCCTTCGCGATGACGCTACGGTCATAGCCAAGCCTGGCCGCCAGCGCTTCCTGGCTCGAATAGCCAGCGGCCACACGCGCGCGACGCAGCTCGGCACCGAGAAACCCGGCCGGATTGCGCTCCGGGTCATTCATGGGACACCCTCCGGACACGTCGTGGCCGATCGTGGCTGACCGGCCGCCACACTGCCCATTGTCCTCTCTAGCTGACACCTTGAGTAGCGGGACCAGCCCATCCGGCGCATCCAAACCCGGATGAGCTGCTGCCCGTCACGACACGTCGTCAGGACGCCGATAGAGGAACAGTGACCGATGCCAACCAACGCAACCGAGCCTGAAAATGTCACCGCGGCACAAGCGCCACCTGTGGACACGCCGAAGCATCCCCTGTCCGAAATGACCACCTACGAGCTACGCGCCTACCGCCGCCAGCTCGAGAACGCGATCGCGTTCTTCGACCGGCAAGCTCCAGTACCTGCAGTCCGGGATGACCTGCAAGCGACGCTATCCGCCCTGATCGCCGAGCAGGAATCCCGCGAAAGGCTTACCCGTGCGTGACCCCAGCCGCGATCTCTGCGAGGGACCAGGCGTCCCAGTCCAGCGGGCCATCAGCACGCTGGCATCACGGCCGGGCCCGACGAGCACCGCGGCCAGATCGGCCGGTTCCCAGCGAGCTGGACCTGTACGGCAACCAGCTCGCGCGGTGCCTGCAAGCCCTGGGGACCAATGCCCCGATCCGCGCTGCTGTCCAGCGCGAACTCGCCACGGTCCGCGCCGAGCAGGAAGCGCGAGCCAGTGCCAGTGAGCCCGGCCGTAGCGACGCATTCCAGCGGCACTGATAGGTCCCCAGCGACCGGGCCTGTGACCAGGCACGTCATTTGTAGTGAGATCTACAGCAGCGTAGGGACGCCCTGGCGGTAACGACGTCACAATCAGTCCGCGGCTTCCATATCCAGGTTGTGGTCGAGCGCGCGTTCCAGGAGCCGCGCTGAGGGCTGGATCTCGGGCTTGGGGGGTTGCAGGATGGCATTCCTGGCTGGTGCTGGCCAGGGCGGGAAGGCTTGGCCGAGGTCGCCGTAGTCGGGGTCTTCGGACGGGATGGTCAGGCTCTGGCGGTCGGCCAGCCGTTGGGCGAATGCGCGGCGCTGGGCGGCCAGGTCCTTGATCCACTGGCCGGTCTCCCGGATCTGCTCCCCCGTGGTCAGGGTAAGTTCGGCGCGCTGGCCGCCGGTGAGGCGCGGGGGTTCGGCGGAGCGCAGGGGCGGATACGGGCGGGCGGGGTGACGGCGGCGGAGTTCGGCGTCGGCGGCGACGGCTTGGTGCCGCTGGGCGCGAGTGGCGGCGTCCCAGTCGGCCCGGTCGGCCATGACGGCGGCGAAGACGGTCTCGCGTTCGGTGTAGATGTCGTGCAGGACCTGGCAGCTGGCGGCCAGTTCCTGCTGCTGGCTGGCTTGTTCTTGCTGGCCGCGGCGCTGGGCGGCTTGGGCCTCGGCGGCGGCGCGGATGGCGGCCAGGCGGGCGTGGCGGGCGGCGGCGCGGACCTGGCGGAGCTCATCGCCGACCCATTGTGGCGCCCAGGCGGTCTCGAGGGGGTAGGTGTCGCGCAGGTGCAGCAGCGTCCCGTCCGGCATGCCCCGCACATCGGGTCCGTCGGCGGGACCGAGGGCCGCCAGCGCCTCGTGCCAGGCGGCCCGCAGGTCCGGGGCGCCCGCGACGGGCTCGGGTCCGATCGGGTCGGCGGGGTGGTCGTGGCCGGACAGTTCCCGCCAGGCGCCGAGGGAGCTGGCCCGCCGCTGCCAGTCCAGCCGGTCCAGGGGATGGGCGGGCACCGGGCCCAGAGCACTGACTACCCATGGCAGGGCGTGGCTGGCGGCGTGCTCGCCGATCCGGTCCTTGCGCGCGTCCATCATCGCGGCGATCTCAGCGGCGTAGGCGCGGCGTTCCGGGTCGGCGATGGCGGGGACTTGCGAGGACCACGGGCCTGCGGGGAGCGGGACGACCACGCCAAGGCGGTGACGGAGCCGGTTGTCGAGGACGGCAGGCACGTCGCGGGCTCCGGCCAGGTCCCGTTCGGCGATCGCGGCGGCCAGCGCCTGCCCGGCGTCCAGGCCGGCCAGCTCGGCGGCGCGCATAGTGCGCCACAGCCACCGGGCCTGGTGGCCGGGTTCGCGACGGTAGCCAGGCGGCAGGTGGGTCAGGAGCAGGTCCCAGTACCGCTGCTCGCGAGCCTGGGAGGTCTCGGCGGTCCAGATGGCGTTCAAGATGGCCAGGTGATCAGCGTCGGCCAGGGCGCGATGCCGGTCCTGGGCGGCGGACAGGAGCTGGCCATCTCGGTCCAGCACGGCGGCCAGCACGGCCAGCGCGTCGTCCGGCGGGGCGGGCGGGATGGCGGGGGCGGGGGTGCCTGCTCGTTCGGTGTGGGTGTGGTCGTAGCGGTCCAGCTCGGGCGCCGGGCGAGGGCCAGGGACGGGGTCGGCGCGCTTGGCGGACAAGGTGAACACGTACGCAAGGTTGATGCTGGTTCCGCGGGTCAAGGCAACATAGGCGTGCTGACGGTCCTCAGTACCGGTGAGCACGCCTAGGCCCGCGGTCACCGTGCGACCCTGCGCGACGTGGTCGGTGACCGCGTAGCCGAGTTCGGAATTTTTATAGTTGGCGAACAGGAAGTGCTGGTCCGTCCAGCGGCGCTGGCCGGTGGCCGGGTCAGCGTCCAGCGCGCGGCGGACCACCAGTCCCTGCGGGGTGACGGCCTCGATGCGGAGCAGGTCGCCGTTGGCCAGCGCGCGGCCGGGCTCCCCCGCCTGGACGGTGCGGTCGTTGCGGGTGCAGATGATCAGGTCCCCGGCGCTGGCCGTGGCGCCGTCGGCGATGCGCACTGCTGGCCCGGGCTGGACGATGCCGAGGCGAATCAGGTCCTCGCGGACGCGGCGGGACAGCTCCCGGCGCAGCGCGTGGCCGGCGGCCATCAGCAGCGTGTCCGTGCCCTCCAAGGTGAGCGCGAGGTAATCGGCGACGGCAGCATCCATCATCTGCTCCGGCTTCCCGCCGCGGATCCGGCCGTGCTGGTCGTACTCGGCCAGCACGGCCGTGTCGCCGTCGTGCAGGCGGAGGCTGGCGGCCTGTTCCCAGGCCGCTTAGAACCGGAGCGGCTCGGTCAGCTGGACGTAGCCGAGCGCATCGGCAAGCAGGGACATGCCGCCGCCGTTCTCCACCGCCTGCAGCTGCTGGGTATCCCCCGCCAGGATCACCTTGGCGCCGGAGGCCGCCGCGTGGCTGATCACGTCGGCCAGGTCGGGGTTGCAGACCATGGACGCCTCGTCGATCAGGACCAGGTCACCGGGACCCAGCCGGACCGGGCCGCGGGCGCCGCGCTGGCCGGGCAGGTGGCCCAGGAACTGGGCGCTGTTGTAGGACACCGGGACCCCGGCGGCCAGGGTGTTGCGGGCCGACTGGGATGGCGTGATGCCGATGACCCGCCCCAGCCCTGCCGCCTCCCACGCCTGGCCCGCCGCGGCCAGCACGTGCGTCTTCCCGGACCCAGCGGGGGCGTTGATCACCGACACGCGCTGGCCGTCGGTCAGCACCGACAGCGCCGCCGCGGCCTGATCCTCACGCAGCCCGGTGCGCGTGCGCGCGTCATGCGCGCGGCCGGTCAGCGCGCGGTCGAGTGGCGCGAGGTCCGCGCCGAGGGCCCGCGCGGCGTCGGTGCGGTCCAGGCGCGGCGCGGCGCCGGCGCGCGCCAGCGCGACCATGCGGTCTTCCAGGGACAGCTGCGCGTGCGTGGCGTACCGCACTCCCCCGTGCCGCTGGTAGATGCTGCGCCCGTCGCCGCGCAGCAGGCTGCGCGGTACCTCGGCTGGTTCCGGTGCCTGCAGGCAGGCCACCGGCTCGAACTCCGAGGCCAGGGCCCGGTCGGCGAGGTCCTCGAGCAGCGCGGTGGCCACGGCCGGGTCCATGCCGGACCGGGGCAGCACCCGGCCCAGGTACTTGATCAGGTCAGCGCGCATCCAGGTGCTCTTTTCCTGCTGCGCCAAGGCGACCGCTTTCTGCGCCGCCTGGCTGAGCTCAAGCTGGCTGGGGACTGGGCCGGGATCGTTCGAGCCGCGCGTGCGCGCAGCTGCGCTGCCGTCGTGCCACACCGACGGCGCGACCGACGCGAGCGGCACGCCGACAGCACGCGCGAGCTTGTCGGCCCAGCCTCGGTGCAGCTCCGCGAGATCCAGGGCTCCTTCCTTCGCCGCGCGCGTCTTGAAGTTCGACGCCTGCGCGAGCTGCGCCAGCTCGCGCTGGGACGGCTTGCGGCCGTAGCGCTGCTCGAACCGCGCCGCACGGGCGCGCAGGTCCGCGGTGATGGCCACGCGGCGCGAGGAGAACACGCGCATCATCTGCCCGCTGATGCCCTTGATCTCAAAGCCATGCCCGTCATCGCGCGCGATCCACTGCAGGCCGAATCTGCGGGTGAGTGCTTCTTCCAGGTGCTGGGACACGATCGCCGCGACCGCGCCGACGTGCTCGTTGTAACCCAGGGAATCCGGGGCCCGCCACTTCCCGTCGGTGATGGTCCGGGCGACGTGGGCGATCTGGGAGTGGACGTGCAGCTGCATGTCACCGTCCCGGGAGGTGTGCTGCAGCCAGTGCGCCACCGCCAGGTCGGCCTCATGCCACTGGCCGGTCTCCCGGCCGTGCACCCGGGTGTTATGTGACCCGGTGCGGGTGTAACCGGCCTCCCGCTGGAAGTACCCGAAACCCGCCTCGACGGCCTGGTGGATCATGTCGTCGACTTCGGTGACCAGGGCGGTCCAGTACCGGTCGCCGTCGTGGTCGCCGGCCTGGCGGCCCAGGCGGGCGTTCTCGCCGAGGGAGGCGTGGAAGATCGAGATCGACTTAGACAGGGACAGGGACAGGTCGAAGAACAGGGGGCTCTGGCGGGCCTTCCGGACGGCCTCGGTACGGAGTTCACGTTTGCGTTCGGCGGTGGCGTGCGGCTCGGCGGCCAGCAGCTGGGCGTAGAGGTCGGCGGCTCTGCGGGCATTGGCCGGGGACCTGCCGAGCTGGGTGCCGTCGGGGGCCTGGCGCTCACCGAACAGCAGGTCATAGGGTTCGCGATCAATCTTCTGGCCGGGCTCAAGGCCCAGGGCCCTGGCACCCGGGCCCCACCAGCGGCCAGGAGGTTCTCCACCGGTCTCGCTGGCCTGGAGGTAATAGCTGGCCGCGTCCTTGGCCGGGCCGCGGTCCACCTGCTTCCAGATGTACTCAAGGTCATACCCCTTGCTCAGGGTCGCTACCACCGCCACTAAGCCGCGCGCCTCCGCGGGCCGGGGCTGACAGAACTTCCCATGATCATCAGATGGTGCATGGGTGTGGAGCTGGAACGATCCTGGGAAACCGAAACGATCACAGGTCAAGGGTGACAAAACGGTGGATCAA
>Ga0302235_10004045_pt1 | contig 10122 bp, 10 predicted proteins | sample II_Palsa_N3_3_FD_193577 | JGI IMG/M metagenome (GOLD analysis project Ga0302235, IMG submission 193577) | Peat permafrost microbial communities from Stordalen Mire near Abisko, Sweden - II_Palsa_N3_3 | ecosystem: Environmental > Terrestrial > Soil > Palsa > Peat permafrost | place: Sweden... | reverse complement strand
GTACGTGCCGTCGAACCGGCTGGACCTGTCGGTGGTCAAGCCCGATTTCGTGCCGGTCAGCTGGTACAAGGTGTTCGGCTACCCGACCGGTGTCGGCTGCCTGATCGCGCGGCGCGACGCGCTGGGCAGGCTACGGCGGCCCTGGTTCGCCGGCGGGTCGGTGTCCATCGCCAGCGTGCAGGGCGACTGGCACACGCCGGCCCCGCACGAGGCCCGGTTCGAGGACGGCACGCTCAGCTTCCTGCAGATCCCCGATCTGGCCTCGGGGCTGTCCTGGGTATCCGGCATCGGGCTCGACCTGATCCACCAGCGGGTGATGTGCCTGACCGGCTGGCTCCTGAGCCGGCTCGCCGCCCTGCGGCACGGCAACGGCCAGCCGATGGCACGGATCTACGGGCCCGCCAGCAGCCGCGACCGCGGCGGCACCATCGCCTTCAACCTGCTCGATCCCGGCGGGCGCATCATCGATGAGCGCGCGGTGGCACGGGACACCGCCGCGGCCGGCATCTCGATCCGGACCGGCTGCTTCTGCAACCCGGGCGCCGGCGAGGGCGCGTTCAACCTCACCAAGGCCGACTGGCGCAAAGCCGCGCCGGGACGCGCCCGGACCATGGATCAGTACCTCGACCTGCTCGGCCTGCCCAGCGGCGGGGCGCTGCGCGCATCGGTGGGCCTGGCCTCCAACGTCGAGGACCTCGAGCGATTCCTAGCCTTCGTGGAGATGACCTACCGCGACCGCCTCACCGACACCACCGGCCTCACCCCCAGGCTCGCCTGCTAGCCACCTGCGCACCGGGCCCGCGCTACGCGTCCCGACCCACTTCCACATTATCGGGCCGGCCACGCATCCGCGCTGGTCGCGGCCGGCTGAAAGTGAGTCACAACAGCGGCGGAGACAAGCGGAAACAATGTGTCGCTGCGCCGGTGAAGGGCCGTTTGCCGCACACTTTCCGCTGTGGCCAGGTACGGGTACGCGCGGATCTCCACCCGGTCGCAGCGCGATGACTCCCAGCTCACCTCCGGGCCAGGGACGAGCTCGTGGTCACCCGGCTGTCCCGGATGGCCCGCTCGGTACGCCACCTCACCGGCATCGCCGCCCTCCTGGCCGAGCGCGGCATCGACCTGGTCGTGCTCAAGCAGGGCATCGACACCGCCACCGTGGCCGGCCGGTTCACCTTCCACGTGCTGGCCGCGATGGATGAGATGCTCGCCGACCTCATCTCCGAGGGCACCAAAGAAGGCCTGGCCTCCGCCCGGGCCCGCGGCCGGGTAGGCGGCCGCAGGCCCAAGCTCTCTGCCCGGCAGGCCGAGGTGGCCAGGGGCATGTACGCCGAGACCGGCAGCGACGGGAGCGCCGCTATACCGTCGACGAGATCGCCAGGCACCTTCGCAGTCTCCCGCAAGACCATCTACCGGCACCTGGACAAGAACGGCGCACAGCGGCAACCGGACAAGAGCACGCGGGTGCGGCCCGTCACCCGGCCTGGGGACAGTGGCGCCACCTCCCCTGCGATCACGCCAGCGGCGGCCGGCATGGCAGTGACGCAGGCCCGCCCGCAGCGCCAGCATTCCGGCCTCACCCTGCCGCGCGCTTGATACTGAGTGGCGGCATGCCAAGCTCAGGCGAATGCAAAGGCCGCCCGGCCGCAGGCCGGTCCTCTTGTGTTATGGCCGGCCGCAGCCTTGAGCGGCCTACGGTCCCGCACTCTGGGCCGTCACGGTCATCGTTCGTAGATGCAGGTCCTCCCGCTTTTGACCTCGGAAGCCCTGTTGTTGCGGAAGTCTGTTAGTCATGAGCCCTCAGGTCACCGCGGCGGTCATCGCGGTCAGCGGCGTCGTCCTCACTGTGATCGCTACGGTGGCCGTGCAGATTTCCGGCCGCCGCGCAACCAGCCGGGACACCCAGAAGGCACTTGAAGAGCAGCGTAAGCAGCTGGACAGGACGCTCGCGGAGCAGCGCACCCGGACCCTGAACGAGCGGTTCGCCACGGCGGCCGGTCGACTGGGCAGTGATAAACCGCCGGCGGTCCGGCTGGCCGGGGTGTACGCCATGGCGGGCCTGGCTGATGACTGGCCCGAGAACCGGCAGACCTGCGTCGATGTGCTGTGCGGCTATCTGCGCATGCCGTACGAGCCCGATCCGGGCCAGGATGCTCCCGGGCCGGAGCGACTTGCCTTCCGGGCCAGCCGCGAGGTCCGCCACACCGTCATCCGGGTCATCACTGCGCGTCTTAAAGATGACACGGCGAAGTCCTGGCAGGGCTTGGACTTCGACTTCACGGGCGCCGTCTTCGACGGCGCTGACTTCAGCGGCGCCGAGTTCTCCGGCGGTGAGGTCGACTTCAGCGGCGCCGAGTTCTTCGGCGGCGAGGTCAGCTTCGACGTCGCCAAGTTCTCCGGCGGCTGGGTCAGCTTCAGCGGCGCCAAGTTCTCCGGCGGCGAGGTCAGCTTCGACGACGCCGAGTTCTCCGGCGGCCGTGTCGACTTCCGCGGCGCCGAGTTCTCCGGCGGCGAGGTCGGCTTCCGCCTCGCCGAGTTCTCCGGCGGCGAGGTCAGCTTCTACGAGGCCAAGTTCTCCGGCGGCGAGGTCAGCTTCTACGGCGCCGAGTTCTCCGCCGGCTACGTCGACATCCACAGCGCTGAGTTCTCCGGCGGCACGGTGATCTTCCGCGAGGCCAAGTTTTCCGGCGGCACGGTCGGCTTCCACTACGCCGAGTTCTCCGGCGGCACAGTCGACTTCCGCAGCCCTGGCGACTGGTCATGCCCACCCAAATTCCCGTGGACAGGCACGCCGCCCCCCTGCGTGGTGCTCACCGAGAAGAAAGATCAATTCCAGGAATAGGGGGGCCTGGTCCTTGGCCTGGCCGAGCCCGCGTCATCTTCGCCGTGAGGGTGGTCCGTAAGTCCGATGACGGCATTTATGTCAAGCCGCGGGACGCCGCTGACTGCCGGACTTGACTCACGTTGGATGGTTCGCGCGGTTCGTTGCCCGCGATTGCGTGCTTGCGGCGCTGGCCGGGGACCGATATTCAGCCGGCTTGCCTGGAGCCGGCTCAGCTACTGCCCAATCAGGCTCCGAGCTCGCCGGGGGAAGTGCCAAGGGCGCTCATCAGTGCCATGACCGTGAAATAACCGGGCTCGACCACTACCCCGGTCTCGATCTTGCGCACCGTGGCGATGCCCACGCCGGCCAGGGCGGCAAGCCGCTCCTGAGTGATCCCGATGCTTGTCCGGCGCTCGCGGAGCTGGTCAGCCAGCAGGGCAGCCTGCGCTGCGTACGGACTATCAGCGCGGCGCCTGCGGCCCCGTGTAATCGGCAACTAGCACTCCTGAGTGATAAATTAATAGCGGTAAAAATTTATCATCAGCGAGATGCGCAGGCTGGCCCTGAGCAGGTCATCAGCGGGAGGATGCTGGTCATGGCGACGCGCACGGGAATCGAGTGGACCGAGACCACGTGGAATCCGACAACCGGCTGTGACCGGATCTCACCGGGCTGCGACAACTGCTACGCGCTCACGCTCGCCAGGCGCCTGAAGGCCATGGGGCTGGCCAAGTACCAGAACGACGGCGATCCCCGCACCAGCGGGCCCGGCGTAGATGCTGGCGACAGCTTTAGCTGCCCGGGTCTTGCCGGCACCCGGGCCGCCGGTGAAGATCAGGTTCTTCCACGCCGCCCGGGTGACCACCGCGCCGGCCTTTCGGCGGGCCTGTTCCGCGCGCAGCACGGCGATCGGTCCGGCGAGCTGCTCGCTGACCGCCTCCAGACCCGCAAGGTCGGCCAGGCCGCCCATGTCGCGATTCTGGTCTAGCTCCGGAACGCTGGTCACTGCCTTCTCCTTCCCGTCCGGCCGTCTCGGCCGGCTGTGAGCCGGGCCCGCTGGTCGAGTTCTGGCGGCTTACGGGAGCGAATGTACCGTCCGTGGTGTTATCGCCTCCCGCGAACCGTCAGACCTGTCTCCCCGATGGCGGAGGGCAGCCGTCGCACCGATCGCACGGGTCGCCTCAGCCGCTCCAGGCAGCCCTGTGAACAGGCCACGACCTGGGCCGACGGCCAGGCACAGGAGCCGGTCTCGGCGCTGCTGCGCCATGATCTGGCCGCCCGCGGTGCGTGTAACCAGCGAGCGCCGCGGCGTGGCTGCTGGTTGCCCGCGAGGCCCAGTGCCCAGGAGCGGGCGGCGGGCCAGGTTCGCAGAAGGGGGGCTGACTCTCCGGGGATGCCCGGCGCGGCAAGCCGCGGCAGCCCTGCTGGCGCTGACCAGCACCCGGAACCAGTCGTCCAGCCGGTCCAGCAACTGGGTGAGGCCCAGCGCGGATCATCGAGCGGGTCAGCAAGGCTGACAGCTAGAACGCAGCTTGCGAAGTAGCCAAGAATTGTGGATAGATTTCTTTCGGGTGGCCTCCTTCTGGGTGTCAGGGCTGCTTGATCATCTCATTGCCGGCGAGGTAGTCGATCATGTGGCCTCTCGTCGCCGCGTTCGATGAGCACGCCGTTGCAGAAGATTGCTTCTGCCGACAAATACCTCTCCGTCATTAGGAACTACTTCGGAGAGAGTCCCACGTCCGCTCGAGAGCGCTCCAGCCGCATGACGGCAGACGATGGTCATGAGCTCGCTGCCCGCCTCAAGGAGCCGTATGTCTGGGAAGAAGCGCCACGTAAACCAGGCCAGCTGCGTCCGGCCGCACTGTGGTTTAAGGATGCACTGCCCTTGCTGTTCTGGGTCCATGAGGTTGCGGTCCCTGATTACGTCATGCCCGCGCTCGACGGAGCTCTATCGCTCGACGGCTTCGGCGAAAGTATTTCCTTCGGCTGGAATACGGTCGCCGTCGGGAACTTCGTCGCGGAGCTTCTCGAAATGGAACCGTTTCTCCATTCCGGGCTGATCCGCCTCGCCGACCCTCGTGTCAACAACGTCGCCGAGCCGGGGGTCTGGCAGGCCGTCGATCCACTCGCTACGGACGCCTTTGACGATGCTCTGGGGTTCGGATTCGCGTCGATGAAAGGTGAGGACGGACCAACCACACACGACCTTGCTGCCAACCAGGTCGGGGAAGCGATCATTCGCACGGTCAGGGCAGGGCGCAACGTGGACCTCTGGATCGGCGATCCGGAATATCGAGAGTATGCCCGTATTGCGCTCCGGAGGCTACGACGTCTCCACGGTAGGGCACCAATCCTCCCCGAGCAGCATGACGATGACACCATGGTCAATCTGATCAGCGTCTCAATTCCCGGGATCGAAAGCGTCAGCGCGCGCGACATGGTGTCCATCCGCAATCACGAACAGCGCTTTGAAGACTGGCGTCAGGACTTGACGCGCGCCTTCCGGCAACTGCCCGATGGGCGTCTGGTCTCGCATGCAGACATCCTGGCCAGAAGGCAGCGCAGCGGCACTACGCGATATTTGGCTCGCCTAATTCGCACCGCGTTTGGTAAACTAGTTGGCCCATTGTGGGCGAACCAGCTCGTCTCGACCGCCAGGACTGGCCGCCTAGCCGGTGCACCAGCGGACAGAGCTTGGAGCGGCCCTGGCAGACGGCGGCGACCGTATCAGGTGCCGGGCAGGGACGTCTCTTTGATGCGGGCGGTCAAATCCTGCCAGGCGGCATGGGTTATGGCGAGAATCGAACCATCCGGATCAGCTGAGCTGCGCAGCACGATCGCGTCGTCCTGCGCAGCTGCCTCTATGCAAGCTCCCCCTTCGCACCAGCTGCTACTACGCCACTCCGAGCTGTTACCGAGGCCTGACGCCAAAACACCCTCCCCAAAGCGGTGACCGAGGCTGCCGACCCGGTCGCCACTTATGGTAGGCATACTGGATTAAAAACTGTCAAACACTGCTGAGCGTGATCCAAACTAAAGGGCATTGTGTGACCAGTTGGGCTGAAGTTTCGCCCTCTTCGGTCGGTCACACAGTGTCCTACGCGTCGACTGAGTGGTTGAGAAACTCAGTTGAGTAGGTCGTCAAAATCGCCTTTCTTGATGCCTGAGACGAATTCATGCCATCCCTCCGAGGTGTATTCAAGCAGCGGGCCGCCGGGCTGCCGGGAGTTTCTGATCAAGATGATGTTCCGGTCGGCCGCCACCTCCACGCACGCGCCCCCGTCACAGCTGAGGGCGGCGCGCCAGGTGAGGCTCTTGTGACTCAAACTTCTATCCATGAAAATATCTCCTTGATATATAATAGGTTAAAGTAAAGTGAGGAAGGCTTTAGCTGAGGAATTCGTAGAATTAGAATTTGTCGCGAATTTCCTGGATCTTCTTGGCCGAGTCCCGCGGGTTGAGGGCCGCGTCGCGGAGATTGTCGAGCGCCTCGCTATATCGGTCGACATCGTCCGGCCGCTCTATGTACAGCTGGCTGACTAGGGTTTCGACGAACACGAGGTCTGGGAGCTTGGTGCCGCCGAATTCCAGGTAGGTGAAGTTGCTGTCGTTGGCGCCGTAGGCGCCAACTGTGTACGGGATGACCTGGACCGTGGTCTTGTCGTCGTGCATGAGCGAGAGAACCCTGTCAAGCTGAGCTTTCATCACCACCGGGCCGCCGATGTGGTGGTGTAGGACCGCCTCGTCCAGCACCACGCGATGCTTCGGCGGCCTGGACTCCTGAAAAACCTTCTGCCGCTCCATGCGGGCCTCCACCCGCCCGTCGAGGATCTTTTCCTCGATCTTCGGCGCAATGCCCTTGATGATGGCGCGGGCATAGTCTTTCGACTGGAGCAAAGCCGGGAAGAAGTACATGCCGAAAGACGTGATGGTAGTGGCCGACTGCTCCATGCCGATGAGGGGATTAATCTTGAGATCGTCGTACTTGGTCCACCAGCCCTGCTGGTACGCGTCGCGGGCCAGTTCCATCAGTTCGGCTGTCGACTCGGCGTCAACCTCGTATATCCGACACAAGTCCCTGACATCACGCAACGTGGCGCGGCGCACACCGGTTTCGGCCCGGCTGATCTTGGTCGGGGAACACAGCAGCTCTTTGGCGACCATCTCGACGGTCAGGTTCTTCGCGGTCCGCAACTCGCGGAGGCGCAAGCCGAGCTCGCGCTGGCGAACGGTCGGACTCAAATCCGCCACGCTGCGCCCCCCTCTTTGGTCACACAGATGACAGGTCTTGCGCGGGGCTGGGGAGGCGCCAGTTCCGCGGGCCCCATCTCATGCCAACTATTCCGATGTACCCAACCATTGGCATGTGCCGTGTAGGTCAGACTAGAGCCTCGCGCCACGCGCGTCAACATACCAACTGGCCGGGCCATCCGTGTCGATCACGCCTCTGAGCTGGGGCGGTGACGTTCCATAGGTAATCACCCCCTGGTTATCCAAGCGACTGTTGGTACTCGAAGTTACAGAGGGAGTTGTGAGAATGAACAGAATGAATCTTTTTCACAAGCCTTAGGAATCTTTAGTTTGGAATGTGCCAAACTGGAGATACCAGGGGAATGACGGCAAACAGCGGAGACGCGCATGACCGGATCCATTCCCCTGATATTCCTGCTTGGGGCACTCATCGGCATGCTCGCGGGCGGCGCGCTGTGCGTGCGTTACCTGCGGCAGGAGATCGCGGCCGACATCGGCCCCCGGCTGCGCCGGATGCAACTGCAGCTAGACAGCCTGGAGTCAGCCCTCAAACTCGTGCTGGTCACGCGGTACGCGGAAATCGGCAGCCAGCTGCCGCCCGAAGCCACGAACCGGTCCCTTGGCGGGGGCGGCAGCCGACGTGAGCACTTACCGGCAGATGCGCAGGATGGCCCGTCGTGTCCGCAGGCCAGGGCTGCATCCGACCGTCGTCATCGACCGAGCGCTTCCCGGACCGGCCTGGATGCTCCTAGCGCGACTCACGCGGCGCTACCGCTCTGAGATCGCGCCGACCGGGATGGCGGGGGTAGTCCTCGCGGCGGGCTGGTGGCTTCACATCGCCTACCCCGGCTGGTGGCCGTTCTTGCTCGTCGTTTCCGACCTCGCTGCCTTCGGTCTGGCCGTGTTCGGCGGGCACATCCGGCTGACGCGGCTCGGTGAGCGCGTTTACGCGGCTACCGGCACCCTCGCGGTTGGCGGATGGCTGGCAGCCGCGATGATACTCGGCCCGCTGACGTCACCGATGTTGCCAGTTCTGCTCTTCGGCGCGCTCATCTTCCCAGTTCCCTGGTGGACGAACCGCCGACGTCGTGCCCGGGCTCACGTGCAGCGCGCATTCGCCGCCTGGCCCGATATCGCTCGGGCGATCGGCCTTCCCGGGGCCAAGATCCAGTCCGCCAGAGTTGACCAATGGGGATGGCGGGCGTACATCAAGCTGGCGTACGGACAGACTATTGCCGACCTGACCGGCCGCATGCCCGCGATCGAATCCGCGCTCGGCACCTACCGCGGCGCCGTCAGCGTCTGCACAGGAGACGACCAGGCCAACTGGTGCGAACTGCGTGTCCTCGACACCAAACCGCACACGGCGATCATCCCGTGGCCCGGCCCATCCGCGCGGTCGATCACTGAGCCAGTGAACTTCGGCCCATGCGAAGACGCCGGTTCCTGCCGGGTCTTGCTCCTGCGCCGGCACGCCCTGCTCGTCGGCGCGGCCGGCTCGGGCGAGAGCGACGAGCTCAGCGTCCTCGTGGCCACCCTGGCCGCCTGCCACGACGTGGTCATCTGGGCCATCGAACTCAGGAAAGGCATGGAACTTGGGCGGTGGGCACCGTGCATCGACCGGCTCGCCGCCACCCCGCCGCAGCTGCGGCGCTACTCGCCGACGCGGTTATCATCCTCCAGGCCCGCGCCGGGCACCTGGCCGCGGCCGGCCGCCGCACCTGGGAACCGACCCCGGCTATGCCCGCGGTGGTCATCGTCATCGACGAGTACGCCGAACTCGCCGACAAAGCATCCGCCGCCCTGGGCGACGCCGACTTCATCGCCCGCCGCGGCCGGTCCGTCGCCGTCACCCTCATCGCAGCGACCCTGCGACCTACTCATAAAGCCCTGGGCCAGGCCGCCGTTTGGTCACAGATGGACACCCGGATCTGCTTCGACGCCCCCGGTAGGTTCCTCGTCTCTGCCCCCGAGCACACTACCCCGAAACACGTCTGGGCCTACCTGGTCACCGAGGAAGATGCCGCCCGTACGGTGGCCCGGTTCGGGTCGCGTCGTCCCCAGCTAGACGACATATCCCGCAATGCGCTCAACGGCTGGGGCCGCTAAGCGCAGCTGATCAGCTTGACCCGGCGGATTCTGCTCGGCGATCACGGCGTCAAGATAGACATCACCCCGACCACGGAGTTTCGCTTGATCGCGATCCGGGTGACGATCAAAGGTGGCCCAGCCGAGCAACCACCGATATGTGCCGCCCAGAGAGGTGTGACCGACCTGCGGCCCCACTCTTACTAATCGTCCCTATGATTGCCGCGCGATACAAGGAAGCTCGATAAGCGCTATGCGCACCGAGCGGACGGCGCACCCGGTCCCCATCTGGTCACGTTTCCGCAGATCAGAGAAGTTTTGTGGTCAGGGACAGGATCGAACTGTCGACCTTCCGCTTTTCAGGTCAACCGCGCCAAGCGCTGTGCAGACCTGCGAAAACGGACGTCACTGACGAGCGGAACCGCGCTAGGCGGAAGGTGCAAGATTCACGCTAGCAGGACCCGATACACCCCGTCCACCAGGCAGGACAGCGCCCCCACCCAGGACCACCGCGACCGCATTCCCGCAAGCAAGCGACTTACTAAGAGCGCCACCACTGGGCCGTCAGATTACCCCCTTTAAGCGCAACGGCACGCGCACCCAGCCGCCGTTTTGCACCTCGGCCCGAGCGTGAGGCATAGCCTGCGCTCCTGCGCAGATCTGGATAATCGGTGCGGGCAGCGCGTCCCGGGGTCAGCGCCAAGTGGCGGGACCTCAGCCCGGACTCGGCCTGCCGGAATTGGCGGCGGAAATACCGTAATTCTGCGGTATCCCGCGGGCTTGTGCCTGTCCTACCGTCTGCTCACTGGCGGAGTGTGCGGGCCGGAACCGACCGGACGCACCTTAGGAGAGCGAGGCAGCAATGGCTGGCAAGGCAGTTATCAGTCTCACCACAGGCTTGGAGGACCCGGAGAAGGTGACCGTCGCGTTCCTGGTCGCTGTCGGTGCCGCCGAATCCG
>Ga0302235_10004030_pt1 | contig 10147 bp, 8 predicted proteins | sample II_Palsa_N3_3_FD_193577 | JGI IMG/M metagenome (GOLD analysis project Ga0302235, IMG submission 193577) | Peat permafrost microbial communities from Stordalen Mire near Abisko, Sweden - II_Palsa_N3_3 | ecosystem: Environmental > Terrestrial > Soil > Palsa > Peat permafrost | place: Sweden... | reverse complement strand
ACGAAACCGCTCCCGAGGTCGATTTCCGGCCGCTTCGCGTAACGCTCGAGCACATCGACACGGCGCTGCCGGAGGTCACCCCCGGCCAGCCCGGGTAACCACCTGCCAGGACCGTGATGGCGATGCCGCGTCCGGGCCGTAACCGTCTCGGGCATCACGGTGCCGGGCTCAGGCCGGCCGCGGTAAGCAGGTATGCGTCCTGGCCTTCGCCAGAGCCAGAGCCAGTGACGATGTCGAGGATCGCGGTGCCCACTTGCTCCGGGGTGAGGGCCGGGCCCAGGCCGTCAAGGAAGGCGGGGACATCGACACCCCGCCTGGCGGCGTAGGCGGCGACCGCGGTCGCGCCCAGGTCGGTCTCGCCCGTGAGCGCCGGCAGGACCGAGGTAAACGTGATGCCGAGCGCGTTCCGGCGTGACTCCGCGGCAGCGTAGGAGGCGATGAACCGGATGGTGGCCTTGGCTCCGGCGTAGCCGCCGCTGACGGGCGAGCCCTTGACGGCGGCTCCGCTGGAGATGGCGATGACCACGCTGCCTGGCTCCAGTGGAAGCAACAGCGCCTCGCGGGTCCAGTTGAACACGTGCTGCACGTCTACTTCCCAGTTGCGGCTGAAGGTCGCCCAGGTTTGCCGGTGGATCGGCCGCGTCAAGGGGGCCGCTCCGGCGTTGAGGATAAGCGTGCGGGGCCGGTACTTGTCCAGGAGCAGGCCCGCGACCACCGGGTCGGCGGCGTCCGCGGCGACGGGGGTGAAGGCGCCGCCGAGTTGCGCGCGTAGTTCCTCGAGCCGGGCGCCGCCGCGGGCGATCCCGACGACGTGCGCGCCGTGCGTGGCTAGGGCGATGGCGATGGCGCGCCCGAAACCTCGGCTGGCGCCGGTGACCAGTGCCGTTCCGGAAAGTTCTTGCGTTGGCATACGGGACTCCTATGAGGTTCAGACCTTGACCGGTGCGGGCTGGGGTTTGGCGGATGTGCTGGCCACCGCGGTGGCAAGTTCGTCGCGGCGGACCAGGAGGTAGGTCACCGGGACCGCGGCCAGGCCGATCGCGCCGCAGGCCCAGAACGCCCAGCTGAAGCCGCTGGTGAGGGCCGCGGTCGGTGCGGCGCCCTGGTGGAGCAGGGTGCTGGCGTGGCTGGCGGCTATCGTGGATGCTATGGCGACGCCGATCGCCCCGCCGAGCTGCTGGGAGGTGTTGAGCAGCCCGGAGGCCAGGCCGGCCTGATGCTCGGCGACCCCGGCCAGGGCGGCGATCGAGACCGGGATGAAGGCGAACGCGGTACCGACTCCGACGATGAGGAACGGGCCGGCCAGGTGAGCCCAGTAGTGCCCGTGCACCGGCACCTGGGTGGCCCAGCCGATGCCGCCGCCGATCATGGCCATGCCGGCCGCCATCACGAGCCTGGCCAGGCCGCGGGTGACCAGCGCCTGCGACAGGCCCGCGAAGGCGACCGAGGCGAGCGAGGCCGCCAGCCAGGCCAGGCCGGCCTTCAGCGCGGAGTAACCGAGCACCTGCTGCATGTAGAGGGTGCCGATGAAGATGAACGCGAAGAAGCTGCCGCCGAGCAGCACGCTGACCGCGTTCGCGCCCGCCAGCGTCTTGGTGCGGAAGATCCGCAGCGGCATCAGCGGTGCCTCCACCCTCGTCTCGATGACCACGAAGGCGGCGAGCAAGGCGACAGAAACCGCGAGCAGCGCCGCCGTCCTGGCGGTGGCCCACCCGACCTGCGGGGCGGTCGAGATCGCGTAGACGAGCAGCGACAGGCCGCCGGTCACGGCGACCGCGCCGAACGGGTCGTAGCGGCGGCGGGCCGTGTCGAGCCGGCTCTCCGGCACGACGCGCGGGGCGAGCAGCAGCGCCGTGGCTCCGATCGGGACGTTGAGGAAGAAGATGTACTGCCAGCCGGCGTAGCGGGTGAGCAGGCCGCCGGCGATCAATCCGACGGTCGCGCCGCTCGCTCCGATGGCACCCCACACGCCCAGTGCCTTGTTCCGCTCGGCGCCTTCGGGGAACATGTTCATCACGATCGACAGCGCCGCCGGGAGCACGATCGCCGCGCCGAGCCCCTGCACGCAGCGCATCGGGATCAGGAACTCCTCCGCCCTGGCCAGCCCGCAGCCCAGCGACGCCAGGGTGAACACGGCCAGGCCGGCCATCAGCAGGCGGCGGCGCCCCAGCAGATCCGCGGCCCGGCCGCCGAGTAGCAGGAAGCCGCCGAAGGTGAGCCCGTAGCCGGTGACGACCCATTGCAGGCTCGATTCCGGCATGTGCAGCTTGCGGCCGATGGTCGGCAGCGCGACGTTGACGATCGCGAGGTCCGCGACCGTCATGAAGAACGAAACCGCCAGCACCGCGAACGCGCGCCAGCGATGGACCTGATTCATACCGTGACCCCTTGGTAGTGGTAGCCGAATCCCCGTTTGCCTCTACAGATCCGGGGCGGACAGAAAACTCACCGCGGCAGAAACTGCGCCGCCGGCCGGTGATTTTCGCGCCCGGGCCGGGTCTATAGCAGTAACGAGGGAGCAGCCATGACCGCCAGCGAGGATTTCGTCCGTCTCACCGACCCGTACCGGTCTGAGCTGCTGGCGCACTGCTACCGGATGCTGGGCTCGGTCCACGACGCCGAAGACCAGGTGCAGGAGACCATGATCCGTGCCTGGCGGTCCTACGGCGAATTCGAGGGGCGGGCGTCGCTGCGGACCTGGCTGTACCGGATCGCGACCAACGCCTGCCTGCGCGCGCTGGAGAACAGCAGCCGCCGGCCGTTGCCGTCCGGCCTGGGCGGCCCGGGTGAGTACCCGGAGGCTCCGCTGGCCACGGCGCGGCCGGAGGTTCCCTGGCTGCAGCCCGTTCCCGACGCGCTGGTGAGCGCCGGGTCCGGCGATCCAGCCGAGATCGTCGCGTCGCGGCAGAACCTGCGGCTGGCCCTGATCGCCGCCCTGCAGTACCTGCCCGCCCGGCAGCGCGCCGTGCTGATCCTGCGCGACGTGCTGCGCTGGCGCGCCGCGGAGGTCGCCGAGATGCTCGGCACCACCACCACCGCGGTGAACGGCATGCTGCAGCGCGCCCGGGCCCGGCTCGAGCAGGCGGCCCCCGGCGAAGACCAGCTGCATGAGCCCGCCGACCCGCGGGACCGCGCCCTGCTCGACAGGTACGCGACCGCATTCCAGAACGCTGACATCACCACGGTCATGGAACTGCTGCGCGAGGACGTCGTGTTCGAGATGCCGCCGCTGCCGACCTGGTTCGCTGGCCGTGAGCTGATCGGGCGCTTCCTGCGGTCCCAGATCCTCACCGAACCAGGCCGCTTCCGGATGGTGCCCACGGCCGCTAACGGCCAGCCCACGCTAGCGGCCTACATGCGCGGCCCCGACGGCCCCGACGGCCCCGACGGCGCCTACCGCGCACACGCCATCCAGGTGTTCACCATCGCCGGATCGCGCGTCACACGGGTCACCTCGTTCAACGACCCGGACCTATTCGCGACCTTCGGCCTGCCGTCGGCCGTCCCCGCCGCCGCGGTCCTGGCCCCGGCTTGCTGACCCAGGCTGCCCCGATGGTCTCCGCCTGCCGTCGACACGGGCCGTCAAACAGGTGAGACTTGCCGTATGGATCGCCGCAGCTTCCTCGCCCGGGCCGGTCTGCTCACCGCGGGCGGCGCGGCTGGGGTCGGTGCCGGGCTGGCGGCCGAGCAGCTTCTGACGCAGGAGGGCCCGACCGCGCGGACCGCGCGCCCGGCCGGGCCAGCGCGGTACGTGGCGACGGCGACGTTCCGGACCGAGCTGTCCGCCAAGCTCATCGCGCTCACCATCGATGACGGCCCGACCCGGGAGTGGACGCCGCAGGTGCTGAGGATCTTGCGCAGGCGCGACACGAAGGCGACGTTCTTCAGGGTCGGCAAGCGGGCCCAGGCCGCGCCTGGCCTGGTCATGCAGACCGCGGACGAGGGTCACGAACAGGGCAATCACACCTGGGCGCACGACGACCTGACCCGCCACGACGAGACGTTTGACCGCGACTCCCTGGAACGCACGCAGGAGCTCCTGGCGAAACTGACCGGCCAGGCGCCGACGTTGTGCCGGCCGCCTTACGGCCGCATCGACAGTGTCGGATTGGCGGTCTGCGCCGGCCTGCGCTACGGCGTGACGTTGTGGTCGAATCGCGTCACCGGCGTCAACGCGAGGGTCGACGTCGACGAGGTCTTGGACCAGGCCTCGCCCGGCAGCATCGTGCTCCTTCATGACGGCGGGCCGGAGCCCAACGCCACCCTCATGAAGCAGCTTGACCGGCTGACGGGGTCCATGACGGATGCCGGATACAGGTTCGTGACGGTCAGCGAGCTGCTGGCGGCTTCCGCGCAGGAAGGCGCCGGTGACCCTCCGGCCCGAAGTGAGCCCGGGCTTGATGACCGCTAGCCAGCGGATCAAGGTGGGCGTCCATGAACGGCACGACCGGAGAGTTCCGGTGCGGCGGATCGTCGCGGTCGGCGCCGCCCTGGCGCTGGCGGCCGCGACGGCCGCGGCGACCACCGCGGCGACCAGGCAGCTTCCGCAGCCTAAGCTCACCGTCGCCGGCCTTGCTCAGGAACCATGTCAGCCGCAGCAGGCGCTGCCGGTTCCGGCTCGGCTCAGCGGCCAGTTCGAGCCGGACTCCAGCATCCTGCGGGTGGCCGGGGGAGTCTACGCGGCGCCAGGACAGGCGGCCCCGGCCCAGTCGGCCTGCGTCACGGCCACAGAACGGGCCGACCGCAACTGGCTGAACACGGGGCTTGTCCCCGGTGCCACCGCGACCCAGCGGTCCATGGCCACCAGGGCACTGCTCGACCTGAGCCTGGCCGTCCGTCCGGATGGCGCCGCGCAGGCCGGCTGGCTTTCCGGCTCGGAGTATGAGTACGCGTGGCCGCGTGATTCAAGCTGGGTCGCGGTGGCGCTCACCGACGCCGGGCATCCGGCGATGGCCTACCGGATCCTGGAGTTCCTGCACCGCATGCAGGGCCGTAACGGGATCTGGGCCGCCAGGTACGCCCCTGATGGCTCGGGTCCGGTGCGCGACGGCCGGCCCGCCGAGCTTGACGCGGACGGCTGGGTCCCGTGGGCCGTCTGGTCCTGGGCCGTCACGCAGCCGCTGACCAGCCAGTCGCACCACGAGCTCACGCGGCTGTGGCCGATGGTCGTCCGGGCCGCCGACGCCGCCGTCCGATCGCTGACCGATGACGGCCTGTCCGGCCCAGCCATGGACTACTGGGAGGACTCGGTCGAGGTCACGCTCGGTACGGCCGCCCCGCTGCTGGCCGGCCTGCGGGCCGCCGCCGACCTGGCCCCCGACGTTGGCAGCGCGACCGCCACCAGCGATGGCCACCGCTGGGCCGCCGCCGCGGCCCGGCTGGCGACGGCGATCACGGCGACATTCGGCCGGAACGGTTATCAGCGCACGCCGGCGGCCGGGTCGGGTGCCGATGCGGCCGTCACGTTCCTCGGGCCGCCTTTCGCGGTGCCCAGCGCCGCGGTGCTGCAGGCGGCCAGGTCAGCCCAGCGAGCGCTCACTGTCCCCAACGGCGGCCTGCGGCCCGGCACAAGCTGGCCAGGAACGCCCGACGTCGCCTGGACCCCGGAGACCGCGTTCTTCGCACTGTTCGATGCCTCGACCGGGCAGCACGGCCAGGCCGCGGCCCTGCTGGCGTGGCTCGCCGCGCACCGGACGAGGCTGGGCTCGCTCCCCGAGCAGGTCAACTCCTCCGGCCAGCCGGCCTCGGTCGCCCCGCTGGCCTGGACCGACGCGGTGACCCTGCTCGCCCTGCTCGCGCAGGCCGGCCACCTCCCGACGATCCCGGTACCGTCTCCCGGCCAGTAACGCCTAGCCGTCGCCCCGGCTCGCCGAGCGCCATTCCGCAGGCGATCTGCCATAAGCCGCGCGGAAGCGCCGGCTGAAGTGGCTCATGTTGCTGAAACCGCAGCCGTGCGCGATGGCCGCGACGGACGTCAGCTGCGGATCGAGGTCTGTGAGCTGGTTGCGAGCCCGTTCCAGACGTCTCTGGATGATCCATTGCGAGGGCGGAAGGTCGTAGCCGGCCCGGGTCCACAGGTTGTACAGCTGGCGGGAGGAGATGTTGTGGGCCGCGGCGATCCGGTCGACGTTCAGTTCCCGGTCGTGCAAGTGGGCGTCGATGTACATGGTGATGCGCAGGAACAGCGTGGCGTGCAGCGCCTCGTGCTGGCGGATGTCGTCGGCCGCGGTCGCGATCAGCGCCCTGACCAGCTGGACGGTGGCCCGCCCGAGCATGGCCGCCGCGGCCGGCGGCAGGTCCAACTGCTGCTCGCCCAGCCGCACGAAATGCGCCTGCACGAGTTCGTAGAGCGGGCTGGCGCCCAGCGATGGGGCCGCCGATCGGATGACGTCCATGGGCAGTCCGAGCTGATGGGAGTCGATGAGCAGCGCCTTGTGTTTGCTGTCGCCCGTCTGCCGGCAGGCGTATGGACGAGTCGTGTCCAGCATTCCGAGCTGGCCCGGGTCGCTAATGGAGTGGACGCCGTCGACCGCGAGCAGGTCGCGACCGCGGGTCTGGACGAAGACCGCCAGCTTTTCCGGTGCGCCCATCCGGACGTGGCCGGGGCCCCGGATGATGCGCAGCCCGGTCCCGGTATTGCGCAGCAGGTGCGCCCCGGGACCGAGGCTGAACACGTCCATCCGGTGCCGGACCGGGCCGTCGGTCTCATAGGTGACCGACTGCGGCAACTCGCTGCTTGTGAAAGCGGCATTGAGGGCTGCTACCCGGTCCCGTTCGGGAATCGTCTGGCTGTCGAGTACGAGCGCCAAATCGGACTCCTTCCGCCGAGCCCTTTTCGATGCTACGACGGATAAGCCATTCTGGCATCGCCCGTCCACGTGCCAGGCCGCGTGCGCATCGTGCCGGGGTGACGGCTCAGGCCAGGCTGCTCACCGCCTCGCGGATCAGGTCGGCGACTTGTTTCGGGTGCGACAGCATGGCCAGGTGAGAGGAGTCGATCTCGATCGGCGTGATGCCCGCCCTCTGGTACCCGAACCGTTCGACGTCCGGGTTGATGGTGTGGTCGTTCACTGAGACCGACGCCCAGCCCGGCTTGGTTTTCCACGCCGCGGCCGGCGCCTTCTCCCCGAACGCCACCGCGGCCAGCGGACGCTGCGAGACAGCGAGAACCCGGGCGAGATCCGGGTCGACGTCGGCCGCGAAGATCTCGCGGAACTTCGCGGGATCCACCGAGACGTCGGTGCCGGGCTGATCCGATCCCTCGATCGGATAGGTCGTGTAGACCAGCCCTGTGGCGAGCAGCGAGTCGGGGAATCCGCCCTGCAGCTCGGCCAGGCTCTCGCCCTCCTCCAGCGCGTAGGCCGAGACGAACACCAGGGCCTTCACGTTCTCTTCCATCCCGGCCACGGTGATCACGGCGCCCCCGTAGGAATGACCGACCAGGACGACGGGACCTTTAATCTGCCGAACGACACTGGCGATATAGGCCGCGTCACCCAGCAAGCTGCGGTTGGGCACGGCCGGCACGAGGACCTGCAGTCCGTCATCGAGCAGTTCCCGGACGACCGGGGTGAACGAGGATCCGTCGGCGAACGCTCCGTGCACCAGCACGACCGTCGGTGCATTGTCCGTCATCGTGACTCTCCTGCCCCGTGCAGCGCAGTACGCAGGAACTCCCCGCCCATGGCGGTAGCCGCCTTGGCGGCGTGGGTGTCCCGCAGCGCGTTGAGCATGACGAAGTCGTGGATGGTGCCCTGGAACCGGACCGCGGTGACCGGGACGCCAGCGGCCCGCAGCTTGGCTGCGTAGGCCTCTCCCTCGTCCCGCAGGACGTCCGCCTCACCGACCATCACCAGCGTCGGCGGCAGCCCGACCAGTTCGTCCAGGCTGGCGCGCAGCGGGGAAGCCGTGATCTCCGCCCGCTGGGCGGGATCGCCGGTGTACTGGTCCCAGTACCACTGCATGGCCGGTCGACTCAGCCAGTAGCCCTCGGCGAACTGGTGGTAGGAGCCGGTCTCGAAATCCGCGTTGGTGACCGGGTAGTACAGCACCTGGGCGGCGATGCGCGGTCCGCTACGCTGCTTGGCCATGATGGTGATGGCGGTGGTCATGTTGCCGCCGACCGAGTCGCCGGACACCGCGATCCGGCTGCCGTCCAGGTCGTGCTCCGCGCCGTGTTCGGCGATCCATTCCAGCACCGCGTAGATCTCTTCGATGGCGGTGGGGTATTTCGCCTCGGGGGAGAGCGAGTAGTTGGTGAACACCGTGGCGGCGTGCGCCCGGGTCGTCAGCTCGCGGACCAGGCGACCATGGGTGTGGGCGTCGCCGAACACCCAGCCCGCGCCGTGCGTGAACAGGAGCACCGGCAGCGGGCCGGTCACGCCCGCCGGCCGGAAGATCGTGACCGACACCTCACCTGAGGGTCCGCCGGCGATCGTGAGCTCGGTGAGGTCGGCGGCGGGCGCGGGGATGTCGCCGTCCTGCACCGAGTCGACCATTTTCCGGCCCTCCTCGACGGGCAGGTCGAACAGGAACGGGGGCTTGGCGGTCGCGTCCGAGAATTCCTGGGCCGCTGTCTCGAGAATGGGCTTGATGTCGGCCATAGCCGGCTCCTTCATCAGATGGGTGTCCTGCTGCCAGCTAAAGGCGCCCAGGGCGAGCGCGGAATAGCCCGTCGAGGAGTATGCGCGCACAGCAAACAACTGTGCGGATCCAGTACCACCGCTCCGTCGTCCCCGTATAAGGGCGCCCGGATGTCGGTGCCGGCCGGTATCGTAAGCCCGCCATGTTCATCGCCGATCTGCATATTCACTCCAAGTTCTCCCGTGCCTGCAGCAAAGACTGCGACATCGAGCACCTGTCCTGGTGGGCCCTGCGCAAGGGCCTCACCGTGCTCGGCACCGGCGACTTCACCCACCCGGCCTGGTCTGCGGAACTGAAACAGACCCTCGTCCCGGCCGAACCCGGCCTGTTCCGCATCGGCCCCGACCTGGAAAAACGCCTCATCCGCGACACCCCCGTCCGCTGCGCGGGCCCCGTCCGCTTCATGCTCTCCGTCGAAATCTCGACGATCTACCGCCGCGACGACCGCACCCGCAAGGTCCACCACCTCCTCTACGCGCCGAGCTTCGAAGCGGCCGACAAGATCACCGAGTCGCTGTCCAAGATCGGCAACCTGGCCTCCGACGGCCGCCCCATCCTCGGCCTGGACTCCCGCGACCTGCTCGAGATCACCCTGTCCGCCGATCCCGGCTGCTACCTGGTGCCCGCCCACGTCTGGACCCCGTGGTTCGCCGTCCTCGGCTCCAAGTCCGGCTTCGACGCGGTCCGCGACTGCTACGCCGACCTGGCCGGGCACATCTTCGCGGTGGAGACCGGCCTGTCCTCCGACCCGGCGATGAACTGGTCCTGTTCCTCGCTCGACGACTACCGCCTGGTCAGCAACTCCGACGCGCACTCCCCGCCGATGCTGGGCCGCGAGGCCACGGTCTTCGACACCAGCCTCGACTATTTCGCCATGGCCGCGGCCCTGAAAACCGGCGGCGGCCTGGCCGGCACGATCGAGTTCTTCCCCGAGGAGGGCAAGTACCACCTGGACGGCCACCGTAAATGCGACACCCGTTTCGATCCCGAACGGACCCGCGAGCTCGCTAAAACCTGCCCGGTCTGCGCGAAGCCGCTGACCGTCGGAGTGCTGCACCGCGTCGCCGAACTCGCCGACCGCCCGCCCGGGTTCCGCCCGCCCGGCGCCGCGGGCTTCAGCAGCCTGGTCCAGCTGCCGGAGATCATGAGCGAGATCCTGGCCACCGGCCCGAAGAGCAAGAAGGTCGTCGGCGAAGTCGGCCGGCTCGTCGCCGCCCTAGGCCCGGAACTGACCATCCTGCGCGACGTCCCGCTCGAGGACCTCCGCCGCGCAGGCGGCTCCCTGCTCGGCGAGGCCATCGCCCGCCTGCGCCGCGGCGAGGTCATCCGAGACGCCGGCTACGACGGCGAATACGGCACCATCCGCCTCTTCAAAACCAATGAACTGAACGAAGCCGCCCTCTTCCCCCTGCCCAACTCCCCAGCTCCCCACCCGAAACCCGCGCAGCCCGACCAGCCCCACCAGCCCCACCAGCCCCATCCCCGCCAGCTCAGCACCCCACCA
>Ga0302235_10004027_pt1 | contig 10151 bp, 10 predicted proteins | sample II_Palsa_N3_3_FD_193577 | JGI IMG/M metagenome (GOLD analysis project Ga0302235, IMG submission 193577) | Peat permafrost microbial communities from Stordalen Mire near Abisko, Sweden - II_Palsa_N3_3 | ecosystem: Environmental > Terrestrial > Soil > Palsa > Peat permafrost | place: Sweden... | reverse complement strand
CATGCGCGAGGTGTGGCAGAACATCCAGCACAACGACACCCCCGACGCACTACGCAAAGCACAAACCGTCCTGACCCGCGGCATCATGGCAGGGCTGCACGCCAACACCGCATCCGCAGCCGGCAAGGCCACCGACGCGTGACCCCGCGCAGCCGGGACCCGCTACCGGCACGACACGGGTACTGGACTCCGCCTAGATGATGGCGGCTGGATGACAAGGCATGGTCCTTCCAGACCAGCACCGATCTCGACATGACCAACTGCCTTTGACAGCGGATGGGTCAGTGCCTAAAGTCTTAGTTGACTAGTACTTTGACGGGACGGACGGCGGTCGGGTGATCAGCTTCCGGATGGACGGGCGGTCGGTGGTGCCGCCGTACCTGCAGATCGTCCAGCAGGTCAAGCAGGCGCTGCGGATGGGCGTGCTGGAGGTGGGCGACAAGCTGCCCACGGTGCGCGAGGTCGTCGCGGCCACCGCGATCAACCCCAACACCGTGCTGAAGGCCTATCGCGACCTGGAGCGCGATGGCCTGGTCGAGGCCCGGGCCGGGCACGGCACGTTCGTGCGGCACCGGCCGCCGGGCCCGTCGCCTGGGACTCATTCGCGGCTGGGCCGCAGCCTGATCCGGTGGGTCGCGGAAGCACGCGAGGCGGGGCTCGATGACGAAGCGATGGAGTCGCTGCTGCGGATGGCGCTGCGGGCGGAGACCGAGGAGGAGATCGCATGATCAGAGTGCAGGCGGTTCCCGAGGCGGCCACGGCGATCCGGACCAGCGGGCTGTCCAAGCGCTACCGCCGGGTCACCGCCCTGAACGATGCCACGATCACCGTTCCCGAGGGCCGGATTTCCGCGCTGATCGGCCCGAACGGCGCGGGCAAGACCACGCTGCTGCGTTTGCTGGCCGGACTGACCAGGCCGACCGGCGGCGAGATGACCGTGAACGGCGGCACCCCGCGTCAGGACCCGGCCTTCCTGGCTGGCATCGGCTTCCTGGCCCAGGAGATCCCGCTGTACCGGCGGCTGTCCGCGGAGGACCACATCAGGGCGGGCGCGCACCTGAACCCGTGCTGGGATGGCGAGTCGGTGCGCGAGCGGCTGGCGGCGCTGAGGATTCCCCTGGACTGCGCGGTGGGCACGCTGTCCGGGGGTCAGCGTGCTCAGGTCGCGCTGGCGCTGGTGCTGGCTAAGCGGCCCCGGCTGCTGCTGCTCGACGAGCCGGTGGCCGCGCTTGACCCGCTGGCCCGGCGGAACTTCCTGGCCATCCTGGCCGACGCGGTCGCCGCGGGCGGCCTGACCGTGGTGCTGTCCTCGCACCTGGTCGCCGACGCCGAACGGGTCTGCGACCACATCATCATGCTGGCCGTGTCCCGGGTGCGGCTGTACGGCGACATCGACACGGTGCTGGCCGAGCACCAGATCCTGGTCGGGCCGCGCAAGGACACCTCGGCGATCGAGCGGGACCATCGCGTGATTCAGGTCACCCGGACGCCGCGGCAGGTGACGATGCTCGTCCGGCGATGCGGTCCGGTCATCGACCCCGCCTTCCAAGCCAGCGACGTCAGCCTGGAGGAACTCGTGCTCGCCTACATGGGGCAGGACCCACCGCCGACGCTGGCCAGGCTGACCTCGATCGGAGACGACGAATGACCTGGCTCGTCTGGCGACTGCATCGCACGCAGCTGTACATCGCCGCCGCGCTGCTGGCCGCGCTCACCGTCCTGCTGCTGGTCACCGGCCTGCAGATGGCGTCGAAGTACCACTCCGCGCTCGCCGCCTGCGCCGCGAGCCACGGCTGCGCCAACCTGGCCAGCACCTTGTTCCTGGGCAGTCACGCGGTCGGCTTCGGTGTCATCATGACGCTGGGGGTGCCGGCCCTGTTCGGGCTGTTCTGGGGCGCGCCGCTGGTGGCCTCGGAGCTTGAGACGGCGACCAGCCAGTTCGCCTGGATGCAGAGCGTCACCCGCAAGCGCTGGCTCGCGGTCACGGCCGGGTGGATGCTGCTGGCCGCGGCCGCCTGGGGCGGTGCCGTGTCGGGCCTGGTGACCTGGTGGTCCGGCCCGGATAACGCCCTGCAGCTCGATCAGTTCAAGCCGGGCCGGTTCGACATCATGGGCATCGTTCCCGTGGGCTACGCGCTGTTCGCGATGGCGCTCGGCCTGTGCGCCGGGGCGCTGGCGCGCCGCACGCTGCCCGCGCTGGCTGTCACCCTGGCCGGGTTCATCGTCGTCCGCTCGGTGGTCACGCTCTGGCTCCGCCCGCACTACATCAGCGCGGTCACCGTCACCTACAACCTGTTCAGCGGGTATACGCCCGCCGGCTCGTACTGGCAGCTCGCGCAGGGCATCCGCAACCCGGCGGGCCAGCTCGTGCCGGCCCCGAACGGGGCGGCCATCGACGGCATTCCCCTCGGCTACCTCCCGTCCGCCTGCGCGGCGGCAGGCAAAGGCGGCCCCCCCACAGCGTCCTGCCGGCAGGCGCTGGCCGCCTTTCACGGGTTTATCACCTATCAGCCGGCCAGCCGTTACTGGGCGTTCCAGGGCATCGAATTCGGCATCTTCGCCGCCTTGGCCGCCCTCCTCATCGCCGTCACCGCCGTGGTGCTGCTCCGACGCGACGTATAGCTCTCGGCCCGAACTGCTGGAGCGCCAAGTAGCGTGGGGCGCAGGAGTGGCGAGCAGGGCCAGAATAGATTGTGAGCGGGGGAACGAATTGGCTTTATGATGGCCCGGGTGCACCTCTAGGACGTGGGAAGACTATAGTTGTCTATTATTCCGATGTGAATAAAGGAGAAGGGGTTCCTTTGTTGCTGCTGCCCCGTCCTGAACACGGCGTCGTCGCCGCCGAACCGCCCGGCACCGGCCCGGGTTACTGGTCGGGCGCGCCGTCCGCGGTCGCGGGTGACGGCGAGATCTTCCTCGCCTACCGGCTCAGGCGGCCCATCGGCCAGGGCCGTGGCTACGCGGTGGCGGTGGCGCGTTCGGCAGACGGCGAACGGTTCGAGACGCTGCTGACCATCGGCAAACAGGAGCTGGCCACCGAGTCACTGGAACGGCCCGCCCTGGTCCGCACGCCGTCAGGACGCTGGCGCTTGTACCTGAGCTGCGCGACTCCGGGCACCAAGCACTGGCGCGTGGATATGACCGAGGCCGCGCATCCATCGGAGTTCGACGTCCAGTACCGGGAGACGGTGCTGCCCGGCGACGCCAAGACCGCCGTGAAGGACCCGGTGGTCGTCTACCATCGCGACCAGTGGCACCTGTGGGCCTCGTGCCACCCGCTGGACGACCCGCTGGAGACGGACCAGATGACTACCGAGTACGCCACCAGCACCGACGGCCTGAGCTGGACCTGGCACGGCACCGCGCTGAGCGGGACACCCGGCCGGTGGGACGCCAGGGGCACGCGGGTCACCGCAGTGCACTTCGCCGGGGACACGATCACGGCCTACTATGACGGGCGCGCGAGTGCCGCGGAGAACTACGAGGAGCGGACCGGGGTCGCGACCGGCACCGACGCGACGGCGCTGACCTCCATCGGCGGCGAGCCGCTCGCGTTCTCGCCCTATCACGGCGGCGGCCTGCGTTACCTGGACATCGTGCCGCTGCCCGACGGCCGGCAGCGGCTTTACTACGAGATGACCAGGCCGGACGGATCACACGCGCTGCTCACCGAGCTGCGCTGAGGGCTGAGTAACGGGTCGATCCGGCGCCCGTTCTTGGCCTGACTCTGGCCGGCGGGCCGGCCGCCGACCATGCCGCCCGAGCGCTCCCGGGGCTTGATCCAGTCGGCAAAGCTTTCCCCGAGGATGTCCTCAAGGAGCTTGACGTCGGTCTCGAACCGTGGCAGGAGCTCCTGGCGCTGATCCCAGTCCAGCGGCTGACGCTCGCGGCTGTGACGCTGCAGAAAACGCTCAAGCGGGCCGTTCAGGGCGGCCGCGGTCAGGCCGGGGATCCGGGTACCCACCGCGGTGGCCGTCCGCTGCGCGAACGCCACCGCGCTGTGAGCCAGCGTCGATTCCGGGTGCGACGTGACGTTCTGCCGCGGTATCTCGGTGAGCACCCCCGTCTCGACGCCGAGGAACGCACAGATCCGGTCCAGGGTCTGCGCGGGCTCATCGACGAGCAGCCGGTAGCGGATGACCAGGACCTGCTCGCGCGGGAAGAGCGTGAACAGGTGCTCGAGCTGCTCTCCGTAACGGCCGAGCCCGATGTAGTGCCAGAAGCTGGCCCAGCCGGCCTCGATCCGGCGCTCTTCCTCGCCGCAGGCCCGGACGAAGTCGCCGATGGGCTCCAGGCCCGCCGACCACAGGTGGGTCCAGTTGGAGTGCGCCCGTTCCACCGGGTCGCGGACGATCACGATCAGCCGGGCGCCGGGCAGCGTGTCATGGATCCGGCTCATGGCGGCACGATCGTACAGATAGAGCGGAGTCGACTCACCGCGCAACGTCCCGGCCGGGGCCGGGTCGAACAGGGCCTCGTAGTCAGGCCGGCGCCACACGTGCTCCCGGTAGGTCAGAGCGTCCCCGGGACCGCCCTTGGTCGGCGGCGGGCCGTCGGAGAGGAAGAACTTCGGCTCTTTGATCGTCGACATGTACAGGCCCGGGTGCTGGGCGAGCGCCGCATGCAGTGCCGTAGTCCCAGCCTTCGGGGCGCCGATCACCAGGAAGTCGGGCATGGCCACCGGGACCTCCAAGGGGAAACTCCTACATCGAATAATTTCGACTAGATTTATTGGTTATTGTTCAGCATCCTATTTCTACTCAGCGGTAGCTTCAAACACTCGACAGGAACAAGTGCGCAGCTCAGGATGGCGGGATGCGCAGCTCAGGGTGCGGCTGGCGGGCTCGCCGGGGGGCTATCCCGGATCACGAGGTACAGGAGCATGTCCCGGCGGCGGCCACCGATCACTTGATGGCTTCGGAGCAGACCCTCGCGCTCGTACCCGGCCCGCTCGGCCGTCTTGACCGAGCCCACGTTCCAGGGCTCGATGTAAAGCTCGATCCGGTGCAGCGCCGGGATGCTCCACGCGAAGGTGGTCAGTGCGGTCAGCGCCGCCGCGGCGACGCCTCTGCCCCGGGCGCTCGGGGCGACGGAATAACCGGCGGTCGCCCGGCCTTGGTCCAGGGACCCCAGCCAGAGGCCGATGCCGCCGACCGCCCGGCCGGTGTCCGCCTCGGCGATGGCGAACGAGAAGCCGGCACCCTCGGCCAGCCGACCAAGCTGGCGGTCCACCCAGTCCTGCGCCTGCTGCGGACTCGCCTGCCCGGGCAGGCTCCCGATGAGGGGCACGTACGGGTCGGTGGATAGCTCCCTGACCATGGCCACGTCGGCGGCCGAGAACTCCCGGAGGACCACCGCCCCGTAGGCCACCGGCTGAGCCGGCCAGGGCGGCAGCGGCGCGGATGTCATCCTCCAACCGTAAACGCGCCGGTGGCAGAGTCGGGGCGGGGAGGCGGGGAATGCGGGCGGCGGCTAGCAGGAACGGAATGCTGACCAGCAGAGCCAGGCCGCAGAGGGCGCCGGCGATGATGTAGGGGGCGCGCAGGCCCTCGGCGTGCGCGACGAAGCCACCGGCCAGCGCGCCAACCGGCATCAAGCCCCAGCCCAGCATCCGGTAGACGCTGTTGACCCGGCCGAGCAGGGCCGAGGGCACGATCTGCTGGCGCAGGCTGACGGTGACGACGTTCCACATGGCGACGGCGAAACCCTGCCCGGCCAGCAGCACGGCTGCCACGGCTGGGTCCGGCGCGAGTCCGATGCCGACGAAGACGGCGGCGTTGACCGCTCCCCCGATGATCAGGGAGGCCAGCATGCCGAGCCGGCGCGTCAGCACCGGGTTCACCAGCCCGCCGACCACGCTGCCGGCGGCGCTGGCCGCCAGCAGCAGCCCGTAACCGCGGACGCTGACATGCAGCGTCTCGGTGGCCAGCAGCACCAGGATGGCCTGGCCCATCTGGTTGGCGAAGTTGTAGACGCCGAGCAGGACGGCGACCACGCGCAGCAGGCGATGGCGGACCAGCCAGCGCAGGCCCTCCGCGATCTGGGCCTTGATCCCGGGGCGGGCCGCGTCCTTGGCTCGCTGGCCCTTCGGCAATCGGGCCAGCAGCGCCGCCGAGCCGGCGAAAGAGACGGCGTCCAGCCCGAAGGGCAGGGCCGCGGCGGCAGCGAACAGCAGGCTGCCGGCCGGCGGTCCGAGAAAGGATTCGCCCACGGTCAGGCTGATCTGCTGGCTGCCGTTGGCCTTGGGCAGCAGTTCGGGTGGCACCAGGTCGGGCAGCACCGACTGCGCGGCGTTGCTGAAGATGACCTCGGCGCTGCCCAGGAGAAGCCCGGCCACGCCGAGCACCGCGATATTCGCCTCGCGCGCTATGACCAGGACCGTCACCACGGCGACCACGGCCGCCTGGACCGCCTGGGCCCTCCACATGAGCGTGGCCCGGTCATAGCGGTCGACCAGGGCGCCGGCCGGCAGGGACAGCACCATCCAGGGCAGGTACATGGCGGCGGTCACGACCGAGACCAGCCGCGGGTCCCTGGTGATCGTCACGGCCAGCAGCGGCAGCGCGGCCACAAAGGCGCCGTCGCCGGTGCTGCTGACCGCGTTCGCCCACCACAACCGCCAGTAGTTCCGGCCCAGTTTCGGCGCTCGCTTGCTTTCCGGCTTCTGCTCCACGGTTCTCGGTGCCTGCATCATGCGGGCCAGCGTGCCTGGGACTCCATCCCGCCCGCGACGTTTAAGACCTGGGCTAAATCCTGGCGTGTTCGGGCCGGTCCGGGCCATGCTTGGGGCATGCTGGTGGTGATCGAGCTCGGCGTGGCCGACCTGGCCGCGACCAGATTTTCGATCTCGCCCCTTTACGAGACGGTCAGAGCGGTCCACCTGCTGAGCAACCCGAGTCCGCCGCCGGTCAACCGGCCCTGGGTCCGGTGGGCGCGGGCGGAGCTTGACCGGCGGCCGCTCCGGGTGCCCCGGCTGTGGCCTCTGGTGGTGACCGGCCTGCCCTACTGGCCGGAATTCCTGGTGCCGGCCCCGCTGGGCAAGTCGCCGCGTTTCGCCGACGAGCTGACGCGGCTGTCGGCCACACCCGAGGAACCGGTGCGGGCCAGCCTGCGCCGCGTGTTCGGCGACGGCCCGTGGCCGGAGATAGCGAACGACCTGTTCGAGCGGCCGCGGGCAACACTCCGTGAGCTGGCGGCCGAACTGGCCGAGTGCCATGACCGGCTCATCGTCCCGCACTGGGAGCGGATCCGGTCGGTGCTCGAGGCGGATATTGCCTATCACGCCGGACTGCTGGCCGGCGGCGGCGCCCGGTCGCTGTTCGGCGACCTTCATCCCAGCCTGCGCTGGTCCGGGGACAAGCTTTACCTGACCGACTCCGATGACGAGGCTGACGGCCAGGTAACGCTAGGGCCCGACGGTGTGGTGCTGATGCCGGGCGTGTTCATCTGGCCGGATTGGTCGGTGAAAAGGAACACGAGCACGCAGACCACGCTGATGTACCCGGCGCGGGGTGCTGCCACCGTATGGGAAGCCGGTCTGGGTGACCTGGGGCCGGCCGACCTGCGGGCCGTCGAGGCGCTGCTCGGCGCGCCGCGGGCGCGGCTCCTCGGCGCGCTGCGCTCGCCCGCCACCACGAGCGCGCTGGCCAGGCGCTTCGGCGTCACGCCGAGCGCGGTGTCCCAGCACCTGGCCGTGCTGCACCGGGGCGGGCTGGCGGACCGGCAGCGCAGCGGGCGCACCGTGCTCTACCAGGCCTCCGCGCTGGGGCTCGCCGTACTCCGGCGCGCCGAGCCGGGCGACGCTGCCGGCGCGGCGGCGAGCTCGTGAAGGCGGTCGTCTACTCGCGGTACGGGGTCACGCCGGAGCTCAGGCAGGTCGCCGACCCGGCCCGCCCAGCCGACGGGGTAGTCATCGCGGTGGCTGCGACCGGCGTGTGTCGGTCGGACTGGCACGCCTGGCAGGGACACGACCCGGTCGTGTTGCCGCACATCGGCGGGCACGAGCTGGCCGGGGTTGTCGTGCAGACCGGACCTACGGTGACCAGGTGGCGCGCCGGGGACCGGGTGACGGTGCCGTTCGCGTGCGGCTGCGGGCGGTGCGAGTACTGCCTGGCCGGCCAGGCGCAGGTGTGCCCTGACCAGACCCAGCCGGGGTTTACCGGGCCGGGGTCGTTCGCCGAGCTGGTAGCGATTCACGCGGCGGACGCGAACCTGGTGTCGCTGCCCGACGCGGTCGACTTCGTCACGGCCGCGAGCCTGGGCTGCCGGTTCGCCACCGCCTTCCGCGCGGTGACCGCGCACGGCCGGGTACGGGCCGGGGAGTGGCTAGCCGTGCACGGCTGCGGGGGGGTGGGGCTGTCGGCGGTGATGATCGGTTCGGCCCTCGGGGCCCGGGTGGTCGCCGTGGACGTCGCCGCCGCGGCGCTGGACCGGGCCCGCGAGCTCGGCGCGGAGTTCACCGTCCAGGAAGATCCGGTGGCCGCGGTCAGGGAGATCACCGGCGGCGGGGCACACGTCTCGATCGACGCGCTCGGCTCGCCGGCCACCGCGGTGAACTCGGTCCGCTGCCTGCGGCGCCGCGGCCGGCACGTGCAGGTTGGCCTGCTGCTTGGCCCGGCCTCCGCTCCCCCGCTCCCGATGGACCTGGTCATCGGGCGGGAGCTGGAGATCTACGGCTCGCACGGCATGGCCGCCCGCGACTACCCGGCCATGATGGCCATGGTCGCGGACGGAACGCTGCGACCCGGCGCGGCGATCGGACAGGTGATCGGGCTGGAGGACGTCGGCCAGGCGCTGGCTGCGATGAACGGGCCGGGTTCGGTCGGGATGACGGTGGCCAGGCTCACGCTATGATGCCGGCGGACGGTGGAGTTCGGGGTACAAGCGAAACGGGACCTACTGCGAAGGGATCAGCCATGGCGGACAGCATCTACTCCATCAGCGAGATCGTCGGCTCCTCCACGGAGGGCATCGACGACGCCATCAAGGGAGCGGTCGCTCGCGCCTCGAAGACCCTGCATAACCTCGACTGGTTCGAGGTCACAAATTTGCGGGGCCGGATCGAGAACGACGAGCTCGCCCACTTCCAAGTCACCTTGAAGGTAGGTTTCCGGTTGGATGAGCCGTCAGCCTGAGGAGACCGGCGCGTCGACTCCCGGGATCACCACCAAATGCCCGGGAGGACAGCGCGCGGCTGGGATGGCCGCCTGGCTCTAACTGGGCTTAACTGGTGTCATGGGCTTCGATCACATCCTGGTGGAGCGTTCCGGCGCGTTCGCCACCGTCACCATGAACCGGCCGCAGCGCCGCAACGCCTTGTCGCTTGAGCACATGCACGAGCTGATTACGGCGTTCCGTGACCTCGGCGACAGCGATGCGCTGGGCATCGTGCTGGCCGGTAACGGACCGGTGTTCTGCGCCGGGCACGACTTCGCCGACGTCGTGAACGCTGATCTGCCGGAGGTCCGCTCGCTGCTGAGGACCTGTACCGAGCTGATGACACTGATCCAGCAGGTACCCCAGCCGGTGGTGGCGCGGGTGCACGGGCTGGCCACGGCGGCGGGCTGCCAGCTGGTGGCCAGCGCCGACCTGGCCGTGGCCAGCGACCAGGCCGGCTTCGCCGCGCCCGGCGGGAAGGGCGGCTGGTTCTGTCACACCCCGATGGTGGCCGTGGCCAGGAACATCGGCCGCAAGCGGGCAGCGGAAATGGCGATGTCCGGCGACGTCATCGACGCGCGTACCGCGCTGGACTGGGGCCTGGTCAACCGGGTGGTGCCCGCGACGCAGCTCGACTCCGCCGTACACGACCTGCTGGACCGGGTCACCCGCGGATCGGCGGACAGCAAGGGCATCGGCAAGCAGGCGCTGTACGCGCAGATCGACCTGGATCAGCCCAAGGCCTACGCCTACGCCGTCGAGGTCATGGCCGCGACCAGCCAGCTTCCCGACGCACGGGAGGGAATGCGGGCGTTCCTGGACAAGCGCAAGCCGCACTGGCGGCGGGGGCGGATGTAGGTCACCGGCGGTCGCGCCCGGGTGAGACCTGGCACACGGCCGTGTACAGATCGGGGCGGCGGTCAGCCAGCAGGTCATTGTCACCGGCTAGGCGCTTGTCCCGGGCGCGGGTCAGGTCACAGGCGGCGGTGAGCACG
>Ga0302235_10004024_pt1 | contig 10152 bp, 7 predicted proteins | sample II_Palsa_N3_3_FD_193577 | JGI IMG/M metagenome (GOLD analysis project Ga0302235, IMG submission 193577) | Peat permafrost microbial communities from Stordalen Mire near Abisko, Sweden - II_Palsa_N3_3 | ecosystem: Environmental > Terrestrial > Soil > Palsa > Peat permafrost | place: Sweden... | reverse complement strand
GATCCAGTACCAGAAACAGATTCGCCTGCAGGCGGCTCGGTCCCGACTGGTATCGGCAGCGGAAGATGTCGCGCAAGTCGGCTTCAATGTTGGTTACGACAGCCCATCCCAGTTCAGCCGTGACTATCGCCGACTGTTTGGCCGTCCACCCGGCGAGGACGGAAAACGTCTGCGCCAATCCGGTGAACGGGATAGCGCGGTCGCATAAGCCGGACGTCAGTTTCGACGCCTTCTCTAATGCGCATTTATCGGCGCCAACAAGCCGCTTAGACGATCGACACTCCCCGGGATCCGTTCAAGCTGCGGATAACGCAGCGTGCCGTGGTACGGAATCTCTGCCGAATGAATCTGTCCATCGGCCTCATATCGAATCTCGATCGGCGTGCTGGTTGCCGATTTCACGGCTTCCTTCATCCGATCGGACGTATACGGTTCGCCATTGACCGAAATGATGTGCGCTCCAGGTGCCATACCGGCCTTGAAGGCTGGGCCCTCCCAGGAAACTGCCCGCACATCGCCCTTGTTCGATATCGACAGGCCGATCGAGTACGTGAGATCGATCGCGCTGGAGTCGGCCTCATCTTGCACAAAGGTCGCGGTGGGCGTGTCGGTGTAAACGAGTCGCCAGCCCATCCGTGTGAGGCCATCGAGTACGCCCGAATCATGAGCATCCAGCCGTGATCGCAGGAAGCCACGCCAGTCGTACGGCACGATCCGATCAAGCGTGTCGCACACCTGTTCGAACGTGTAGGTAGAGGTGATGCGTGAACCGTTCTCGACGTCGAAGAACGCATGGGCAAAGTCATCAAGACTCTTCTTGCCGTTGCTGCGCTCGCGCATGACGGCATCGACGTCCAGCCACAGCATCACGCCCTCCGGGTAATAGTCTTCGCGGCGCTGCCAATCCCGCCATGTCACCGGATGGCCTGCCATGGAGAGCGGATCGTTATTGCTGTCCTGCAAAGTTTTCCAGCTGCGCCCCACCCGCCCGTCAACTACGGCAGCATCGAGCGCCAGCTTGTCCAGCGTCTCTTGCCGCGTTCGCTGGCCGCTGCGCGCAGCAAGCACCCGACCCCAGAACTCGGTCTGTCCTTCGTATACCCACAGCAGGCTATCGCGCATCGGCACGTTCAGTGTCGGGGTCCAGAGATCGGCCGGCTGACGGAATTTTCCGTTCCATGAGTGCACGTATTCATGCGCAATCAAGTCACGATTGTTTAGCTGCTGCGAGCCCTCAGTAAAATAGTTGGCCGGCAGATTGTCTTCGCCGGATTCCAGATGCTCGATGCCGCCAGCGGGAAATGCATCGCTCAGTGTGACGATCGCATCGTAATGAGTGTAATGCGGCGGCCCAAGCAGCTGTCGGGCCTGCTCAAGCAGTTGGCGTAACTTGCTCAAGTCTTCGCCGGTTTCCGCCAGATCGCCGGGGCTATCGGCCAGCATATCCAGCCAGACCGTAGGCACGCCATCCGGCGTCAGTTTCACCTGCCGCGTGTAACGACCAGCATAAACAGGTGAGTCGGTAAGCACTTCCAGCGATGCAGGCTTGAAAGCGACCATGTCACCGGACGCGCGATCCATCTCCAGAGAGGTAAACGCATTGAGCCCCGCGGGCAACTTCAAACTCGCAGCGACAGGAATATTTCTGGCGAACCAGCCTGCGGGATAAAGCAGCAGTCGCTGCCACTGCACATCGACGAGGTTCGGCGTCATCACCGCGTCGGACGCCCGCGTGAGATATTGAAACTCGACATCGACCGTGCGCGCACCAACGGGCACGTCGATATGAAATGCATGCATGTCGACCGCATCGCGCTGCCATTCGACCATCTTGCCGTCGATGCTGACGATCAGGCCCGCGAGATTGGCAACCGGGATCGTCTCGGCGTGACTTGCGCTTTCCCAGGCCGGATAGAGCAAGGTCAACGGTCCGGAGGCCTGCACTGGTAGCGTCTCCCGGACGTTGAATAGCTTGTGGGCTATATCGGTGGCATCGACGACTAGCGTCACCGTGCCATTGAACGACCTGTCGCGAGGAGCCACGATGGGCGCCGGGTAAGGCAGGGGCTGGGGATATATCGCAGCACTGGCTACCGCCATGGAAGAGCCGAACGCCATGCTCATGCCAACGCACAGAGTCGTTACCCGCTCGAGCATGCGGTCGGCACGCCGCTCACCCATGCACGTCGAAGCACAGCGCAACCATTGGAAAGTAACGCGTTGGATAAGTGACCTCACTGACCATGCCTCCAAGTGAGCGATTGCGCTCGCGGTAGCCAGCCTAGCAAGGCTATTTACAAACAGTCAATTTTGGACATATTGTCTACTTCATGCGAACACACTGGTGCCATCCCGCACCGTGCAAGACATGACCCACAGGCAGACACGCCGCAGACGCGTCGCCACATTGACGAGCCCGAGAGACCATCGATATGCAGAAAAGGACAAAACGTGCCCCGGCGAAATTTGCCTCTTACTTCCCGGTAGCCGATGCCATCGCGACACTCTTTCGACCGCATGTGGAAGTGGTCATCCATGACTTGTCGTCGCTGAAAGTGGCATACATTGCCAACTCCATTTCCAAGCGGCGCATTGGCGACTCATCGGTCGCCGATCAGGTTCCTGAAGAGAACCTTGCTCAGGAGGTAATCGGGCCCTACCGCAAAGTGAACAAGGACGGCCGCAACCTGCGCTCGGTCACCGCCGTCATCCGGGATGTCGATCAACAGCCCGCAGCAATGATGTGCATCAACTTCGACGTTTCCACCCTTGAACGTGTCAGAGACGAGGTATCCGCGCTGGCCTTCCTTCCCGAATCTCTGGAACCGCACGCGCCGTTCTTTCACGACAACTGGCGGCAGTCCCTCGAACGCCTTGTGCAAGGGCTTGAGCGCGAAGAAGGTATACCGGCGAAGTCGTTCAACACCAGTCAGCGCTTTGCACTGATCGAAAAAATCAGCAACGGTGGTTTTTTAAGCATTCGCAATGCGCCGCCCGTCGTCGCTGAACGCATCGGCATTTCACGCGCCGCGCTCTACAAGTACCTCAAGGAGGTTCGGTCGCGCGTATAGCATCAGGCCAACATCGCCTGAAACGATCTGCAGACGCCCCACCAGAATACCGGGCACTCGTCAGCTGCTGTGTAACCCGGCATCAGCTGTCCAACACTAGCTTCGAAAGAAAAAGAAAAGGCCGCCTGACGGCGGCCTTTTCTGTTCTGACGCGTTGACAGCCTCGGTAAATCAGGCAGCCGCGCCCTCTTTCTTCAGGCTCGCCATGTCGATAACGAAGCGATACTTCACGTCGCTCTTGAGCATGCGCTCATACGCCTCGTTGATGTCCTGGATGTTGATCTTCTCGATGTCCGAGACGACGCCGTGCTCGGCACAGAAATCCAGCATCTCCTGCGTCTCGGCGATGCCACCGATCAGTGAACCGGCCAGCGAGCGGCGACCGAAAATCAGCGCACCGGCGGCCAGTTCGGCCGGCTTCTCGGGCACGCCGACCAGGGTCATCGTGCCCTCGCGCTTGAGCATCCGCAGATAGACGTCCAGATCATGTTTGGCCGACACCGTGTCCAGGATGAAATCGAAGGTGCCGGCATGAGCATTCATCTGCTCGGCATTGTTCGACAGCACCACCTCGTCAGCGCCCAGGCGCAGCGCGTCCTCGCGCTTGGACTCGGACGTGGTGAACTGCACCACGGTGGCACCAAACGCATGTGCCAGCTTCAGAGCCATATGGCCCAGGCCGCCCAGACCGACCACACCAACCTTGCTGCCCTTGCCGACTTTCCAGTGCTTCAGCGGCGAGTAGGTGGTGATGCCGGCGCACAGCAGCGGTGCCGCGGCAGCGGGATCGAGTTTGTCGGAGATGTGCAAGGTAAAGGCTTCGTCCACCACGATCTGGCTGGAATAGCCACCCTGGGTGACGCTGCCATCGTGACGGTCCTTGCTGACGTAGGTGAAGGTGGCGCCCTTCTCGCAGAACTGCTCGAGGTCTTCCTTGCAACTGGCGCACTCGCGGCAGGAGTCGACCATGCAACCGACACCGGCCATGTCGCCGACCTTGAACTTGGTCACGCCCTTGCCGACGGCGGTGACGCGACCGACGATCTCGTGGCCCGGCACGATCGGGTACTCACCCTTGCCCCACTCGTCGCGCACGGTGTGCAGGTCGGAATGGCAGACGCCGCAGTAGAGGATGTCGATCACGACATCGAGATCGCGCGGATCGCGGCGCTCGAAGCGGTAAGGCGCCAACGGCGCTTTGGCCGACTTGGCGGCATAGCTGAGAGTTGGAAGCATGGGAGATCTCCGTAGGGGATGGAAAGCTCTGCAAGAGTACGGCTTTACTAGCAACCGTAGTAGTCTCAATAGCGGCTTTTAAAAACAACCAGGAGTTTCCAATGGATCGGCTCCGCGCGATCGAGACTTTTCTCAAGGCGATCGACCTGGGTAGCTTCAACCGTACCGCCTCGGCCCAGGGTACAACCCCGCAAGCCGTCAGCAAGGCCGTACGCCAGCTCGAGCGCGAACTGGGTGTGCAGCTGTTCCGCCGCAGCACGCGCAAGAGCAGCCTCACCGAAGAAGGCCGACGCTTTGCCGACAAGGTGCGGCCCGGCATCGATACCGTCAACAGCGCGTGGCAGGACGCGCTGCGTGCGGTTACCGAGGAACGAGGCACCATCCGCCTCACCGCGTCACCGGCGCTGGGGCGGCTTTTTCTGCTGCCGCTGATCGCCGCATTTCGACAGGTGTATCCCGGTGTGATGGTCGAACTGCTGTCGGACGACCGCTATACCGACCTGATCGGCAGCGATATCGACATCGGCTTCCGCAGCGGCTTTCCGCCAGATGCCCAGCTGGTGGTGCGCGAGCTGTTCCGCATCCAGTTGATCATCTGCGCCAGCCCGAGCTATCTCGCCGTACACGCCGTGCCCTCGCGCCGTGAGCATCTGGATACACATCAGCTGACCGGTGCACGACACCCCAACACCGGACGCATCTCGCCGTGGGAATTTCAACACGAGGGCGAGCTGCGCTTCGGCGATCTGCCGGCGGCCTTCACCAGCAACGACACCGAGGCCGAAACGCAGGCGGTGGTCGCCGGCCTGGGTGTAGGTCAGCTCGACAGCATCAGCGCAGCCAGCTATCTGCGCAGCGGCGCGCTGGTGCCCTTGATGCTCGACCAGCTCAACGAGCGCTACGGTGTTTACATGTACTACGCGCAACGCACCGAGATACCCAGCCGCGTGCGCAAGTTCATTGATTTTGTAATGGCGCAGACCGGAGAGGCGAGCGCCTGCCGCCTGACCGAAGAGGAATTGAAGACCCTGCATCGGCGCGGCCTGCTTGCCGCGGCGCCAGGCAAATCGGCTCGACGATCGAAGCACGCGTAACCTATAACCTTCGTTGACCCCACTGGGCCCGCGCATTACACGCCGGCCAAGCCATTGGGTTACGATGCCGCGCCTTGATCACGCTGCGGCAAGCACCCGCTGTTTCAGGAGCACCATTCGTGTCACATTGTTCCAGCCCCCTGCTTACGCGCCCCATCGTCGATGCGCTATTCGCTGCACGCGATGCCGGCGCGGGCGAGTGGAAAGGCTCGCTGGACCTGGGAATCTCGAACGACAAGACGCTGCTGGAGATGGACGCCTGGCAGTGGCGCGGCCAGCACTATCCCTACCCGCCCAAACTGAAAGACCGCACCATCTATCACTGGGACGGCGATGCATTTGCGCCGGTGGCGCGCTTTGATGGCTCGCTGATCAAGCTGGTGCCCACCGAATGGGGCGCACCCACGTTCGAGATCGATGGCATCAAGATGCTGCCGACGTCGAAGGAGTCGCCCTTCGAGGATGCGCGACGCAAAGTGGCGCTGATCGAACCGCGCGGCAAGGCGGTGCTCGACACCTGCGGCGGCCTGGGTTACTTCGCGGCCTGCTGTCTGGAAGCGGGCGTGGCACATATCCAGTCGCTCGAAAAGAACGCCGACGTGCTGTGGCTGCGCACGCTCAACCCGTGGTCGCCTGACCCGGATGGACTCGCCAGCGCTGGACGCCTGCAGCTCAATCATGCCGATGTGTCGCTGGCGATCACGCAGATCGCCGATGCCTCGGTTGATGCGCTGCTACACGACCCGCCACGCTTCGGCATTGCCGGCGAGCTTTACTCGCAGGTGTTCTACGAGCAGCTGGCGCGGGTGCTGCGCCGCGGCGGCCGGATGTTCCATTACACCGGCAGCCCGAACAAACTCACCAGCGGCCGCGACGTGCCCAACGAGGTGGCCAAGCGACTGGAGAAAGCCGGCTTCAAGGCACAGCTCGCACTCGACGGTGTACTGGCAACGCGGCGCTGACCCGGCTGAAATCCGGCAACCGTCGAAAGCTTGTCAGCTTCCCATCGAATGACGCTGCGCCTGGATGAAATCGACGAACGCGCGCAGCGGCGCCGGAAGATGGTGGCGACCCGGATAGTAGAGAAACGGCCCGGAGAACCGTTGCCACCAAGGCTCCAGCACAGGTTCCAGTGCACCGCTATCCAGATGCGGACGCAGCCAGTCCTCGAACAACTGGATGACACCACAGCCAGCAACGGCAGCATCCACGGCAAGATCGGTCGCCGCGCCGATGCGCACGACCAGCGGACCAGAAGGCTCCACCATGACGATCTCGCCGTCACGCTCGAACTCCCAGGCATTCATGGCACCACTGGCAAACCGCCCACGCAGACAAGCATGCGCGAGCAGATCGCGCGGATGGTCGGGGCGACCGCAGCGGTCGAGATAGGCCGGCGACGCCGCCGTCGCATAGCGCTGCACTCGCGGACCGATCGGCAGGGCAATCATGTCCTGCTCCAGCCGCTCGTCATAGCGAATGCCCGCGTCGCAGCCCGAGGCGAGCACATCGACAAAGCTATCTTCGGCGATGATCTCCAGACGGATATCGGGATAGGCCGCGAGAAACGACGGTACGATCTGCGGCAGGACCAGTCGCGCCGCACTCACCGGCACATTCAATTTGAGCGTGCCGGCCGGCCTGTCGCGAAACCCGTTGACCACATCCAGCGCCGCCTCGACTTCACCTAGCGCCGGGCCGAGCCGATCCAGCAGTCGCGCACCGGCTTCGGTGGGCATCACGCTGCGAGTGGTGCGGTTGAGCAGCCGCACGCCGAGCGTGCTCTCGAGCCGGCGCACCGCCTCACTCAGACTGGACGCGCTGCCGCTCATCTTTCTCGCGGCATCGCGGAATCCACCGGCACGCGCTACCGCGACAAAAGCCGTGAGGTCCGCAAGATTGGCTGCCACTGTTCGATTATCCATACAGGCCGTACTGATTAAGCCCACTTATCATACAAGCCGGCACTATCTATATTTCAGGTCCCCCTTGAGGAGATAGACCATGACCGACATCCGCAAAGCCGGAACTTTCAAGCTCGGCAATCACACCGTGAAACGTCTGGGTTACGGCGCCATGCAGCTGGCCGGCAAAGGCGTATTCGGCCCACCGAAGGACCGTGACGCTGCGCTCGCCGTATTGCGCGAAGCGATCGCCAGCGGCATCGATCACATCGATACCAGCGACTTTTACGGACCCCACGTCACCAACCAGATCATTCGCGAAGCGCTGCATCCTTACGCCGACGATCTGGTCATCGTCACCAAGATCGGCGCGCGCCGCGGCGAAGACGGTTCATGGAATCCCGCATTCTCCGCGGAAGAGCTGACCAGTGCCGTGCACGACAATCTGCGCAACCTGGGCGTTGACGCACTCGACGTCGTCAACCTGCGCCTGATGTTCGATGTTCACGGCCCGGCCGAAGGCTCACTCGAAGCACCGCTGACTGCGCTTGCAGAGCTCCAGCAACAAGGTCTGGTTCGCCACATCGGCCTGAGCAACGTGACGCGCAAGCAGGTCGCCGAAGGGCGTGCCATCGCGAACATCGTCTGCGTGCAAAACCAGTACAACCTCGCCCATCGTCACGACGATGCCCTGATCGATGAACTCGCCGCCGCGGGTATCGCTTATGTACCGTTCTTCCCGCTTGGCGGCTTTACACCACTGCAATCAACCGCACTCTCCGATGTTGCCGCACAACTCGATGCCACGCCCATGCAGGTGGCGCTCGCCTGGCTGTTGCAGCGCTCCCCCAACATCCTGCTGATTCCGGGCACTTCGTCGGTGACGCATCTGCGAGAGAACCTGGCAGCGGCTGATATTGCGTTGCCCGGCGACGCGCTGAAAACACTGGATCGGATCGCAGGTGGCAACGCGCCAGGCTGAGGTGAAGCCACGCGACACGTTTAGCCAACAGAAACCGGTAGCGGCTCGTGGTCTCCCCACGATCCGCTGCCCGATGCGCACTAGAGAGGGCAACATGACCCTCACGAAAGACACCCTTGTTCGGGTTTGCACCGACTCGCTTATCGCCGGTGCTTGCCGTACTCGGTGAGCAACGATCCTGCGCTATTTGCGTGCTGCGATGATCTGGCTCAGGTAATCCGGCGTACCTTCGACACGAACCAGATGCGGGTACTGCAGGCCACCGTGGTAATCCACCGACACCGTGCGGAATCCACCCTGGTATTTCAGCAACAGTTTGATCGGTGAGTTGCTGTCCTTGGCCGCCGTGATCGCTTCCTTCAGCACGTCGTCCGAATAATCCTGACCATTCACCGCGACGAGGATGGCGCCACTGCTGACCCCGGCCTTGAACGCCGCGCCGTTCCAGTTCACGTCGTTGATCAAGCCCTTGTCGGCCATCGTCAGGCCAATCGACCAGGTGAAGTTAAACAGATGGCGCGGAGGTTCCGGTCGGGTGTTGTACTGCTTCTCGTAGTCGCTTTCCTTGTCGGTATAGACCAGCTTCCAGCCGGTGCCATCGATGCCGTTGAGCGGCGGATTGAGCGCATCGACGCGGGCATGCAGGAAGCTGGCCCAGTCGAAGGGCGCCACACCGTTCAAGGCGGCAACGACATCGTCGAAAGTGTAGGTCTTGGTCACGTAGCTGCCATTGTCGACACCGAAGAACGCGTGCGCGAAATCGTCCAGCGATTTGCGGTCATGCGTCAGCGCGCGCAGCTTGCTGTCCACTTCCAGCCACATCATCTGGCCGCCGCTGTAATAGTCCTCGCTCATCTGCCAGCTGCGATATGGCAGGCCGGAGCGATGCGCAGCGGTCGGATCGTTGGTGGTGTCCTCGAGCGTGCGCCACGCGAAGCCGGCGCGATTGCGCTCGTAGTTGGCCGCCGTCATGGCCAGCGCATCGCGGAACTGCTGTGGCGACCACATGCCGGAGCGCGCCGTCAGCACAAAGCCCCAGTATTGCGTCTGTCCCTCGTACACCCACAGCAGCGAGTCACCCATCGGCACGTTGAAGTTGGGTGTCCAGAGATCCTCGGGTCGACGGAATTTGCCGTTCCACGAATGCGTGTATTCGTGCGCCAGCAAATCGCGGTCGGGCGCGTTCTCGCTCCACGCCGTGAAATAGTCAGCGCCCAGACCATCCTCGCTGGATTGGTGGTGTTCGGTGCCGTTGCCACCCAACTGGTCCGACAGCGAAAACAGAAAGTCGTAGTGGTCGTAGTGATGCGAGCCGAACAACGTGGTCGCCTGCTTCACCAGCGCACGATGCACCGTCAACTGCTCGGGCGTCATCTCCAGATACTTCGGCGCATCCGCCACGATATCCAGATGCACCGGTGCACCGCCGGCCGGCGTGAGATCCACACGCTTGAAGTACTGCCCCGCGTAAACCGGTGAATCGACCAGATTGTTGAACGTCACCGGCTTGAACGTGGTGGTATCACCCGACTGCGCTGACGTTTCCAGCGCGGTGCCGAGCTGCCAGCCATGCGCCAGCGTCACGCTCGGCGCAAAAGTGATGCCGCGTGAAAAATAGCCGGCCGGATACAGCGACACCTTGCTCCATTCCATGTCCATCATGCGGTCGGTGATCTCGAAACCGTCGCGGCGCTCGGACAGATACTGAAAGTCCGCGTCGATGCTCGATACACCTACAGGCACATCGAGATGAAAAGCGAACACGTTGTACTTGTCGCGCTTCCATATCAGCGGCTTGCCGTTGGCGCTGAGCTTCAGGCCAGCGAGCATGGCGATCGGGCCACTCGGCGAGTGATCGCCGGGAA
>Ga0302235_10004020_pt1 | contig 10155 bp, 6 predicted proteins | sample II_Palsa_N3_3_FD_193577 | JGI IMG/M metagenome (GOLD analysis project Ga0302235, IMG submission 193577) | Peat permafrost microbial communities from Stordalen Mire near Abisko, Sweden - II_Palsa_N3_3 | ecosystem: Environmental > Terrestrial > Soil > Palsa > Peat permafrost | place: Sweden... | reverse complement strand
CGCTCTGGTAGAAGTTGAACCCGAACTCCTTGGCGAACACCACCAGCAGCACGACCGACAGCAGCACGGTGGTCCACAGGCCGAGGAACATCCCGCTGAACACGCGCTTGAAGTCGCTCGCGCCGCGGATCTCGCCGTAGAGAGTGGTGCCCCAGTTCGGCCACAGCAGGTAGAACATCAGCATCGGCACCAACAGCATCGACTGGCTGAACGCCCCGGCCACCCCGAACGGCGCCGGGGTGTAGCCGATCGTCTTGGAGCCGGCGTCGGCGAGCGTGCCCGCGTAGGCGTTCTTCATGCCGAAGAGCTTCGCCGTCTCGGAGTTGTAGGCCGAGATGAAGTCGTTGCGGTTGTAGGCGAGCAGCAGGATCACGACGATCGCGACGCCGAGCAGGCCGCCGTAGAAGCACCACTTCTGCACCTTGGCGTAGCCGGACATGCCGAGCGAGACCAGCAGCCCGGCTAGCCCGATCGTGATCAGCGTGACCACGAACGTCCCGGTGTGGGTGCCGAACCAGGCCGCGCCGGACGGGTCGTTGAACGACACCCACAGGGGCTGGAAGAACTCCTCCGACAGCACCGAGCCGTAGATCGGCGCCCACAGCCAGAGGATGAACCACCAGCCGGTGGCGGCCATGACGAAGCCGATCCCGCTGCCGAGGATCCGGGACTGCCAGACGTAGTCGCCGCCCGCGCGGGGGATCGTGACCACCAGCCCGCTGTAGGCGAGCACGAGGAACGACACCCAGACCGCGGAGATGAGCACCGCCGTCAGCAGTTGGCCGGCCGGGAACGCGTCCTGGTAGGCGAACTCGACCAAGCCGAGGGTGATCACATTGGTGGACAGGCAGGCGTAGATCATCGAGTCGCGAACGGACCAGCCGCGCACCAGCCCGGTGGCCTTCCGCAGGAATAGCGTGGGTCTCTCGTCGCCGACTTCGGTAGCCATGAAGTCCCTCCTCAGGGAACGGCCCAATCCGTGAGCCGCAGCCGAATGGTCAAACCCCTTTGTTATTCACCACTTCGAACTGTTTGACGGATATACGGCTAAATAGACAAACGTAGCTTTGGTGCTGGTATGTACCGCGAGCACCATAACAGCTCAGCCATTCACAAGGACATACTTAATTTTGCCGTTTTTTGGGTTCATATCGATCAGAGCCGCCTGAAGAACGCCATCTCCGTACGAACTGCCCGGGTTGACGGTAAGGGTCCGGCCCAGCTTGGCCACGCCGCGGCTCTCGTGAATGTGCCCGTGCACCGAGAGCATCGGCTGGTACTTAACGATCGACTCCCGCACCGCGGTCGAGCCCACCGGCTCGAGGACCGCCCCGCCGTGCTTGGGGCGCATGGTGGCGTCTAGCGCGGGCGCCTCGTCGAGCCCGGTGCCGTAGGGCGGGGCGTGGAAGTTGAAGATCGTGCGGTCCATGTTCAGGCCGGGGGCCTGGCCGACGATGGCGTCGATCTTGACCGCGAGCTCGTCCTCGGGCGCCTCGCGGTGGGTGTCCCACGGGGTTGGGTTGGTCCAGCCCATCGAGACCATGGTGAACCCGCCGAGGTCGATCACCTTGCCCTCGGCGAACGTGACCGACGGCGCCGCCTCCAGGATCGGGTCGATCTCGAAGATGTCGTCGTTGCCGCCGTTGAGCACGCACGGGATCGCCCCGCCGCGGAGCTTGCCGTCGGCCATGTCCAGCCACCGGTCGAGTGAGCGGGTCATCTCGGCGTTGAACCGCTGGGTGATCCCGCCTTCGCCAGAAGCGCTCAGCGCGTCGAGCTCGTCCCTGGTCACGATCGCCGGGTAGGAGCCCCGGTCGCGGAGTTGCCGCTCCGCCTCGTGCAGCTCCTCCCTGGTCTCCAGGCGGCGTCGCTCGCCCCTGATCGTGACCTCCCAGTAGCCCGGGTAGGCGACGATCGGGACCATCACCTTGCCGGTGACGTCGCCCCCGAGCACCACCAGGTCGGCCTTGTAGAACGCGGCGGCGTTGAGGAACTTCTTCCAGCAGATCTCTGACCCGTGGATGTCGGTCGCGAAGAACATCTTCATGGGGTGCCGCTTTCCTAGGGGAGCCAGAAGCTCAGTGCGCTACCTCTTCGGGCAGCTCGTACCAGCGGACGCGGTCGCCGACGTTGGCGCGCAGCTTCCACTTCATCGACTTGGGCGCTGACGCGGCCGCGTCAAGCAGCCGCGTCGCCTGGGCGAGGGGATCGAACCGGGCGTTGGCCGGCACCAGGGCGGGGTTCTCGGCCAGCAGCGCGGGCAGCTTCTCGAGGCTGCCGGTGCTGGTCCGCCACCAGCCCCAGTCGGCCCCGACCACCTCCCGGAAGCGGGCGACGTCGATGAACGGTTCCGAAGAGCTGTCGCCGACCGGCAGGCCGGCCAGCAGATGGGTGATGTCGTGCACGTCCTTCGCGTTCAGCTCGAAGATCTGGAGCTTGGACAGCAGCAGGTCAGCCGGGTCGAGGGTGAGCGAGGAGTTGCCAAGCGAGGACCGGAAGTCCAGCGTGTGGCACATGACGAGCCGGTCGACCATGACGTCGATCGGCCGCCCGGACGGCGCGATGAAGTACATCTGCCGGTCCCCGTTGAGGTTGTTGAACATCTTGTCGGGGACGCACCCGCTCTTCTCCAGGTACGCCGCGATGTCCCGGCGGCGCTTGCCCGCGCAGGCCAGGTCCATGTCCTGGCCGGCCCGGAGCCGGGGCGGGAAGTCCGCGCAGAGCACCCGGACCCCGAGGCCGCCGAGCAGCCGCAGCTTCAGGCCGGCCGCCACCGCCCCCTGCACGAGCATGACTGCCTCCGGCAGCGGGTCATCTTCGGGCGAGGACATGCAGGTCCAACTCCTGTAAAGCCGTCGTGGATTAGTACCGATGATGGTGAGATGCCCCGTTAACTGTCCAGACATTCACCGTTATGAACCAGATTGGTTCCATGATGTGGGCGCGCGGCCGGCCGCCATGCCCAATGGACAACGCGCCTCTCAAGCCCCGCCCGCCACAGCCGTTGCACCCGCCCGGCCAAGAGGCGCGGCCGCCGCTAACTCAGGCGGCCGCGCGTCCGAATTATGGCGGTAGAAGGCGATTTCCTGCGGCGGCAGCGGCGTGTTGCCCGCGATCAGATCCGCCGCCTTTTCCGCCATCATCATCACCGGGGCGTAGATATTGCCGTTGGTCACATAGGGCATGGCCGACGCGTCGACCACCCGCAGGCCGTCGACCCCGTGCACCCGCAGCGACCCTGGGTCGGTGACCGCGAGCGGCCCGGTGCCCATCGCGCAGGTGCAGGACGGGTGGAGCGCGGTCTCGGCGTCCCGCGCGACCCACTCGAGCACCGACGACTCGGACGAGACCGCTCGCCCGGGCGACAGCTCGCCCGCGTTGAACTCGTCGAACGCGGGCTGGTTGAGTATCCGGCGCGCGATCGCGATCGCCTCGGTCCACTCCTGCCGGTCGGCCGGCGTGGACAGGTAGTTGAACCGCAGCGCCGGGTGCTGGAACGGGTCGGTCGACTTGATCTTGACCGTGCCGCGCGAGTCCGAGTACATCGGCCCGATGTGCACCTGGTAGCCGTGCCCCCCACCCGCCTCCCCATCCCCCTTCACTGGCGCCGACCCGTCGTACCGGATCGCGATCGGCAGGAAGTGGAACATCAGGTTCGGGTAGCGGACGACGTCGTTCGACCGGGCGAACCCGCCCGCCTCGAAGTGGTTGGTGGCGCCCGGGCCCGAGCGCGTCAGCGCCCACCGCAGCGCCACCCCGGGCCGGTTCCGCCACTTGAGCGCGGGCGCGACCGAGACCGGCTGCTTCGACCCGTACTGGATGTACACCTCGAGGTGGTCCTGCAGGTTCTCGCCGACGCCGGGCAGGTCCGCCACCACGTCGATGCCGAGCCCGGCCAGCTCGGCCGCGTTGCCCACCCCCGACAGCTGCAGCAACTGCGGCGACCCGAAGGCGCCGGAGCACACGATCACCTCGCCGCCGTACGCCCGCCGCGGCGCCGACGAGAGGGAGACCACATCGGCCCCGCGCACCCCGACGCCACCCCGGAGCACGAACTCCACCCCGGTCGCGCGCGTTCCCGAGAACAGAATCCGGGTCGTGTGCGCCATCGTGACGACCTTGAGGTTCGGCCGCGACATGGCCGGGTGCAGGTAGGCCCGCGCGGCCGACAGCCGCCGCCCGCGGGAGATGTTCCGGTCGAACGGCGCGAACCCCTCCTGCCGGTAGCCGTTGACGTCCGCCGTGAGCGGGTACCCGGCCTGCTTGACGGCCGCGAAGAACGCGCCGAACAGCGGGTTGGTGGCGGGCCCGCGCTCGAGCGTCAGCGGCCCGTCGTGACCGCGGAACGGCTCGTCCTGCGTCCCCGGCGCCGCCGCCAGGCAGTTCTCCATCCGCTTGAAGTACGGCAGGCAGTGCGCGTAGTCCCAGGACGACATGCCCGGGTCGGCCGCCCAGCGCTCGTAGTCGAGCGGGTTGCCGCGCTGGAAGATCATCCCGTTGATGGACGAGGAACCGCCGAGCACCTTGCCGCGCGCGTGGTAGATCCGCCGGTCGTTGAGGAACGGCTCCGGCTCGCTCTCGTACTTCCAGTCGTAGAACTGAGAGCCGATCGGGAAGGTGAGCGCGGCCGGCATGTGGATGAAGGGGTCCCAGATGAAGTCCGGCCGTCCGGCCTCGAGGACCAGCACCCGGGTGGTCGGGTCGGCCGACAGCCGGGCGGCGAGCGCGCTGCCCGCCGAGCCGCCACCGACGATGATGTAGTCGAACTGCGCTGGTGCCATGTGCCCCTCTGTCGCTTTTACTCAAAACCCTTCGCCGGCGTCGCCGTCACTGGGTAGCGGCCCGCAGGTGGTCCCTGACCGTGCCGGTCATCGGGTGGTCGGGGCCCAGGTGGCGCTCGCAGTCGGCCATGGTCCGGCCGAGCACCTTGACCGCGTCCGCCAGCCGGCCGGCCTCGGAGTACGCCACCGCCAGGTTGTACCGGGTGGTGAGCGCCTCGACGTCGCCCGGGCCGAGCACCTGGTCGCCATCGGCGACCGCGCGCTCGTAGGCGTCAATGGCGTCCCGCATCCGCCGCGCCTGCTGGTAGGCGGCGGCGAGGACGGCCCGCGCGGCGATGGTGTCGCGGTGGTCCGGGCCGCCGACCCGCTCGCGGTCGGCCACCACCCGTTCGTAGTGCGGCAGGGCGTCCTTCAGCCGCCCGGCGGTGCGATACGCGTACGCGAGGTTGCCGCGGGCGGTGATCGTGTCCGGGTGGTCCGGGCCGAGCACCTGCGAGCGGTCCGCCAGCACCCGCTCGTACTGGCCGATCGCGTCCTTGAGCTTCCCGCCGAGCCGGTAGGCGGTGGCGAGCTGCGCCCGGACCGTCAGCGTGTCCGGGTGCTCGGGCCCGCTCGCCCGCTCGCGGCCGGCCAGCGCGCGCTGGTAGGCGGCGATCGCCTCGCGGTGCTGGCCCGCCGCCGCGTAGGCGCCGGCCAGGCTGGCCCCCGCCGCCAGCGTGTCCTGGTGCAGCGGCCCCAGCGCCCGTTCGGCGTCGAACCGGGTCTGCTCGTAGAGCCTGATGCTCTCGTCGCGGCGCCCGGCCGCCGAGTACGCGGCGGCCAGCTGCGCCCGCACCGCCAGCGTCTCCCGGTTTGCCCCGCCGAACATCCGCTCGCGCGACCCCAGCGCCTGCTCGTACAGCGCGATGGCCTCGGCTGTCCGCCCGGCCGCCTCGAGCGACCGGGCCGCGTTGACCCGCGCGGTCACCGTGTCCTGATGCTCGGGACCGAGGGTCCGCTCGCGGTCGGCCAGCGCCGCCTCGGCGCCCGCCAGCGCCTCGGCGGGCCGGCCGGCGGCGGCGTAGGCGCCGGATAGCTGGCCCCGGGCGAGCACCGACTGCGGGTGCCCGGGCCCGAGCAGCTGACCGCAGGCGCCCGCCATCGCCTGCCAGTAGGCGATGGCGGCGTCGGCCAGCATCGGCGCTTCCATCAGCGACGTCCCGGCCCTGACCAGCGTCGGATGGGCTTCCGGCTGCCACAGCAGGTCGCCCGCGAAGGCGTGCAGCGCGGCGGCGCAGTCCCGCAGCGCCTGGCTCAGCTCCGGCGCCGCCCCGCGCTGCGGCCAGGCCTCGGCCAGCGCGGTCGCCGCCGCCTGCACGACCTGGTCGACGCTGGCCGGGGTCAGGTAGGCGCGGACGCAGGACCGGACGCTGGCATGCAGCCAGACCGTGCGGGCGCTGCTCGACGCGTCGACGGCCGCCAGCCCGAGCCGTTCGAGCGCGTCGTAGGCGGTCCTGACCAGGGTCTGCTCGGCCGGGCCGACCTCGGGCCGGCCGGTGATGTACGCGCACGCGGCCCGCGCGGTCAGCACCGCCGCCGGGATGCCGCTGGCGTCGAGCATGGCCGCGAACGCGAGGGCGGGCCAGGCCAGGCCGGCCGGCGGCATCTCGTGCGCGTACTCGACCGCGATCGACCAGGTGGCCAGGAGCGACGGCGGGCAGCCGTCGATGACCGAGGGCGGGTTCGCGCGCAGCCGCTGCGCGTACTCGGCCCGGTACTCCCGGCAGGTGCCCTCGGCCACGATGATCACCGCCGCCGCCTGCGCCATCGCGAGCGGCAGCCCGCCGATGTCCGCGGCCAGGTCGAGCGCCTCGATCCGCTGGTCGGGGAAACTGACAAGCCGGGTGTTCAGGTACCCGACCGCCTCGCGGCGGCTGAACCCGGGGATCCCGTAGGCGGTCCTGCGGGCGCCGGGGTCGGCCAGTTCCTCCGCCCGCAGCCGGCTGGTGACCACCACCTGCCCGGCCGGCCCCTGCGGCCACAGCCCGTCGAGGTCGGCCCGCGACGTCACCCCGTCGAGCACGACCGCCCAGCGGCGCGGGGTGCGGCGCAGCCAGTCGAGGAACCGCTGCGCGCTGCCGTCCGCGGTCTGGCCGGCCCCGGCGGCCCCGGCGGCCGCGGCCGCGCTGCCGGCCTCGGCCAGGTTCAAATCGGCGGCGGCGCGTGCGTAGCCGGCCACGATCGCGGTCCGGTTGCCGGCCGCCACCCAGACGAGCAGGTCGACCGACCGGGTGGACCACAGCTGGTGCACGAAGCCGACCGCCAGCTGGGTCTTCCCGGTGCCGCTGACGGCGTCGGCCGCGACGGCGGCCGCGGTCGGGCCGCCATCGGGCGCGCCGCCCTGCGGCGGGACGAGCAGGATCGTCTCGCCCGGCCGGAACCCGTCGGCCAGCCGGAACCCGGTCTCTTGGCGCGAATTGAAGCCAACCGCCAGCGGCGGCACCAGTCCGGATACGACCGGTGCGGTCGTGGGCTGCGCGGCCATGGCGCTGTCCCTCCCCCCACGCGAAGCGACGTCGGGGGCATCTTATTGAGCCAATAGCTGCGCAAGTTGAAGAAATAGCACGAGAAGCCGCATTTTTAGCAAGAAAGAAACTGATCAGCGATCAAGTGCGGCATCAATTGTCACGGCAGCATCAAGCGTCACTTTCACCTCGCAGGGGCACCGACGCGACCTCAGGCCATCCGCAGCGCCGGATGATCCGCCACCACCGTCGCCGACCCCGGCGCGACCTCGGTAAATCCCCCGTCGGTGACCACCGGCAGCCCGCTTGCCAGCAGTTCCTTCCACTGCCCGACTCCGGCCGTTCGCACCCGAAGGTCAAATTCGACATCTTTCCATTTCGAACGGTCCGTGGGTTCCAGCTCCCACCACGCCAGCTGCGCACCGTGGCCGACCTGGGCCATGGCTTTACCGGTCGACATCGGCAGCTCCGGATTCAGCCACAGCACCGGCACCCCGTCCGGCGCGTCTCCCGGCGGCGTCGGATCCTCGAAGTCGGTGCCGGAGACCTGGAGCTTGGCCAGATCGGCGGGCCAGTCGTCAACCGGCACCGGCGGGTACACCCGGACCTCGGCCGTCCGCTGCCCGACCGTGATCCCGGGCAGCGCCCGGGCCCGCTCCCAGGCGGCCCCCCGAGCCCGCCGCACGACCTTCCGGATCCGCGCGTCCTCCCAGGCCCGGGCGGCCGCCGCCCACTCCCCGTCCGGCTCGGTCACCCGGGGGTCGGACAGGAACTCAAGCACCGCCCGGGCCGCCCCCTCAAGCGCGTCGGTCCTGGCCGGCGGGTCCGCCCGCTCCACCCGAACGACCAGCGGCAGCGCGAACTGCCGCCCCTCATCCCGAACCGCCGCCTGCATCGCCGCCGCGTGACCCGCCGGTTGCCCCTGACTGTCGCTTTGACGCTCATCCATCACCTATTAAGGATGTCAGCCGTCAGCTCCTGCGGTGGCCCGGGATCCGCCTCGCCCACGCTCCGCTCGGCCTGCCAGGGTTTGTTCCGCGCCAGCCAGTACCCGCCGCACGCCAGCAGCACCAGGCAGAGCGTCCAGCCGAGCTCGGTCGTCCCCATCCCGGCGTACTTCAGCCCCGAAGCGAAGATCACGAAGGTGATGGCCGGGCGGATGTACTTGTCCGGCGCCCGCGAGGACAGCAGCGACCCGACCAGCACGGCCGGGACCGAGCCGAGTACCAGGGCCGCGGTCACCCCGAACTGCACGTGCCCGAACGCCAGCGCGCCGAGCGCGGCGGCGGCGGTCAGTGGCACCGCCTGGGTGAGGTCGGTCCCCACCAGCTGCCCGGCCGACAGCGCCGGGTAGGCGAACAGCAGCAGCACGATCATCAGCGACCCGGACCCGACCGACGTCATGCCGACGATGAGCCCGCCCACCGCGCCGATCGCGACCGTGATCCAGGGCCTGATCCCGAGCGCGTCGATCGCCTGCGTCCGCTGCTGGCCGGCCCGCCGGTCCAGCCAGGAGCGGAGCAGCATCCCGGCCGTGCCGACCAGCAGCGCCGCGCCGAGCAGGGTCTCGACGTTCGTCTGCTGGGCCGTGCCGCCGCCGAAAAGGTGCAGCAGGTACGCGCCCAGAAACGCCATCGGCACCGACCCCAGGCACATCCACCCGACCAGCCCGTAGTTAACGGTGCCCTTGCGCATGTGGACGACCGACCCGACCGGCCGCATCACCACCGCCGCGACCAGGTCGCTGGAGATGGCCGTGGACGGCTTGACGTTGAACAGCAGGATCAGCATCGGCGTCATCAGCGCCCCGCCCCCGGCCCCGGTGAGCCCGACGAGCAGCCCGACGATGGCGCTGCCGAGCACCACATAGGGGTTAAGGTCCACCAGCACTCCGTCCCGTCGGCCTCGCCCGTCCGGCGGACCTCCCTACATTGCTGGTGGCAAATATATCCCTTGTAACCAACTTGTAAAGATGTAAATAACCCGCCCCGCGCGTGACCGCCGCCCCGACCCTGACCGCTCACCTGTCACCTACGCCGGGATAAGCTCCTTAGCCGACGCGTCCCCGGCCACGACCGGGGCCCGCAGGGCGGCCGCGTTGGTGGCGGCGAAGGCCTGGTACTCGCGGACCTCGGCCGCCCGGCGGCGACGGTTCCAGCCCAGCAGCGGCGCCATGATCGCCGCGACCTCGGGGGCGACCGACGCCCCGGAGTCGGCCGACTCGATCAGCAGCCGCACCCGGCGGGCGAGCACGTCGGTCACGTGCAGCGCGCCCTCATGGGTGACCGCGTAGGCGACCTCGGCCCGCAGGTGGGGCGCGCCGCCCGCGAGGGCGGGGCCGAGCGCCTTGTCTGCCCGGATCAACTCGAGGACCTCGACCGCGGTCGCACCGTACCGCGCCACCAGGTGCTCGACCGAGGCCAGGGGCAGGCCGTAGTCGTCCGCCAGCCGCTGGGCCGAGGCGCGGACCGCGGGCAGCCCGTCGGCGCCGATCAGCGGCAGCTCGCCGGTGACCGACGGCGGGACCGGGCGGGGGAAATGCTCGACCGCGGCGTCCACCACGTCCTTGGCCATCAGCCGGTAGGTGGTGAACTTCCCGCCCGCGATCGAGACCAGGCCGGGCTCCGGCGCGTCGACCACGTGCTCGCGGGACAGCTTGGTGGTCGGCTTCTCCGGGCCGCCGCCCCCGCCCGCAGCGTCCGCCCCGCCCTTACCGTCCGCATGCTTACCGTCCGCATGCTTGACCGGGGCCGGCTCGGCCACCAGCGGCCGCAGCCCGGCGTAGACCGCGAGCACGTCCGACCGCGACAGCGGGCGGGCCAGCACCCGGTTGGCCTCGCCGAGGATGTAGTCGACGTCCTCGGCGGTCG
>Ga0302235_10004018_pt1 | contig 10160 bp, 10 predicted proteins | sample II_Palsa_N3_3_FD_193577 | JGI IMG/M metagenome (GOLD analysis project Ga0302235, IMG submission 193577) | Peat permafrost microbial communities from Stordalen Mire near Abisko, Sweden - II_Palsa_N3_3 | ecosystem: Environmental > Terrestrial > Soil > Palsa > Peat permafrost | place: Sweden... | reverse complement strand
GCGCCTGTGCTCGGCACGACAACTCCTTCGCCCTTGAACATCATGTTCAACTGATCGGAACGGCTCGGAAGCCGCCGACCTTAGCCTCTATGTAACCGCAAACCGAGCGGCGAGACAGAAGTTGCGCCGGCCGCGCGTCCGCGCGTCCGCGCCGGCGGGCCTCAGCCCCAGCGAAACCCCCGCGCGGAGGGCGCGGGAGCGAGCGGGCTGGTGGGCAGGCCGGCGGGCGTGACCGGCAGGTTGAAGCCGGTGGGCGCGACGTCGTTGGGGGCGTCGGCGTGAAAGATCGAGGCGAGGTACTGGATGTGGCCACGGCCCACGCCCAGCTCGAACTGCCCGCCGCCGTAGTTGCCGATGCCCCTCTCGGCGCAGTAGTCGTAGGCGTTGAGCAGGCTTTCGAGGCCACCCAGGCGCGAGGGCTTGATGTTGACCATGCGCGGCGGGTAGGGCAGGGCCTCGATGTCGGCGATCGAGTGGATCGGCGCATCCCAGGAGAAGCGCTCGCGGTGGGGCGCGAGCACGGCGTCGGTCTCAGGCGTGAGCTTGGGGTCCTCGATCCAGGCCTCGGGCAACGCGTCGGTGACGCGCCGGTAGAGCACCGGGTCGGCGGCTTGGTCGACGATCGAGCCGGAGTAGAGGCCCTTGAAGTCCACGGAGTCCACCGCGCCCGTCGCCACGAGGCCTGCGATCAGCGGCTCATCCCAGGAGCTGGTCGGGTCGAGCTTAAAGCGCAATCCGGGGTAGAGCGCGAGGCGCTCTCGCAGGGGATCAAGCGACGGCGGCTCGCCCAGCCGCATCGAGACCACGAAGCGCACCGGCTCGGGCTCGCGCGCGAGGGCCGCGTGGAGCGTTGTATGAGCCTGGCGCAACGCGAGGTCCAGGGCGGCCGACTGATAGGCCCATGTGCGATACAGCTGTGAGACCTCTCGCTGGGGCGGCTCGGAGAACAGCTGCAGCCCGGCGAGGTGCTCGGCGAATGAGGCGAGCGTGAAGCGCCCGGCGAGCGGCAGCGACGGGCCGGTCGCCTGCAGAATGTCGTGATCGACGGCGTCGTAGGTGACGTCCTCGCCGGCGCCGTCCTCACCGGCGCCGCGCAGGCGGATTACGGTGCTCTTGCGCTCGAAGTCGCTTGACACCTTCGCGCTCAGCGGCTCGAGCGCGTAGTCCTCGATCTCGACTGGGAGATCTGCGAGCAGCTCCCAGGTGCTCACGGCGAGCCCTCCTGCTCGAGGCGGCTGACGAGCTCGTCGAGACGCAGCTCCTCCAGGGCGTCTCCGACGGCCGCGAGCTCGCGCGCGCACAGCTCGATCAGCGTCTTGCCCTCGCGGACCAGCTCGAGCGTCTCGTTGAGGCTGGCGCCGCCGGAGTCCAGGCGGCGGATGATCTCCTCGACGCGCGCCGCCGCGGCCTCGTAGGTCAGCTCGGGGCCGGCCGGCGCCACACCCGCCTGGGTCGCGTCGGCCCGCGCCGCGTCGGCCTGCGCTGCATCGCCCGGCGGTAGGTCGGTCATGCCTCGCCTCCTGAATCGAGGATCTTCGCCGCGAGCGTGTCCTCGGCGAACCGCAGGCGCACCTCGTGGGCCTTGCGGGCGCTTGCCGCGGTCACGAGCGGGTCTCCGGCTGCGGATTGGACCAGCACGTAGCCGCGCTCGAGCGTGCGCTGAGGATCGTGGCCGGCGAGCGCGAGTGCCAGGCGCTCGAGTTCGCGCGGCCGTCGCGTGCGGCAGTCGAGCTGCGAGGCGTCCAGCCTGCGCTTGAGCGCCTGGGCGTGCTCTCGTGTCAGCCGTCGCTCGGTGTCCATCCGCCGGCGCCCCGCTGCGCGGATCTCGCGCAGCTGCTGGTGAAGGCGCGTGCGCTGACGCTCGACGTGCTCTGCAGGCGCGCGCGAGAGCGTCGCGAGCAGTCGCGCGCGAGAGAGGATCGCCTGGCGGCCATGCTCGCGCAGCCTCGCGGCAGCCGTCCACTGCTCGGTGCGGGCCCGAGCGCAGTCAACGCCGACGGCGGCCTCGGCGGCGTGGGTGGGCGTCGAGCAGCTGACGGCGGCCACATCGTCGAGCAGCGTGCGGTCGGTGTGGTGGCCGACTGAGGCGATCACGGGCACGCCGAGCAGCGCGACGGTGCGGCAGAGGGTCTCATCGCAGAAGCACAGCAGGTCGGCGAGCGAGCCTCCGCCGCGCGCGACCACCACCACCTCGACGCCGCCGACGGCAACGAGGTCGGACAGCGCGCGCACGATCGCCGGAGCGGCGTGGCGGTCCTGCACCGGAGCGAAGCCCCATACCAGTCGCCCCGCCCAGCCGCGGCGGGCGAGCGCCGCGAGGATGTCATCGCGTGCCTTTCCGCCCTCGCCGGTGATCACGCCGATCGTGCGGGGAAGCAGCGGGCGGCGCAGGCGCTTCTGGGGCTCCAGGAGGCCCTCTGCGTCCAGCTGCTTGCGCAGGCGCTCGATGCGCGCCAGCAGGTCGCCCTCGCCCGCGATGCGCATGTCGGTGACCGTGAAGGAGAAGCCGGGTGAGGAGGTGGCGCTGCCGGGGTAGTAGTCGCAACCTCCGGCGACCACGATCTGCATACCCTCCGCGGGCGCTGCGCCGCTGCGCGCGAGCATCGTCTCCCAATCGCGCAGCCAGGCCGCGCAGGGGATCGCGCCGGTTGCGTCGCGCAGCTCGAAGTACACGCGCGCACGGGATGGACGCAGGTTCACCAGCTCGCCCACGAGCTGCACGCGGGTCATCGAGCGCAGCTTTTCGCGCAGCGCTGCGGCGTACTCGCCGACCGGGAACGGGCCGGCCAGGGCGCTCTCCGGGATGCCCTCGCCGGCGGGCGGCGGGGAGAGCGGAGACGTGGACATCCGCTTGAGGATAGGCGCTAGGATCGACGTCGATGCGGCGCAGTGAACCCACGCCGGACTGCTGAGGTCGTGGCCAATACCAACAGGGGCCGCCGCGGGCGCACGCGCAAGCGCCGTCCGGCCGCGGCGAGCGCGGCGCAGGCGACCCCGGCCGCGCAGGCGTCCGCGGGTTCAGGGCAGGGGCCCAAGCCCAAGCCCAAGCGCTCCGCGTCGCGGGTGCCCGGCGAGAAGCCCGGCCGCTCGCAGCGCCGCGCAGCCGGCAAGCGCTCGGGAAGGGGCCTCACGGGCACCCTCGCGCTCGGCGAGCGTCCCGAGGCCCCCTGGCACCCGCTGCCGCTGTCGGAGCTGCTGATCCTGATCGGAGCGATCGGCACGGTGATCGGCTTCAGCCGCGGGGAATCCGGGACCGTGCTGATCTTCGCGGGGCTCGCGGCGGTGCTGATCGGCACCGTCGAGGTCACGCTGCGCGAGCATCTCAGCGGCTATCGCTCGCACACCCTGATCCTGTCGCTGCTGCCTGCGATCGTGCTCTACACGGGGCTCGTGCTCGTCGCGCGGCCGCCGCTGGCGCTGAACCTTGCGCTGCTGGCGTTCGCCGTGCTGCTGGCGACGTTCCTGTTCAAGCTGCTGCGCGCGCGCTTCCTCGATGCACGCCGCGAGCGGGCGTTCTCGGGGCGATAATCGGCTCTCAGCTGAGGCCGGCTCAGCTAAGGCCGGGATCCGGCACGAGATCGGGATCTGAGGTGTCCAGCGAGGGCAGCGAGGGCAGGGGACGCTCGCCCGGGTCGCCGATCTCGCCGCGCGTCTCGCCGTTGAAGCCGAGCCGTTCCAGGCGCACGATCTCGCGTTCGCCTTCGATGCGCGCCGGGTGATCGGCGGGCAGATCGGCGATCAGTTTGGCGATGCGGTTGCGCAGCTGAAGCGCGAAGTGCGGGGTCGAGGCGCCCATCAGCCGGCGCACGTCCTCGACTGTCACCTCGTCTGAGGCGGCAATGCGGCGCAGGCGCTCTGGATCCTCGGCTTGGCTCAAGTTCGTCTCCGGGTCTCTTTGGGTGCTCGGTTATTCGGTGGGGGAGGCGACGGGTTCTTCTTCAGATGGTGAGACGCGACGGGGCGTGATCTCGAGCAGAGAGTCGATTTCGGCCTGGGTTTGGGCCGAGATCGCATTCTCGTCGCCGATCAGCCAGCCGTGATTGTATGCGCCGTGGACGGGCTGGAACTGCGGCGCGCTGCTGTAGGCGGGCTGGATGTCGCTTAGATAGGCGGCCAGCGCGGGCGGCAGCACATCTGCGCTTTCGAGCAGCAGCAGCGGCCCGTAGTCGCCGATCGCTGAGAGCAGGGCGGAGGCGGGCGCGTCCAGCGGGCGGCCCATGTTGGCGAATACGAGCCCATGGCCGGGTTCTTTGACGCCCCAGCCGAAGCTGCCGTCGGTGAAGCGGGCGATGGCGTTCGCGTTTTCCACGGGACTGTTGGCCTCGGCGCTCGTCGAGCCCGCGACGACCGGCGTGACATGGCCGAAACGTGCGAGCGCCGTCAGGCCGTCGCTGTTCGCGGCCTGGGGGTTCAGAAGATAGATGGCGGGCTGGGAGAGGCTCCTCAGCACGGTGGCCGTGGCCGCGGGGACGACGCCCGGCGTGATCAGCAGGATCGGGGCTCCGCTCTCGGCGGACAGTCCGGCCGCCGGCATCTGCAGCGCTTCGGAGCTGCCCTCGACGAGGACGATGACCCGATGCGGGGCGCCGCCGTGGGCGACGGACAGCAGGTTCGCAACCTCAGCGGCCGTCGTCGCGGGTTCGCCTGTGGCGGGCAGCGAGCGGGTGCGCAGGCCGTCGGGCACGGTGGCGGTGGTCCCGACGCGAATGACCTGTGCCCCGCCCAGGGTCGCCGCGCCGACGGGGTGCATCGCGCGCAGCGCTTCGAGCGTGGCTTCGGGAAGCGTGTTGCCTTCGCTGTAGAGGAGCGGCGCTCCCAGGGGAGCGCTCGCGAGCACCGACGCGGCGAGCGAGGCCGTCCAGTCGTGCGCGTCCACCAGCACCACGGCCCGCGGCCGGCTGGCCGTCGTCAGCCCCGGATACACGGCGCGGGCCACGGCCGCCGCATCGCTGATCGGATCGGCGCCGCCGAGGCGAGTCGTGTTCTTCGTCGCCACGCCCACGGCGCCCTGCGCGCTGACCGGAGGAACGGTTCCCGGGGACGACCCTCCTGAGGACGGCAGGCTGGACTTGCCGCAACCAGCGAGAGCCGCGCAGAGCGCAACGGTCACGAGCAGCCGAGTCGAAGTGGCGGCGCGCATGCGGCGCGGAGACTAGCGGGCGGGAAGGTCGCTCCCGGGGCGCGATCACGGCGTGATCGGTCATCCACAAACGCGACCCGTCAGGAATCGATCCGGGGCCATTTTGGCCCCAAATTCGGCGTTTCGGCACAAAATCTCCGCTATTTGCAGGGATTTCTGCGAAAACGGGTGCAAGTTCTGCAAGCGTCGTTGCACTCTGCTAGCCTGCCGCGGAACGCCGAGTCCCTGATCAGATGTCAGGGAACGGGGGACCCAGATTGTTGGGGCGAATCTCACGAAGTCGTGTGAAGCGCAGTCTCTTTCAGCGCTAGCCCGTCAGCTAACCCCGCAGGCCGAAGAAAGAGGTTGTTGTCTTGCGGGTGCGAACCCTTAGCTTGGTTTTCTGCAGTCTGTCGTTCCTGGTCATACCCGCAACGCCCGCCCTCGCAGTCGCGACGGGCGGCGTTGTCGCGGGCGGCAGCGCGCCGAGCACCTCGAAAACCCCGACGGGCGCGAGCGCCCCGACACCGGCGATACACACCGACCCGGTCACCGCTCGCACCCCGAACATCACCTACAAGGGGCCGGTCTACGAAAAGACGGCCTCCGGACAGGTCGTCCCCTACCAGGTACCCAGCTCCGCCTCCACGTCGACCTCCGCCTCCGCCGCCACCTCCACCGCCCAGGCGAATCCACTCACCGGCGGGAGCCCCGTGGCCGCGGCCCCGGGCGCGGCGCCCGGCGCGGCCCCCGGCGCCCTGACCCTCAGCGAAGTGGGCCCCACAGCCAAACCGGAGCTTCTCGTTCCGGGCGCGACGGCCCGCTACGTCGATGGGCTCGCGGCGGCGCCGATATCGGCCCCGGCGGTCGTCCAGGAGATCATCTGGGCCGGCGACGAGCTCATCGGGCTGCCCTACATCTACGGCGGCGGCCACGGATCGTTCATCTCACCGGGCTATGACTGCTCGGGGACCGTCTCCTTCGCCCTGCATGGCGCCGGGCTGCTCGCCACGCCGGAGGATTCCTCGGAATTCGAAGTGTGGGGCTCGCACGGCCTCGGGCGGTGGGTCACGATCTTCTCGAACCCCGGCCACGCCTACATGACGGTGGCGGGGCTGCGCCTCGACACCAGCTCGGCCGATGACCCCTCGAACGAGCAGGGTCCCCGCTGGCGCCCACTGCGTCCAGCGAACCCCGGCTTCGTGGTCCGCCACCCGCTCGGGCTGTAGGGCTCACCGCCGCCCGTCGGCTACGCTTGAGCCTGCTGGCGGATCGCCGATCGGCGCCCCGAGGATTAGCAAATAGGAGGATCACATGGCCGGCCTGACCGGGCGCATGTCAACCGTCATAAAGGCGAAGGTCTCGAAACTGCTGGATCGGGCTGAAGACCCCGCCGAGACGCTCGACTACAGCTACCAGAAGCAGGTCGAACAGCTCCAGAACGTCAAGAAGGGCATCGCCGACGTGGTCACGGCGAAGAAGCGCCTTCAGATGCAGGAATCCTCGCTCCAGCGGAGCGTCGTAAAGCTCGATACGCAGGCTCGCCAGGCGGTGTCCGCCGGCCAGGAGGACCTGGCGAGGATGGCGCTCGAGCGCAAGAACGTCGCTCAGACCGAGCTGCAGTCGCTCGACGGGCAGGTCTCAGAACTCGAAGAGCAGCAGCAGAGGCTCACCGACTCAGAGCAGAAGCTGCGCGCGAAGATCGAGGCGTTCCGGACCAAGAAGGAGGTCATCAAGGCGCAGTACTCCGCGGCGGAGGCGCAGGTGCGGATCTCCGAGGCGGCCACCGGCGTCGGCGAGCAGATGGCGGATGTCGGCCTCGCGATGCAGCGGGCGATCGACAAGACGGAAAACATGAAGGCGCGTGCCGACGCGGTCTCAGAGCTCGAGGCAGCCGGGACGTTCGACGACATCACGGGGCTCGGCACGGGCGAAGACGACATCGATCGCCAGCTCAAGCAGCTCTCAAATGGGCCCCAGGTCGATGATGAGCTGGCCAAGCTGAAGAGCGAAATAGGCGCGGGGTCCCCGCCGCCCTCGGCGCAGATCCCGGCGCAGAGTCAGGCGCCGGGAGCCACACCGGCAGAGCCCTCTCCCGAGGATGCGCAGCAGGCGCCGGCCGGAGACGGCCAGGCATGATCGTGCGCATCTCCGGCGAGGATCAGTATCTGCTCGCCGATGAGTACTCAGAGGAGCTCAAGCGGTTGGAGAGCGCCGTGGTGGGCGTGGTGGACGGCGGGCGCGCCGACGGCTTCGACGAGGCCTACGGCGCGCTGCTCGACTATGTGCGCACGCACGGCACGCCGATCGGCGATGCCGATATCGAGAGCTCTCAGGTGATCCTCCCGCCCGCCGACCTCAGCTTCGAGGAGGCCGGCCGGGAGTTCACGGGAGAGGGCCTCATCCCGGACTGAGCCGCCGTCTCGATGTTCGCACGGGCGTGCGCCGGATCCTCGCGCGGAGTTCGCGGTGTTGATGAGAGCCCGGCGGGTGCCCAGGTGACCGGGTGTGTGTTCATGTTTGTGGTGTCTGTGTAACGACGGTGATACGCGCCCGCCAATTTGGTGGTGTATCTAGTTTGGGAAATCGCGAGAGCGTTTGGGTATCGTCGGTCGAGCCGACAGGTGCGCGTGAGCGACCGACTTCTCGGTCTTTATCGGCACTTCCTATCGGCACTTCCGACTCTCGGTCGCCTTGGGGATAAGGCGCGATCAGGCCGATTCGGGCAGCAGAATCTGGCTGCTGCCCAAACGCCGCGCCACCCGTCCCTGACGACTCATCCGCGCGACGCGTTGGGCCGAATATCCGCGCCTCGTCCCGATCTCATCGGTACAATCGGAGCCAACCCGATGGATCACGAGTGCGCATATTGAACGCCTAGCCCCGTCGACGCCCGCGAGATCGGGCGCCCGGACGGTGACATGCGGCCGCAGTGACCGGCCTCGACTGCGCGCCCATCGGGTTCGCTTTGCGAGCGCTCTGCCCCTGACCCTGTTGCTGCTCGTCTACCCGGTGGTCGCTCGCGCGGCGCTGTCCGCGCCGATCCCTGTCGACGCAGGCAACGCGCTGCTCGGCGTCGCCTGCCCGGGCGCCGGCCAGTGCACCGCCGTCGATAGCGACGGCCGCGAGGTCACGTTCAATCCGAGCGCCCCGGGCAGCCCAGTGCCGAGCAGCGTCGACGCCGGCAACTCGCTGCTCGGCGTCGCCTGCCCGGGCGCCGGCCAGTGCACCGCCGTCGATAACGACGGCCGCGAGGTGACCTTCGAACCGACCGCCCCTGCCGGCGCCGCGCCGAGCGACCTCGACGCGTCGACCTCGCTGCCCGCGGTTGCCTGTCCGTCGCTGGGACAGTGCACCGCGGTCGACGCCGCCGGCCAGCAGATCACCTTCGAACCGGCCGCACCGGGCGGCCCCACACCGACCACGATCGACGCCGGCGGCGAATCGAGCGGCCTTGCGTGCCCGTCGCTAAGCGAGTGCGCCGCCGTCGACAGAGGCGGCCTGGAGACGACGTTCAACCCTGCCGCGCCGGGCACCCCTACGCCTGCCGCGATCGATACCAACGGCTTGCGCGCATACCAGGGACCGAGGGGCGTGGCATGCCCGTCTGTGAGCCAGTGCACGGCCGTGGATAACAAAGGCCAGGAGGTGACGTTCAACCCTGCCGCGCCGGGCGCCACCACGCCGATTTTGATCGACCCGAGCTCCTCCCCATTTGTGTTGTCCGCCGTCGCGTGCCCGTCCGTGAGCCAATGCACTGCCGTGGACTACGCGGGCCGGGAGGTCACCTTCAACCCGATCGCGCCGGGCACCCCTACACCGACCCCGATCGACGCCCGCTACCTGTACGGCGTCTCCTGCGCATCGATAAGTCAATGCACCGCAGTCGACAACGGCGGCCAGGAGGTGACGTTCAACCCTACCTCTCCTGACACGGCCGTTCCGCGCAGCAGCTCACCGTCGGTCGTCGGCACCGGGTTGAACTCGCCGTCGCTGGCGCACGCCTCGCTCACCGGTATCGCCAAGGGCAGGGTCAGCCTGTCGTTCACGCTGACCACCCGCAAGCACGCTCCCACGCTCCGGACGATCACGATCACCCTCCCGGCCGGCCTGGCCTTCTCGACCTCGAAGAAGACCCTCGCGCAGGGGGTCGTCGTCAAGCAGCACGCGAAGAACCTCAAGTTCGCCGCGAAGGTCAGCCACGGGAAGCTCATCATCACGCTGACGCAACCGGCGTCCAGCGCTCAGGTGACGATCTCAAGTCCCGCGATCACCGTCTCGAGCACGATTGCCAACAAGGTGAAGAGCGGGAAGGTAAAGACGCTGCTAGTGCTCGTCGCGTCGACGACCACTCGACACGCGACTACACGGACGACGGCGAAGCTCGGAGTGTCATAGCCAGTGGGCGAGTAGGCGTTAGCGAGGCACACAGGGTCCTTCCCCGTGTCCGCGGGCGCGTCGTCAAGCTCGCCGGTGGCGATGTCCACGATCAGCCATGGTTGTTACAGCTGGTGCCGGCGTTGTCGGGAGGACGCTCCCGTTACAGTCCGGCGAGCATCATGAGCCCGGTGGCCGAGACGCGATGAAGCCCGAAATCGACATCCTGGGCGTCTCGGTGAAGACGTTCGGGCTGACGTTTGCGCTGGGCTTTCTCGCGTGCGGCGCGGTCGTGGCGCGGAGGCTGCGCGAGCTCGATGAGCCGATCGACTGGGCGTATGAGATCGTGTTTGCCGCGCTGATCGGCGGGGTGCTGGGCGCACGCGGCTACTACGTGCTGCAGAATTACAACCAGGTCAAGAACAACCTTGCCGGCAGCATCTTCTCCGGTTCGGGACTGGTGTGGTACGGCGGAGCGATCGGTGGTGCGATCGGCGTGACCCTGTGGATGCGCTGGCGCGGCGTGCTGGAATTGAGAATGTTCGACATGTGCGCGACCGCGCTCGCGCTCGGCTACGGGATCGGGCGTATCGGCTGTCAGGTCTCGGGCGACGGCGACTACGGCATCCGCTCGAGCCTGCCATGGGCGATGGGCTATCCCCAC
>Ga0302235_10004009_pt1 | contig 10168 bp, 7 predicted proteins | sample II_Palsa_N3_3_FD_193577 | JGI IMG/M metagenome (GOLD analysis project Ga0302235, IMG submission 193577) | Peat permafrost microbial communities from Stordalen Mire near Abisko, Sweden - II_Palsa_N3_3 | ecosystem: Environmental > Terrestrial > Soil > Palsa > Peat permafrost | place: Sweden... | reverse complement strand
CATCGGCAGAGTTGAATACCAGCGGGGGCCGGAGGTGGCCAGCCAGCCGGTACGGCTGGCCCCGCGGCCGGTGTTCCTGGCGGGCCGGGAAGAACTGCTCGCGGACCTGGACGCCCGCCTGACCAGCAAGCAAGGACAGTCCGGACCGCGGCTGGTGGCGTTGTGCGGGCTGGGTGGGGCGGGCAAGACCAGCGTGGCGGTGGAGTACGCGCACCGGCATCTGGCCGAGGTCGCGGTGTGCTGGCAGTTCCCCGCCGAAGACCCGGCGGTACTGGCAGCAGAGTTTGCGGTGCTGGCCGCCCAGCTCGGCGCCCGGGACCTCGTGGACCCGCGCGATCCGGTGGCCTCGGTGCACGCGGTGCTGGCCCGGCAGGACGCCGGGTGGCTGCTGGTGCTCGACAACGCCGCGGGCCGGGCATCGGTGGAGCCGTTCGTGCCGCCGGCCGGGCCCGGGCGGGTCCTGGTTACTACGCAGAACCAGCACTGGCCAGCTGGTCAGGCCCTGGACGTCCCGGTTCTTGATCGGGGGGCCGCGGCGGATTTCCTGGTGAACCGGACTGGCGATTCAGATCGTGCGGCGGCGCTGGAGCTTGCTGGCGAGCTGGGCGGGCTCCCGCTGGCCCTGGAGCAGGCCGCCGCCTTCATGCAGGCCACCGGGACCACCCTGGCCCGCTACCTGCCGATGTTCCAGGCGCGGCAGGCTGACCTGCTGGCGCACGGCGAAGCCGCCGGGCATCCAGCACACGTGGCCGCCACGTTGGGGCTGGCCTTGTTCCGGCTGGCAGAGGAGGATCGGTCGGCGGCCGGCCTGATGCGCTTGCTCGCGTTTGTGGCACCCGAACCGGTGCCGCTAGCTCTGCTGCTCACCGATGAGGAGCCCGCTGGCCGGATCGGTCCCGAGGTCGCGGACGCGATTGGGCCGTTGCTCGGTGACCCGGTGGCTATGGGGGCGGCGATCATCGCGCTGCGGCGTTACTCTCTGGTCGCTCCGGCCGGGGACGAGCTAGTCCTGGTGCACCGCCTGGTGCGGGCCATTACCCGCGCCCAGCTCACCGCGGATCTGGCGGCTCAGTGGGAACAGGCCGCCGCCGCCCTGGTCGAAGGGGCGGTCCCCACCGAACCGCAGCTTCCCGCCGCGTGGCCGGTAGCCGCGGTGCTCCTGCCGCACGCCCGCGCCGTCCTCGACCTGACCAGTGGCGGCCTCTGGCAGATCACGCAATCCCTCGGCCATGGCGGCAGTTACACGGCGGCCCGGGACCTGTTCCGGCTGATCGCCGACGCGCATACGAAAAGCGATGCCTACGGCCCCGAGCACCCCGACACCCTGGCCACCCGCCACGACCTCGCCCACTGGACCGGGGAGGCCGGGGATGCGGCCAGGGCCCGCGACCAGTTCGCCGCCCTGCTGCCCATCTACGAGCAGGTCCTGGGCCCCGAGCACCCCACTACCCTGACCACCCGCCACAACCTCGCCCGCTGGACCGGGCAGGCCGGGGATGCGGCCGGGGCCCGCGACCAGTTCGCCGCCCTGCTGCCCATCCGCGAGAGGGTTCTTGGCCCCGAGCACCCCAGCATCCTGACCACCCGCCACAACGTCGCCCGCTGGACCGGGCAGGCCGGGGATGCGGCCGGGGCCCGCGACCAGTACGCCGCCCTGCTGCCCATCCGCGAGAGGGTTCTTGGCCCCGAGCACCCCGACACCCTGACCACCCGCCACAACCTCGCCTACTGGACCGGGGAGGCCGGGGATGCGGCCGGGGCCCGCGACCAAGTCGCCGCCCTCCTGCCCATCCGCGAACGAGTCCTTGGCCCCGAGCACCCCGACACCCTGGCCACCCGCCACACCCTCGCCTACTGGACCGGGGAGGCCGGGGATGCGGCCGGGGCCCGCGACCAGCTCGCCGCCCTGCTGCCCATCCACAAACGGGTCCAGGGCCCCGAGCACCCCCACACCCTGACCACCCTCGCCAGCCTCGCCCGCTTGACCGGGGAGGCCGGGGATGCGGCCGGGGCCCGTGACCAGCTCGCCGCGCTGCTGCCCATCCGCGAACGGGTCTTGGGCCCCGAGCACCCCGGCACCCTGAACACTCGCGCCAGCCTCGCCTACTGGACGGGATGACAGGTTCCGGAAGCGCCAGCCAGAAAACGGACAGATCAGAAGAATGACCCAGATCGCGATCACTGCCCGCGGCCGCCAGTACCTCAACCTCAACGTCGACCTCGACGTCGTGCTCGCCGTCCTCGCCCAAGGCCCTGACCGCCGCAGTGCGCGCCCGGCTGCCCGGCTACGCGACCGTCACCCCCGACACCATCCAGCGGCGCTTCCTGGAAACCCCCGGCCAGATCATCACCCCCGACGCCGTTACCGTCCGCCTCGAACGCCGCGCCTTCTCACCTGTCCTCCGCTCAGCAGACCTGCCACTCGCCACCCCTGCCCCCTGGTGGAACGGCCGTTCCATCCGCTACGAGTTCGCATGAACGTTGCCCCGAACCTCCTGCGCGGAAATCCGCGCTAACTACCGGGGGCCGTCGTGCTGTGGCTGACCCCGGCGGGTGCGAGGACGGGCAAGGCGGGCGGTTCGGTGGTGGGTTCGATGGACAGGTGCGGGAGGATGCGGTCCAGCCAGCCGGGCAGCCACCAGTTGCCGCGGCCGAATAGGTGCATGAGGGCGGGGACCAGGAGGGTGCGCAGGAGGAAGGCGTCGAGCAGGACGGCGGCGGCCAGGCCGATGCCGATCTCGCCGATGGTCTGCTGGCCGGAGAGGATGAAGGCGCAGAAGACGAGGATCATGATGGTGGCGGCGGCGATGACGACCCGCCCGGTCGTGGCCTGGCCGGTTCGCACCGTCAGGTGGTTGTCACCGGTGGCGGCCCATTCTTCGCGGATCCGGGAGACCAGGAACACTTCGTAGTCCATGGACAGGCCGAACAGGACCGCGAGCATGAGCACGGGCAGGAACGATTCGATCGGGCCGGGCTGGCCCAGGTTGAGCAGGCGCAGTCCCCAGCCGTACTGGAAGATGGCGACCAGTACGCCGAAGGAGGCGGCGGCGGCGAGCAGGTTCATCACCGCCGCTACCGCGGGGATCAGCAGGCTGCGGAAGGCCAGCATGAGCAGCAGGAAGCCCAGGACGAGGATGACTCCGATGAAGACCAGCAGCTTGGGGGCGATCACGGTGGCGAAGTCGCCGTTGATGGCGGTGCCCCCGCCGACGTAGACGCGCAGGGTGGTGCCGTGTTCGGCGGCGGGGATGACGCTGTCGCGCAACTGGCTGATCAGGGTGCTGGTGGCTTTGGCTTCGGGGGAGGTGGTGGGGATCACGTTGATCAGCGAGGCGCCGCGGCCGGGGACGGGCGCAGCGACCGCGGCGATGCCGGGCTCGGTCTTGAGGGTGCCGGCCAGCCGGGTGAACGCGGCGGTGCTGGCTGGTGAGTTGGTCGTGCCGACCAGTTGCAGGGGGCCGTTGAAGCCGGGGCCGAATCCGGTGGCGAGCAGTTCGTAGGCCTTGTGGGTGGTGGCGGCGGCGGGATCGTTGGCCGCGTCGGAGGATCCCAGCCGCAGCGAGAGCACCGGGATGGCCAGGACAAGCATGACGACCGCGGCGGCGGCGGCCAGCGGGGCGGGGCGGCGCTGGACAAACGCGGCCAGCCGCGTCCACCAGCCGGACGTGCCGTCGGGCGCGGGCCCGTTGGCGGCCAGCCTGCGGCGTTCCTTACGCGACAGCACGCGCAGGCCCAGGAAGCTGAGCAGTGCGGGCAGCAGGGTGGTGGCGGCGGCCACCGTGAACAGCACTGTGACCGCGGCGGCGATGCCCAGTCCGGAGATGTAGCCGATGCGCAGCACCAGCATCCCGAGCAGGGCGATGCACACGGTCGTGCCGGCGAACAGGACCGCCCGGCCAGAGGTGTTCAGCGCGCGGACCGCGGCGTCCGTTGGGGACATCCCGGCTTTGAGGTTGTTGCGGTGCCGGGTGACGATGAACAGCGCGTAGTCGATGCCGACGCCGAGCCCGATCAGGATGCCCAGCGTCGGGCCGGCCGAGGGAATGCTCACCACATGCGACAGGAGCCCCGCGGCCATCAGGGCCGGAACCAGCGCGGCGATCGCGATGATCAGGGGCAGCAGCATGGCCAGCAGCGAGCCGAACGCGATGAACAGCACGATGGCCGCGGCCAGGACGCCGACGCCGGCGCTGATGCCGACCGAGGGCCGCAGCGCGTTCTCCACCGCCGGGCCGCCGACGTCGACCTGCACGCCGGGTGCCCGCGCCGCCTCGGCGAGGTGGGCAACATGGGTGACGTCCGGCACGGGCAGGCTGGCTTGCGGGGCGTCGAAGACCACGGTCGCGTAGGCGATCTGCCCGTTCCGGCTGACCTGGCCGGCGCCGCGGGCCGAGTACGGGCTGATCACCGAGGCCACCGCCGGCGCGTGGGCGACCTTGCCCAGCATGGCCGTGATCTCGGCGCGGACCGCCGGAGCGCGCACGCCGTCACTGGCCCGCCACACAATCTGATCCTGGTCCCCCGCGTGTCCGGGGAACGCGTGTTCCAGCAGGGTCAGCGCGGTGGTCGAGCCGGTTCCCGACACGGTGAGGGCGTCGGAGTACGCCGACCCGGCGGCCCGGCCACCGACCCCCATAACCACCAGAAGCGCCAGCCAACCGATCAGAACCCACGCTCGGCGCCGGAAGCACCAGCGAGCCATCGCAGCCATGTTCATCCCCTTATCTGAGGCAGAAGGGCTTTGGTATGAGACATCACCGTCTCATATCTGGGCGTAAATGTATAGCTCCGAGTCAATGATGTAAACTACGGCTCATGGCACGGAGCACAGTTATCCAGGACCAGGTCGCCGGCGCGATCCTCGACGTGGCTGCGGACCTGCTGGCGCGGCGCGGCGAGCCGCCCAGCATGGCCGATGTCGCCGCGGCGGCCGGTGTGGCCCGGGCGACGTTGTACCGGTACTTCCCCACCCGGGAACGCCTGCTGCAGGCCCTGACGACCTACGCAGTCGACGCGACCGTCACGCAGCTCGCCCAGGCTGACCTGGACACCGTTCCCGTGGCCGAGGGAATCGCCCGGCTCGTGCGCCTGGTTGCCGCGGCCGGCAGCAAGTACGCGGCCGTCATCGGCCCCATGAGGACCACGCCGGCCAGCCCCGAGGAACAGCAGATCGGGACGATGATTGCGGCACTGCTGCGCCGCGGCATCGACGACGGGACCTTCCGCGGCGACCTCACCGCCGACGAACTCGGCTTCGTGCTGGGCCAGCTACTCCAGGCCGCCGCCCGCATGGCCGCCGAGCACCAGGCGGGCGTCGAGAAAGCCGCCGCGCTCATCACCTCGGTGTTCCTGCACGGCACCCAGAACCGCACCGAACCAGCCCGCGCCAAGGACAGGACCAGAGCTAGACGCTCATAGAAGCGGATCGGACGGCCAGCGGACGAGTTCCCGCAGCGCGGCGGCCGGCCGGGCTCGTTCAGCGCGGCACCGAGGCACTGCCCAGACCCTGATCATGCCCATTATCGGCCGGCACACTGCCGTCCCTGCCTGGCTGGGCGGGTTGCCCCCCGCTGAATGACCGTGGTGCCAACCCGACGGCCCTTCCCATTGCAGTCTCGTCCCTTCACGGGATATCCGGGGGGCCCAGATCGCCGTGACCTGAACGCCTCGACTGGTGATCGTCAAGAACCCCCCCGCCATCGGTGCGATCCGGGAGCTGAGCCCGCAACTGTCGCATTTCCCCTGGTTAGGAGAGTATGGGAGGGTGAACATCGATGGTGGGGGACATCGCGTTCGTGCGCGTCCTGGGACCAATTCAGGTCGTCACAACCTCGGGACGCGTGCTCGATCTGCCCAGCGCGAGCCAGCACCGGCTGCTGGCCCGGCTGGCCGTGGATGCCCCGGCGGCACTGCGGGTGGATCTCCTGTGTGACGTCCTTGGGGTTTCGCCGGGCGCGTTGCGCACGATTGTGTCGCGACTTCGTAAGGGTTTCGGGGACGCTACCGTCGTGGCGTCGCAAGGCCGCTATCGTCTCGCCGTCCCCGTCGACGCCGCCTTGTTCACCGCCTCGCTGTCCCAGCTGGGGGCGGGTGACGATCGGGTTGGGACGCTCGAGCGAGCGCTGGCGCTGCGGACAGGCCCGGCGTTCGAGGAGTCTCGGCCGAGGCCTGGGCCGGGCCTGAGGCTGCCCGGCTCGCCGAGTTGCACGCGTCGGCGATCGAGGACCACGCCGTCGCGCTGATCATCGCGCGGCGGTGGGCGGAGGCGATCGCCGAGCTCAGGGCGCACGTCTCGGTGAACCCGCTGCGGGACAGGGCGTGGGGCCTGCTACCGGCTGGAATACGACAACTTCCTGCTGCATGTGCTGCGCATGACCGGCGCCGTCATACGCCTTGATCGCCCGCTGTATCACTAGGCCGATCGCTCAGCCGGGCCGCAGCAGGACGATCCGGCCTATTTCGATCCGGAGGTCTGCGCGTCGGCCACCGCGGCCTACGCCCGGCTCTATACCGAGGCCTATCACCCGTACTGCGAATACCTGCAGGGATTGGCCGGCTACCACGTCCTGTGCCGGCAGTTGCGCAGCCTCGCCTGGCGCCATGTGTCCACCTCGGACTGGAACCTTCTGCGGGCCGGCGCAAGCCGCCTGCGCTGGCCATGTCCGCCGCCGCCGAACGGTTCAGCCTGACCGAGGCGGTGCGCCGATTTCGCGGATACCTCGATCAGGCGTTTCCCGCGCCGCTGGCCGCCCGGGGGTCCGAAGCGGGGCGCAGTAACCGTCTGGCCAACGGCGTAGCGACTGGCCCGGTGAGCCGGATCGCCTGGAATCGGCCGCTCCGCGTGGTGGTCGCCGGTTACGACCTGCGGTTCTTCGCGCTCCCGCGGCAGCATTTCGAATCCACGCCAGGCATCGAGATGCGGGTGGATGAGTGGCCCGAGCTGGGCAAGCACGACCCGCTGGTCAGCAAGAGCGCCGTTGACCGGGCTGACGTGGTGATCTGCGAGTGGTGCGGACCCAACGCGGTCTGGTACAGCAGGAATAAGCGCCGCGGCTCGCGACTGCTGGTCCGGCTACACCGGTTCGAGGCGGCGGGTCCCTACCCCCGGGAGGTGCGGATTGGTGCGGTGGATCAGGTCATCTGCGTCAGCGGCCGGTAGGACAAGGTCTGCCATGAACGCTTCGGCTGGCCCGCGGACAAGATCACAGTGGTCGCCAATTCGATCGATACCGCGCAGCTCGACCGCCCCAAGCTCGAAGGCGCCGAACACCATCTCGGCATGATCGGGATGGTGCCTTCGCGCTAACGCCTTGATCTAGCGCTGGATCTGCTCGAGGAACTCAGACGTGACGACGACTCCTACCTGCTGTTCATCAAGTCGTGGCTGCCGTGGGACCACGGTTGGTGGGTCTGGAAGAACGCCGAACAACGGGACTACTACACCGCCCTTCTGCACCGGATCCAGCGCTCGGCGCTACTGCGCGAAGCGGTCATCTTCGACGATGCCGGGCCCGACGTGGCGGCGTGGTTGCGCCGGGTGGGCTTCGTCCTGTCCACCAGCGACGATGAAGGTTCGCACGTGGCGGTGTCGGAGGGCATGGCCTCCCGGGCGGTACCGGTGCTACGGCACTGGCCGGGCGCCGAGACCGTCTACGACATGCGGTGGATACACGCCGATACTGAGCAAATGGCGGCGGCGGTCGCGGAACTGCGCGGCGAAGCCTGGCAGCGGGCCGGAGCCGCCGCGCATGCGGAGGCACAGTCTTTCAGCAGACAGATCGTCCAGTCGGACTGGCGGACACTGCTGACCCCGAACCTGTCTGCCGCTGCCTCCGTAATCCATGGGTAGGGCTCAACCGCCGCCATCCTCTGCTCCAGCGAAGCAGTCAGCGGCGCTCATCCCGCCTCGTGAACGGGACACCTACTTCGTCTGGCAGCGATGGGAGCCATGCGGGTGCCAAAGTGGGTGCCGGCACAGGAAGACGCCAACTGACTCGAGACGATCCCTGTGACTCAGACGCAGGTCAACTGGCTCGTCACCCGATCGTGGCCGACGGCACCAGACCCAAGGACTGCGCCGTCACCGCGGGATAAGCGGGATAAAAGGATTGGTGCGAGATCGTCGCACTGGCCTGCGGCCTGCTGGCCTGGACACAGCTGCTCGCCCCGACCGGGGCGGCCCGCCGCTGGGAGCACAAGCGGCTTCGCCCGCGCCTGTTCCCAGTCGCCGGCCGTCTGGCCCGCAGCGGCCGCCGACTGCGGCTCCGGCTCGCCGAGCGGTGGCCTGGGCCGCCGAGATCGCGGCCGTCACCGCACTTGCAAGCCATTTCCTCCGGCTAACTATTTAGCCGGAACAGCCCTGCCGACCAGGAAGGAGAACCTCAGGGGCTTGTGGAACCCGCCCGCCCAGCGTGACAGCCGGGCAAAACGACATGGCCCGCACCGGAAACAACCCCCAGCCGAACACCTCAGGCCAGCAAACCAAAGACGCGAAAGATCGAGGTTAGCTGCGGTCCGCACGCCTATCGGGCCGATGCCTTGACGGCACTCTGTCTGGGCCGCCGCATAGCCATAGCGGCCTTGGCCTATTACCAGAAGGTAATAGTTGGGTTACCTGCAGCTATCTGTGTATTTAAATCGCGGATCTGGTCCTCCGTCCAGGAAAGAGCTTGTGGCCCTTCAGTTAACGTCCGGCCGCGAACCGACAGGTGAATTGGCATGAGGGGTCATGGCGGAACGCTCCCGAACGCTAACCAGCCTCGGTGACCTGAATAGCCACGAGACTCGTGAGCGTCTGTTGGGGAGGGGTTTATTGATGGTCGATGGAAGCGGAAATAGTAAAAGTTACGAGGTTCCGGGGGTGACAAGCCACGATCTGCTGCTCGACCGAATCATGTTCGAGCCCGAGGAAACCGAGTTCCGTGAGCCTCCGTGGCCAGCGGGGCTAGCTCCGCAGCCGGTGTCCACGGCGCTCCAGGGAGACGGCTCACTTCCACTTGCGGACACGGTGCTCATCACCTGGACAGCGGCAGAGAAGCAGGCTCTCGCCTACGTGCTAACGCCGGGCGTGGCCCCAGCCGATTGGACAGCGTACAGGCATGACTGGACCAAGTATGTCGGTCAGCTCACGGACAGGTCTCCGGCCCGGGCCGCGAATCGCCTGGGCGAGTTTTACGTGGTGACCATCGGCCGCCTGCGGGTTTGCTGCTTCCACAGCCAGTTGCATCCGGCCACAGATGCCGCCACGCTGCCGACTGCGCAGCTTGCAGCTCAGGCCGCGGCCGAGACCGGGGCCAACCTAATCGTCACCACCGGTACAGCGGGGGGAGCGGGGGCCGGTACGGTCCTGGGGGACGTGAACGTGGCCACCGCAGCGGCATCGCTGTTCACGACCCGGCTCGCCGGGCATCCGTGGTCGAAGGAGACGTGGGCGACAGCCCCGTTGACTGCTGGGCAAAGCACGATGCTAGGCATGAACGTGCTTGCGGCGCTGTTTGCCGCGAATTCTGGCCGGCTGCCTGAGCAGTGGGCACCGCGCGCGCCCCAGGTGTGGTACGGCGATACCGTAAGCACGGATTTTTTCGCATTCGAAGATGTGACAGATCATTACGGACTGGCTGCCTATAAGCCTGATATTCGTGATGTCGAGATGGACGACGCGGCCGTGGCTTACGGGTTGTCCACGATGGCCGAGCCGCCGGCGCTTGCTGTAGCTAGGAACGCTAGCGATCCCATCATGCCGGGCGCGTCCGAGGACGACGCCAGGCGGGCCGAGACGATTTATCAACAGTATGGGCTGTTTACAACCTGGAACTCAGCCATCGCCTGCTGGGCGCTCGTCGCAGGACTGGCAGAAGGCTGAATCCGTATATGTCTATCTGCGCAATCGCCTCCCCGCTGATCAGCAAACATCATAACGGTCCAGAAAGCGGGCCCTCGCCTTGCGGCCTGGTCTTGGCCGGCCAGCTACGCGAATGAGATGACGCCGTCTATTTGGCCGGATGAACCGCTGTTCCCGGCTGGAGTCAGTCGATGCCCGCGCACCTGCAGACACCACCCGCGCCGTTCGCGCGGTAACCACCGAACCGCTTCACACTCGAGAACCTGGAGGATGTAATGGCACCAACCGTTATCCGAATTCCTATTAATAACGTCAACGGCGGGG
>Ga0302235_10004004_pt1 | contig 10173 bp, 9 predicted proteins | sample II_Palsa_N3_3_FD_193577 | JGI IMG/M metagenome (GOLD analysis project Ga0302235, IMG submission 193577) | Peat permafrost microbial communities from Stordalen Mire near Abisko, Sweden - II_Palsa_N3_3 | ecosystem: Environmental > Terrestrial > Soil > Palsa > Peat permafrost | place: Sweden... | reverse complement strand
CCTGGGTCGAACGTCCTGGCGTGGGTCCACATGGCGTGGGCCAGTTTCAGGAGGTGGGCGGGAAAGTCCTGCACGCCGTTCCCTGGCGCGGCAGCCTTGGTGAACCGGCCGACCTCGAAGTGCAGGTTGCCCGCGTCGCGGAAGAGCCGACGGCGTGGACGAGGAGCTGGCGGCGGAGACTGGACTCCATCACCATCCGGGCGTACGCGCTGGTGTTAGCCGGGTCAGGGCACGTTTCCGACAGGTTCTGCAGGTAGTGGTTTGAAATTCCCGGCGGCGAATTGCTGAAGGCGACCGCGAACTCGAACGGTGCGGGCGAATCGTCGAGAGGCTGTGCGCGCGTGGCGGCGATCGCGTTGAAGATCTCCCTGTGCTACTCGGATGCGAAATCGCCCGCGGTGAGAAATGGGATGTCGTCCAGCGAGGCGGGGTTGCGCAGCAGGGCACCGAGGAGGGCCCGTTCGGCGCGGTAGGTCAGGCTGACCATGGCATGTCGTCCCCTATTCCTGTCCGTCGCTGGAGGTGCTCGGGGCAGAATCGCCGGGCACCGGGCTCTGCGCGCGCTGACTGGCGTCGCCTTCAGGCGCGGCCTGGCCGGGCCGCCGGCCGGCACCGTGGATGTCTGGCTCGGTCAGCTGTGCGGCCCACGCGCCAAGCCGGGTGACCAGCCCTGCTTCGGTGACGCGGGTCCAGCCGCCGCCCCCGGGACGCCACCAGGTGCCGGCCCAGCAAATGTGGTCGGGAAGGGCCGTGCTCAGTGGTTGCGCGCTGCCGTTGTCGAGGGCCTCGGCCATGGCGGCCTGGCTCAGCCAGCGGCCTGGGCGGTTCTGCTGCTGGCCGGCGTTCAGGCAGGTCGCGGGGATTCCGGTCAGCGGGCTGGCGGCGGCCCAGCGTTGCTGGAGGCGGGCGTCGTCGGCGGCTGTGCCGCGGGCGCCGCGGTGCCCGGTTCGGCATCCGGCGGCGTAGATGGTGGTCGCGGCCTGGAGGACCTGGCGCAGCTCGGTGTGCCAGTAGCGGGCGGCCTGGCCTGAGGGCTGGCTGGCCTGGTAAATCTCCTCGCGCCAGGCTTTGAGTGCCCATAGTTCCTCGATCAGGCCGGGATGCTGGGGCCAGCATCGTGGCAAGCGGTCCTCCGCGCTCAGCTCGTAGCGGTCGTGCAGCCAGGTCACCCAGGCCCGTAGCTGGGACCAGGCCACGTGCCGCTCCCCCGGGCTCATCTGGTGCCACTCCATCAGCCGTCGGCTGTGCGGGGCGGGCGCGGGCTGGCGGGGTGGTCGGTGGCTGCGTGTCCGCGGGCCCAGCCGCAGGGGCAGCGAACCTGCGGCGGCAGGTCGCCAGCGCTGGAAAGGGATTCGGCGGTCATGAGATTCGGTCATCTCTGGTGGTGGAAAACGGCGTCGTGTCCGTCGTGGCTGGAGAGCCGCCCGACCCAGGTGACATCCCGGCGCGGGGCAGCAGCCCGGCGGATGGGGTGCGCCCGGCGATGGTCCGGGCTTGCGCCGTGGCGGCGGCGTACAGGTCCTGGTTTGGGCCTTCGTAGTGGCGGGTCATCCAGGCCTTCACCGCTGGGGTGGTCGCGTGGATGACGAGCGCTTCGCGGCGGACCGCGGACAGGGTGCGGATCTCCCCCGGCGTCATTGTCTTGCGGTCCTGCAGGGTGGTCTGCACGCTGTGGTCGGTGCGTCCGCGCTGGGAGGTGGTGAGCAGTTCCCGGTATTCGCCGGCCAGCTCGGAGATCTCGCGCAGGTCCTCCCCGGCCAGGCCGCCGAGGACGACCTTGACGGTGGCCGCGCCCCAGAGCATTTCGGCGGCGTCGCGGCCCCACCGGTTGCGGGCCTGGGCCATGCTCTGCAGGACCGCGACGAGAAAGATGCCGGTGCCGCCGGCGAACGACATCAGCGCAGGCAGTTGAGGGAGCGGCACGATGTTGGCGACCTCGTCGAAGAACAGGCCGCAGGGCGGGTCCAGGCGGCCGCCGGGCAGCGGGTCAGCGATCCGCTTGCAGGTCTCGATCCAGTCGTCGGCGAACGCGGAGATGACCGGGGCCAAGGACGCGGCGCGCCGCTCGTCGGCCATCAGGTAGCAGGTCCCGCCGACCCGGATGAACGCCTCCAGATCGGTGGCCCGTCCCTCGGCGGGGGTGAACACGGCCCGGGCGGCTGGGGACAGCAGCGGGGCCATCGCGGTCTGGGCGGTGGTCCACAAGCTGGCCCGGGTGGTGTCGGGCGGGAGCCGGTAGAGGGCATCCAGCATGGCGGCGGTGCCGCTGGCGGCCTGCGGATGGCCTGCAAGGATGCGGATCGGGTCGTCGCGCCGTTCGTCGAAGGCCCAGTCCAGGACATCGTTGGCGGTCCCGCCGGACAGGGCGGCGGCGTGCAGCCAGCCGGCGAGCAGGTTGGTGGCGTTCAGAGCGAAGTAGCCGCCGTCGGTGGAGTCCGACGCCTGCTCGGATTTGCCGACCGTGACCATGACGTCGGCGCGGGTCCGGGCCTTGTCGAAGTCGGCGCAGCCGCTGGTGGGGGACCAAGCGAGGACGTCGGGCCAGGTGATCATGCCGGTGGGGGCCATGACCGCGACCGGGCCGTGCGAGCGGCGCAAGGTGGCGGTGTTCAGCAGGACGTCGGGGCGGATGGTGGTGGCCAGGGCCGGACCGGGCCAGGTGTGCAGCCAGGGGATGATGACCTGGCTGGTCTTGCCCTGCCGCGGCGCGGACAGCAGGAGGACCGAGTCTTCGGCGGAGACGGCCAGCGGCATGCCGGCGCCGGTCGCGCAGCCCAGGTGGACTCCCACGTCGGTCAGGATGGTCTTGCGGCCGGTGGTGCTGGGGCGAATGACAGCTGCGCGGGCCAGGACGGCCCGATGCGACAGGGTTTCGCGGAGCCGGGCCGGTGAGGCAAGCCCCCGGCGGGGATGACGGGCCAGCAGCCGGCGCACGGTAAGGACGGCCCCGCCGCCCAGCAGGACGAGCACGAGGCCACCGGCGACAGCGAACCCGGCGGCGCCGGGCAGCGCGGGCTGGGCGGCGGCGGGCCAGGCAAGCCGGGGATCCGCCCAATGGCGCGGGACGGCCAGCGCCGTGGACAGCATCTGGCCGGGGCTGGCCGCGGGCCAGGATTGCCGGAACAGCAGGCCTGCCAGCTGGCCGGTGACCCAGGTCCCGGCCATCACGGCGGCCGCGAGCGCGACCAGGCCCGCCAGCACGTAGTCATACGGGCTGTCGAGCAGGCCGGGCCGGGCCACGGTGCGGTCGGCCCGCATCACAGGGCCATCCGCTCGTTGGTCCAGTACAGCTGTTTCTCCTGCGGGGTCAGGATGAGCTGGACGACGTGGCTGGCGGCGCGGCCGACCTTCCAGACGGCGCGGCCGATCTGCTGGCCGGTCCAGGAGGCGATGTGCGCGCACTCGGTGTCGGTCAGGCCGATCGCTTCGCGGGTCATGGCCAGCGGCGCGGTGTCCTGGTGCAGGCAGATCCGCACGTCGCAGGAGGCGATCAGGTTGGTGGCGATCGTGACTTCTTCTGAGCCGGCCGCGCCGACGGCTTCGAAGTCGGCGAGGCGGTGGGTGGCCAGGACCTGGATGGTGCCCTGCGCGCGGGACAGCCGCAGGTCAGAGTCGACTTTGCGGATCATCGCCGGGATCCGCAGGGCCCGCCACAGCTCATCGCGGACGACCATGCGGACTGGGCCGCCGGGTTCGTCGATGGCGGCCTGTCCCCAGGACGATACGCAGGCCAGGGTCATGGCCACGGTTTCGTCCGGGCGCCGGTTGAGCCGGGACAGGTCGACGGTCTGGATCGGCGCGGCGAAGTCGAGCTGGACGGTGGTCGGGCCGTCGAACAGGCCGGACAGCGAGCCGCGCACCATGTTGCCGAGCGCGTCGGCGGCCGGGCGGATCATCTCCCGCAGCTCACCGGTGCTGCTGCCCGGCCGGGGGCATGCTGGCCCCGTACAGCCACGGGTACAGGCCCTGCACCTGCCCGGTCGACCCGCGGAAGACCGGCACCGCACGCATCCGGGGCGCCCGGCCGGAGTTGGGCCGGGCCCAGCCTCGCTGGGGCGGAACCGGTTCGGTGGCGGCGCAGGCGTCATCGAGCTGCGCCTGATCGGTGACGGTGACCGTGACGTAGGCGGTGAACCGGGCCAGCCCGTGACCGGCGGCACGGTCTGCGTCCTGGGCCCGGGCCCGTTCCATGGCCGCCTGCTCATGCTCGGGCACGATCTGGCCGGTGCGCTGGCGCATGCGGACCGCGACGTGGCGGGCAGTGCGTTCGCGCATCACTTCCCGTTCGGCCGCGTGCGGGCCGAGCGGCTCGATCAGCAGGCTGAACGAGCGCCGGTGACCCCCGTCCCCCAGCAACGGGGCCAGCACGGTGCAATAGACCTGGCTGCGTGGCCAGTCGTGCACCCAGTACGTGACCGAGGACGCGCCGTCGTGCAGGTAGACACCCGGCCGGGCCTCAGCCCCGGCCGGCCCGGCAGCGCCCGGATCGACGCCCGGCACCAGGCCCGGCCAGGGACGGCCGGCCACCGCCGCCGCGAACGCCGCAGCCCGGCGCTCGGCGAGCGGTGTCAGCGCATGCGGATCGAACGCGGTCCGGATCACCTCGGCCAGATCCCTGGGGCCGAGCCAGCCGTCGATCTCCAGCTCGGCGTTGCCGATGGCCGCCGTCAGGGCCTGCAGGCGGCGGATCAAGACCACCGCAGCGCCGGCCGGGGCGCCGCCCGCCGCGCGGATCGAGGGCGCGGCACGGCGGGCGTCCATCACGAACGCCAGGTACGCCTCCCGCTGTGAGGTCGCCAGCGTCGAGGTGGCCAGCAGCTCGGCCGTGACCTGAGTCGCGGCCGCCGGAGCGCCGGGGTCGAGGTGGTCGTGGTGCCAGCGGCGCAGCGCCGCACCCGATTCGGGCACGATCCGCTGCCACGCCTGGACCCGGATGATCGGGTTGCCCTCGGTGCACAGGCCTGCCAGCAGGCCGCCCCATCCGGCCACGCGCTGATCACGGCGGGCCGAGTCTGCCAGGCCGAGGCCCGGGACACGCAGGCGGGCGACCGCCGTATAGGTGCGGTCGTAGCGGTTGTGGGCAATAGCCATCTCGCGGCCGGGTCCCGACGGGACGGTCAGGATGCGCAGCGGGGCCAGGATCCCCGGCAGGTCCATGGGTGGCGGCCCGTCATGGCCGCCGGCGGGCAGAGGGGCGAATGGGCCTGAGGCGAACTTGTGCTGCCGGCGGAAGGCCCCGATCTGGTAAGACACCGCCGCGGTCAGCCATTCGTCCGCGGTTCGGCCGCCGATCCTGACGAACGCGGCGAGGGTCAGCACGGCGGCGATCGGCCAGGTGACGATGCCTTCTTTGGGCCGTGATGCGGCGATGGGGAGGATGGCAGCGAGCAGGGCGGCGGCCATGGTGACCGCGCGCTGGGCGGACAGCCCGAAGATGAAGGCCACCTTTTCCTGTTGCCAGCCGATGTAGGTGCGGGCGGCCGGTTGTGGCGTTGCCTGGCTGGTGACGGGAGCCGTGCTCATTCAGAACCCCGATCGGTGGTGTCGTGGGCGGCTGATCCGGGGCGGGGCGGCTCGTGGTGGACCTCGGGTGCCGGTGGTGCGGGGGACGGCGGCGGTGCGGGCGGCGGACCGGGGGGCGGGCCCGGCGTCTGGGGAGCTGACGGCTGGGGTGGTGGGCCGTTCTGAGGCGCCGGCGGGTAGGGCTGCGGCCCGTCCTGGGGGACGGGCGATCCTCCGCCGGGTGGGCCATCACCTGGGGGTCGGCCAGGAGGCGGCGGCGTTCCGAATGGCCCAGCGGCCCCGGCAGGGCCGGGCGGCATCTCGGGCTGCTCCGGGACCGGCACGGCGGGGCGCGTCCGGTGACCGGCGTAGCGGGGCGAACCGGCCGGCTGGGCGTACGGATTGGCTCCCGGCATGCCGGCGTGCCCGGCCATCTGCTCCATCCGGCCGGTCAGCGTGTTCGCGGCGCGCTGGGCCGCCGACGTCGCCGCTACGGCGAGCCCAGCCGGTCCCAGAGCCGTCCTCGCCAGCCCAGTCGAGGCCGCGGCGGGTGCGCCTCCACGGACCGAGGCGTTTTCCAGCCCCGCCATCGTGCGCGCCTCGATCCGGCGGCTGAACTCATCGGGTTCTGTCCCTGCGGGGGCGGACGAGCCAGAGCTCATCCGGGCCGCGGCAAAGCCGAGTACCGCACCGAGCCCCGCGCCGCCGCCGACCTGGATGGACGCGAAGGTGAAGAAACGGGCGACGGCCGGCCAGGCGATGACGGCCAGGACCAGGATCAGCATGCCGGTCAGCAGGGTCTCGATGTCGCTGGACCTCCCGGTGAGGGAAAAGCCGAGGCAGAACACGAGGGCGATGACCGGCTTGAGGATGATCAGCTGCGCTGTGGAGGAAGCGAGCTTGGGCCACCATCCCTCCGTGCTGCGCGAGGCCTGGCCCGCCGCAGCGATGGGTGAGGTGGCGACAAGGACGGCGATCGCGGCGTTCCGCAAGAGCAGCTCGAACCACAGCACGATCGTCAGCAGGATGCCGACCACAGCGAAGATCAGGATCAGCGTGCTCTGCACGGTGATGTTCCACTGCACCAGGTCACCGATCTTGGTGGAAAGCGCCTGCACGGACCCGAACGTCTGGGTGACGATGAACCCCGTGAGCTGATCCGCAGCCCGCAGTGCGGTGGTGGCAATCGTCAGGGTGAGCAGGCAGGCCAGCGCGGCCTTGCCGACACCAGTTAGCCCCTGGGCCAGACCGCTGCCGTCATGGGTGACCACGGTCCGGATGACCTGGCCGAGCAGCAGCAGCGCGGCGACGACCGCTGCGAGGCCGAGCGAGATCGCGTACACGTTTCGCACCCCCCCGGAGCCGAGGTTCACCGGGGGGATCGCGACGAACGCCTTGCCGAAGGCACCCAGAAGCTGGGCGGCGGCATTGGCGAAGGCCCGGCACACCTGATCCCACGCCGAGGAGGCCACGCTGCCGACTGCGGTACCGACGAGACCGGTGGTGCAGTCCAGGGGGTTCGCCGGGCAGCTCACGGCGTCATCTCCTGCCAGCCATTCGTCGCCGCCTGCGCGGTGCCGGGTACAGCACTGAGCTGCGAGAAGCTCGTGTGGGGGTCCGGCTGGAGGATCTTCCAGTCGTCCTCCGCCCAGCGCATCCGCAGCGGGTAGACACCGACCCGGGTCTGGGTGCCCTGGCCCGGCAAGGTCAGGACGTCATCGGCGAGGAGCAGCACGGTGACCTCGTCCGCGGTGACGTCCCGGACCTGGTACTCCACTGGATCGAGGACCACGGACGCAACGGATGGGAGCTGGCCCGTGGCGGGCAGGCCCAGCTGTTTGCGTTCGCTGATCGTGCCCTGGGCGAAGTCCTGCGGGCCGGACGGATAGGAGGGGTCGGCGGTTAGCTGCAGCACCGCCGAGGCACGGTCCGGATCGAGAGTGGACCCGATCTGGGTCATGAACTCGTCCGCCGCCGAGACCGCCCCTTGCGTCGTCTGGGGGAAGCCGAGATAGACGCCGTTGACCAGCTGGCTGCCCTGGATGATCTGGATCGGGCCGGTGAGGGCCGGGGCTGGTGCCGGAGTGGCTTCTGTTGGAGCGGCGGACCCGACCGGGACGGGTATCGGGGCGGGCGGCGTGAGGTTCTCCTTGACCTTGGGGCCGAGAGCCGTCTGGACCACCAGGCCGATCGCGACGAAGACCAGCACGGCGAGGGCCGCGAAGACCACCAGTCGTATGCGGCGACGACGGTCTGCGGGGAGGCGGCGCGGGCCCGCGGGAGCGCGGCGCGGGTCGGGTGGGAAGCTCATGTCTGACACGTCCCTTCAGTGCACGGCGCCGAAGACGGTGTTGATGACGGGGATGGCGATAGCGGTGATCACCACACCGCCGAGCGACCAGAGCAGAGCGCGCTTGCCGCGGTCCGCGTGGTCCGGCCGGTTGCTCAGCGACCCCACGGCCATCAAACCGCCGGAGGCCAATGCTGCGCCGGCGCACGCGATCAGGGCGCCCCACTTGGCGTAGGCCAGGAGCAGCGTCACGCCGTTCGATCCGTTGGTCGGATCAACCGGGGCCGGATTCTGAACCGGGCCGCCGGCCAGGAGGAACGCCAGGCGCCGACCTGGCTGGTGGGCCAAGAGGACGGCCGGGAGCCGGGACCGCTCTGCAGTCAGGAGGAGAGCCGGAATCCGGGACGGCTCCACGGCCAGGAGGAGAGCCGGCTTCGGGGCCGGCATCCCGGCCAGAATGAGCGGTAGATGAGTCACAAGAGCGTGCAACGTCATGGCTCCCTCGCGCTGGCTCGGTTGTTTGCTGTAGCAAATCCAACGAAAGTGACCATACGTCCCATACCGGCTCATCGTCAACTACAGCAAATGAAGGAAGCCTCTGGCCTGGTATTGCGTTCGCTACAGCGAATGAGGCATGCTCAGGCCATATGGGAGGGACGAGAGGCCACCGCTAATGACTGAGAACGCTGCCGCGAACCTGATCGCGAAGCGCCTGAACCACCTGCTCGAGACGGTTCACCCAGCCGGCCGCGGGCCATACAGCCTGCGCGAGGTCGCCGACGCGATCAACGAGGCGGCCGGGACGCGGCTCATGTCCGCGGCGTACCTCTCCCAGCTTCGCACCGGGCAGCGCACCGAGCCGAGCCATTCGCGGCTGGCCGCGATCGCCAAGTTCTTCGGGGTAGACGTGCGGTACTTCACCGACGACGAAACCGCGCAGGCGACCGACGATCAGCTGGAGTTCCTGGCGGCCATGCGGGACAACGGCGTCCGGGCTGTTGCCGTTCGCGCCGCCGGGCTGTCGGACACCGCACTCGAAGCCGTCAAAGCCCTGATCGACAACGCGCGGCGGCTCGAGGGACTCGATGAGGCCGGGGATCACGGGCCGGGACGGGAGTCCCGCAAGCCGGCGTAGCGGGTCGGCCGGCCTTCAGTCGCCGGGGCGGTCAGGTCGGCCTTCACGGGCTTGGCCCTGCTGTGGTGTTCGTTCGCTGGAGCGTACAGAACAGCGACGTCTTCGTTTATAAGTGTTTGCTGTAGTTGACACAGTGGTGGCGCGTTCGGCAGGCTTGTCGTGTTTGCTACAGCAATCGGGTCATCGGTACCGTCGGCCGCTGTTGGCGATCGGAAGCCTGAGCCGAGCTCCGGCTGCCCGTTGAGGCCGCGGTGCCACGTCGCTGCAGGGAGCAATCTCGCATGGGTGCCATTGAGCTGCCTTCGGCTTATCCGAACACTGCGTCTGCGCGTTATCCGAACACTGCGTCTGCGCGGCCGGTCGCGTGAAACCTGACCGGAATCTGCTAGCGATCGCAGCCGCGATCATCGCGCTGCCATTCGTGGCGCTGGTGGCAGTGGCTCTCGCCGCAGAAGCCTCCGGGGCGCTCGCCCCTACGGCGGCATCTCCCCTGACTACCTGCGGCTCGGCTCCAGTGAAGGCGGGCGTCAGCGCGGATGGGCTCCCGGCGCTCGATGCCAGCCAGATCGGCAACGCCCAGATCATCTACAACGTGGCCGAAGATCTGCAGCTGCCCGCACGCGCTCCCGTCATCGCCATCGCGACCGCCATGCAGGAGTCACGGCTGCGGAACCTCACGGGCGGTACTGCTGATTCGCTCGGCCTGTTCCAGCAAAGGCCGTCCCAGGGCTGGGGCAGCCCGGCCGACATCCTGAATCCCGTGTACGCGGCGTCGGCGTTCTACGCCCGACTCATCCAGGTCGCTAACTGGCAGACGTTGCCACTGACCGTCGCCGCCCAGGATGTGCAGCACTCTGGCTTCCCCGGCGCTTATGCACAGTGGGAGTCTCTCGCCGATGCGCTGGTCAGCACCTTCTCAGGCACCGCCACCGCCTGCCTGACCGACAACGGCGGACACGTGCCTGCCTCGGGGGCCATTCAGCTGCCGGCCGGTTTCGCTCTCCCATCGGGCACACCAGCCACCGTCCAGGTCGCCATCGCTTATGCGGTCGCTCAGCTCGGTAAGCCGTACATCTGGGGCGATACTGGCCCGGTCGGATTCGACTGTTCCGGCCTGGTGATGATGGCGTACCGCGCGGCCGGGATCTCGATACCGCGGACGACGTTCCAGCAGGTACTCGTGGGCACTCCCGTCTATGGCATTAGTCAGCTCACGCCCGGGGATCTGCTGTTCAGCGCGGGAAGC
>Ga0302235_10003988_pt1 | contig 10192 bp, 7 predicted proteins | sample II_Palsa_N3_3_FD_193577 | JGI IMG/M metagenome (GOLD analysis project Ga0302235, IMG submission 193577) | Peat permafrost microbial communities from Stordalen Mire near Abisko, Sweden - II_Palsa_N3_3 | ecosystem: Environmental > Terrestrial > Soil > Palsa > Peat permafrost | place: Sweden... | reverse complement strand
GAGCGCGCAGGCATCTCCTACGAGCACCACCCAGAGTTCGCGCCAACGACCGAGCTGCGCGAGCTCCAGTACATCGAGGACGACCGGCAGGGGGTCGGCAAGCGCTCCCGCGAGCGGCTGTCTCCCGAGTACGTCCGCCGCTTCACCGCCGAGATCCTCGATCTCGTCCCGATCGAGGTACTCGCCCGCCGGCTGCCGATCCACGGAATCGGGGCGTTGATGTGCGTCGAGGCGACCGCGCTCGCGTGTCATCGCTCGCTCGTCGCCGCCAGGCTGGCGGAGCGCCTCGGATACGAGGTCGTCGACCTCGAGCCAGCCGATCCGCGTGCCGCTGCGAATTGATCATGTTCGGCAACGCGCTAGGGCCAGGATTTACTAAATAGCCAGACTTCAGGTGCATTTGCGGGTCGAATAATTACATGCTGCATGGAAAGATTCGACCCGCAGATCGGAAACGCCAGGACGCCTCCGAAAGGGTTACCACCCGCGGCCGACCGGCCGAGCTGAACCCGCGTCACGAACCTGCACCTGCTAGACCTCGCGGGCGTGGCGAAGATCGCGGTGACCGGAGGCAGCGGCAAGGCGGGGCGCGTGATCGTCCGTGACCTGCACGAGCGCGGCCACGAGGTACTCAACATCGACCTTCAGCCCTCGCCCGAGTCGTGGTCCCCCGATGCGCCGATCCCGTTCTTGCGGGCCGACGTGACCGACTTCGGACAGGCGCTCGAGGCGCTGAGCGGCGGCAGCACGCTGCCCGGGATCGAGCTCGTCGTGCATTTGGCCGCGATCCCCTCGCCGGCGCATGCGACCGCCGACCAGGTGTTCCGCACGAACATCACCGCCACGCACGCCGTGTTCTCGGCGGCGGCTCGCCTCGGGCTGCGCCGGGTCGTGTGGGCGTCGAGCGAGACGACGCTGGGGCTGCCGTTCGACCGCCCGCCCGATTACGCGCCGGTCGACGAGGCCCACGTCTACCCGGAGACGAGCTACGCGCTTTCGAAGGTGCTCGGCGAGGAGATGGCGCGGCAGTTCAACCGCTGGCACGGGACGACGATCGTCGGCCTGCGCTTCTCGAACATCATGGTCCGCGAGGACTACCAGCGGTTCCCGTCCTTCTGGGACGATCCACACGCCCGCAAGTGGAACCTGTGGGGATACGTCGACGAGAGCCACGTCGCCGAGAGCGTGCGCCTCGCGCTGGAGGCCGACATCGACGGGACCGACAGCTTCATCATCGCCGCGGCCGACACGGTGATGAAGCGCCCCAGCCGCGAGCTGATGGCCGCGGTGTTCCCGGGTGTTCCGGTCGCCGATCAGGTCAGCGGCACCGACACGCTGCTCGACATCACCAGGGCCCGCAGCGTGCTCGGCTACAAGGCCGCCTTCAGCTGGCGCGAGCTGTTCTAGGATCGGTCCCCACAGCTCAGGCCGAGCGCGCAGCCCGGTAGACGCGGGCTTCCTCGATCAGCGAGTCGACCACGTGGCTGTCGGGATCGGCCTCCGGATGCCACTGGACCCCGAGCACGTAGGTGCGCTCTGGCGCCTCGATCGCCTCTGGCAGCTCGTCCAGGCTCGAGTGTCCGGTGACGACGAGCCCGTCGCCGATCGCGTCGACTCCCTGGTGGTGGTGGGACTTGGTGACGTGCTCCTGCTCACCCGCGGCGCGGGCGGCGAGCGAGCTGGGATCGAGCTCGACGTCGTGCTCGGAGCCGTCGAAGCTGCCGAGCACGCGCCGGTGCTCGCCGTGCCCGACCTGATCGGGGAGGTGCTGGTGCAGGGTGCCGCCGCGGGCGACGTTGATCAACTGCATCCCGCGGCAGATGCCCAGCACCGGCATGTCGCGGTCCCACGCCGCGCGCATCAGCGCCAGCTCGATCTGGTCGCGCGCCGGAACGGTTCCGATCGTCTCCGAGTGGGGCGCCGCCCCGTACGTGGCGGGGTCGATATCGCTGCCGCCGGCGAGCATCAGCCCGTCGATTCGGTCGAGGATCGGGTCGGGGTCCTCGGCCACCTCGGCGTCGGCCGGGATCAGCACGGCGAGCCCGCCGGCGCGCTGGACGGCCTCGACGTACGTGAACGGGGTCAGCGCGCACAGCGAGTTCCAGGCTCCGTACCGAGCCTGCTCGAGCGCCGCGACGATGCCGATGATCGGCCTGTCATCGCCCATCACTCAAGCGTACATGGACCCGATCAGCTCGCCCGCAGCCGCGCCTGCGGTGTCGTGCTCGCGGTCTTAATGCGCCGCACTAGCGAACGGCTGAACGTTCGGCCAACGCCCACTCGAGATCGTCGGTGATCACGCCGGCGACCCGCAGGTCCGCGATGAACCGGCTGTGCCCGTCGCCGGTCGCGAGCACGTCCCACACCAGGATCTCGAGCCCCACGGCACACGCCTCCGCCACCACCCTCTCAGAAGCCAGCTTCGCCTGCAGCACGATTGCGTCAGCGTGGCATTTGCGCGCCCGCGACACCGCCCCGATCGCGCTCATCCCGATCAGCAGCCCGCGCCGCAGCCCGGGCGCGATCGAACCCAGCCGTTCCAGGACCGGGTCGATGAACGAGGTCACGAGCAGCGAACCGCCGGCAGCCGCGAACGCGTCCAGGAGCGGGGCGACCTGCTCGACGTACCCATCCTCCTTGAGCTCGATGTCGAGCGCGACCCGGTCACCCGCCCACTCGAGTACGTCGGCCAGCAGCGGCAGTGGATAGCCGACTCGCGAGGAGATCGCCGAGGCGCTGAGCGAGCTGATCGGCTCACGTCCGACGCCGTAGTCGTGGAAGATGACCAGCTCGCCGTCCGCGGACCGGCGGACGTCCAGCTCGCATCCGTCGGCGCCGAGCGCGACCGCCCGCTCGAATGCGGCGATCGTGTTCTCAGGCGTCTGTGCGTCATGCGCCCCCCTGTGGGCGAGGACGCGCAACGTGCTCGTCACGGCAGCCGCCCGCCGGACCGCTCGCTCAGTCGTCCGTGTCAGCCGGCGTCTGCCGTCTCGACCGTCTCCAGTTGAGCTCGCCAGCGCTCGAGTTGGGCGCGCTGGCAATCCGGACACGATCCATGGTGGCTGTCGTGGCCGCATGCCCGCTGCCCTTCGTGCGCATTGTCGGCCTCGCCCGGGCCGGCGACGTTCCGGTGTCCCCTGAACAGCATCTCAGCTCCTGATGACTCGACTTCCGCGAATAGTCCTCACGCGGATCCGGACGTAAAGGTACTTGATAACGCTCACATGCACCATTGGTACTAGCGGCAAACCTTCGGGCCAAACCATGAACGCCATCGGCTCTATGCTCGGGGCGCAAACCTTCCAGGAGTCGAGACCAATGGGCACCGCCGCATCCCTGAACGAGCTCACCGACGAGCAGCGGGCGATCTGTGAGATGGTCCGCCAGTTCGCGGACGAGCAGATCATCCCGAACGCCGAGCACTACGACCACGAGGACGAGTTCCCCGACTCGATCGTCGAGCAGATGAAGGAGCTCGGCCTGTTCGGGGTGACGATCCCCGAGGAGTACGGCGGAATGGGGCTCGACCTGACGACCTACGCGATGATCGTCGAGGAGCTCTCGCGCGGCTGGATCAGCATCTCCGGCGTCGTCAACACGCATTTCATCGGCTCCTACCTGCTGCTGAAGTTCGGCAGCGAGGAGCAGAAGCAGCGCTTCCTGCCGAAGATGGCGACCGGCGAGATCCGTGCCGCCTTCAGCCTCTCCGAGCCCGAGCTCGGGTCTGACGTGCAGGCGATCAAGACGTCCGCGCGCAAGCTCGACGACGGCGCCTATGAGATCAACGGCACGAAGATGTGGGTCACCAACGGTCTCCGTGCTGCGCTCGTGTTCGTGCTCGTCAGGACCGACCCGACCGCCGAGCCCAAGCACCGCGGCATGACCTGCTTCATCTGCGAGAAGGAGCCCGGGGTCGCCGAGAACACCGGCGCCTACAAGGGCCTGAATGTCCCCCCGCAGATCAAGAAGATGGGTTACAAGGGCGTCGAGTCGACCGAGCTCGTGTTCGACGGCTACCGGGTCCCGGCCGACAGCATCCTCGGTGGCGAGGAGGCCGGTCTGGGCAAGGGCTTCTCGCAGATGATGGACGCGCTCGAGCTCGGCCGCGTCAACGTCGCCGCTCGCGGCGTCGGCCTCGCCCAGCGGGCGCTGGAGCTGGCGCTGAGGTACTCCCAGGAGCGGCGCACGTTCGGGAAACCGATCGCCGAGCACCAGGCGATCCAATTCAAGCTCGCCGACATGGCGACCCAGGTGGAGGCGGCGCGGCTGCTGACCCGCCAGGCGGCGCGGATGAAGGACGCCGGCGAGCGCTCCGACATCGAGGCTGGCATGGCGAAGCTGTTCGCATCCGAGACGGGCCGCTTCTGCGCCGAGGAATGCCTCCGCATCCACGGGGGCTACGGCTATTCCAAGGAGTACGAGATCGAGCGGATCTACCGCGACGCACCGCTGCTGCTGATCGGTGAGGGCACCTCCGAGATCCAGCGGATGGTGATCGGGCGCAAACTGCTGCAGCGCTACAAGATCTGAGTAGGGTCCCAGGGTCTCATCCGATAGAGGCTTATGGGAGGGGGCATTCGCCCCCTCCCGTTTCTCGTGAGCGGCGGACCAACCGCCGCGCCGTTGCATGTCAGGCGAACGCGATTCCGGTCGGCACGTCACCGAGGCCGATGTCGATCGACTCGCTGACCGTGTTGGTCGACAGGTCGATCACCACGAGCGAGCTCGAGGCGTTGCACGTCACCCAGATCTCGCCAGCCGGGCTGAGCGCGATCGCGGTGGGGATGTGGTTCAGCTGACCGCTGCTCGACGCGCCCAGCGCGATCGTCGCCGTGACCGCCTGCGAGGTGGTGTCGATCACCGACACGCTGTCGTTGTTCGCGATCGTCACGTATGCGCTCGAGCCGTCGGCGCTGAACGCCGTGTTCCAGGGGGTCGCACCGACCAGGATCTCGGCGAGCGTGCTCAGCGACGTCGTATCAAGCACGATCACCTGGTTGTTCTCGGTGTCCGTCACGTATGCCCGGGACCCGTCCGGCGTGACCGCGACCCCGTGCGGGTTGGTCAGGGTTGCGCTCGCCTTGCTGACCGCGCCGGTCGCGACGGTGATCACGTATACGCCGTCGGCGCAGGTCACGAACACCAGCGAGCCGTCCGGGGAGACGGTGACCGTCTGAGGCGCCTGGCCGACCCCGTAGGTCGCCGTCACCGCCTGGGTCGTGGTGTTGATCACCGAGACGGTGTCGGAGCCGCCGGAGCCGGTGTTCGGTCCCGTGTTGGCGACGTAGGCCGTCGTGCCGCTGGGATTGATCGCGATCCCGTGCGGATAGATGCCGACGACGATCGTGCCGCTGATCGTGTTGGTCGTGGTGTTGATCACCGACACGGTGTTGGCGCCCGACTCGGTCACCCAGACCTCGCTGCCGCTCGGCGTCGCGGCCACCCCATAGGCGTTCGTCAGCCCGCTGGTGACCCCCGCCACCAGCGCGTAGGTGACGGTGTCGAAGATCGCGACGTTGCCGCCGACGATCCCGGGTACGTAGGCGAGCACATCGGAGTCGGCGCTCACCGTCTTGCCCTCGACGGCCGCGATCTTGGCCAGGTACACCTTGTCGGAGGCGCCGGCCTTGAAGTCGGCGGCGTGCGTCGTGCGGTTCTCGGTGAACCGGCTCGCCGTCCCTGGAAGCGCACGGCGACTCGCTTGCTCGCGCACCGCGCTGGGCTGCTCGACCCACGGTAGCCCCCGGTGCGTCTGCTGGACGGGCGGCGTCTGGTTGGCGCCGGGGATCGTCGCGGCCGGCAGCCTCTCGACTTCGGCCTCGGCCTCCCAGAACCGCTCGATCGTTGGCGGCAGCAGCGGGAAGGTCGACGCCTTACCGCCTGAGAAGCCGAGCGCGGAGGTCAGGTCGCCGAACGTCGAACGGCGCCAGGGCGTGACGTTGACCGCCGGCACGCCGGTCAACGTCTCCAGGAACTGGAGCACCGAGGTGTGGTCGAACTGCTCGGTCGCGACGTAGCCGCCGACCGTCCACGGCGAGACGATGAAGCACGGGACACGCACACCGCCGCCGATCGGCAGGCCGTCGACGAACTCGCCCGGGGTCCCTGCCGGCGGAAGCGGCGGCACCATGTGGTCGAACAGTCCGTCGTTCTCGTCGTAGTTGATGATGTAGACCGTCTTTGCCCAGAGGTCCCGGTTGGCGGCGACCGCTTCGAGCTTGGAGGCGAGGAAGTTCGCCCCGGAGGCCGGCAGGTAGGCCGGATGCTCGCTCTGGCCGGAGGTCGGGATGATCCACGAGACGGTCGGAAGCTGGTTGTTCTTGGCGTCCCACTCGAATCGGTCCGGCGGGTAGATCGTCAGCCCCCCGTACAGCGGCGAGCCCGGAGTCGCGTTCTGGAAGTTCTGGAAGAACTCCAGCATGTTGGTGCCGTAGTCGTCCTCCTCCTGGTAGATCCGCCAGCTGATCCCGGCTGCCGTCAGTGCCTCGGGGTAGGTCTGCCAGTTGTACGGCTCATGGGTGTAGGGGCTCGGCACGACGTTCGAGATGATCGGACCGCCGCCTGTGCCGTTCGGGTCGATCATGCCGGTCATCAGGTACATGCGGTTCGGCCACGTCGGTCCGAGCAGCGAGCAGAAGTACGCGTCACACAGCGTGAACGTCTCGGCCAGCGCGAAGTGGAAGGGAATGTCCTCGCGCTCGTAGTAGCCCATCGTGTACCAGTAGTGGTACGGGCCGTCGGACGTGTAGTGGGTGGGAACCCAGAGGTCGTTCAGGGCGGTGGTCGGGTCGCCGGGTGTGCTCGAGACGGTCATGTCCAGCGAGTCGTGCTGGTAGGTCCAGGCGTGCGAGGTCGACGGGATCGCCTGCGAGCTCGTGGTGTGGGTGTCCAGATGCCATGGCAGGAGGTAGCCGTCGGGGTTGTAGGGATCCTGTTGATAGAAGATCGACTTGCCGTTGGCCTGAATCAGGACGTTCGGATCATCAAAGCCGCGCACGCCGGCGAGCGTTCCGAAGTAGTGATCGAACGAGCGGTTCTCCTGCATGTGGATGACGACGTGTTGGATGTCGCTGATCGAACCCGGCCGCGGCCCAGCCGCCGCCGCGCGGGCGAGCGCCGGCGGGAGGAAGGATGAAGCGAGGACGCCACCGGCTCCGGCGGCGGCGGTGCTCAGCAGGCGACGACGGGTGACCTCGGGCATCGGGCATTCCCTTCTACGGACGGACGTCGAATAGCAAGCTCGCACCACTCGACGCGGTTCCAAAAGCCGCCGAGCCACGAGCAACTGAGAGAACCGATCCTAAGAAGCACGTAACGACCAGGTGTTAAAACGCAGACGCGATTTGGTTAACACGATGTGACTAGGAGGGCGCCGGCGCACCATCGGCGCCGATTACGGGTTGACGCCGTACTCTCGTGCGGTCGATGCCGCGCCTTGTCCGTCTGTCCATCCTGGTCCTGGCGGCCCTCGCGGCCTCGGCAGCGACTGCCGGCGCGACGACGATCAGGGTGCCAACCACGGCCGACGGTGCCGGCTGCACGCTGCGAGCCGCGATCGCCGACGTCGACTCGGCCGGGGCCGCCCCAACGGGATGCCCGCCTGCCGGCGCCGGCGCCAACACGATCTTGCTGCCGAGGGGCACGCTGGCGCTCAGCCAGGGCACCGAGTTGTTCGTCGCGCCGAACGTCGCTGACCTGACGATCCTCGGAGCGGGCGAGACGGCGACAACAGTCAGCGGCAACGGCACGAGCAGGGTGCTCGAAGTGGCCGCGGGCGCGAACGTCACTGCGCGTGACCTGACGCTCGCCAATGGCCAGGCGCCGCCGAGCACGACGCCCGAGGGCAGTCCCGCAGCGCCGGCCGCCGACGGTGGCGCGGTCTCCAACGCCGGCACGTTGACGCTCGCCGACGCGGCGATCCAGAACAGCTCTGCCGGCGTCGGCGCGGCCGGCGAGAGCGCGGACGGCGGGCCCGGAGGTGATGGCGGCGCCATCTACAACACCGGGTCGGTCCTGCTCGCGGGCGTCACGATGATCGGCAACGGCAGCGGTGTCGGCGGCGAGGGCGGCTACCTTTCAGGCGACTCGGGGTTGGTCTACCTCGCTGGCGGCATCGGCGGCAACGGCGGCGCGATCGCGAACATCGGAGGCAGCCTCACGATCGACTCGAGCACGTTCGCCGACAACGCCGCCGGGAGCGGCGGCGAGCCGCTGGTGAGCTCGATCGCGGCGGGTCCCGACATGGTCGGCGGCAGCGGCGGGGACGGAGGCGACGGCGGCGCGATCTGGACCAACGGGGGTAGCGTCGCGATCGTCAACTCGACCTTCGCCTCGAACTCCGCGGGCATCGGCGGCACCGGTGCCGGCGCGGGGGCGAGCGGCAACGGCGGCTACGGCGGCGCGCTCGCGGCCGACGCAACCGCGAGCGTCACGCTGCGCAGCGACACGATCGCCGGCAACAGCGCGAGCGCAGACGGCGGCGGCGTCGGCGCCCCCGCGCCCGCGCCCGCGGCTCCGGGAACGTACCTGTACGGCTACCGCCTCGCCGGCGTGACCATGATGGACACGCTCCTGTCGCGCAATTCCGGCGGCAACTGCGCCGACCCGGCACTGTTCGACGCGGGCCACAACCTCAGCTTCGAGGGCAGCGGCTGCCCATCGACGTTCCGCGGCCGCAACCCGCAACTCGAGGCGCTTCAGGGCAACGGCGGCCCGGCCGAGACGTTTGCACTCGAGCCGCACAGCGCCGCGTTGCGTGCCGGGGCAGATTGCCCGTCGACCGACGAGCGTGGCGCGCCGCGCCGGCGGCCGTGCGCGATCGGCGCCTATCAGCCGGCGGCCCCGACGATCCGCCCGCAGGGGGCGGCGACGAGTGCCACCGTCGTGCGCATCCACGCGTTGATCGCGCTGTATGCGGGTGGCGCCACGGTCACCGTTCGGTTCGGAGCCGGCCGTCGCCTGACGCGCGTGCTGACATTCTGGCTCGGCCCGAACGTCCGGCCGACTCCGGTGACGATCCGGGTCCGCGGGTTGAAGCCGCGCACCGCCTATCGCTATCTGATCGCTGTCGCCACGTCAGACGGATCGGCCCAGAGCAGCCTGCAGACGCTCAGAACCGTCGCCACCGGGTCGAGACCTCCGTCACGGCGCCGGCGGTCCGACCACCTGCTCCATCCAGCTCGCCAGCGTGCTGCTTGAGAGCTCCGGTTGACCGTCGCTCTGTGCTCGCGCGGCCGTCTCGACATCCAGGTGGTGGTAGCCCGGCGCGACGACGTGAACGAGCGGCGCCGGGCTTGGTGGGATCAGGTGGTTGCCTGGGTCGAGGATCGGCGCGAGCCCGTCGCCCGCGTCTACGTAGGCCGCCGGATGCTGCACGATGCCGTCGCTGTAGCGCAGCGCGGAGAGGCTGCCCGAGCGGTCGCCGACGGAGGCATCGGCCGTGTCGATCGCGAGCCGCGACGGGAAGTACGGTTCACTGAACAGCGCCGGGGCACTCGCGAACAGGTCGTTTGACAGCTGCGTGATGTCGGTCACCGCCTGTACCGGAGTCTCGTACGGCACCCCCGGGTCGGAGGGCAGCGACAGCGGCGCCGTGATCTGTCTGTAGGTGAGCCAGCGGTAGAGCGGACCCGACCCATTCGCGTCGGCCGGATCGAACGCCACGAGCGGCGCGTCGCCGAGCAGGCCCATCAAGATTGGCGGCGAGTCATACGGGACGGGGAAGTTCCGCTCTACGAGCGACCCGCCGGTCGGGGCCCCGAGGCCGGCTCGCAGGATCCCGATCGGCTCGGTGTCGTTGCTGAACACGTTTCCGAGCACCGCCTGGTTGGTCGCCCGCAGTGTGCGGGGATCAGGGATGCCGGCGAGGAAGTCGGACCAGCTGTCGGTCAGCAGGAAGGTCAGGCTGAAGTTGAAGTCGGGGTCGTCCGGCAGCTGCGCGACCAGCGTGCTCTGAGCAGCGGGTGACCACGCCGACGCCATGCCCAGTAGCGGTAGCGCGAACTCGGTGGCGGGCGTGATCGGCGGCACGTCGACGTACGGGAGCGCGGCCGACACCACGCTGCTCAGGCCGTCCAGCCCGACCCCGACCGGGTTGGCGAGCTGGGCCGTCGAGTCCGTCAGCTCGAGCCGCGAGTCGAGCGAGAAGTAGCCGGCACACTGGTTGTAGCCGGCCAGTGCCGGATCGCCCGTG
>Ga0302235_10003986_pt1 | contig 10194 bp, 8 predicted proteins | sample II_Palsa_N3_3_FD_193577 | JGI IMG/M metagenome (GOLD analysis project Ga0302235, IMG submission 193577) | Peat permafrost microbial communities from Stordalen Mire near Abisko, Sweden - II_Palsa_N3_3 | ecosystem: Environmental > Terrestrial > Soil > Palsa > Peat permafrost | place: Sweden... | reverse complement strand
GGTTCGCGTTCCGGGACGGCTTCAGGTCGTCGGCGAGGAACCGCTGACCCTGCTCGACGGCGCCCACAATCCCGACGGGATCGCCGCGCTCGCCGAGTCGCTGCCCGAGATCGCAGCGCCGGGCCAACGCGTCGTCGCGGTTGTCTCGATCCTCGATGACAAGGACGTCGACTCGATGCTGCGCGGCCTTGGCCAGGTCACTGACGCGCTCGTGCTGACCGCCAGCCAGAATCCGCGGGCGCTGTCTCCGGAAGCGCTCGCGGTCCGCGCGGCCGAGCTGGGTGGGCCGCCGGCGGAGGTCGTGCACGGGCCCGTGAGCGCGCTCGCGCGTGCCCGCGAGCTCGCCGGTCCAGACGGCGTTGTGGTCGTGACGGGCTCGATCTACCTGCTCGGAGACGTCCTCGCCGATCGCCCCGCAGGCGATCGGCGCGCCTCGATCCTGTGAGCGAGATGGATCCGGACCACGATCAGCGACCGAGCTTCCCGCGAATGATGGCCCTCGTCGCGTTCAGCGTGGCGATCACGATTCTGGTTTTCTTCGGGCTCGGTTATCTGTTCGGGCGGGTATTCCTCTGATTGCCGGCAGGCATTTCCGCGATCGCGACGAATGCCGCGGCAGCACTGGAAGCGCATTCGACGGCCACTGATCAGCGAATCCGACCATTTACACTCGACCGGTCATGCTCTCTGTAGGCGCCATCTTCAACATCCACAACAGCACTGTGAAGCTGGTCGTCGGACTGCTGCTGCTGTTCCTCGGCGTGATCTGGCTGTCGCTGATCTACTGGACCTTCGCCGACGCGCGCCGCCGGGTCGGCGACCCGCTGCTGGTCGCGTGCGCGACCGCGGCGTCGCTGTTTCCATACGTCGGCACGCTCGTTTATGTGATCGTGCGTCCGCCCGAGTACCTCGAGGACGTGCACGAGCGCGAACTCGAGATCCAGGCGGCCGAGGCGCGGCTGGCCGAGTACGGGATGCACGTTTGCCCGCACTGCGATCACGAGATCGAGAAGGACTTCCTGCGCTGTCCCACCTGCCTGCGCAAGCTCAAGGACCCGTGCGCCGGCTGCGGGCGGCCGCTCGACCCGAGCTGGAAGCTGTGCCCGTACTGCGAGACCGAGGTCGGCGTCGAGGCGCCTGTGGCCCGCCGGGCGCGGCGCCACCGCGAGCCCGAGCAGACGATCGGCGGGCGCCCGCCGGCGGATCTCGGCTAAGGTCCCGCGGCGCCGTCCCGCGGCGCCGAGCGACTGGCCTGCCGGCGCCGTCACCCCGACTCGCACAAGGAGATCGCCCGAGATGGAGCGCACGCTGATCCTCGTCAAGCCCGACGCCTTCGCCCGCAACCTGACCGGTGAGATCATCGCGCGATTCGAGCGCAAGGGACTCCGCCTCGCCGGGCTCAAGCTGCTGACGATGACGATCGAGCTGGCGCAGCGCCACTACGCCGAGCACGAAGGCAAGCCATTCTTCGGGGAGCTCGTCGGGTTCATCACGTCGGGGCCGCTGGTGGCGATGGTGCTCGAGGGCGACTCCGCCGTGAAGGCCGCGCGGCAGGTGATCGGCGCGACCAACCCGCTCGAGGCGGCCCCCGGGTCGATCCGCGGCGACTTCGCGATCGCGGTCGGTCAGAACATGGTCCACGGCTCCGACTCGAACGAGTCGGCGGCGCGCGAGGCGGCGCTGTTCTTTCCCGAACTTTGATTCTGGCCTCGGCCTCGCCGCAGCGGCGGGCCATCCTCGAGCAGCTCGGGATCGCGTTCGAGGTCGTCGTGCCCGATGTGGAGGAGCTCGTCGCCGGGCCGCCACATGAGCTGGCGATCGAGAACGCGTATCGCAAGGCCGCGGCGGTCGCGCAGGCGCACCCGGACGCCCGCGTACTCGGCGTCGACACGATCGTCGCGGTCTACTCCCAGATCTACGGTAAGCCTGCGGACCGCGACGGGGCGGCCGCCACCCTCGCGGCGCTCGCGGGCCGCAGCCACAAAGTGATCAGCGGCGTCTGCGTGATCGAGGACGGCCGCCACAGAACGGCCGCCGCCACGACGTCGGTCCGCTTCCGCGCGCTCGACCAGCGCCTGCTGGACTGGTATCTGGACAGCGAGGAGTGGCGCGGGCGGGCCGGCGGCTACGCGATCCAGGGCCGCGGCGCGGCGCTCGTGACCGCGATCGAGGGCGACTACCTGAACGTCGTCGGGTTGCCGGTCGTGACGCTGCTGGAGCTCGCCGGCGACCTGCTGCCGCCGGTCTGACCGCTGACAGCGCCACGTATTCCCGCTTTCCAGCAATTTTTCTGTCAGCCGGAGTCGGCGGAGGCGGGATGGCCGCAATCCTTTCGGATACACTGCGAAGCGGACGGGAAAGGCAGCACGGTGCGGCCACCCCTCACTCGCCGACCGTCCGCGTGCCCGCATCCCCCTCGATCTCTATGGGTTTCTTCACGTATCTGACCGGATTCGGCGGCCGCGACATGGCCGTGGACCTCGGCACCGCCAACACGCTCGTGTATGTGCGCGGGCGCGGGATCGTGCTGTCGGAGCCGAGCGTGGTCGCGGTCGACTCGCGCAGCGGCGAGGTCCACGCTGTCGGCATCGAGGCCAAGCGGATGCTGGGCCGGACCCCCGGCACGATTTCTGCGATCCGGCCGCTGAAGGATGGCGTGATCGCCGACTTCGAGGTGACCGAGGAGATGCTCCGGCACTTCATCCAGAAGGTCCACCAGAACCGCTGGGCGCACCCGCGGGTCGTCGTGTGCGTCCCGAGCGGGGTGACCGGGGTCGAGAAGCGCGCCGTCGAGGAGGCGTGCCTGAGCGCGGGCGCCCGGCAGGCCTACCTGATCGAGGAGCCGATGGCGGCGGCGATCGGCGCCGGACTGCCGGTCGGCGAGCCGACCGGCTCGATGGTCGTCGACATCGGCGGCGGCACCAGCGAGGTGGCGGTGATCTCGCTCGGCGGGATCGTCGTCTCGCAGTCGATCCGGGTCGCCGGCGACGAACTCGACGAGGCGATCATCAACTACGTCAAGCGCGAGTACAAGCTGCTGATCGGGCAGCAGACGGCCGAGGAGGTCAAGCTCGAGATCGGCTCTGCGTTTCCGATGGCTGAAGAGGTGCAGGCGGAGATCCGCGGCCGCGACATGGTCTCGGGGCTGCCGAAGACGGTCGTGCTGACCAGCGAGGAGATCCGCGGGGCGCTCGAGGAGCCGGTCTCGCAGATCATCGACGCGGTCAAGGAGACGCTCGACCGGACGCCGCCGGAGCTGGCATCGGACATCATGGACCGGGGGATCATGCTGGCCGGCGGCGGCTCACTGCTGCAGGGCCTGGATGAGCGGCTGCGGCACGAGACGCAGATGCCGGCCCACCTGGCAGAGTCGCCGTTGACGTGCGTCGCGGTCGGATCCGGCAGATCGCTCGAGGAGTTCGAGGCGATCCACCGGTCGAGCAAGAATTCGCGCAACCGGCGCCGCCGCTAAAAAGGACGCCGCGGCATGATCTTGGAGATACTCGAAACGTGCATGACAAGCAGGTGCGACGCAGGCGCGCGGTACTCGCGCTCCTCGTCGGCACTTCCCTGATCCTGCTGACCGCCTACTTCGGCGAATCGCCGAACAGTCCGCTGCACTCGGTGCAGCGCGGGATCGTCGAGGTGTTCGCGCCGATCCAGAAGGGCGCCAGCAAGGTGCTCTCGCCGTTCGGCGACGTGGCCGGGTGGGTGTCAAACACGGTCAACGCCAAGTCGGACAACGCGACGCTGCGCAATGAGAACGCCACTCTCACCGCCGAGCTCGCGGAGGCGAAGTACCAGCTGCATCAGGCTATGCAGGCGCGCGGCCTGCTGGCGCTCGACACCGCCGCCGGCTCGACGATCCGCGACTACAGCCCGATCGTCGCCGACGTGATCGGGCGTGACCCGTCGGTCTGGTACCAGCAGTTCGAAGTTGACGAGGGCACCGACGATGGCGTCGGGATGAACGATCCGGTCGTGGCCCCGAGCCTCAACGCCGCCGTCCCCGGCGGCCTTGTCGGCGACGTCACGGCGGTCGGCCGGAACTGGTCGGAGGTGACCGAGCTGACCGGCGACAAGTTCGCCGTCGGCGCCGAGATCGACGACCCCGACGGCGATGCCGGCATCCTGCAACCCGCGGTCGGCAATCCCAACAGCCTGCTGCTCGAGGACCTGCCGCCGCAGACAGGCGACATCCAGCCCGGCAAGAGCTACCCGGTCGTGACGAGCGGCTTCGAGGATCCGGCGGACCCGGTGATCAAGTCATGGTCCCCGCCCGGGATCCCGATCGGCTACGTGTCGAGCGTCAACGAGAACACGGTCTTGAACCAGCAGGACGTGACGGTTACGCCGTACGCCGACCTGCATCACCTGAGCATCGTCCAGATCCTGACCCGGGCGTACCCGTCGGCCACCGAGCGGGCATCGCTGACGGCCCCATGAGCTCGGCCGCGGACGCCCGCTGGCAGCTCGCGCTGCGGATCGCGCTGATTGCGCTGCTCGCGGTCGTGATCCAGGAGTCGGCGATCGCACAGATCTCGATCTTCGGCGTCAGCGCCGACATCACGCCGCTGGTCGTGATGTCGATCGGCCTGCTCGCGGGGTCGATGCCGGGGGCGATCGCCGGGTTCGCGATCGGGCTGCTCGTCGACCTGTCGCTTGTCCAGACGCTCGGGGTCACCTCGCTCCTGTACATCCCGATCGGCTACTGGTGCGGGCGCCTGCGCGAGCTGCGCGACCCGGCGCACGGGCTCGTGCCGCTCGCGCTCGGGGCGGCCGCGACCGCCGCCGCCGGGATCGGGATGGCGGTGATCCAGTTCCTGCTCGGCGTGGACGCGCCCGTCAGCCTGCTGCTGCTTCAGCAGATCTTCATGACCGTGCTCGTCAATACGCTGATCGCGCTACCGGTCTACGAGATCGTGCGCCGCGTCCTCTGGCCGGCGATCCCCGCAGACCCACGCCGGCGCCGGCGGCGCGCCTACACGACCGGGGGCCTGTCGCCGCTCCAGCGACCGTCCGAGCGGCTCGGCGGCACGGCGCCGAGGGGCGAGCGGTGAGCGGGCAGCGGCCGGGGGACGGCCGATGATCCAGGAGCCGCCGAGCAGCGAGGAGCGCGTCCCGCCGATGACGCCGCAGCTCGCGCTACGGGTGGCGATCATCGGGACCTGCGCGCTGGCGATGTTCGCGATCATCTTCTTCCGCCTGTGGTTCCTGCAGGTGTTGTCGGGAACGCAGTACGTGGCCGAGGCGAGCAGCATCTCGACCCGCTCGATCCCGATCGCCGCCGAGCGCGGCGAGATCCTCGACCGCTACGGCGACAAGCTCGTCACCTCGGTTCCGGAGCCGACCGTCGAGGTGTCCGCGTCGAATCTGCCGACGCGCGTCACGATCGGCAGCCTCGCCGCCAACCACGACCGGCCCACGAGGCAGGACGCGAGGCTCTACGCCACGCTCGCGTCGCTCCTGGGGATCTCGGATGCGCCCGTTTCATGCACTGTCGATGGCAAGCAGGCGCCGCCTGAGGGAACCCTCGGCACGTTCCGGATGTCCGCCGTCGCCTGCACGGTGGCGCAGGGGATCGCGGCGGCCGAGTACGCCAACGTGGCGATCGCCAAGAGCGTCTCGCCTTTCGTCCAGGACTACCTGGCCGAACGCCAGGTCGACTTCCCCGGCGTCGTCGTCCAGGAGCAGTACACGCGGCAGTATCCCTACGGGGATCTCGCCGCGCAGGTGCTCGGGACCGTCGGCCCGATCAGCTGTGACAACGCGAAGGTCATTGCCGACTGCGAGACCGCGTGGAAGCACTTCAAGGACATTCCCAAAAGCGACCAGGTCGGACAGTCCGGAGCAGAGTACGAGTACAACTCATACCTGCAGGGCAAGGACGGCTCTGAGCAGGTCCGAGTCAACGCCTACGGGCAGTTCGAGAGCTACGCGCCGCAGGTCGTGCAGACGCCGGGCTACAACGTGCAGCTGACGATCGACCCCCAGCTGCAGCGGGTCGGTGAGCAGGCGCTCGCGCATTCGATCGCGCTCAACGGCGGCACCGGCGGCGCGTTCGTGGCGCTCGACCCTGACAACGGACAGGTGCTCGGGATGGGTTCGAACCCCACATTCGCCCCGAGCGACTTCACGCGCCCGATGACGCAGACGCAGTACAACCAGCTGTTCGGATCTGGGAGCGGCGATCCCCAGCTCAACCGTGCCATCCAGAGCGCCGGGCCGACGGGCTCGACATTCAAGGTGATCACGGCGACCGCGGCGCTCGAGTCGGGCGACTGGTCGCTCAGCGACACGTTCGACGACGTCGGGCAGTTCTGCCTGGACGGCGAGTGCCGCCACAACGCCGGCCACGCCGTCGACGGCCAGCTCGATCTCGTCAATGCGATCCGCGTCTCCTCCGACGACTTCTTCTACAACCTCGGCGCACTGACGGACGACCCCGCGCCGCAGGGCGGGCCGCTACAGGAGTGGGCCAAGCTCTACGGGATCGGGCGCCGGACCGCGATCGACCTCCCGGGCGAGGTGGTGGGGACCCGCCCGACCCCGCAGTGGCGGGCTGAGCGCAACCAACTCGAGCAGGAGTGCGACAACCTCACGCACCCGACGGCGATGTTCCCCAACCACCCCGACCACAAGCTGCCCGGGGGCAGTTGCGGGCTGGCCGTCTACCCGTTCGAGTCCTGGACCGTCGGCGACAACGAGAACATGGCGGTCGGCCAGGGCGACGTCCAGGTCTCGCCGCTCCAGCTCGCGGTCGTCTACTCGGCGCTCGCCAACAACGGGACGATCGTCACCCCGCACGTGGCCGAGGACATCCAGACGGGCACCGGCACGATCGTGCAGAAGATCGACCCGGCGCCGCGCCGCACGATCGAGATCGACCCCGTCTACCGCAATGCGATCCTGACCGGGCTGCGGGAGGCGGCCACGTCCGGGACGTCCGCCGACGTGATGGGCACCTTCCCCGAACCCGTCTACGGCAAGACCGGCACGGCGCAGTATCTAAATGACGGCGTCGAGACCGATTACTCGTGGTATGCGTGCTTCGTTCCGCGCTCCTCGACGAACGGCAAGCCGATCGTGGTTGTGGTCTGGGTCGAGCGCGGCGGATTCGGCGACGTCGCCGCCGCCCCGGTCGCCCGGCAGATCCTGTCACAGTGGTTCTTCGGCACACCTGGCGTGTACAAGAGCGGGACCTCGGCGACGCTGTGAACACCACTCCGATTCAGATGGGCGAGCAGGCGATCGCCGCACAGCGGCCGCGGGCGGCGCTCGCGTTCGATCCGCTGATTGTGCTGGCTGCGCTCGGGCTGGTCGCGTGCTCGCTGGTGACCCTGAAGGGGGCCGGCGGCGTGGCCTACAGCCATCGGCAGGCGCTCTACGCCGGTATCGGGGTCGTCGTGATGATCGCCGTCGCGGCGTTCGACTACTCGCTGCTGCGGCGCTTCTGGTACGTGCTCTACGGAATCGCGGTCGCCCTCAACCTGGTCGTGCTGGCGTTGCCGGAGCAGCCCGGCACTGGCGCCCGGAGATGGATTCCGCTTCCGCTGTTCCAGCTGCAGCCGTCCGAGGTGGGGAAGGTGCTACTGATCCTGACGCTCGCCGCGGTGGCGGTCGATCGCTCGCGGCGGCAGAGCGAGCTCCGCACGATCGTCCGCGTGCTGCTGCTGGCGCTGCTGCCGGCGCTGCTGGTGGTCGCCCAGCCGGACCTCGGCACGGGCCTGGTGTATCTGACGGTCGCCGTCGCGGTGCTGTTCTTCGCGGGGATCGGCTGGAAACAGCTGACCGCGCTCGCGGTGCTGGCGGTGATCGGCGTCGTGATGGCGCTGGCCGTCGCCCCGGCGCTCGGGGTCAATGTGCTCAAGACCTACCAGAAGCAGCGCTTGACCACGTTCGTCGATCCGCCGGCCGTCTGCCACACGCAGACCGATCAGACCTGCTACCAGCTCCAGCAGTCGCTGATCGCGATCGGCTCGGGGGAGAAGACCGGCCGCGGCGTCGGGGGCGCGACCCAGACGAAGTTCAGGTTCGTCCCCGAAGCCCAGGACGACTTCATCTTCGCGGTCGTCGGCGAGACCTACGGGTTCGTCGGCGCGGCGCTGGTGCTGGCGCTCTACGCGCTGCTGATCTGGCGCACGCTTCGGATCGTCACGATCGCGAAGAACCTGTTCGGCACGCTCGTCGCCGGCGGGATCCTCGCGATGTTCATGTTCCAGGTGTTCCTGAACGTCGGCATGACGATCGGGATCATGCCTGTCACCGGAGTACCGCTGCCGCTGTTGAGCTACGGCGGCTCGTCGGTGCTCGTCACCTTCTTGGCCCTCGGTCTGCTCGAGTCGATCCACATCCAGGCACGGATGTCGTCGGCCAGCAAGCCACGAGCCCTCATCTGAGTGGGGACGCGCTGCAACTGAGCGGCCCACTGACCATTTCGCCTCGCAGCCCGACGGGCTCTGGGGCAATCGATTCGCAAAGGACAGAAAATTGAAGAAGCAAGTGTTGGTCAGCGTCGACCGGGGTGAGACCCGGGTCGCGATGCTCGAAGCAACTGGAACGGTTGCGGCGCCCAAACCGGGGACGACCTCGCGCAGGCGACGGCGACCGGTGAATCCCGCCGCCGGCTATCGGGTCGCCGAGATGTACCTGGAGAGGCGCGGCGCGCGCTCGATCGTCGGCAACATCTACAAGGGCAAGGTCGACAACGTGCTCGCCGGGCTGGAGGCGTCGTTCGTCGACATCGGTCTGGAGAAGAACGGTTTCCTGCACGTCGACGAGATCGTGCTCCCGGGAGTCGAGGCCCCGCGGCGCGGTCGCGGCTCCGGCCGCGACCCGCGGCAGATCACCGACATGCTCAAGCCGGGGCAGGAGATCGTCGTGCAGGTGGTCAAGGACCCGCTCAAGACCAAGGGCGCACGGCTCTCGATGGACATCACGATCGCCGGCCGCTACATGGTCTACGCGCCGTTCGGCGAGGGCATCGGTGTCTCCCGGCGGCTCGATGACAAGGAGCGCGAGCGCCTGCGCAAGGAGGCGGCGAAGCTCGACCTGAAGGGTGCCGGGGCGATCATCCGCACCGCCGCCCAGGGCGCCAAGCGGGCCGACCTGGAGCGCGAGCTCCTGTACCTGTTCAAGCTCAACGAGGTCCTGCAGAAGCGCGTCGCCGAGACGCCCGCGCCGGCGCTCGTCTTCCAGGAGGCCGACCTGTCGGTGCGCGTCGTGCGCGACATCTACTCGGAGGAATTCGAGCGCGCCTACGTCGACGACGAGAAGCAGCACCATCGGCTTGTCTCGTTCTTCACGCGAACCGCGCCCGAGCTCGTCGAGCGGGTGGAGCTGTGGAGCGAGCAGCGGCCGCTGTTCGAGGCCTTCGGGGTGGAGCAGGTGCTCGACTCGACGCTCAGCCGGCGAGTCGACCTGCCGAGCGGCGGCTACCTGGTGATCGACTACGCCGAGGCGCTGACGGTGATCGACATCAACTCCGGCAGCTTCGTCGGCCGGGGCAAGACCGCCCGGCTCGAGGACACGATCACCAAGACCAACCTCGAGGCGGCCGACGAGGTGGTCCGCCAGCTGCGGCTGCGTGACATCGGCGGGATCATCGTCATCGACTTCATCGACATGGCGCGGTCGCGCAACCGCGACGCCGTCCTGAAGACGCTGCGAAAGGCGCTCGACGAGGACCGCACGAAGACCTTCGTGGTCGAGATCTCGCCGCTCGGGCTGGTCGAGATGACCCGCCAGAACGTCACCGAGGGCGTGCGCGAGATCATGACCCGGCCGTGCCCGACGTGCGACGGCGAGGGCGTGATCAAGTCCGAGGAGACGATCGCGATCGAGTTCGAGCGCAAGATGCGCGTCCTGGCCACACAGACCGACGCAGAGGCGCTGCTGATCCAGATGAACCCCCGCGTCAGCGCCGAGTTCACCGCCAATGGCGCTCGCGTCCTTCACCAGGTCGAGGAGGAGACCGGCAAGTGGTTCCACTTCGAGGGCTCCGAGGGCCTGCCGCTCGACCATTTCGCGGTCCTGATGGAGGCCAATCGGGAGGAGGTGCTCGAACGAGCGCTGCCGTTCCGCGAGGGCGAGGAGGTGTACGTCGAGATCGTCGAACCGCACATGTACAGTGCCGGCGACGCGGTCGCCAAGATCGACGGCTACATCATCTCGGTCAAGGACGCTACCTCGGCG
>Ga0302235_10003983_pt1 | contig 10199 bp, 10 predicted proteins | sample II_Palsa_N3_3_FD_193577 | JGI IMG/M metagenome (GOLD analysis project Ga0302235, IMG submission 193577) | Peat permafrost microbial communities from Stordalen Mire near Abisko, Sweden - II_Palsa_N3_3 | ecosystem: Environmental > Terrestrial > Soil > Palsa > Peat permafrost | place: Sweden... | reverse complement strand
CCTGATCAGGGAACGCATCGACGGCACGACCGGCGTCTAGCCCCCGCCATGAGGATCGGCATCTCCGGCACCCACGGAACCGGCAAGACGACGCTGGCCGAGGCGCTCTGCGCGCATCTCCCCGGTCACATCACCGCCGAGGAGCCCTACTACCTGCTCGAGGAAGAAGGCTACGAGTTCGGCTTCCCGCCATCCCCCGACGATTTCCGAGCCCTCCTCGCGCGTTCACTCCGATGCCTGAGCGACCCGCGGCCAGGGATCGTCTTCGACCGAACCCCGCTCGACTACCTCGCCTACCTGGCCGCCACCGGCGTCAACGCCGAGCGCGAGGCGGACGCCCCAGCCCTCCGGTCCGCCCTCGCCCGCCTCGACCTGCTCGTCCTCACGGTGATCACCCCGGAAACCGAGCAGACCCTGCCCACCCCGGAAATGCCCGAGCTCCGCGCGCGGATGAACGACGCGCTGCTGGACCTCGTCTACGCCGATCCCCTCGACGCCTGGGGCGAAGTACCGGTGCTCGAGCTAGACGGCCCGCTCGACCACCGCCTGCCCGCGGTCCTCGCCGCTCTCGGACAGCCTCGGTAAAAGCCGCAAATTCAAATTCATCATCTCGAACGGACCGTGGTTCCACCCCAAGAGGCTCAGCTCTCCGGAAAGACAAGCCCGGCGTCCACCCCGTCCGCGAGCAGGAAGTACCCGAGAAACGTCACGCCCTCCGCCCGCGCGTCAAACCGCGCGATGCGCGCCCCCTCGGGCTCGTAGAACACATCCCCCGGTCCGAGCACGACCTCAGCGGAGCCCTCAATCTGATAGACCACCGACCCGGTCTCGATGCTCCCGAACACCGGCCCGTTGTGCACATGCAGCCCGGCCGCGAACCCCGGCGCCATCGTGATCCGCCGGATCTCGACCCGCCGGACGCCCAGCGTCTCCGGCAGCTCCTGGTCCATCACCACCACCCGGCTCAGCGGCGCGGTCGGCTCACTCTCTTCTAGGTCCACGAGAGAGAGCCTACAAGATAAGCAACATCCTAGATTGACAAGAAAATTGACAAGCAAGTCGCTTGTTCATATGTTCGCGTCATGGCGACCGAACCGGATCCGAGCGAGATACCGGCCATGCTGCGCGGTGCCCGCGGTGCCTACGCCAACACCATCGCGGCCACGCTGGCCGGGGCGGGCTTCGACGACCTGCCCCGCAACGGCCCCTTCGTGCTCGGCGGCATGGCCAATCACGGCGACTCCGCCGTCGACATGATCCGCGGACTGGGCGTCAGCCGCCAGGCGGCGAGCCAGCTCATCGACGTCCTCGTGCTCCGCGGCTACCTCGACCGCCAGATCAACCCTGACGACCGCCGCCGGATGGACATCGAGCTCACCGAGCGCGGTCGCGCCGCCGCCACGGTGATCCGCGCCGCCGTCGACCAGGTCCACCGGCAGCTCGTCGCCAAGATCTCGCCCGCCGAGCTGGACGGCCTCCGGGCCGGCCTCGCCGCCCTCGCCGCGATCAAGCTCCAGACCCAGGGCGACCGAGACCCGAAGGACCTCTGAGCTGCCATGACCGACCGCACCCTGCGCTGGAACGACCCGCTCGCGGTGGAGGCCACCGCCGTCGTCCAGCGCGGTCAGGCCGACCGTCTCCGCCGCCTCCTCGACAAGCACCCCGGGCTCGCCCGCATTCGGATCGTCAAGGACGGCGAGGCGGCCGGCCAGCGCACCCTGCTCCACCTCTTCGCCGACTGGCCCGGCCACCGCCGCAATCCCCAGCAGATCGTGGCCGTCCTGGTGGCCGCGGGCGCCGACCCCGACGCGCCGGGCATCCCGGCCGACCCCGACGCCCGGCAGAGCCAGGGCGGCCAGAGCCGGGAGACCCCGCTGCACTGGGCCGCCAGCAACGACGACGTCGAGCTGGTCGACGCCCTCCTCGACGCGGGCGCCGACGTCAACGTGCCCGGGTCGATCATCGGCGGCCTCGGCCCCATCGCCGACGCGGCGGTCTTCGGCGGCCAGCGGGCCGGCCGGCGCCTGGTCGAGCGAGGCGCCCGCACCAACCTCTACCAGGCCGCTGCCCTGGGACTCGCCGACCGGGTCCAAACAGCGCTCGAAAGCGAGCCCCTCCCCGACCCGAAGCAGATCACCACCGCCTTCTGGGCCGCCTGCGGCGGCGACCACCACGACGTCGCCACTCTCCTCCTAGCCGCCGGAGCGGACATCAACTGGCTCGGCTGGAACAACCAGACCCCGCTCGACGCCGCCCGCTGCGCCGACGCCGTCGCCCTAGCCGCCTGGCTCGAAGCCCACGGCGCCCGCCCCGCCCCGAACGCCCCGTGATTCAGGCCGGGACCTGCGCCAGCAGCGCCCGGGTCTCGGCCACCACCCGGTCCTGAAACTCCGGCTCGCGCACGAGCCCGGAGCCGCTCATCGGCCGTCCGCGCTCGTCGTAGTAGACGCCGGTTGCGTCCGAATCATCGGTCAGCACCCTGACGATCACCCGGGCGGCCGACTTCGGGTTGCCCATGTACCTAATGTGCGGCGCCACCGGCGAGAGCGCGTACTTCATCACCAGGCGCAGGACCACGTTGCTGTCCCGGCCGAGATCGGTGCCCGGGCTGAAGCCCGGCTCGACCGCGTTGAACCGCAGCCTCGGCATCTCGCGCGCGAACGCCAGCACGGTCGCCAAGTTGCACTGCTTGGCGGTGGCGTAGGCGTCGCCGCCGGGGAGCTTGGAGCCGCCGGGCGCCCACTCGCCCCGCGCGCTCGACTCGGCCGAGAGGTAGCGGCCGCCGCGAAAGCCGGCCATCACCGCGAACCTCCGCTCGGGATCCTCCACCCCAGAGCAGACGAACACGACCTGCGTCCCGTCCGCCAGGTGCGGCGCCAGCGCCTCGGTCAGCGCGAACGGCCCCAGGTGATCGGTCGCGAACGTCATGTCCCAGCCGAGCGCGTTCCTGGTCGGGCGCAGTTGCATAATGCCCGCGTTGTTAACCAGCCCGGCGACCGGGAGCCCCAGTTCGATGATCCGCGCGGCCGCCCGCCGCACGCTGGCCAGGTCCGACAGGTCGCACACAACTGGCACCGCCCGCCCGCCGCCCCCCTCGATCGTCTGCTGCACCGAGTCCAGCCGGCCGGGATCGCGGCCGACCAGCACCACCGTCCCGTGCTGGGCCAGGTCGAGCGCGGTCTGCCGCCCAATGCCGGCGGTCGGGCCGGTGACGATGTAAGCCTTCCGGCCCGGTTGCCCGCCGTCGATAGGTGCCATGATCCTGTCTCCTTAGCAGTCTGACTAGTCAGTCATTGATGGATACGTGTGCCCGATCCCCGGACCTCCGCGACGCGGGATTCAGGCGATCATTCGCCAGATGGCCTCGAACCCGGCCCTGGCGTGCGCGTCGGCGTTCTCCGGGTCGCGGATGGTGAAGTCGATCGTCGCGTCGGCGACGGCATTGGCCAGGCCGACCACGAACGCGAGCGGCGCATCGCGCAGTGGCCCGTTCTCCCGGCTCCGCTCCAGGATCTCGGCGATGCCCTTCATCGCCCGGCTCGCCGCCTGATGTGTGGTCTCGGTGATCTCATCCGAGACGTCGAGCTGCGCCAGCGTCCGCCGCCGCTCCGGGTACGCGGTCGCCCAGCGCAGCCAGCCGGAGCACAGGGAGAGCAACTGCTCGCGCACGTCCGCGTCGACTGGCAGCCCGCCAAGCGCCGCCGCTCCCATGTCCGTCTTCAGCTCCAGATACAGCTGATTGAGCAGATCCACCTTGGTATCGAAGTACGTGAACAGCGACCCGTTGGAGACCCCCGCCTCCCTCGCGATCGTCGCCGTCGCCGCCCCCAGCCCCTGCACCGCGATCACCCGCGCGGCGGCGTCCAGGATCGCCGCCCGCTTATCGTCACTCCGAGGCCGAGGCATGCCCTCAGTATGTAGGAGAGTGTCCAGTCAGTCAAAACGTGTCACGTAGTCGTCCACCGAGGACGCTAGCCAGCAATGCACATAAACCCATACGATTCCCCGCGTGTTGATCACCAAGCCGCCCGGCGACGCTCCCGGGCGCACCTGGCGCCCGCCCCTCGAGGTGCGCATTGCCCGGGTCTTTGGGATCAGCGTCATCCTCGCCCTGCCGGCCGGTTATCTGGCCCTGACGCTGTGGTCGAACCAGGTGGCGCACGCCATCTGGATCGCGCTCGCAGCTGGGCTGGCGGCCTGGGGCTTCCTGGCCGGGCGGGTGCTGGCCCAGTCCGTGACCCTGACCGCCGACACGGTGGTGATCAGGAACATCTTCACGACCGAGCGCGTCCCGCTGGCCGACGTCACCGAGGTGGGCTTCCATCGCAGCAAGCTCGTGGTGACCTCGCAGCGCGGCACGTTCGCCCCCGACCGCACCACGGTCGGCACCGCGATCCTCGGATTGTCCTACTGGTCCGGCCGTCGAGCCAGTGCCGACGCGATGGCGGACGCGATTAGCGACGCGGCCGGACTTCCCCCGCTCCCGCCTCGCCGGGAGATCATCAGCCCCAACCGGGCCTGGCTGCTGCTCGTCGCTGCGGCGGTGATCTTCGGCTTCGGCTTCTACCTCGGACCGGTGGAGAGCATGCAGCCCCATCACCGCTCCCTCGTCCTGGGCGAAACCGGCGCCGCCCTGTACGCAGGCGGCATAGGCGCCCTGGTCTTCGCCTACCGCCTCACCCGCGACCACCGCCGCAAGCGCAAGGGCCAACCCCGCCGGCATTCATGGTGACAGCAGATAACAGCAAGAAGAGTCCCACCTCAGAATTATTGCGCGACAAACGACTCGGAAAACGGATACAAACGTCGCGCAATAATCCTCAACCGTCGAGCAAGCCAGGATAACAGCAAGAAGCGGCCGCCGCCAGCCGGCCCACATTCAGCCCAAGCGCCAGCCCGTGCTCACCCAACGGGGACGATATCCGCCACGATGCAGGTCACATTGTCCGGCCCGCCACTGTCCATCGCCAGCTTGATCAGCTCCTCGGCCGCCTTATCAGGATCGGCGACCCCCACCAGGACGGCACCGATCGCCTCGGCGGAGACGCACGCATGCAGCCCGTCCGAAGACAGCAGGTACCGATCCCCGGCCACCGCGTCGTGGAACTGCAGGTCGGGCGAGTAGTCGTGCTCCCCGTCGAGCGCCTGCAGAAGCAGGAACCGCTGCGGATGCGAGGACGCCTCATCCGGCGTGATTGAGCCCGAGTCCAGGAGCGACTGCACCACGGTGTGGTCGCGGGTGATCTGGAAGACCTCGCCGGCGCGAACGAGATAGGCCCGCGTGTCGCCGATGTGAGCCAGCCCGATCCGGGACCCCGACCGCAGCAGCGCCGTGACCGTCGTCCCCATCCCGCGCAGCGACGGGTTCGCCGCCACCATGTCCCGCAGCGTCCCCTCGGCTCGCTGCACCGCGTGCCCGAGCGCGTTCAGCAGCTCGCCAGAAGGCACCTGCGTATCCAGCGGCCGCAGGGCCGAGATCACCGCCGCGCTGGCGACCTCCCCGGCCGCGTGCCCGCCCAGCCCGTCGGCGACGGCGAGCAGCCGGTCGCCCGCGTAGGCGGCGTCCTCGTTGTCCGCCCGCGCGAGCCCGATGTCGGACCGCACCGCGTACCGAACGGTGAGTTCCTCCGAAGCAGAAGATGCCATATCAGCGTCCTTCCCAGACAGGTACCCGATGAGGAAGGACGCGAGCTCTCGCCGCGAGGCCGTCTCCGCCTCGACCCGCTCCCAGTAAGCAGCCAGCTCCACCGCCGCCGCGGCCGTCGACAGCGCGCCCATCGCGCGGATCGACGCCAGCGGCATGCCCAGCCGCCGGAGCCAGGCGACCAGCCGGGCCTGCTCGAGCTGAGCGGGCGCGTAGAACCGGTACCCCGACTGCGGATCGACCCGGGCCGGGGTGAGCAGCCCGAGCTCGTCGTACAGGCGCAGCGCCTTGCGGGTCAGCCCCGACGCGCGGGCGAACTCCCCGCTGCTCATCAGTGCCACGTGCGTCCTCCTCAGGCCGGGCAGGCTGCCCGGCATGCTCAGGCTCGGGCTGGCCCCAAGGGCGAAGTCAAATCAAATTCAGCGGCGTCTAGAGCGGCAGCCTGATTGGGTCCTCGCTGACCGCGAGGAACCAGTTCGCGCGGATCAGATCGCCGCCCGCGCCGCCGGCGATTTCCCGCTCGAAGTAGGCGATGCGGGCGAGCAGGCTGTCCACGTCTTCGAAGTAGACCTCGTTGATCGCGTCGTAGGCCCACTCCCGGCCGTCGGTGACCAGCGGGAGGTTCTGCACATAGGCCAGCCCGCGGTAGGCGACGGGAATCGCCGCCGCGCCGACCGGGCCGGCCCGGCCGCGCCACCGTTCGAGGAACTGGGGGAGGGTCAGCCCGTCGGCGCGGGTGGCGATCGCCAGCTGCTTGAGCTTCGGCCCGCCCTCCTGCCAGCGCCGCTCGAGCCAGTCGGCCCCCCGGGTGACCTGCTCGCTGGTGACCACGACCGGGCTGGCGTCGAACTCGATCACCTCGCTCCGCAGCCGCTGCACCGCCCGGCCGGGGGGTGTGCCCAGCCACGACTCGAATCGGCGCAGGTGCTCCCGATCACCGAACCACTCGAGCGCGACCCCGTCATGGCGCTGGTCGGCGGCGATCTCGGGCAGCGACACCGACACCGTCAGCCGGACCGGCCTGACCCGCTCCGGGGCCGAGGCCGCCGCCGCGACGGCCTCCCGCCAGCCGCCGGCGAACTCCTCGCGGCCCAGACCCCGCTTGGCGGTCGCCAGCCGAATCCGCTTGATCAAGCCCGCCCGCCTCTCGGTCAGCTGCCTTCACGTCGGCTGAACGGTTTACCCGGCCCGGCAGCGGCTTCATCGTGGACGAGCGCGAACGGCGTGTCAACATCACCGCGCCCGGTCGCGGAACGCTGGCTGACCGCTACCTACGGTTCAGTTAGAAGCCGCGTCGCAGGGTAGCTTGAGCCACCATGAGCGACAACGGTACGACCGCGACGACGCAGCCAGAAGAAGAAAGCCCCGTCGTGTCGCGCGAGCAGGAGCCGGGCATTCCGGAGTCGGCCGAGCCCCCGGAGCCGGCGCAGCCCCCGGAGCCCGCGGAGGACCCCGGATACCTCACGCGAACAGGCGAGGCCGTCGGCGAAGACGGATCGGTCGTTCCCATCATCGGCGGGCTGCCCGCCGTCGAAGGGTCTGCCTGGGACATCGGCGCCCCGGTGGATGACCGCGGCGTGGACCTGGCCGACGAGGGGGAAACCCCGCCAGAGCGGTGACGGAGCAGGGACCCGGGTGATCGTCCGACGTCAGCCGCCAATGGTGGGCGTGCCGGACCCGATCGCCACCGCGAAGACGTGCAGCGCGTTGATCTCGTCGCCCGCGCTCGCGCTGACCGTCGGCAGCGTGACCGATGCCACCGTCTTTCCTGCCTCCAGCGGCACCGAGGCGAAGTAGATGCTGACCGGGTGGGGGGTCTGCGTGCTGCTGGAGAAGTTCCAGCTCGTCGTGGTGGCGGCGACCTCATCGCCGGACACCGGGGCGTTGTTGTACCAGTCCGCCATGGCCAGGCTGTAGGACTGGGTGGTGCCGTCGGTGTAGGTGATCATCCCGGTCCCGCTGGCCGCCCCGAACGCCCCGGCGCCGAGGAAGCCCAGGTCGGTCCCCGATCCGGACAGATCGATGGTCTGCCCGTCGGCGATCACGTCGTCGGGCGCGCCGACGGCGGTGGGCCAGGTGAACGTGGTCCCGCCCACCGTGGCCTGACCACCCGCGGTCAGCGGGGTCGGCGTGGCCGCGGCGAGCGCCTGGGCGGAGAAGCTCTCCCCGGTGCCGTCGAAATTGCCCGGTGCCGGGTTGGCGTTGTCGGTGATCCCGACGTTGTCGTAGGCGGCGGCGAGAGAGGAATACGGTGCTCCGGTCGTCGGCGTCCCGGTTCCGATGCCCATCGAGAAGATGTGCATGGCCGTGGTCCCGCCCGCGTTGCTGAGGACCGGCAGCGTGACCGAGGCCACCGTCTTGCCGGCCTCCAGCGGCACCGAGGCGAAGTAGATGCTGACCGGGTGGGCGGTCTGCGTGCTGCTGGTGAAGTTCCAGCTCGACGTCGTGGTCAGGAGCTGGTTGCCGACGGCCGGGCTGTTGGCGTACCAGTCCGCCATGTTGAGGTTGAACGACTCGCTGCTGCCGTCGGTGTAGTTCACGGTGACCGTGCCGCTCGCGGTGCCGTTCTGGCTGGCGCCGAGGAAGCCCAGGTCGGTCCCTGACCCGGACAGCGCGACGGTCTGGCCGGCCGTGACCACGTTATCCGGGGTTCCCGCCGCGGCCGAGGGCCAGGTCAACGTGGTGCCGCCGACCGTGACCTGCCCGCCCGGGGTGAGCGGGGTCGGCGCGCCCGCAGCTAGCGCCTGGGCGGAGTAGCTGTCGCCGACCCCGTCGTAGTCGGCCGCCGCCACATCGGAGTTGTCGCTGATCCCGGTGTTGTTGTAGGCGGCGACGAGCGAGGAGTACGGGACGGTCACCGTGGCCGACGCCTTCACCACGCTCGGCTGCCAGCCGGCCGTGGATCTGATCTCGACCTGCAGGGTGCTCTCGCCCGGCTGCGCGTCGGCCGGCGCGGTCACGGTGAAGTGCTCGGTGACGGTCTGACCCGGCGCCACGGTGACCGGCGCAGGCCTGCTCGCGGTCCAGCCGGCCGGCACCTGCAGGGCAAACTGGGCCCGCGGCATCGCGTAGTCGCCGTCATTGACCAGGGTGGCGGTCACGCTGGCGGGGGAGCCGGGCGTCACCGTGGCCGGGGCGGACAGGGTGGCGTAGCGGGCCCCGACGGTGCGGTCGACCCTGAAGCTGCCGCGCAGCGGCAGGTTGGCCAGGGCCGAGGAGTCGCCGACGTAGACGCCGAACGTGCCGTCGGGCAGCACCCACCCGTTGGCGGTGTCGTCCCAGTACGACAGGTCCTGACCGGAGAGGGCGAAGTGGACGGTCGTTGACTGCCCCGGCTTCAGCGTGACCTTCTGGAATCCCTTGAGCTGGCGCGGCGGCTCGCCCGCGGCAGCCGGGTCGTTGAGGTACAGCTGGGCCACGTCGGAGCCTGTCACCGTGCCGGTGTTGGTGACGGTGGCGGACACCGTGGCCTGGGTGCCCGACTGCCCGTTGCAGTCGCAGGCAGGCGTTCCCGGGTTCGACGTGCCGTTCTGAACGCGCTGCGGAGTGACCCTCAGGTGGCTGAACGCGAACGTCGTGTAGGACAGGCCGTAGCCGAACGGGAACAGCGGGGTCTCGTTGGTCGCGTCGTAGTAGCGGTACCCGACGTCAATGCCCTCGGAATACTGCACCTCGCCGCCGGTCCCGGGGAACTGGCTCGGGGTGGACGCGGGCACCTGCGACAGGTCGGTCGGGAAGGTGACCGGCAGGTGGCCGCTGGGATCGGTCGTGCCGAACAGCACCGAGGCCAGCGCCGTGCCGTTGCTCTCGCCCGGGTACCAGGCGTCGACTACCGAGGAGACCTGGTTGATCCACGGCATCGTCACCGGGGCGCCCGCGTTCACGACCACGACCGTGTGCGGATTGGCCGCGGCGACCGCCGAGATCAGCTCGTTCTGCGCGGACGGCAGGTTCAGGCTCGCGCGGTCCGCCGCCTCGGACTCAGTGTCGTCGGACACGACGACCACCGCGGTGGAGGCCGACTTCGCCGCGGCGACCGCCTGCGCGATCCCCGGCGCCAGGTCGGACGGGGTGGCCCAGCTCAGCCCGGCCGACGGGCCGCCGCCGGAAAGCGACAGCGTGTAGGTCTGGCCGGCCGTCAGGTTCACGCTGACCGAGTAGGTGGAGACCGGCGGGGTGCCCGGGTTGGCGAGGATCTCCTGGCCGTTCAGGTACAGGTTGGTCGGCGTGTAGGAGCCGGGGTTCTGGAACGCCAGCACGTAGGTGCCGGTCTCGGGGGCGGTCAGCGTGCCGGTGTAGCTCGCGCCGTATCCCGTCGCCGCGTACGCCGGGGTCAGATCGGCGGCCGGGATCGGCGCCAGGGACGTGTCCGTGGGCAGCCCCTGCACGTAGTTCACCGTGGTGCCCGTTCCCGCTGCGGCCTCGATGCCCTGCAGCGGGGTCACGTTGAAGGTGGAGGTCACGTACGCGCTGCCGCCGCCGGTGTCGGTCGGCGCGGCGGAGGCGGCCGGGCCGATCACCGCCACGGTGCCAGCCTTGTTCGCCGACAGTGGCA
>Ga0302235_10003978_pt1 | contig 10212 bp, 6 predicted proteins | sample II_Palsa_N3_3_FD_193577 | JGI IMG/M metagenome (GOLD analysis project Ga0302235, IMG submission 193577) | Peat permafrost microbial communities from Stordalen Mire near Abisko, Sweden - II_Palsa_N3_3 | ecosystem: Environmental > Terrestrial > Soil > Palsa > Peat permafrost | place: Sweden... | reverse complement strand
CGTCGCCAAACGCTCACGGGCGTCACTATGCGCGCATCGCGATATGCCGGTTAGTCAGACGCACGAGACGTCATTCCGCTGTTAGCAGGAATTGCCTGACAGAAACATCAAATCGAATTAAGTTCCGGCGCCTGGACTCGAACCAGGACGGGCCAGCTTCAAAGGCTGGTGAGCTGCCAATTACTCTACGCCGGATTGTTGGTACAGCCTGTTATGGGACATCACCGTCAGCGTGGTTCCCACGATACCGGCCGCGATCCCGTGGCGGTATCGGCCGATGCCTCGCCTGGCGACGGCTTGGCTGCCGGTTCCGGGTTCGCGGCGCGGAGCGCCGCCATGCTCGACGCCGCCCATCCTTCGATCTTGCGATAGAGGTCTGATCTCGAGCCAGAACCGCTGAGCTGTTGCCACGTCCGCGCTCTCGTGGATGTAGATCCGAAACCTCAAATCCGTCCGCGCCGTGCCGGTCGCGTCGAGGAAGCGCAGGAAGAACCGGATTAGGTCCGGGTCGCCGTTGATGAAACTCACCCGGTCGTCGCGTCGGTGCGGCTTGGTCTTCGCGCCTTCACACCAGTAGGCGATGGCTCCCGCGATGAGGATCTCGCGGTCGGTCAGCGCGCCGATCTGCGCGACGGCTGCCGCACGGACGACGGCCCGCCGGGCCTGGCGGGCCGGCCGCTCGGTGGCCCAGTAGCGGCGCGCGCCCGCGGCCGACCGCTCCCGGCATTCGGTGTAGCTGAGCCTCGCCGGTATGGGCAGGTCACGTACCCAGAGGGAAACCGAGCCCTTGGCCACGCCGAGGGCTGCGGCGATCTCCGCGTAGCTCGAGCCCTGGCCGCGTAGCTCACGAGCGCGAGCCCGCAGCTCGTCCTTTGCCTGTGGACGCCGGGTCCACTCGGGTGGGGGCTCGCCCTTCAGGGCGGCGTGGAGCGTCGCATTACTCATCGGACCCAAGATCTCCTTGATCTGGCGCAGGGATTTACCCTGTCGGCGCAGCAGGATGGCCTGATCCCGCAGGTGCTCAAGTTCCTGTGGAGTACGCATATTCGAACACTAACGCGAGCCACTGACATTTTAGCGGCCGGAGCGCAGGACCGGCCGGGACGGGACGGGGAATGCGGTTTATAATTACTTAGTTAATGCGAAGCAAGTGAAACGCGGGTCCTGAACCACATCTTGGGGGCTTACGGGTAATGACCGCTAACTCCAGCGTGCTTGGCATGCCCGCGGGCCAGGGTCGCGGCGCGGAGGTCGGGCCGCACTACAAGTGGATCGCACTGTCGAACACCACGCTGGGCGTGCTGATGGCCACCATCAACCAGTCCATCGTGCTGATCTCGCTCCCGGACATCTTCCGCGGCATCGGGCTCAACCCGCTGAGCCCGGACAACACCAGCTACCTGCTGTGGATGTTCATGGGCTTCCTGGTGGTGTCGGCCGTGCTGGTGGTGTCGTTCGGGCGGCTGGGCGACATGTTCGGCCGGGTCCGGATGTACAACCTCGGGTTCGCGATCTTCACCTTCGGTTCCCTGCTGCTGACCGTTACCTGGATGCACGGCAGCGCCGGGGCGCTGTGGCTGATCGGGTGGCGGCTCGTCCAGGGCATCGGCGGCGCGTTCCTGTTCGCCAACGCCACCGCGATCCTCACCGACGCGTTCCCGTCCAACCAGCGTGGCACCGCGCTGGGCATCAACTCGATCGCGGCCATCGCCGGCTCGTTCCTCGGGCTGCTGCTCGGCGGGCTGCTCGGCCCGATCAACTGGCATCTGGTGTTCCTGGTCTCGGCGCCGATCGGGTTGTTCGGCACTGTGTGGGCGTACTTCATGCTGAAGGACATCGGGGCCCGCCGCCCGGCGCGGATGGACTGGTGGGGCAACATCTTGTTCGCGGCCGGGCTGGTCGCCATCCTGGTCGGCATCACCTACGGCCTGCTGCCCTACGGCGGGCACCCCATGGGCTGGACCAACCCGTGGGTGCTGTCCGCGATGTTCGGCGGGCTAGCGGCGCTGGTGGTGTTCGGCGTCGTGGAAACGAAGGTGGCCGAGCCGCTGTTCCGGCTGTCGCTGTTCAAGATCCGGGCCTTCGCCCTGGGCAACCTGGCCAACTTGATGCTGGCCCTGAGCCGCGGCGGCATGCAGTTCATGCTGATCATCTGGCTGCAGGGCATCTGGCTGCCGCTGCACGGATACAGCTTCAGCCAGACCCCGCTGTGGGCGGGCATCTACCTGGTCCCGCTGACCATCGGCTTCCTGCTCTCCGCGCCGCTGTCCGGCGTCCTCTCCGACCGGTTCGGCGCCCGGGCGTTCACCACCGGCGGGGCGGTGCTGACCGCGCTGACCTTCTTCCTCCTGCTGTTCCTGCCGGTGGACTTCAGCTACTGGGTGTTCGCCCTGATCATCGCGTTCAACGGCTTCGGCTCCGGCCTGTTCGCCTCGCCGAACCGGGCCGAGATGATGAACGCGGTGCCCGCGGACCAGCGCGGCGCCGCGGGCGGCATGATCGCCACCTTCATGAACACCGCGTTCGTGCTGTCGATCGGGGTCTTCTTCTCGCTGATGGTCGTCGGGCTGTCGAGCAAGCTACCCGGTGCCCTGTCCGGCGGGCTGACCGCGCAGGGCATCCCGGCGAGCGCGGCGCAGCAGATCTCGCACCTGCCGCCGATCGGCGTGCTGTTCGCGGCCTTCCTCGGCTACAACCCGATGCGCCAGCTGCTCGGCTCGCTGCTGGGGCACCTGCCGGCCGGGCACGCCGCCTACGTCACCGGGCGCCAGTTCTTCCCGCACCTGATCATCACGCCGTTCAAGGACGGCCTCGGGGTGGCGTTCGCGTTCGCGATCGCGGCCAGCCTGATCGCCGCGATCGCGTCGCTGCTCACCGGCCCGCGCCCGCGGGCCGGCCGGGCCGAGTCGCTCGGCGCCGAGCTGGCCGCGGTGGCCGGCGATGGCGGCCTGGAGCCGAGCGAGCTGGTCGTCCCGGACCCGGCGGCCGAAGCGCCCGGCGCGACCGGAGCCAACGGGCCGCCGACCGGACCCAACGGCCAGCCGCCCGGGGCCAACGGGACCAACGGGCAGCCGACCGCGATCACCGAGTCGGGGCGAAAGAAGCCCGGTTGACCCCCGGCGGGCGCGACTGGCCCTAGGGTGGGACGTGGACTGCGGGCACGGATCCGGTCCGGCGGCCAGCAATCGGGCTGCTCACCATGGCGACCGGACGGTATCCTGCATGTGAGGGATAGGTGAACACCTTGGCCTGCTATCCCCGATCCTGAGTATGGGCGCTAACCCTGAAGCCCCGGAACGCAGATGCTGGCGCTACCCGAGGAGACCTGCCGCGTGAGCGAACCTCGCCCGGTCGCTGTCATGGTCCTCGCCGCGGGCGAGGGCACACGGATGAAATCGCGGATCCCGAAAGTGCTGCATCCGCTGTGCGGTCGCAGCATGCTCGGGCACGTGCTCGCCGCGGCCGGCGAGCTCGATCCGCGCCGCATTGTGGTCGTCACCGGCCACGGCCGGGACGAGGTCAGCGCCGAGGCCACCCGGTACGTACCGGACGCGGTCAGCGTCGTGCAGGATCGCCAGGCCGGTACCGGCCACGCGGTGCGCATGGTGATCGAGGCGCTCGGCAGCATGCCCGGCGTGGTGCTGGTCACCTACGGTGACATGCCGCTGCTCCGCGGCCAGACGCTTGCCGCGCTCGCCCGGGAGCACGCCGCGGCGGGAAACGCCGTCACCGTGCTGACCGCCCTCGTCGCCGAGCCGGGCGGCTACGGGCGGATCGTCAGGGACGAACGCGGCTGGCTGGCCGAGATCGTCGAGGAGGCCGACGCGACCCCGGAGCAGCGATCCATCGAGGAGATCAACTCCGGCTGCTACGCGTTTGACGGCGCGCTGCTGGCCGACGCGATCAAGCGGGTCGCGACTGGCAACGCCCAGGGCCAGGAGTACCTCACCGACGTGGTGGCGATCCTGCGCGGCGACGGCCATCCGGTGGGTACGGTCCTGGCCGCCGATCCGGCCGAGATCCAGGGCGTGAACGACCGGGTCCAGCTGGCCCAGGCCCGCCGGGCGTACAACGACCGCCTGCTCGAGACCTGGATGCGGGCCGGGGTGACGATCGTGGATCCCGGCGCCACCTGGATCGACGTGGACGTGACGATCGGCCAGGACACCGAGATCGGGCCCGGCACCCAGCTCGAGGGGCACACGACGATCGGCGAGGGCGTGCGGATCGGCCCGGGCTGCACGCTGCGCGACACCACGGTCGCGGACCGCGCGGCGGTGATCCACGCGGTGTGCGTGCAGGCCGAGATCGGGCCGGAGGCCACCGTCGGACCCTACGCCTACCTGCGGCCGGGGACCCGGATCGGCACCGGCGCGCATATCGGCTGCCACGTGGAGCTGAAGAACTCCGTGGTCGGCGCGGGGGCGAAGGTCCCGCACCTGTCCTACGTCGGAGACGCCGACATCGGGGCCGCGGCCAACATCGGCGCGGCGACGATCTTCGCCAACTACGACGGCGCGGCCAAGCATCGCACCACGATCGGGGCGGACGTCTACACCGGCAGCGACACGATCCTGGTGGCCCCGGTGACGGTCGGGGACGGCGCGTACACCGCGGCCGGATCGGTGATCACCGAAGACGTCCCCGCGGGCGCCCTCGGTGTGGCCCGTGGCCGGCAGCACAACTCCGAAGGCTGGGTGGAGCGGCGCCGCCCAGGGACCCGGGCCGCCGCGCGCGCCCGTCAGACCCGTGAGGCAGCGGGGCCGCCTGACGGACCGGCGCTGGATCAGGACAAGGCGGCGAAGGGCGGATGAGCCACGTGATGGAGCCGGGCGCCAAGAAGCTGATGATCGTCTCCGGCCGGGCCTTTCCCGAGCTGGCCGAGGAGGTAGCGGCCCGCCTGGGCATCACGCCGACGCCGTCCAAGCTCTTCGACTTCGCGAACGGCGAGATCTTCGTCCGCTTCCTGGATTCGGTCCGCGGCTGCGACGTGTTCGTCCTGCAGAGCCACACCTCGCCGATCAACGAGTGGATCATGGAGCAGCTGATCATGGTCGACGCCCTTAAGCGGGCTTCGGCCAGGCGGATCACGGTGGTGGCGCCGTTCTTCGGCTACGCCCGGCAGGACAAGAAGAACCGCGGCCGCGAGCCGATCTCGGCCCGGCTCATGGCCGACCTGTTCGCCACGGCCGGGGCCGACCGGCTGATGGCGGTCGACCTGCACACCGCGCAGATCCAGGGCTTCTTCGACGGTCCGGTAGACCACCTGTTCGCGCTGTCCCTCCTGGCCGCCTACGTCGAGAAGAAGCTCGACGTCAGCCAGGTCACTATCGTCGCACCGGACGCCGGCCGGGTCCGGGTCTGCGAACGGTGGACGGACCGGCTCGGCTGCCCGCTGGCCATCATCCACAAGCGGCGCGACCCGGATGTCGCGAACCAGGTCCGGATGTTCGAGGTGGTCGGCCAGGTGGCGGGGCGCACCTGCATCCTGGTCGACGACATGATCGACACCGGGGCGACCATCGCCAAGGCCGCCGAGGCCTTGTTCGACCAGGGTGCGGCCCAGGTCATCGCCACCGCGACGCACGGAGTGCTGTCCGGCTCGGCGGTGGACATCCTGAAGAACTCCAGGATCAGCGAGGTCATCATCACCAATACGCTGCCGGTGCCGCAGGAGAAGCGGTTCGACAAGCTCACGGTGCTCTCGATCGCGCCGCTGCTGGCCCGCGCGATCAGCGAGGTGTTCAGCGACGGCTCGGTGACCAGCCTGTTCGACGGCCAGACCTGAGACACGCCAGACCTGAGGTCCCCGGCGACCGTCATCCTCGCCCCCGCCAGAGGCGCGAGGACGACGGCCGCGTTTCCCCCCGGCCGCGTTGCCGCGGGGGACGACCGATGACCCCGGCACCCCCCGTGGTGCCGCTGGTCAAAGGGCGGTCCTGGCCGCTAGGCCGGTCCCTCCCTCCCCAGCTAGGGCCAGGACCGCTTCCCGCACCACCCACCCCGCTAGGCGAGCGGGCGTTCTAGGCACCGCGGACGGCGCCCCCGTGGCCGTCCGGCTTCTTCGCCTTGGGCCCCGTCGCCGAGGCAATAGGGTCATGCTCGGGCAGGTGGTTTACGTCTGTCTTGAGCCGTGATTAAGTGAGAGCTTCCACGGCCGAGTTCGACTAGCCGGAGGCGAGTGATCCCAGGTAATGATGAGGTTCCGGCTGCTAGGGCCCCTGGAGATCCGGTCCGAGGAGGAGGACTGGCGGGGGATCGGGGCCCCGAAGTGGCGTTCGGTGCTGGCCGCGCTGCTGATCAAGGCGGGGCAGATCGTCCCGGCCGACGTTCTGATCAACGAGGTGTGGCAGGGGCAGGACGCGCCGCCCGCCAAGGCGGGCAACCTCATCAGCATCTACGTGCTCAGGCTGCGCAGGCTCCTGGGTGACACCAACGGCACGCTGCTGGTCACGCGCGCGCCGGGCTACCTGCTCCGGCTAGCCCCGGGGGATACCGACGCCCAGGTGTTCGAGGCCCTGGTCCGCGAGGGCGGGCGCGCGTACGCGGCCGGCCATCCGGAGCAAGCGGCCGCCCAGCTGGCCGAGGCCCTCGCGCTGTGGCACGGCAGCCCGCTGGCCGACGTCCCGTCGACCACGATGATCGAGACCGAGGCCGAACGCCTGGCCGAGCTGCGCCTGGACGCCGCCGAGCTGCGGATCAAGGCCGAGCTGGCCTGCGGCGGACACGCCCAGGTCATCCCGGAACTGCGCAGGCTGCTGGCCGACCATGCGCTCAGGGAGAACCTGTGGCTGATGCTCATGCAGGCCCTGGACGGCGCCGGCCGCCACGCCGAGGCGCTCGAGGCGTACGGGCAGGCGCGCGGCGTCATGGCCGAGGAACTCGGCGTCGATCCCGGTGCCGAGCTGCGCCACTACTATGCCGAACTGCTGGCCAAGGACGACGCGCTCACCAGGGACGCGGATGACGCGCCGGGCAGCATCTCGGCCGGCACGATCTCGGCCAGCGCCGGGCCGAGTGCTCCCGCCGCGGCGGCCGAGATTCCGCGGCCCGTCCCGGTCCCGGCCCAGCTGCCGGCCGACGTCGCCGACTTCACCGGTCGCGAGGATCAGGTCAAGCACCTGTCTGAGCTGCTGGCCAGGGGCGGCGCGGACGCCGACCCCGGCGCGGTCCGCATCGCCCTGGTGGCCGGCTCCGGCGGGCTGGGCAAGACCTCCCTGGCCGTGCACGCGGCGCACCGGGTCCGCGCCAGCTTCCCGGACGGACAGCTCTACGTCGACCTGCTCGGCGCCACCCCGCAGCCGCTCCCGCCCGCCGACGTGCTGGCCAGGTTCCTGCGTGACCTCGGCGTGGACGGCCGGGACATCCCGGCCGACGACGATGAGCGGGCGGCCCGGTACCGGACCGTCCTGGACGGGCACCGGATGCTCATCGTGCTCGACAACGCGCGCGACGCCGCCCAGGTCAGGCCGCTGCTCCCCGGCACTGCGTCCAGCGCGGTGCTGATCACCACGCGCAGCCGGATGCCCGACCTGGCCAGCACCAAGCTGGTCGACCTCAACGTGCTCGACGACGACGAGGCGCTGACCCTGTTCACCAGGGTCGTGGGGGACGAGCGCGCGTCGGCCGAACCCGAGGCCACCGCCGAGCTGCTGCTGGCCTGCGCCGGGCTGCCGCTGGCGATCAGGATCTGCGCGGCGCGGCTGAACACGCGCAGCGGCTGGACCATCGGGGCCATGGCCAGCAGGCTCCGTGACGAGCACCGCCGGCTGGACGAGATGCGGGCCGGGGACATGGCCGTCCGGGCCAGCTTCCAGGTCAGCTTCACCAGCCTGCCCGCCAGCACCCAGCCGGACGGGATCGCCCCGGCCGACGCCTTCCGCATGCTCGGCCTGTGGCAGGGGCCGTCGATCTCGTCCGCAGCGGCCGCCGCCCTGTTCGGCAGCCCTGAGTATCAGGCCGAGGATGTGCTCGAGACCCTCGTGGACGTGCACCTGCTGGAGTCGACCTCCTCCGACCGGTACAAGTTTCATGACCTGCTTCGTGTGTATTCTTCCGAACGGGCCGTGGCTGACCTGTCCGCACAAGTCCGCGACGCCGCGGTCGGCCGCCTGCTCCGGTGGTACATGCGCACGTCAGACGCGGCCGGCACCGCCGTCCAGCCCCGCCGTTACGACGTTCCGCTGGGACCCGTCGGCGACGATCCGCCGCCGCTGCGCTTCACCGGGGTCAACGACGCCCTCTCCTGGTACGACAGCGAGCGCGTCAACCTGGTGGCCGCAACTCGCCAGGCCGCCTCCGTCGGCCTGCACGAGGTCGCCTGGCGCCTCCCGCCTCCGCTGTTCCAGATCTTCGACGCCCGGGGCAACTGGGCCGACCTCATCACCACCCATCGCATGGCGCTGGACAGCGCCCGCCACGTGGGGAACCGTCAGGGCGAGGCCTGGGTGCTGGTCAACCTGGGCCTGGCCCTGGGGATCAAGGGCGACAGCGAAGGCATCGGGTGCATTGAGCAGGCGCTGGCCATCAGCCGCGGGGTCGGCGACCGGAGGGGCGAGTCGCGCGCGGCGAACAACCTCGCCGACGCCTACACCAGACTGGGGAGGTCGCAGGAGGCGATCGATCTGCTGCGACGGGGCCTTGAGCTGAGCCGGGCGACGGGCCACCGGTACGGCGAAGGAATTGCCCTGGTCAATATCGGCGATGCGCTGGTAGACATCGATCGCGCCGAGGAGGCCCTCGACTACCTGCAGCAGGCCCAGCGCACATTTGCCGAGATCGAAGCGGTGGATGGTGCTGGGTATGCCCTGTTCTGTCTCGGGCGCTGCTACCTGGCGCTGGGACGGGACGCGGACGCCCAGGAGCATCTTGGTCAGGCGCTGACCAGCCACCAGATGTCGGGCAACCGGCAGCAGCAGGCGGCTACGCTGAGGCTCCTCGGCCGGGCCCAGGCTCGTAATGGCCTGGCCGCCGAAGCGCGCGAATCGTGGACCCGGGCCGCCGCGATCTTCGACGACCTCGGTGACAGCGCTCGGGCGGCAGAGGTACGCGCCGAGCAGGATACCTCCGGGAATTCCTGATATGCCCTCTTGAGTGGCCGTCGCGCCCGATACGATGCTGCGCGTCTCCCCCCGGGTATTTATCCTTCTGCGCCGGGGGCCAGGTAAACCGAGAGGACGATCATGGGGAATGCAGCCGTCGCCGAGGTTCTGGCGGACACTGAGGACCTCGACGAGCTCTACAAGCTGAGCGCGAGCGAGACCGAACCCGAGGACGACGAAGACGACGACGATGACGATGATGACGACGATGACGAGGACGAGGACGAGCCTGACATAATGCCCGAGCCGTAACCCGGGCAAAGCGCGTGCGGAGGCGGAACGTCAGCCTCCGCACGCGCTGCGGGCCGAAGTCGGTCCTAAGCTACGCGGCGGCTCGCGCAATCGTGTTGAGCTGCTGATATCTGGTCGCAGTCATTTCGGGTTACGGGTCACGCCTGACCGGCTTATTTCACGTTAGTCACAGCGGCCACTCGCGAGAACAGGGACATCTTAGGGCTGGCATGCTCGAAAGAGGTGAACTGCGAGGAAACGGTTATCGAACGCTCGGAGACGGCGCCGGATTAAGCGAAGTGCTCGCGGTTCCGTCAGAATCGGACCCGCCACACCGAAGGTGGCGTTGACCCGGCGCGCGCCTTGGCCGCCCGGCCGACGGCGCGACGCCGCGACCTTAGTTCCGGGGTGGCCACCTACGGCGCCGGATCGATAGCCAGTCAGACCAAATGGTCTTTAGCATCCAGCGATACTTATTCGGGGATAAAAGGGAAAGCTGGTCCCAGCTCACCCCCGAGATTACTATACGCCACAAACGACGTGCTGCGAGTTAAACACCCCAAGCTAAATGTGCAATACGCCTTGACGTGACGACAGTGGGTCAATACAGTACCCGGAAAAGAAGCACAATCAGGGCACAACGGGTAGTCAGTGAGATAACAGGCAGTTACCTCGGATACCTGGAAAGGAGGTGAAATCATGAGCGACGAGCGTGAGAAGAAAGACGTAAGTGACGACAGCGCCTATGACATGCCCCACCCGGTGTATGACATGCCGCACCCGATGTATGACATGCCGCACCCCAGCAAGGTTGAGCAGTCCCGGGGAAAGTATGAGATGCCGCAGGGCGAGTTCGAGATCCCGCACGGCAAGTACGACA
>Ga0302235_10003975_pt1 | contig 10214 bp, 4 predicted proteins | sample II_Palsa_N3_3_FD_193577 | JGI IMG/M metagenome (GOLD analysis project Ga0302235, IMG submission 193577) | Peat permafrost microbial communities from Stordalen Mire near Abisko, Sweden - II_Palsa_N3_3 | ecosystem: Environmental > Terrestrial > Soil > Palsa > Peat permafrost | place: Sweden... | reverse complement strand
CCGGCTAGGGCCGTGCGGATCAACTCGCTGTCGGCTCCGGCGGCACCAGCGAGCTGCTCGCGTGTCTCCTCTAGCCACTTCTCGACCTGCTTGGTCTGCTCGGCGTCGCCGCGGCCCAGCAACTGGGCGTACCCGTGTTCGGCCGTCGCCCATCCGTCGGTGGCCGCAGCGTCGACCACCATCTGGCCGGCCAGCGCCGCGAGTGCGAGCAGGCTCTCCCTCAGCACCTCCCCACCTCCTCCCACAGCGATCCATGTGTGAGCACGTCAAGACGATTCGCGCGCTGAAATTCTACCGGCACGGACAGTGGTCTCCTGGAACCGCTGTCATGATGGACCCCTATAGGAAAGGATGCACCGTCTAGCGTTACTGGGGTGGGTATGTAGATGTCCGGAACCGCGGTCTCACGGCGGATAGCTGTGCCGGGCCTGGAATCCTCATAGGGGTCTGACAGTGGATCCGAGGGTTATTCACCAGGCTGCGGCTGACAGCACGGAACCGCCTGTCCCGGCGATGCCCAGTGACCAGGTCGTCGTCGGTGAGATCGCGGGGCATCGGACCGGTTTCCAGCCCCGGCCCGTGCTGCTGACGCGACTGAGCCGGCGCCGTGAGGGGCCGCCGGCGGTAGTGCTCACGGGTACCTGGGGAGTGGGCAAGACTCAGCTGGCGGCCGAGTACGCGCGGGCCAGGCTGGCTGGCGGCTGGCGGCTGATCGCATGGGTCAACGCCCGGGACAGCGAGAGTCTGCTGGCGGGGTTGGCCGCGGTGGCCGAAGCCGCGGGACTGTCTTATGGCGGTTCCGGGCAAGGCACGGTTGATCCGGGCCAAGCGGTCCGGCGCTGGCTGGAGGCTGACGGACGCCGCTGCCTGCTGGTGTTCGATGACGTCGAGGATCCCGGTCTGCTCGAGCCATTCCTTCCGTTGGCTGGCGCGGCCCAGGTACTGATCAGCATGGCCCTGGAGGCGGTCCCGGAGCTGGGGGAAACCATCCAGGTAGAGGTGTTCAGCGCCGACGAGGCACAGGCGTTGCTGGCCGGGCGGACCGGCCTGGCCGATGAAGCCGGCGCCTCCGCGGTGGCTGCCGAACTGGGGTATCTGCCGCTGGCACTGGACCAGGCTGCGGCCGTGATCGCCGGGCAACACCTAGGGTACGCGGAATACCTAGCCCAGCTGCAGGCGCTGCCGGTCGGAGATTACCTGGTCCGGGGCGAGGACGCGGAGGAGCAGCCGTACCCGCCGGGGGTGGCCGAAGCGGTGCTGCTGTCCCTGGAGGCCGCCTGGGCTGCCGACCCGATCGGCGTGTGCGCTGGAGTGATGGAGACCGTGGCCGTGCTGTCGCCGGCCGTGGCCCGCCGCGACCTGCTGCGTGCCGCTGGCCAGGCGGGCGCGCTGCTCGGCCGCGGGCGCCGGATCGCCGCGGCCATGGTAGACCAAGCGCTAGAGCAGCTGAACGAACGGTCGCTGCTGTGTTTCGGCCTTGATGGCCAAGCCGTTGCGGTGCACTGCCTGGTAGCGCGAGTGGTCCGCGGGGCGCTGGCCCGACGGGGACGCCTCGCGGCGGCGTGCGGGGCAGCCGCCTCAGCGTTGGAAATTTACGCTGAAACAATCCTGAACCCCCGGGATCGCGTGGCGGTCAGGGAGCTACTCGGCCAGGTCACGGCGCTGCTGGAAAACGCGGACGCGCACCCGGATGACGCCGACCTAGCCAGGATGCTGCTGCGGCTTCGGTCCGTCGCGCTGCATCACCAGATAGAGCTAGGCGACAGCATGCCGCACGCCATCGCGATCGGCGAGGAGCTGATCGCGGACCTCGAGCGGGTGCTGGGGCCCGATCATCCTGACCGGCTCAGCGCACAGGACAGCCTGGCCGGCGCCTATCAGGCCGCGGGCCGGGCCGCCGATGCGATCCCGCTGCTCGAGCACATCCTGGTTGCCCAGCAACGCGTCCTCGGCCCGAAACATCCGGACACCCTGAACTCACAGAGCAACCTGGCTGGCGCCTACCGCGACGTGGGCCGTTTCGCCGAGGCGATCTTGCTGTTCAAGCTGACCCTGGCCGCCCGCGAGGGGCTGCTCGGCGCCGACGATCCCAGCACCTTGAAGTCCCGCGGCAACCTAGCGGCCGCCTACCGGGCGGCGGGCCGGATCGCCGAGGCGATCCCGCTGTTCGAGCAGACCCTGGACGGACGGGAACTGGTCCTAGGCGCAGGCCAACCGGACGTCGACGCCGCCCCGGGCAACCTGACCGCCGACGAGCCGAAGCCAGTCCGGCCCGACCCGACCGCCGAGGAGCCGAAGACGATCCGGCTCGACCTAGCCGCCGAGAAGACGGTCCGGCTCGACCTAGCCGCCCTAGGACTGAAGACGGACTGGGTCGACAAGACACCTCCGCCTGCGCCGCCGGCCGCTGATGCGCCCCCCGATCCCGTCCCGGAGCCGCCCGCCGCTCCGACCGATGAGGAGCCGCCCCAGGCGGCGCCAGCTGCCGAAACGGTCGACGACCCGGCGCCCGCCCCAGAACCTGAACCGGAGCCGGGGACACCGGAAGAAGTCTCTGAACCCGAGCCGCTGCCCGCCGCTGTAACCGAAGCGCCGCCTGCCGAGAAGCCGCCTGCCGAAGAGCCGCCTGCTGAGGAGCCGCTCCCGGCAGCGCCAGCTGCCGAAACGGCCGACGGCCTGGCGTCTGAGCCAGTGCTGACCCCGGAACCCGAACCGGAGCCGGGAACACCGGAAGGCGTCTCTGAACCCGGGCCGAGGGCCGCCGCTGTAGCCGAAGCGCCGACCGCCGAGGAGCCGCCTGCCGCTCCGCCTGCTGAGGAGCCGCTCGCGGCAGCGCCAGCTGCTGAAACGGCCGACGGCCTGGCGTCTGAGCCAGCGCCGACCCCGGAACCTGAACCGGAGCCGGGGACGCCGGAAGGCGTCTCTGAACCCGGGCCGCCGGCCGCCGCCGTAGCCGAAGCGCCGCCTGCCGAGGAGCCGTCCGCCGCTCCGCCGCCCGAGAAGCCGTCCGCGGATCCGGTAGCCGGGCCGCATACGGTTCTGCTAGCCGAACCGCCTGCGCCGTCCCGCGATCGCCCAGCCCGGCGCTGGTGGGGTGTCCGCCGCCGGGTGGCCGCGCAGCCGAAGACGGACTCGATCGATGAGACATCCCGGCCCGCCCCGCCGACCGCCGATGCGGCCCCCGATCCCGTCCCGGAGCCGCCCCCCGCTCCACCTCTGTCGGCGCCAGTTGCCGAAACGATCGACGCCCCGGCGTTCGAGTCGGCGACTGTTTCCAAACCAGAGCTAGAGTCCGAATCCCCGGAAGGTCTGTCCGAGCTCGCCTCGCCGCCCGCCGAAAAGCGACCTTCGGCGACTGTCCACGAAGGGCTTCCCGAGCCAGCAGCGTCAGTTGCGGAAATGGACGACGACGCATCGCCTGAGCCGGCGCCCGCCCCGGAACCCGGACCGGAGTCGGGGATACCGGAAGGTGTCTCTGAATCCGAGCCGCCGGCCGCCGGTGTGGCCGAAGCGCCGCCCGTCGAGGAGCCGCCTGCCGCTCCGTCCGCCGAGGAGCCGCCCCCGGCGCCAGCTGGCGAAACGGCTGATGACCCGGCGCCCGGGCCGGCGCCTGTTTCCAAGCCGGAGCCAGAGCCGGAAGCTCCGGAAGGCCTATCCGAGCTGGCCCCGCCGCCCGCGGAAGATCCGCCTGCGGCGGCCGTCTACGAAGGGCCGCGCCAGGCGTCAGCTGCGGAAACGGCCGATGACCCGGCGCCTGAGCCAGCGCCCGCCCCCGAACCTGAATCGGGGACACCGGAAGGTGTCTCTGAATCCGAGCCGCCGGCCGCCGCCGTAGCCGAAGCGCCGCCCGCCGAGGAGCCGCCCGCGGCGGCGCCAGCTGCCGAAACGGCCGACGAGCCAGGGCCCGCCCCGGAACCCGAACTGGAGGCGGGGATACCCGAAGGTGTCTCTGAATCCGGGCTATCGGCCGCCGCCCTGACCGAAGCGCCGGCCGCCGAGGAGCCGCGCGCGGCTCCAGTAACCGGACCGCATGCGGTTCTCCTAGCCGAACCGCCCGCGCCGTCCCGCGTTCGCCCGGCCCGTCGGCGGTGGCGCATCCGCCGCAGGGTGGCCTCGGAGGAGGAGACGGACTTGATCGGCGAGGCACCCCCGGCCGCCCCGCCGTCCGCTGACGCGCCCCCCGATCCCGTTCCGGAGCCGCCCGCCACGTCGGCCGCCGAAGAGCCACCTGCGGCGGCCGTCGACGAAGCGCCTCCCCAGGTGGCGCCAGCTGCCGAAACGACCGATGATCCGGCGCCTGAGCCAGTGCTCACCTCGGAACCCGAACCGGAGCCGGAGGCACCGGAAGGCGTCTCTGAACCTGAGCCGTCGGCCGCCGCCGTAGCCGAAGCGCCGCCCGTCGAAGCGCCTCCCCAGGTGGCGCCAGCTGCCGAAACGACCGACGACGTGGCGCCTGAGCCAGCGCCCGCCCTAGAGTCCGAACCGGAGGCGGGGACACCGGAAGACTTCTCTGAACCTGAGCCGTCGGACGCCGCCGTAGCCGAAGCCCTGCCCGTCGAGGGGCCGCCTGCCGCTCCGTCCGCTGAGGAGCGGTACACGGCGGCGCCAGCTGCCGAGACCGTCGGAGAGTCGGCCCCAGAACATGGACTGGGGGCGGAGACACCGGAAGACGTCTCTGAATCCGGGCCGTCGACCGCCGTCGTAGCCGAAGCACCGTCCGCTCCGGAGCCGTCGGCGGTTCCGGTAACCGGGCCGCATGGGGTTCTTGTAGCCGAGCCGCCTGCTCCGTCTCCCGATCGCCCGGCCCGGCGGCGGTGGCGCGTCCGCCGCCGGATGGCGGCGCAGCGGGAGACGGACTGGATAGACGAGATACCCCGGCCCGCTCAGCCGGCCGCTGATGCGCTCCCCGATCCCGTCCCGGAGCCACCCGCCGCTCCGGCCGCTGAGGAGCCGCCCCTGGCGGTTCCAGCTGCCGAAGCGGTCGAGGACCTGGCGTCCGAGCCGGTGCCCGCCTCAGAACCTGAACTGGAGGCGGGGACACCGGAGGACGTCTCTGAACCCGGGCCGCCGGCCGCCGTAGCCGAAGCGCCGCCCGTCGGGGAGCCGCCCGCCGCTCCCGCCGCTGAGGAGCCGTCCCTGACGGCGCCGCCTGCCGAAGCGGTCGACGACCTGGCGTCCGAGCCAGCACCCGCGCCAGAACCTGAACCGGAGGCGGGGACACCAGAGGACGTCTCTGAACCCGGGCCGCCGGCCGCCGTCGTAGCCGAAGCGCCGCTCGATGAGGAGCCTCCGGCCGTCGAGGAGCCGTCCCTGGAGGCGTCGGCTGCCGAGACGGTCGATGACCCGGTGCTCGCCCCAGAACCCGGACCGGAGCCGGGGACACCCGAAGATGTCTCCGAATCCGGGCTGCATGGGGTTCTTGTAGCCGAATCGCCCGCGCCGTCTCGCGATCGCCCGGCCCGTCGGCGGTGGCGCGTCCGCCGCCGGGTGGCCGCGCAGCGGGAGGCGGGCTGGATCGCGGAGACAACTCCGCCCGCTCCGCCGCCCGATCCCGTCCCGGAGCCGTCGGCCGCTCCGGCCGCAGAGGAGCCGCCCCTGGCGGTGCCAGCTGCCGAAACGATCGAGGACCTGACGCCCGCGCCAGAACCTGAACCGGAGGCGGGGACACCGGAGGACGTCTCCGAGCCCGGGCCGCCGGTCGGCGCCGCAGCCGAAGCAACGCCCGCCGGGGAACCACCCGCCCCCCCGGCCGCAGAGGAGCCGCCCCCGGCGGTGCCAGCTGCCGTAACCGCCGATGAGCCGGCGCCAGGGGCGGCGCCTGGTTCCAAGCCAGAGCTAGTGCCGGAAACCCCGGAAGGCCTATCTGAACTCGCGCCGCCGCCCGCCGAAGAGCCACCTGCGGCAGCCGTCCACGAAGGGCTTCCAGACCCGGCAGCGTCAGTTGCGGAAACGGTCGATGACACATCGCCTGAGCCGGCGCCCGCCCCGGAACCCGAAACGGAGCCGGGGCCACCGGAGGGCGTCTCTGAACCTGAGCCGTCGGCCGTCGCCGTCGCCGTCGCTCCGCCCGCCGAGGAGGCGCCTGCCGCCTCGCCCGCTGAGGAGCCGTCTGCGGTTCCGGTAACCGGGCCGCATGCGGTGCTCGTAGCCGGACTATCCGCGCCGTCCGGCGATCGCCCGGCCCGGCGCCGGTGGCGCGTCCGCCGCCGGGTGGCCCCGGAGCAGGAGACGGACTGGATCGGCGAGACACCCTCGCCTGCCCCGCCGGCCGCTGATGCGCCCCCCGATCCCGTCCCGGAGCCGCCCGCCGCTTCGTCCGCCGAAGAGCCCTTGGCGGTGCCAGCTGCCGAACCGGCCGATGAGCGGGCGCCTGAGCCGGCGCCCGCCCCAGAACCCGGACCGGAACCGGGGACACCGGAAGGCATCTCTGAACCTGAGTCGCCGGCCGCGGCCGTAGCCGAAGCTCCGCCCGCCGAGGACCCGCCCGCCGCTCCGCTCGCCGAGGAGCCGCCCCCAGCGGCGCCAGCTGCCGAAACGGCCGGTGAGCAGGCGCCTGAGCCGGCGCCCGCCCCAGAACCCGGACCGGAGTCGGCGACCCCGGAGGACGTCTCTGAACCTGAGCCGTCGGCCGCCGTCGTAGCCGAAGTGCCGCGCGCCGAAGCACCGCCCGCCGCTCCGCCCGCCGAGCCGTCCGCGGCTCTCGCAGCCGAACCGCCTGTCCCGTCCCGCGATCGCCCGGCCCGGCGCCGGCGGCGCGTCCCCAGCCTCGTCGCCGCGATCGTGGTGCTCCTGGTCGCGGGCGGCGTGGCCGTGGCCGTCTCCCGGGCGCACGCCGGGCACTCCGGCCACGGCCACGCGACGGGCTCGCACCGGGCCGGGAGCCACCCGAGCAGCAAGGCGTTCCAGCTGGCCGCCGCCTGGGTGGCGCAGCAGATTGCCCGCAACGCGATCGTGGCCTGCGATCCGCTGATGTGTTCCGCGCTCGAGGCTAAGGGGGTGCCCGCCGCGAACCTGATGATCCTGCGGAGCGACACGCCAAGCCCGCTGGGCGCCCAGGTGGTCGTCGTGACGCCCGTGGTCAGGAGCCAGTTCGGCACGCGCCTGGACAGCGTGTACGCGCCGTCGGTCATTGCCGGCTTCGGCTCGGGACCGGATCAGGTGAGCGTGCAGGTCGTCGCGCAGGACGGGCCCGCGGCGTACCTGACGGCGCTGCACGAGGACATGGCGGCCCGGAAGGCGGCCGGGGCCCAGCTGCTGGCCAACAAGCGGATCGGGGCCTCGCCCGAAGCCCGGGCCCAGCTTGGGGCCGGCGCGGTGGATTCCCGGCTGCTCATCATGCTCGCGGCGCTCGCCGCCCAGCACCCGGTCCAGATCCTGGCCTTCGGCCAGCCCGCTCCGGGCGCGGGCCCGGGCGTCCCGCTGTGCTCGGCCGACCTGTCCGGCTCCGGCCAGGCCGCGGCCATGACCGACGCCAAGTACCTGACCTGGCTGACCACCTTCGTGCGGGCTCAGCTGGTCCCGTTCGCGGGCAGCATGGCCGTGCTGCCGCAGGCCGGCCAGTCCGTCGTGCAGGTGGTGTTCGCCCAGCCCAGCCCGCTCGGCCTGCTCGCCCACGCCTGAGCCGGCAAACTGCCCAATTAAATGCGAGTTCACCGGTCAGTTTGCCTATTAATACGGAACGGCCGTGGTATCTCTGTCAACCATGACTGCCAGTTCTCCCGGGGCCATCGACCGGCTGGACGCCGCGCTCATCGAGCTGCTGGCCGCCGAGCCGAGGGTCGGCATGCTCGAGGCGTCGCGGCGACTCGGCGTGGCCCGCGGCACGGTCCAGGCGCGCCTGGACCGCCTGCAGGACCGCGGGGTGATCACCGGATACGGACCTACCGTGGATCCCGCCGCGCTCGGCTACGAGGTCACCGCGTTCATCACGCTCGAGATCCGCCAGGCCGGCGGGCACGATCCCGTCGCGACCCGGTTGGCCGCGATCCCCGAGGTGCTCGAAGTCCACACCATCACCGGCCCAGGCGACATGCTCTGCCGGGTGGTCGCCGGCACCAACGCGGATCTGCAACGGGTGCTAGACGCGATCTTGTCGACCGAAGGCGTGGTCCGCTCCGCGACCCAGATTTCGCTGGCCACGCAGGTTCCTTACCGGGTCCTCCCGCTGGTCCACGCCGCCGCGTCGGGTCCGGGCCGGTTATTACCTGGTCCTTACGTGCCCGCTAAAGGCTGGATGCGCTGTTTAGCCTGGAGAGAACGGGTATGTAGAACTCCGTAAGCCCGGTGTCGCGGATGCCTACCCAGAATCTGGAATCCTCGTAGGGGCCTGGCGGTGAATCGCACGGATGACGGCGACGCGCAGCAGATGCGGCCCTGGCGTGCCCGCGAGGTCGCGGCCGAACGCCTGATGGTCGCGGGCCGAGCCGTGGCTGAGCCGCAGGAGCCACCCGCCGCGGTGCCGGTGGTGGTGAGTGATATCCCCGCGCAGCGGCCTGCTTTCGAGCTGGGGCCGCGTCCGCTGGCCGAGCCGGTGCCGGGTCCGCTGGCCGAGCCGAACCGGGCCGATCAGGGAGAAGCCGATCAGGGAGAAGCGGACCTGGCTGACCTGGAGCTGGTGCTGGGCCCGGACCATCCCGACACCCTGACCGCGCGGAGCAGCCTGGCCGCTGTGTACCAGGCCGCGGGCCGGCCCGCCGAGGCCCTTCCCCTGTTCGAGCGCACCCTGGTCAGCCTGGAACGACTGCTGGGCCCGGATCATCCCGACACCCTCACCGCCCAGAACAACCTCGCGGCCACCTACCGGGACGTCGGCCGGCTGGCCGAGGCGATCCTGCTGTTCCGGCTGATCCTGGCCGCCCGGGAGCGTCAGCCCGGCCCGGATCATCCAGACACGCTGAGCTCGCGCGGCAACCTGGCCGGCGCCTACCGGGCCGCGGGCCGCCCGGCCGAGGCCATCCCGCTGGTCCGCCAGATCCTGGCCATCCGCGAGCGGCAGCTGGGCCCGGACCACCACAGCACCCTGGCCGCCCGGAACAACCTAGCCGCCGCCTACCGGGCCGCGGGCCGGCCAGCCGAGGCGATCCCCCTGTTCGAGCAGAACCTGACCGTGTGCGAGCAGTCGCTGGGCGCCGACCACCCCCGGACCGTGGCCTCCCGGCGCAGCCTCGCCCGCGCGCGGCAGGAGGCAGGCCAAGCCAGCCCCAGCTGATTAATCTGCCCTGCGGGCTTGACCTTGACGCTACGTCAACCCTCCATGCTGGCTGTCATGAACATCCCGCCAGCAACCAATCAGATCCAGGGGCCCGCGATCCAGGTCCAGGGCCTAGAGAAGTCTTACCAGGAGCTGCGCGTGCTGCGCGGCGTGGACTTCGAGGTGGCGCGGGGCAGCATTTTCGCCCTGCTCGGCTCGAACGGAGCGGGCAAGACCACGGTGGTGAAGATCCTGTCCACGCTGCTCAAGGCCGGAGCGGGGACGGCCCGGGTCAACGGCTTCGATGTCGCGACGCAGGGCGCCGACGTACGCGAGTCCATCAGCCTGACCGGGCAGTTCGCAGCGGTCGACGAGATCCTCACCGGGCGGGAGAACCTCGTCCTGGTCGCCCGGCTGAGGCACCTCAAGGACCCGGGCACGATCGCGGATGACCTGTTGAGGCGCTTCTCGCTGACCGAAGCGGGCACCCGGAGGGCAGCGACGTACTCCGGTGGCATGCGCCGCCGTCTGGACATCGCGATGAGTCTCATCGGGAATCCGCCGGTCATCTTCCTCGACGAGCCGACGGCCGGGCTGGACCCGGAGGCGCGCCTCGAGGTGTGGCAGGCGGTCAAGGAGCTCGCCGAGGGCGGCACCACCGTGCTGCTCACGACTCAGTACCTCGACGAGGCCGAGCACCTAGCCGACCGGATCGCGATCCTGCACCAGGGCCGGATCATCGTCAACGGCACCCTGGCCGAGCTCAAGCAATTGCTGCCGCCCGCCAAGGTCGAATACGTCGAGAAGCAGCCCTCCCTCGAAGACGTCTTCTTCGCCGTCGTCGGCGACGCAAAGTAAGGAACAACCATGGCCACGCATTTCTTCGACGACACCGCTGTCCTCACCGGGCGGACCCTGCGCCACGTCACCCGCAGCCCGGACACCATCATCACGACCGCGATCACGCCGGTGGCCCTCCTGCTGCTGTTCGTCTACGTGTTCGGCGGCGCGGTCAAACACGGGT
>Ga0302235_10003971_pt1 | contig 10218 bp, 8 predicted proteins | sample II_Palsa_N3_3_FD_193577 | JGI IMG/M metagenome (GOLD analysis project Ga0302235, IMG submission 193577) | Peat permafrost microbial communities from Stordalen Mire near Abisko, Sweden - II_Palsa_N3_3 | ecosystem: Environmental > Terrestrial > Soil > Palsa > Peat permafrost | place: Sweden... | reverse complement strand
CCCGGCAGCGCTTGCGAGCGCGCGACCCCCGCGGCTCCCCCCCAACGCAAACGACGCTTAAAGACCGACGGGGCGCCACTTACGTGACGCCCCGGCGGTTGAGGGAGGAGAGGGTGCTGCATTCGCCGGCGAGGATATGAGGCCGGCGAACCCATCCCACCAGGTGCGCTCTCCTAGGCGCCCGGCGGGGGAAGTTGTGGATGCAATAGATAGTCTAGCTGATAAATCCGTGAGCGGACGAAACGATCTTCTCAACCTGGCCGGTGACGAGCTTCGACTGCTTGTCGAAGTCCCGGCGGACGTTGCGCACCTCGCGCTCCAGGTACTCGCGCGGCTGCCTGACCGCGCGCTCGATGACCGTGCGCTCGACGGTCTGGCGGCGGGCGCGTAGGTCACGCTCGAACCGGGTGCGCTGCCGGCGGACCTGCTTCTCGAACCGGTTGCGGGCAGTGGCGCCGCGCTTCTCATAGCGCCTGAGCTCGCGCTCGAGCCCGGCGCGCGTCCCGTACTTCGTCGCGAGGTCGCGAACGGTCGAGAGGACGTCGTCGCGGACCTGCAGACCCGCGCCGACCTGCACGAGGATCGCGCGATTGGCGAGGTCGCTGACCTGCGCGACCGGCGGCTTCGGCTGTGCCGAGGTCGCCGTCGACCGGCTCGTCGTCGCCTTGCGGGAGGTCGTGGTCTTGCGCGCCGTCGTAGTCTTGCGCGCTTTGCTCGAGGTTGCCTGCGTCGGCTCCGGCATCGCGGTGCTCTCCGTCTCTGGCGCCGGCGTGGTGTCCGGCGAGTTGCTGCTCGAAGTAGCCATAAAGCGTGCTTCCATTCCAGTGGGAATCAGGTTTTCTGTGGATTGCGGCCGCTCCCCGGGGAGAGCGTTACCGAACACACGTTTGTAAACCGACGCCCGGCAAGGGTTACACGGGGCCCTACCCGCGCCTGGCCGACGGCGGTCCCACAACCCCCCGCCCGGGGGGGTCGGCGTCCGTCGTGCGACGCAGCCAAGTCGCCGGCTCGGACAGCTCAGCGAGCGTCGGCAGCGCCTCGGGAGATCTCCACACGCGCGCCAGCGCCTCGTGCCCCTGCTCGTCCACGATGTAGTCGCAGAACTGCTTGCCGCGCTCGTACTGCTGGAGCTTGAGCTCGAGCCCCAGGAGCCGCCCGACGAGCCGCGAGAGCCGGGATTGCGTCCGCCGGCGCTGGTCGAGCGAGCGGCGCAGCCGCGGCAGCGACGGCAGCAGCTCCGGTGCGACCGCGTCCATCACGTGCTCGGCGTGCCCCTCGATCACCGCCATCGTGGCCTGCACGCGGTCGATCACCGCCCGCTCGGAGGGATTCATCACGAGTCCGATCAGATCGCCCGAGCGCGCCGCCCGGCCGAGCCGCTCGAGCTCCCGGCGGTCCGGCAGCCGCAGCCGCCTCCGCTCGAGCCGCAGCTCGGCATTCGCCATGAGCTCGCGCACGAGCCCCGCCAAATGGGGCTGTAGCCAGGGCACCCCGGCGAACTGGACGGCGTGCGTGACCTCGTGCAGCGTCACCCAGGTCATGAACTCGGTCTCGTCGGCGTCGAAGCTCGCGACCGCCTGCCCGAGGTTCGGCATCACGAACAGGAGCCGCGGCGGATGCTCCTGCGCCGCCTCGTCGAGCAGCACCAGCTCGTACTGGCCGAGCACGCGCTGGGCGAGGTAGCCGACCAGCAGCCCGACCTCTGAGCTCAGCACCAGCCCGAGCGTGATCTGGGCTCCGGTGCGGAGCGCGCCGAACCGGCGCGCGGCCTGGCTCATCACCGGATCGATCAGGGCACGGGTCGACCGGATGTTGCTCGCCACCCACTGGCGGCGGCTGACGCCCTCTGGCGGCGGCAGCGGATTCCCCGGGACGAGGCCGGTGTAGGCGATCACGCGCCGCTGCGCATCTTCGGCCAACGCCACCAGGTCGACGCGCGGCGGGGGCGCGTCGCCGCGCCCGGCGACCAGCACCGCGATCCGCTCGGCGATGATCCAATCGATCACCGCACGACCTCCTCGAGCGCGTGCAGCGACCGTTGCGAGCGTGCGGCGACGACCGGCGAGCGCGCCTGCGCATCGAGCACCAGGCCAAGCGGCGGGTTGTCCGAGCGGGTGAACGAGACGAGCCCACCGGCCTCGAGCACGATCAAGGTTCCGGCGGCGACGTCGACCGAGCGCGAGTTGCGCAGCGTCACCATCCCGTCGAGCCGGGCAGCCGCGACCTGGCAGAGCGTGACCGCGATCGTCCCGATCGCCCGCACCCTGTAGGCCCGCCCGACGAGCCGATCGATCACGGCCTGGATCAGCTCCGGCTCCGCCGACTCGAGCCCGAGCAGCTCCAGCCGGCCCTCGCCGTCGACCCGCTCCGTGGCCCGCGGGTCGAGCCGCGACCCGTTGAGCCAGGCGCCACCGCCCCGGCGCGCCCACCACTCCTCGCCCGGGCCGAAGTCGTATACGTACCCGAACTCCACCTCGGCGGCCGTCGTCCCGGCGGCCACGGCGATCGACACCGAGTAGTGGGGCAGCCCCCGCTTCGCGTTCAGCGAGCCGTCGATCGGATCGATCACGACCCGCACGTCGCTGCCGCCGAAGTCAACCATGCCCCGCTCCTCCGAGACGGCGCAGAACCGGTGGCCCTGATCGCGCAGGCGCGAGAGCTCGTCGAGCACGATCTCCTCGGCGGCCGCGTCGATCACCAGCGTGCGGTCGCCGCCGCTGCCGACCGATCCCGTCTCGAGCACCCGCTCGGCGGTGCTCGGAGCCGCGGCGAGCATCGCGCGCAACCGCTCGGTCGACCGGCGGCACGCGCCGAGCCAGTCCGCCTGCAGAGCCGAGGGATCTCCGTCCATGGTCGACCTATGCTGTCAGACGACGTGCCGGCTCACTCGATCACAGCGCCCGATGTGCTCGACCTGGTCGCGCACGCGGGCTCGCCGCTGCTGATCGCCGGGCCGGCCGGCAGTGGCAAGACGGAGTTCCTGCTCGCGCGCTTCCGCTGGCTCGTCGACCAGGGCTCGATGCCCGACCGAATCGTGCTCGTCGCCGCCTCGCAGGCCCGGGCCGACGCCGCACGCGCGCGGCTCGAGCAGGACCTGAGCGAAGGCTACAGCGAGCTGCTGGTCGTCACCCCGCCCGATCTCGCGGCGGTCATCCTGCGGCGCGCGGGCGCCCGGCTCGACCTGCTCGACGCGACCCTCGGTCCGGGGGATCGCCTGGCGATGCTGGCCGAGCGGATCGACGATCTCCAGCTCCAATACCACGACTTCGGGGGGAACGCCGGAGCCCTGCTCGGTGGCTTCATTCGCCGGATCGACCGCTGCAAGGCGGAGTTGATCGGCGCGGAGGACTACGTGCGCTGGGCAGCCACGCTCGAGCGCCCCACCGGTCCCGACGACCCTGACGCGGCACTCGAGCAAGAGTTCGCCGAGGTGTTCCGCGCCCACGACCGGATCCTGCGCGAGGCCGGCGCCTGCGACGAGGGTGACCTGATCAGGCTCGCGCTTGCGCTGGTCGCGGAGCGCCCATCCGCCCGGCAGCCGTTCGAGCACGTGCTCGTCGACGACGCGCAGGAGCTCGATCTCGCGCCCGCCTCGCTCGTGCGCTCGCTGGCGGGCCGGGCGCTGACGGCCGCCGGCGACCCGAACGCGGCGCTCCGGCGCTTCCGTGGCGCCGGCGCCGTGCGGTTGCGCTCGTTCGAGTCAGATGGCGCCCGGGTGGTGCACCTGCTCGACTCCTACCGTTGCTCGCCCGCGGCGATGCGGGCCGCCGGGGCGCTCGCGCTCGGCACTCCGCCGGCGAGCGCCGGCGAGACCGACAGCGGCGAGGGCGGCGCCGCCTCCGAGGTCGGCTTCTGGCGTTGCGCCAACGAGCGGGCGCAGGCGCAGGCCACCGCCGCCGAGATCGAACGCCTGATCGCGCGCGAGGCCGTGCCGGCCGGCGAGATCGCCGTGCTCGTCCCGGCGATCGGCCGCGAGAGCCAGGCCGTGTCGGTCGCGCTCGAGGAGCGGGTCGTGCCGCACCGGCTGATCGGCGAGGTCGCCTTCTTCCAGCGCGCCGAGATCCGCGACCTGCTCGCGTGGCTGAGGCTGCTGGCTGATCCGGGCGACGCAGCCGCCGTTGTCCGCGCGCTCGCTCGCCCGCCCGTCGAGCTGCGCAACGTCGACATCGCCCGCTGCACCCAAATCGCGCGGCGCCGGAAGCTCGACATGGTCGCCGCGCTCGCCGCCGCGACCGAGTCGCCGCAGGTCCCGCCGGAGGCGCGCGAGCGGATCCGCCTGTTCCTCAAGCTGTACCGGGCTTGCGCCGCCCAGATCGACACGATCCGACCCGATCTGTACGTCCACAGGCTGATCGAGCGCCTCGGCCTGCGTCGGCAGCAGCTGTTCGCCGCCCAGGCCGACGTGGTCGAGCGTCTGCGGGCGCTCGCGCGCTTCGGCGAGCTGGCCTCCGCCTACGTCGCGCGCCAGCCGCAGGCGACGGCGCGAGAGTTCGCCCGGCTGATCGCCACGGTCGCCGACCACGGCCTGCGCGAGCACGAGGAGCCAGACCTGGAGCCCGCTCGCGACGAGGTCCAGGTGCTCGCGCTCGACGCGGCGGGCGGTCTCGAGGTCGACCACGTGTTCGTCCTGGGGCTGCACGCCGGCATCGCCGGTCCCGGTGCGATCCGGTTCGAGCAGATCCCGCCGCAGCTGCTGCAAGAGCAGCTTCCGCCTGACGACGACGGCACCCGCCGGGCGTGTCTGCGCCAGCGACTCTACGTGGCGGCGACTCGCGCTCGGGTTCGTACCGTGCTGGCATATGCCTCCGGGAGCGAGCGCGGCGCCGCCGCCGCGCCGGTGCCCGAGCTAGACGCCGCCCGCGAGGCGCTCGGAGCCGGCTGGGAAGATCGCGACGAGGAGCTGTTCGGGCCGGCCGAGACGCTCCAGTCGACCTACCGTCTGCTCCGCGACGAGTTGCTCGAAGGGACGATCCGGGCCGGCGGACGGCTCGGCGAGCTGCGCTTCGACACGGACCTCGATGTCTCGCACGCGGTCGTCCGCTACCTCGAGCTGCTGAAGGTCTCGGCGCTGATCGCCCGCACCGGCGCCGAGCCGGGACAACCGGTCGCCGATGCCCTTCGCGATGTCAACGCCCGCATCGGTCAGGCGGTCACCGCTGAGGAGCGGGAGATCTTCACCAGCTCGCCGCTCGATGACTATCTGCTGGACGCCGAGCGCGACGCCCGCCGTCGCGCCCAGGTCGTCGCCGCCCGCGACGAGCCCTCGCTCGTGCGCTTCCTGCCGATGCGCGGCGAGGGCGTGATCCTCAGCGCGACCGACATCGACTCCTACCGCGCCTGCCCGCTGAAGTACAAATTCGCGCGGATCTTCCGGATCCCGCAGGAACTGACGCTACACCAGCGCTTCGGGATCGTCGTGCACCAGGTGCTGGAGCGCTTCCACGCGGGCAGCGACGTTGACGGGGGTACGGCGCCGCTCGCCGATCTGCTCGGCCTACTCGATGCGGCCTGGCGGCGGGGGGGCTTCGGTGACTCCGAGGAGGAGCGCCAGCTGCGCGGCAAGGCGGCCGCCGCGCTCGCGCGCTACCACGAGCGCGCCCAGACCGATCCGGGCCAGCCGGTCTGGTTCGAGCGACAGTTCACGTTCAAGCTCGGCCCCCACTTGCTGCGCGGGCGGGTCGATCGCGTCGACCGCCTCCCCGGCGGTGAGTACGAGCTGATCGACTACAAGACCGGCCGCCCAAAGTCGGCCGCGCAGCTGGCCGAGGATGTGCAGTTGTCGCTGTACGCGATCGGTGCGCGCGAGGCGTGGTCGCTCGACTCGAGCCGCGGCGCCTACTACTACCTGCTCGACGACGAGAAGGTGGCGGTTGACGGCGACGAGGAATGGATCCGGTCGGTCGCGATCGAGGTCGCCGAGGGGATCAAGGCGCAGGAGTTCGAGCCCACCCCGTCCCCGGCGGCATGCTCGCTGTGCGATTACCGCCTCGTCTGCCCCGCCGTCGAGCGCTGAAGTGCTCGTCGCGGTCACGGATCATGCCGCCGAGCGCTACCGCCAGCGGGTCCGCGGCACGCTCGAGGAGAAGCTCGAGATCGCGGGGCGCGTTGCGCGGGCGCATGCCGCCGGCCGCGTCGACTCCGGCGAACACGGGGCGGTACTCGTCCGCGACCTCAACGACCCCAACCTCGTGTTCGTCTGCCGTCCCGACCGCGACGAGCTCGTCGTCATCAGCCTATGGGAAGAGGGCGACGCTGCAGCCGTCCCGAGGCGTTTCACGGACGCGTTGCGCCGCGACGACCACCGCGTCTGACGCGGGCGCATGTCCCAAGACCCCGCCGTCGTGCTAGCTCGGAGGATGCGAGCCGCCCGGGGGCGGGTCCTCCTCGCGCTGGCGCAGGAAGCGCATCAGGTCGCGGGCGATCGTGTCGCCGGAAGGCAGCTCCAGGACCTCGTTCTCGGGCCCCCCGGCCGCCTGCTCGAGCCGCTCTACGAACGCGGCCACGTCGGGGTCGGACTGCACGGCGGCGTTGACCTGGCGCTCGTACTCCTGGGCGGCCGTTTCGAGCTCGGACGCGTCGACGACGACGCCGACGAGGCCCTCGAGCTTGCGCACGAGCGCGAGCGCCGCCTTCGGGTTGGGTGCGGCCGCGATGTAATGCGGCACCGCCGCCCACAGGCTCGCCGACGGCAGCCCCGCGTTCTGACACGCGGCGTGCAGGACGCCGACGATCCCCGTCGGGCCCTCGTATGTCGACTGGCTCAGGCCGAGGCGCTGGACGAGCACCGGATCGGACGCCAGGCCGGTGACGGCGATGTCGCGCGTGTGCGGGACGTCGGCCAGCAATGCGCCGAGCGTCACCACGAGCTGCACGCCGATCGCCTCGGCGAGCTCGACGATCAGCGCCGTGAACGTCCGCCAGCGGAAGGAGGGCTCGGACCCGGCGAGCAGGATCAGGTCGCGCGGCGCCCGCGGGATCCGGGCCTCGTACAGCTCCACGACCGGCCATTCGATCGCGCGCGTCTGGCCGTCGACCAGCTTGGCGCGCGGCCGGGTCGCCTGGAAGTCGTAGAACTCCTCCGGGTCGATCGTCGCAAAGCGTCTGGCCCCGAGCGCGTCGCCGACGAAGCTGAGCGCCGATGAAGCGGCGTCCGCGGCGTCATTCCAGCCCTTGAACGCGCACACGAGCGCAGGTGCGCGCAGCCCATCTGGTCGATAGCTCCACTCGAGTGGCTGCATCCGAACCACCGTACATCATGGATACGTGGCGCCGGAGCGCACGATCAGCATGCTGCGGGCCGGCGAGGAGGTCGGCGGCGCGTTCGCCTGCACCCGCAAAGACCGGCTGCTGACGCGGAGCGGATCGCCCTACCTGGCGCTGGAGCTGCGGGACCGCACCGGCGCGATCGCCGCGCGGGCGTTCCGCGACGCCGACGTGCTCGCCGGGGGCTTCGAGCGCGGCGACCTCGTGCGGGTGACGGGCGTGGTCGAGCGCTTCCGCGACGAGCTGGTGGTCGAGGTGCGGACGATCGAGCGCGCTCCGGACGTCGATCCGGCGCCCTTCCTGCCGGTCGCCTATCGCGACCTCGACGAGCTGGACGGCTTCCTCGAGCACCTCGCGCGCGAGGTCTATGACCCCGGCTACCGCGCGCTGCTGGACGCGCTGCTGGCTGAGCCCGCGGTGCGAGACGGGCTGCGGCGCTCGCCCTGCACCCGCGCCGGACATCACGCGTACCTCGGCGGACTGCTCGAGCACACCGTCGCGGTGGCGACGCTCGCCCGCGAGCTGTGTGACCTGCACCGGCGGCTGAACAGCGATCTGTTGACCTGCGCTGCGCTCGTCCACGACCTCGGTCGGATCAGGGAGTTCGCGCTCGGCGCCGAGATCGGATTGACCGAGGAGGGCAGGCTGCTTGGGCACCTGACGCTCGGCGTACAGCTGCTGACGCCGGTGATCGAGCGCGTGGGGCTCGACGAGGAGCGGCGCCTCGCGCTGCTGCATTGCGTCCTCGCGCACCACGGGGCCGCCGGTGTCCCCGGGGCCCGGTTTGCGTCCGCCGAGGCGCTCGCGCTGTATCGCGTCAACGCCCTCGACGCGAGCGTCAAGGGAGCGCTCGAGGGCGGCGACGGCCGGTAGGGGTCCAGACGGGGGACCCCTTAGGATCCCGCGACGTGAACACGATCGACGAGCTGCTCGCGAACAACGCCGTCTACGCCGACGGCCTCGAGCCCGTTCACCTCGACGTCCAGCCGAGCCGGCGGCTGGCGATCGTCACCTGCATGGACTCGCGGCTCGACGTGTTCGCCGCGCTGGGGCTCTCAGGCGGCGAGGCGCACGTGCTGCGCAACGCGGGCGGCGTGATCAGCGACGACGTGATCCGCTCCCTGGCGATCTCGCAGCGCAGGCTTGGCACGCGCGAGGTGATGCTGATCCATCACACCGATTGCGGGATGCAGAAGCTGACCGACGACGGCTTCCGCGCCGAGCTGCAGGCGGCTACGGGAGTAGCCCCGGCGTTCGCGATCGAGTCCTTCACAGATGTCGAGGAGGACGTGCGCCAGTCGCTCCGTCGCGTGCGCCGTTCGGAATTCGTCCCGTACCGCGAGGTCGTGCGCGGGTTCGTCTACGACGTCGACACCCATCGCCTGCGCGAGGTGGTCGCGTGACCAGGAGAACGGCTCAATACGTGAACACGTCGCCGCTGACAAGCGAGCTGACGAGCGGCCCGTTGTGGACCGTCACGGCGACGGCCGTCGTCCCCGAAGCCTGATTCGGGGCGACTGCCGTGATCTCGATCGGGGACACCACGCTGAACGAGGCGGCCGGCACCGTGCCGAACAGCACAACCGTGGTCGACACCGGATTGAAGTTGGTGCCGGTGATGAGGAGCTTCGCTCCAGCGTTGCCATGGTTCGGGAGGACCGAGGTGACCGACGGAGGAGCGTTGACGAACAGGCTCCCGGCGCTGCTCGTCGCCGTCCCCGCGGCGTTCGTGAACAGCGCGCGGAACTGGTCGCCGCTCTCGATCAATGCCGTCGGGTTCACCGTGTACGTCGTGGAGTTCGCCCCCGGGATGTTCGCGAACGGCCCGATCGTGCCGCTGAAGCTGCGAACCGACTCCTGCCACTGAATCGTCATCGTCCCGCACCCTGCCGGATTGGTCGCGGCCGCGCTGAACGGCGCGAGTCCTGGCGCGACGACGCCCGTGGCTGTTGCCGGGTTCAGCGTGATCGTCGGGATGGCCGGGCACGACGACGGATTGACCGTGAGCGCCGCTGGGTTCGAGTCGGCCGAGCCGTGCTCGTCGCTGAACACCGCCCGGTACTCGTTGCCCGACTGCGACGTCGAAGTCGGCGAGATCGTCAGCGTGTTGGTGATGCTGCCCGCGTCGGTCGTGTCGTTGCTCCAAGTCGCGCCCCCGCTGGTCGAGACCTGCCACTGAACGCTGAGCGTGTGACAGCCGGCCCGGTCGGTCGCGGCGGCCGTGAACGAGGCGGCCGCCGGCTGCGTCACGCTCCTGCTCGTCGGGTTGGTCCTGACGGTCGGGTTGGCCGAGCAGGTCGGCGCGGTCACCGTCAGGTCGACGGCCGGCGACGATGCGCTGCCGTCGAAGTTCCCGTCGCCGCTGTAGGTTGCGACTACCTGATAGGTGCCCGCGCTCAGTGCGAGCTCGAGCTCGGCCGCGGTCGTCCCGGCGGCCGTCGACACCGGCGCGGTCCCGAGCAGGTCGGCGCCGCTGTCGGCGGTGAACCTCACCGTCCCGGTCGGGTCGGCGCCGACGCTTGGGGTGATCGTCGCCGTCAGCGTCTCGGTGGCGCCGGTCGCGACCGGATTCGGGCTCGCGTTCAGCGCCGTGGTCGTCGCCAGCGGCGCGACGGTGATCGACGCCGGTGCCGCCGACAGCGCTGCGTCGTAGTTCCCATCGCCGTTGTACTCGGCCGTCACCTGGTCTGAGCCACCGGGGAGCGCCGAGGTCGTCAGCGTCGCGCTGGTCACGCCGCCGCTGGTCGTGACTGTCGGGCTGCCGAGCACGATTGCCCCGTAGGTGAACGTGACTGTCCCGGTGGGTCCGGGCGTGACGCCGGCTGGACCGGCGACCGTCGCGGTGATCGTCACGGACGAGTTGTAGGTGCTGGTCTGGCTCGCCGGCTGCAGTGTGACCGTCGGCGTCGCCTCGCTGACGGCCTCGGGCGTCGCCGGTGAGCTGGTGCTCCCCTT
>Ga0302235_10003967_pt1 | contig 10226 bp, 6 predicted proteins | sample II_Palsa_N3_3_FD_193577 | JGI IMG/M metagenome (GOLD analysis project Ga0302235, IMG submission 193577) | Peat permafrost microbial communities from Stordalen Mire near Abisko, Sweden - II_Palsa_N3_3 | ecosystem: Environmental > Terrestrial > Soil > Palsa > Peat permafrost | place: Sweden... | reverse complement strand
CCCGCAGCATCTGCAGCGGGGTCGCCGCTTGCTCCGGGGTAAGTAGCCCGTCGAGCGCGCCGGGGTGAGTGGCTAGGTATTCGGCCAGTGACGGCGCGGCCCCCAGCACCGCTGCGACCCGATCGACCAGTGCGGGGTTGCGCTGGAACAGCGACAGGATCTGCACCCCGGCTGGCAGGCGCGAGAGAAACACGTCGAACCGGCCAAACGCGATATCGGGCAGGGGTTGCCGGCCGAGCGCGGCCAGCACCAACGGCAATATGCTTGCCATCATGTCGCGCGCGCGTTGCGAACGCAGTGCACGCACGTGTCCGGCCTGCCAGCCTCGCACCGCCCGGGTGATCCGGGCGATATCCGCAAACCCCAGGTGGCGCAGTGCTGTCTGGGTGGCGGCCGGCACCTCGTCGACGCCGCGGAAATCGAGCTCCGAGGCGATGCCGGCGTGCTCCGGCAGATCCGGCACGTGCTCGAATACCTCGGTGTAGCGCGCGCGCACCCGTTCCAGATGGAACAGCAAGGCGGTGGCGAATTGGGCGGCGTCGGGATAGTCCATGAAGACGGCGAAGCGTTCCAGATCCTCGGTTCGCTCGGGCAGGATGTGGGTCTGCCGGTCGGCGACCATCTGCAGCCGATGCTCGACGGTGCGCAGGAAGCGGTAGGCGGCCTCGAGTTCGATCACCGCCGGACGCGGGATGTGGCCGGCTTGCGCCAGCAGGTCCAGCGCCCCGAGTGTCGCGGCGGTGCGCATGGTTGGATCGCGGCCGCCCCAGACGAGTTGCAGTGTCTGGGCGAGGAATTCGATCTCCCGGATGCCGCCCTCGCCCAGCTTGACGTTGTGGCCGGCGATGCGCGTCACCGGATCCGGCATTGCGCCGTTCTGCGCGTCCGGGAGCGCACCGCCTTTGTGGGCATCGATCCGCTGCTTCATGGCGTGAATGTCGGCGACCGCCGCAAAATCCAGGCCACGCCGCCAGACGAACGGGCGGATCGCCTCTAGGAACGCCGCCCCGAGCGCCAGGTCGCCGGCCACCGGGCGCGCCTTGATCATGGCGGCGCGTTCCCAGTTCTGACCCATGCTTTCGTAGTAGGTGATGGCGGCGGGAAGGGCGACAACCGGCGGCGTCACCGACGGGTCCGGGCGCAGCCGCAGATCGGTGCGGAAGACGTAGCCGTCGGCGTCGCGAGACTCCATAAGTGCGACGAGGTCGCGGGCGAGTCGCGTGGTGAACGCGCCCAGGGCGTCGCCCGCGCTGCGCGGCGTGTATATGTCGGCGGACGGGTCGCAGAGCAGAATGAGGTCGATATCGCTGGAATAGTTCAGTTCACGGGCCCCCAGCTTACCCATGCCGAGTACCGTGAGCCCGCCGCCGCGCTCGGGCATTGCCGGGTCGGGCAGACGCAACTCGTGGGCATCGTGCGCGTTGCGCAGCAGGTGGATGACGGCGCCGCGCAACGCCGCCTCCGCCAGGTCGGACAGCGTCGCGGTGACGCGTTCGAGCGGCCAGAGCCCGCCAATGTCGGCGATGGCCGTAACCAGGGCGATCACTCGCTTCGCCTGCCGCAATGTCGCGGCCACGCGCGGGCGCGGCGCATCGATCGGCAAGGCCGCGATGGCCGCCAGGGCGCGGTGCGCGACGGCGTCCGGGCCTTCGGCGATGAAGGCGCGCAGCGCCGCAGCCTCACGCACCGCGAGGTCGGCGAGGAAGGGGCTGTTGCCGCCGAGTGCCGCCAGCATCGCCGCGACCGCCGGACCGGCTGCGAGACGGGCCTCGGTCCGGCCGAGCGCGACGAAGCGTTCGATCAGGCGCTGCGCCGCGCCGGTGTCGTGTGGGCGCGGCCAGGATGTTGGCAAACGGAACGGTGCCGGGCGGGATGGTGCGACTCGGGATGGAGCAAGGCCGGGTGGGGTTGGATCAGGCTGGGTTGGACCACGCGTGGTTGGACCAGATCGGATTGGGCCAGGCGGCGTTGGGCCCGGCGGCGTTGGGCAGGACCGGGCTGCACGGGATCGGATCGGGCGGGATGGCGCGGGGCTCATGACATGATCGCTTCCGGCGCAGGCTGGCGTTGAGACGGCTGCCAGGTCAAGCGGCGCGCCACGCCGGCAAGCTGCTGCACCGCCTGGCGACGCTCGCGGTAGCGGTGGCGGTACTGGGTGGTGTCGCGGTCGGCACCCTGACCTGGCGGCTAGCGCAAGGGCCGCTGGAGCTGCCCTGGCTGACCAGGCAGGTCCAGGCCGCGCTGAACCATGACACCACCTTTGCCGACGCTTTCGCCGACGACACATTCGGGCGTGTTCCCGGCACGATATCCGGCCACATCGCCATCGGATCCGCGGCGCTGGCCTGGGAGGGCTTTCGCCTCGGGCTGAATCGCTCACTCGATGTCAGGCTGACCGCAGTCACCTTCACCCTGCCGGCCACCGCCGACGCCGCTGGCAAGCGGATCCTCACGGTGCCGCGCGCCGAGATATCGCTGTCGCTGCATGCCCTGCTGTTCGGGCGCATCACGGTGCGGGAACTGGAGATCGATCAGGCCCGCATCAACCTGATACGGACGCGGGATGGGTCGATCGTGGTGGAGGCGGGCGCGTCAAGAGCGGGAGTGCCGGAAGCGGGCAGGCAAGGGACCGGGGCGGTGAAGGCGCAGCCGCCGAACCCGCGCACGGATCCGGCAGCCGGCCAAGATCACCCAAGTGTGGCGGACACAAATGCGGCGGGCCCCGGTACGGCCGACACCGGTACGGCCGACACCGGTGCGGCCGGCACCAGCGCGGAGGACACCAGCGCGGAGGACACCAGGAATCTGCTGGCTCTGCTGGAGGAGTTGGCCAAGCCGCCGGCGAGCGACAGAGACGCAGCGCGCATCGGACCACTCAGCCAGTTGCGCCGGCTGCGCATCCACGACGCGGCCCTGGAGGTCGTAGACCACCGGCTCGGCACGACCTGGCAGGTGCCGCACGCCGACCTCGATCTGATGCGGGGCGCAAAAGGTGGCGTTGAGGGCACCGCCAGCCTGTCGGTCGCGCTCGGTGACCACCAGGCGCGGTTGACCGCCGCCGCCACCCTGCCGGTTGCCAAGGGCCCGATCCGACTGCGCTTGCGAGTGAGCCCGGTGACACCCGCCGCGATCGCGCGACTGGTGCCACGCCTCGGGCCGCTGGGCGCTTTGGACGTCCCGGTTGGCGGCGAGGCGGACCTCCAGTTCAACGACGCACTGCGGCTGGTCGCGCTGCATCTCACGCTGCAGGCCAGCGCAGGCGGCATCCACGTCGCGGACGGCGTGCTGCCGATCACCAGCGCGACACTTGTCGCCGATGCGACGCCGGACCACGCCGACCTGCGCAGCCTTCGGGTGACGCTGCCGGGCAAGCTGGCGCTGCCCGGCAAGCTGAGCGGCATGGACAGTGTGGTGCAGGTGACCGGGCAGCTGGACCGAGGCGCGGATCATCTGAGCGCATCGTTGGGTATCGATGTCGACCGGGTCGACTTCGCAGATTTACCGCGCTTGTGGCCGGTGGGTCTTGCGACCGACGCGCGGGATTGGGTGACCGAGAACATCACCGCCGGCGTGGGGCGTCACGGACATGTCGAGCTCGGGTTCGAGGCTACGCCGGATCTGTCCGAGGTGACACTGAGCCGGGCGACCGGCGGGATCGCCGGCGATGGGGTGGTGGTGCACTGGATGCGCCCGGTACCGCCGATCGACAATGGTGTGGCGGCGCTGAACCTGGTCGATCCGGACACGCTGGAGATTGTCGTGCGGTCCGCTCGGCAGCAGCCGGAGCCCGCCAATGCCGGAAGCCCGGCGCTGCAGGCGCGCAGCGGCAAAATGCGGATCACCGGACTGCGGCATCGCGATCAGTTCACCACAATCGAGGCCCAGGTCAGCGGGCCGGCGGCGGCGGCCGTGGCACTGCTGCGTGAGCCGCGGCTGGAGTTGCTCGACAAGCACAAGTTGCCGTTGAATAACCCGGCGGGCCAAGTGACCGGGACTCTGATGCTGTCGTTCCCGATCGAACACAAATTAACCTTGGCCGACGTCGCGATCCGGGTGGATGCGCACCTGGAGGCGGTGCACCTGTCGGACGTCGTTGCCGGCCAGGACGTGGACCAGGGTCTGTTCGACCTCGATGCCAATTCCAATGAGCTGACACTCAGCGGCAGTGCTGCCTTGGCCGGCATCCCGGCGAGCATCAAGGGCATGATGGATTTTCGCTCCGGCGGCTCTGGGCAGGTCGTCCAGCGGATCAGCGTGTCCGGCCGGCCGACCGTACGCCAGCTCGTCGCGGCCGGGCTTGAGACGGGCGGAGCGCTGGATGGCACGATCGGCCTGGATGCGACGCTGAGCGAGCGACGCAACGGGACCGGCGACATCGCCATGACCGCAGATCTTTCGCCGGCGGCGATGGCGATCTCGGCGCTGGATTGGCGCAAGCCGGCCGGGATGGCGATGACGGTCTCGGGACGGCTGGAGCTGTCGCATGACCGGTTGACCGGGATCGACGATCTGCGGGTGACCGGAGATGGAGCGACCGCGGCGGGCAGCGTCAGCTTCTTCGACGGCAAGCCATCGGAGGTGCATATCGATCGGCTGGCGCTCGGCCGCAGCGAGGGGAGCGGCACCATTCGCCTGCCGATTACGGCCACCAGGGAAGGTGGTGCGAAGGGCCGGAGTGACCCGAGTGGCCCGGGTGACGCGGCGGGTCCGATCGCCGTCAGCCTGAGTGGTTCAACGCTCGACCTGTCGACGCAGCTTACACGTCGGGCGACACCGCGCGCACCGCCCAGCAAGCACGTGGCGCCGTCCGGACCACATTGGACGCTCGATGCGCGCTTCGACCGGGTGATCATGGCCGGCGGTCACCAGGTCACCGGGCTGGTGGTGCGAGCCGACAGCGATGGCGGCCTGATGCGCCACCTGCAAGTGGATGGGTTGACCGGTCCGAATGAACCATTCCACGCACGGATTGAATCGATCCAGGGCAAACGAAGCTTGACCGCGACGGCCGCGAATGCGGGCGCGCTGCTGGGCGGGCTCGACATGGTCAGGCACATGCAAGACGGGCAGCTGAGCGTGACCGGCCAGTACGACGATACGACGGCGGAGAATGCGCTTGAAGGGAGCGCCGAGATCTCGGCATTTCGGATCGGCGAAGCACCGGTTCTGGCGCGGTTGCTACAGGCGATGACGTTGTACGGACTGGTCGAGGTGTTGCGCGGTCCGGGGCTCGGCTTCACCCAATTGGTGGCACCGTTCCGGCTGACCGAGGACACGCTAAGCCTGACCAATGCGCGTGCGTTCAGTTCCTCGCTGGGCTTGACGGCCAAGGGCACGGTCGATCTCAACCAGCAGCGTCTCGCGATAGAAGGCACGATCGTGCCGGCCTATTTCTTCAATTCATTGCTGGGTCATATCCCGCTGGTCGGGCGGCTGTTCAGCCCCGAGCAAGGGGGCGGCCTGTTTGCCGCGAACTACTCGGTGCGCGGTACGCTGGGCGACCCTCAGGTAACCGTCAATCCGCTGTCCGCGCTGACCCCGGGATTTTTGCGCGGGTTGTTCGGGCTGTTCTGAGCGGCGCGCGTGGATCGCAGGGCACGCCATGCCGACCCGCGCCGCCGCCGCTGACGTTACCTTGTGGCCGCCACAAGGGCGTAGCTTGCGGCCTGTGCTGGGATGACCGCGGGGCGCGCCGCGGGCTCACGACCCGGCGCTCACCCAGCGACACCATTCCGCTATCGGAGCGCATCCTGATCTGGTCGGCAGCGTAGCCGCACTCGACCAGCAGCGGGTTGCGCCCGCCGCCGATGCCGGCTCGCGCACACGGAACTGCTGGTTAGGACTGGGCCTCCGGCGATAACACCATGCAGGCGCCATGGCCGCGCAACTGCTGGCAGGCGGACACTGCTGCGTCACGCGACAATCCGGTCAACCGGGCGCGATACAGTGTACCGCGGCCGTCATGCACGTCGGCGACCAGGGGATGCGCCGCGACCAGTGCATCGCGCGCATGCGTCCTTGCCGTGTCGATTGCCACATGCGCCTGAACGGGCTTGCTAAACGCACCGATCTGGATCGCCCAGCCGCCAGTGCTTGGACCGCCGCGCCGTTCCGGCATCGGCTCGGCGTTGGCGACGGGAACCAGGCGAAATCCGCCACGCGGCGGCGGCGGTGGCGGCTCGGCCAGCGCGAGTTGATGTTGCGGCGGCGGGGCGTTGCGCGGCATCGGCGGCGGAAGGACCAGTTGCGCGGTCTGCACCGGCATCCGCGGCGCGCTCGCGCGCTGGCCGGTATACTGGCTGGGGTATTGGCTGGCGCGCTGGCTGGTGTACTGGCTCGTGGACTGGCTGGCGTACTGGGTGCTGCGGCCATACCGCGTGCCGGGCGGGATGTTGATCGGCAGCGTGTTCATCGCGTAAGCCTCGGCCGGCGAGCGGGTGCGCGGGTACACGCCGTCGATAGCCGGGCCGATCATGGCCACGTAGCGCCGTGTTTCATCGGGCAGCGGGCGGTTGTTGGCGAGATAGTCGTCCAGCCGCGCCGGCCCCGCGTTGTATGCCGCCAGGAAGCCGGGCGCGCCGTAGATGTCGTACATCTCGCGCAAGTAGGCGGTGCCGGCCAGGATGTTGTTGTGCGGATCGTACGGGTCGTCGCCCAGGTCGTAGCGCGCCTGCAGTTCGTCGTAGGTCGACGGCATCACCTGCATCAAGCCCATCGCACCGGCACCCGACGTGACAAGCTGACCATTCTGATACTCGTTGCCGCCGGATTCGACGTGCATCACGGCGCGGATCCAGGTGTCCGGGACGTCGAAGCGTTTGCTGGCCTCGTGGATGTAGGGTCCCCACGGGTCCTCGGGCGGTCCTGGCGGCGTGTAGTTGCCGCGGGCATGCGCGGCGTAGCGAGCAGCTTCCTGCGATGCGACCGTTGGCGGCCCCTGGCCGGCGCAGGCCGCCAGCAGAGCGAGCAAAAAGATGCATCCGAACGCGCGTGCTCCGTACAGGGGCAGGGGGCGAGACATCCGTGTTGGACCTCCGTCGTGGCACGCCAGCAGCGGCCGGTGGTCACGACGGCCTGGAGGCCGTCGCTCAATCAGGCGCTCAGGAACATCCTCTAAGGCGTTAACGTATATCGGTGTTCCGGGCAAGCCCTGATTGCCGATGATCTAACGAAATCGCGAGAATCGTGACTATGAAAGGGGTGTTGCCCGCTGGTCCGCTTTTCTGCGCCTCTCCGCTTGCTGCCCGCCGATTTCCTTCGCCCAAGATAATCAGGCGGCGCCGGCGCGATTAACCGCCTCGAGGGCCGAGCCTGGCCTTGCGCCGCGTCACCCAGATGCGGCTGCTTCATTTTGACTGCTTCTCGGGCACTGTTTGTTAACCAATCGGCGCAACGATCAGTGCCTGACCTTTGGGGAGTTGCCGCTATGACACGATCGTTGCCTGGCTTCGCACTGCTGGCTTGCTTGCTTGCGCTGCCAGGCTTGAATGCCTGCGCTCCGGCCGTTCTGACCAGCCAAGCCTCGGCCCTGTTCAACCATCCTGCCAGTAAGACCAGCGACGGCACGATCTTGTCGATGCGTCAGGTGGCAGCGCCCGCACAACCGGCCGGCGGGACAGGCGGGGCGATGAACGCAATGACCGCTGGATCGAGCGGCGCCACTGGCGGCGGTTGGTCATCGATGATGACCGGTGGACTGTCCGGCATGCTGCCTGGCGGCCTCGGCGGCAGTTCGATGAGCAACTTGAGCAACATAACGGGCACTGCCCCGCCGGCTAAACCGGCATCGACCGCGGCAAACCATGGGCAGGCGACGGAGTTCACGCTGCGGATGGATGACGGCTCAACGCAGACGGTCGTGCTGGGCGACGCTCAAGGATTGCACACGGGCGACCGTGTCGAGGTCGTCCGTGGTGACAAGACGAGCCTGGTTCACGTGAGCTAACCTGCTGTCGCCCGGGTGCATTCCGCGCAACCGCATTCCGGGCGACCGGGCGCCGGCTGGTCAGCTTCCGGTGAACTGCGGCTTGCGGCGCTCCTTGTAGGCGCGGATGCCCTCTTGCATGTCCGTGCTGGCGCGTACCCGCCCGACGGTCTGGCTGATCGCCACCATCCGCTCGATGGGGCCGACCGGCATGACCTCGCTGACCAGGCGCTTCAGCGCGCCGATCACCAGCGGCGCGGAGTCGAGCAGCTCCTCGGCCATCGCCAGCGCCGCTGCCTCGTGTTGGCCGTTCGACACGACGCGGTTGACGAAGCCGACGTCATAGGCGCGGCTTGCCGGAACTTTGGACGCAAGCAGCATCATCTCCATCGCCAGCTTGTGCGGCATGCGGGTGACGAGGGAACTGATCATGCCGGCGGTCACGCCCAGCTTGGCCTCCGGGTAGTAGAAGACGGTGCTCTCGCTCGATACCATCAGGTCGCACATCATCACCATCACGACCCCGCCGCCGACGCACCAGCCCGAGGTCGCGGCAATAATCGGCTTGTCGGTCCGGAAGCCGACGCCGGGGATGGCGCGCCACAATTCCGGCAGGTCGGTCACGTCGGCACCCGAGGTGAATGCGCGATCGCCCGTCGCGCTGAGAATGGCGACGCGCTGATCAGAGGCGTCGAATGCCTCGAACGCGCGCTGCAACTCGACCGCGACGCCGCTGGAGATGGCGTTGAGCTTCTCCGGCCGGTTGATCCGGATGATCGAGACGAGACCCTTCTGTTCAACGGTCACAACATCCATCGAGGCGATTTCCCTTGCTTTCAAGCCGCATGTCGCACGACACAAAACAGAACCCATCGCGTCTGTCACGCCTCGCTGTCCCACGCCGCTGATTGGTCGCGGCGCGTCGGGTGCTCAAGGTTGGGTGCGCCGGACCGCGTGTTTCAGATTTGGTGCGCCGGGTGCCGCGCGCCATGTGCGGTGCGCCAAATTAAGTAGCAATTCTCATTATCTCGTGATGGGCCGCAATTGCTTTGTGTTCTGCATCGGTCCGGCCAAATGTGGCACGCCACACCCCGGCTTCATGGGGCACACGACCGACACGAGCGATCGCGCGGCCCCGTTGCCAGAAAACCAGAGTGCAGACGCATGCGCCCAGTCGCATCGACCGAGCGGGCCGCCAAACCGGACGTGCTGATTGACGCGGCGTTCCGGATGTTGGCGCCAGATGCCGCCGCGCGCGGCGCGGCGCTGACCCGGTCGACGCACGGAATGCTGTCGCCGGTGCGTGGCGATGCCCCGCGGCTGCGCCAGGTGCTGGTCAGTCTGATCGCTAATGCACTGAAATTCACCCCGGCGGGTGGTGAGGAGCGGGTTGACGCCATGCCGACCCCGGCGACCGGTCTGACGATCAGCGTCAGCAACACCGGGATCGTCATTGACCCCACCGATCTGCCGCGCGTGATGGAACCGTTCGAGCAGGTGCGAGCGGGCGGCGCCACCGCCTCGTTCACCTTGCCGGCGAACCAGCTGATTGACCCGTCGGCCGCGCCGGCATGACCTCGCCGGCACCCGAGTTGGCGTTCGCCGCGCTACCGTTCGCCGAGTTGCTGGGTGTGCGGGTGATGGAGGCGACGCCGGATCGGATCGTTGGTGAGATGGTGGTGCGGCCGGAGTGGTGTACGACGCCCGCCGTGCTGCATGGCGGCGCGGTGATGGCGTTTGCCGACACGCTCGGCGCGCTGGGTACGGTCGCGAACCTGCCGGCGGGGGCGGGCACCACGACGATCGAGAGCAAAACAAATTTCATCGGCCCGGCCCCGGTCGGCAGCACGGTGATCGGCACGGCGACCCCGGTGCATCGCGGCCGGCGGACCCAGGTGTGGCAGATCCGGATCACCACGCGGGAGGGTAAGCTGGTCGCTTTGGTGACGCAGACCCAGTTGGTGCTCTGACCACGATCGTTTTCCCGGCTCGCTTCGAACACCGCGGGCGGCTTCCGGATAGTGGACGGGGGCCGGGACGAGAAGGAGGGGCTGCGCGGTTCGATCGGTTGTTTGAGCCGATCCGCCTCCAAGCTGCATAATGCCCGCGTCGAAATACCCGCCGGGGCCTGCGCCGGTGTCCGCATCCACCGAACACGATGCGTGCACGGCTGGCACGCCGTACAGTATCGGCGAGGCGATCGGTACCGCCCATGGCAGAGCTCCTCCTCGCCACACCGTGGTTTGCGCTTCGCGGCCAAGTTCCCAAAGGAAGGGGCAGAGATTTCCTGGGTGCTGGTTAT
>Ga0302235_10003966_pt1 | contig 10227 bp, 10 predicted proteins | sample II_Palsa_N3_3_FD_193577 | JGI IMG/M metagenome (GOLD analysis project Ga0302235, IMG submission 193577) | Peat permafrost microbial communities from Stordalen Mire near Abisko, Sweden - II_Palsa_N3_3 | ecosystem: Environmental > Terrestrial > Soil > Palsa > Peat permafrost | place: Sweden... | reverse complement strand
CGAAAGTGATGATGGACCTGACCGTCAACGGCCAGGTGGTCACCGGCACGTGGACGGAGCAGACCAGCCCTGATGGCTACTACCAGGGAAGCGTCTACCACGGGGCCATCCAGCTCTTGCTCGATCCAACCGGGCGCCGGATGACCGGGAAATGGGTCGGCTTCGGCCGCGACTTCGATCTCAATACAGGGCCGTGGACGCTGGAACTCATCTCAAGCGACACCAGCAAGGACGCCATGGCCCGGTACAACAGGCGACCGGAAGCAGGGACCGCCTGAAGCCTTACAGCGGGCCTAGGCGCTGGGACTTAAAAGCTGCGGGGCCGTCCGTGGTCACGGCCCCGCAGCTCTACAGACGTGATTACCTAGTAAGTGAGCCCGATGCTGTTCTCCTCCAGCCACTGACGGCCTACATTGCCTATGTAGCGCAGGCCGTCGTCCCGGGTGACGAGGTACTCACCCCGCGCCCACGCGCCCACAGTCTGAGGCGTGAAGCCGTGGCGCTTGCACACTCGGGAGGCCTCCTCGCGGCTGAGTCCATCACCGGGCGCGCGATCGAACTCCAGCAGCAGCGCGATCTCCTGCTCCTTCTTCGTCTTCTCCCCCACGGCCGGGCCTTCCAGGATGTCGATGATGTCCTGGAAGCCCGCCATGGTCTTCCTGAGCGCCGCGATTACCGCCGCCTTGTCCTGGTCTTCCATGCTGTCAATCACGCCGGGACCTCCTACCTGTCTGCCTATCGTATTGGACCGATCGATAGTGCAAGCATACAGCATAACCAAACGGTCCGATAGCACCTCCAGTGAGAAGCCCCGGCCACGCCCTTATGCACTCTCCCGCACCTCGGCCGAGGGCGGCCCGCGCACGACGTCGCCGAGGACCACCGGCCAACGACACATCTCGTTGTACTCGGCCGGGTCATCGAGTGACCACCAGCCATCCCGTTCAGAAACCGGCGCGCTACGCGCGCCCTGGTACTGCCGGAGCCGGGCCCGCCAGCTCTCCCGGTCCTGCCGATACCGAGCCTCTCGCTCGCGCTGCAGGTCGGCCGCGCCGGTCGACTCGGCGACGTCGGCCAGGGCGGCGGGTCCGCGCCGCCAGCCGCCGGGACCTCGTTCGGCGAGCCCGTGCCCAGCCAGCACCCGCAGCGCGGCCGACGTCGCCGGCGCGCTCAGCCGGGCCGCCCGGGCCACCTCGGCGCCGCGCGCTTCGGCCTGGTCAAGTACCTGATAGACGAGGGCCGCTGTACCGCCGAGAGCCAGGAAGGCAGGGTGAGCCGCCTCAATCCGGCCAGCTCGCCGCCGCCGCCACCGGACACTGTCCGCGTACCGATCGGGGATCCGGAGGGAATAGCGGTCGGCACGGGCCAGCCGACGCGGGCTCACCAAGTCGATCAGCGGGTCAGGCTCATCACGGAGCATACGCAGCACGCGCGACACCGTCCGGTGGCTCAGAGCCGAATGCAGGGCCAGGTTCCGGGTACCGAACTCGACCACGCTAGACCCGCTGACCATCGCCGCCTGGCCGAGCGCGAGCAGCACCAGGCGGGCCGCGATAGCACGACGGCCCCAGCCCTTGACCCGCTCCGGATCCTCGGCCGCGCACAGGATCGCGGTAAGCCACTGGCGGACGAGACCGTACTCCGCTGAGGATGACGATTCCTGTGTGGGGGGGCGTGTTCTGAGGTCGCTAGTGTGCCATTGGCGTACGTTTTCCTCCCCCGAGATCTTGCCGGCGCATTTTCGCCACTCGGCCGGGAGAAGCCGCTCCAGCCGGCCCGGCTCAGAACGGCGGGCATACAGGTCGGCGAGGCCCTTCCATGCGCCGCTGGCCACCGCGGCGCGGACGTCGGCGAGCTGCCAGCCACGGGCCGCCGCCGCGCCCACAACGGCCATACGGGCCTCAGACCGGCCCGCGTAATGCGACCTGTCCCAGCGCCCGGTGCGGGCAACGTCCTCGAGCTCGGCGCTGAGCGGAGCCCGGCCCCCGAGACGGGGAACCCACGGGGCGCCGGTGTCGTCCAGCTCGGCCAAGGACTCGCGATAAAACAATGTTTCACCGACCGTCGGCTGCTCGGCCTGGCGCAGCTCGGCCGCGAACTCGGTCAGCAGCCTGGCCCACACTTCTGGTCCGCAGGGATGCTCCGCGGCTTCCCTGGCGTCTTCCAGTGGCGTCGACAGCACCCGCCAGCCTCCGGACTTATGGCGGGCGCCTGGCGGCGAGATCTGGCCGCCGAGCGAAGCATGCGGCGCCGGGTCGACGGCGGGATACCGCAGGGCAATCGCCCGGACCAGGTCGCGCAGCTCGAGCCACGGCAGCGCCGCGGCGAACAGGACCAGGACGTGACGGCCGCCGCTCGCCGCGACGTCGGCGACGTACCGGCCGCCGAGGCGCTCGAGCAGCTGGCCGAGCTCGGCGCCCTGGCGCCCGACCTCGGCCGCCAGGGCGGCGCCACGTTCACGATCATTATGGACAGCACGATCGTGAACGTGACCAGCGCGGGACGGGTCAAGGTCGAGCGCCAGCAGGCGCCCGGCGCCGCTCGCAGGGTCGTAGACCGCCACCGTGCACGGCTGCAGCGGGGGCTCGGCGGGCAACGGCCCGGCCCACCTCGCGGGGTAAGTGCGGCCGCCGTCCTTCGACGTCCTGACGTGCGGCGTACCCGCGAGCAAGGACGTGACAGACCGCCACGCTGACCGGGCGCTTTGCGCAGCTTCGTCGGCGTGTGACCGTGCGGAAATTGCTTCTGCACTATTCGGCGTGTCGGGCGGGGGCAATACTGAACTCGCCCGCTGGCCTGTTATGGTGGCCACGGATGTTGACCTTCTGTTCGGGACCCGGACTTTGGTTTGGCGGCCGGTGTCGGGTCTGAACGGAGCGGGTATTCGGTTGTGCTGCGGCCCCCCTAGCGGGGGCCTTCGGCATTTCTGGGGGCTATAGAGCTCCGGGTGTACGAAGACAGACGGGAACGCACAGCATCTTTGCCGGCTCGGCTGCGGAACGTGAGCCGGCGCGCCGGCTCATAACCAGCCCAGCCCGAACACGCAGATGCCGGCCAGCTGGCCGGGCATTGCGGCAAAAATAGTGAGCCCGGTCCGGTACGACGACGGGTTCGACGAAAACGCCACATGGACCCGGTGCCGGTCACCTCGTAACCCGCGTCCACCGCATGAGCCGCGGCCTGCGCACGTCCGCCCGCGCTGGAAGCCGTGGCGGCGTCGGAAGAGCGAGATTGACGCCTCGTCCGGCGTGTCTGCTGGCCAGAGTAGGTTACTGGCCGGTAGCATTCTGTTTGTGTACGGCGATGAGCACGTAGTGCGACGCGAGTTCCTCGGGGTGGTGCCCTACCGGCATCACGGCATCGAGCTGCCCGGCGGCCGGATGGTGGAGAACAGCCCGCCCGGCGTGCGGATCGTCACCTTCGACGACTTCGCCCGCGGCAGCACCACCCGGGTTGTCAGCCATGATCCCTCCGCTGCCGAGCGCGACCAGGCTGTTGAGCGCGCGACGTCCATGGTCGGCCAGCACCGCTACAGCCTCACCAGCTGGAACTGCGAGCACTTCGCCAGCTTTTGCGCCACCGGCGTGGCCGTCAGCCAGCAGGTCGCCAGCTTCGTGGCCGCCTTCCTCGCCTTTCTCAAGGCCCTGGCCGTCGTCGGCGTCGCGGTGCTCGTATACACCGCGGTGACCGCCGAGTAATCCGGAACCCCTGGCCGACGGCCAGCTCGCTGGCCGGGCGAACCGGTCATATCCTTGCGCCCATGTCAGCCGAGGCGGCGCAGCCGGACGATGAGCTCACGCAGGCGATCAGGAATGCCATCCTGGCAGGCGCCGCCGAGGGCGCCGAGGCGAGGGCCCGGCAGATCACGGCGGCCGCCGGTACCGTGCTGGACGAGGTCAGGGCCGCGGTCCTGCAGGCACTCGCGGCGGGAACTGCGCCGCAGGCGGTCACCGGCACCGGGTCCGTCAGCCTGTCGTCGATGACCGTCGCCGGCCACGGCCGCGTGGCGGCGGCGCTCTCCGGGGAAGGGACGCTGGGCGTATCCCGCGCAGACGTGGCAGCGGCGGCGCTCTCCGGCTTCGGGACGCTGGGCGTAGGCGCAGCGGACGTGGCGGCCGCAGCCGAGCTCAGCGTGATCCGCCAGCCCGACGTCGAAAAGCTGGCCACCGAGCGGCCCGTCAGGTGGAGCAAGCAGGAACTCGTCCTGAACAGCCTGTTCCTCGTAGCCGTCGCCTACTGGCTGCTGCCGCCGGCGGAACAGCAGTACCTGGTGAACATGGCGATCCTGGTGACGGCCGTCGCAGCCGTCGCGGCTCTCCTCAAGAAGCCCTAGCTGTCCCCACGCTGAGCGCCGCCGACGCTCAGGTCGGCCAACTCGGCGTCAGACCCCCCGATCTCCCTGCCCACCGCGGTCGCCGTCAGTAGATCCGCGTGGCCTCGCCGCAGCGCGGCGCCGGCGGAGACGGAACTCGTGCCGGGGCCCGGTGAACTCGTATACCGCACCGCGCAGTTCCGTGATCGCCCTCGACAGGTCATCGCGGGCTTCCTCCGGTCTGTGCCCCGACGTGCGGCGGTGACGCACCCCAGGTTCCAAGGGACGCGGGAAGTTCCCAGAGATCTTCCGTGGCTAAGGGCGCTTGGGACTCGCGTCCGGGGACACCGCGGCTTGCTCGTGGCGAATCAGGATCTCGGCCACGCGCCGGGCTGTTGCCCCGGCGCGCACCACGCGCGCCCCGGTTGTTCCCAGGGACGTGCGCTCCAGGTCAGCCAGGTACTTCTCGACAGCGGCGGCCTCCGTCTCGCCCTCGACGATCACCAGGGGCGCGGCGCCGCGGGCCTCGCACAGGGCCCTGAGGGCGGCGAGTACCCTGGCGCGGTCCTTGCTGGCGTGCTTGGCCTGGAGGATGACCAGCGTGTCGGTCATGCGGTTAAGGATCATCGCGTCAATGCATGCGTCGGGTGGGGAATCGTTCATGGATTCCTCCGTTGCCGGTACCGGTAAAGGCGTCCCTCGATGGCCCGCTCGGTGGTTCCCAGGCGGTCCGCCGCATCCGCGAAGCTCATGCCGTCGACGACGAGGGCCGCCGCGCCCATGACGCCGTCCGGCATGGACCTCAGCTCGCTGATCACGGCGCCGCGCCCGGCGGCGACGTCGGCGGGGTCAGAGCCCGGCAGGTCGGACAGGGTCCGGCCCTCGGGGCTGGCGAGCATCCCGGCGGCCAGCGCCAGGTTCCACTTGCGCTCAGCGGTCCGCCAGCGGCGGAAGACGTTCGGGAAGGCCAGCAGGCACGCGCCGATGAAGTAGGTGGTCAGGGTCGCGCCGCCGTCGAAGGACCACCGCCCTGCGCACAGGACCCGCTCCCGGAAGAACTTCAGGCCCTCCGCGACGGTTTCCAGGGCGAGGTCAAGCCGCTCCTCGAACTGGCCTTCCAGGATCTCCCGCTCCCTGTCCGTCGGGTACAGCACGCGGCCCCGGTCGGCGCAGTGCTTCCAGATCGTCCCGCGCCGCAGCCACGCCAGGATCACGGGATAGCCGTAGGCGGCCAGCTCGCCCGCGAAGATCTCGTAGGGCGGCCCAGCGAAGCCGGCCACGGCGAGGTCGTTCACGTGCTCCTGATCCTGCATCCTCCTGGCCAAGCTCTCCGCCGCGCGCCGGGCGGCGTCCCGCTCCTGGCCGCCGAGCCAGCCGGACTCCGAGGCTGCTGCGGCGTCGGCGTCGGCGAGCAACTCCTCGCCGACCGGCACGACGTCGCGGCGCGGCAGATCGTAATCTTCTTTTCCGGGTTTTAGGCGCGCGGGCTCGCGCGGCGGCTGGCTGGCCGACGACGCGCCCATGCTTGGCTCTCCCTTGGCTCTGGCGAAGGCCCCCGCGCTGTACACGATCCCGGGCCCCTTCGGGGCTTGTCGGGATCCTGTACCAGACCGGAGGTACACGATCCCTTAATAGGTCGGCCGTAGGGGGGCCACCCCACGGCTAAACCAAAGTTTTTTCCGCGGCCATCCCCGTGGGGCAGGCCGGTCCCCCGACACCTATAGCCACGGCGGACGCCGGGGTTGGCCCGGCCTGATTTCAACTGGGATCCTCCGAATGACACGACGCCCCGACACTCCGCCGCCCGCCCTCCTGACCCTCCGGTCGGCGATAGTCCTTCTCCTCGCCATCCTGGCGGCTACCACGGCGGCAGGACTGACCTGGCTCTCCCGCCGAAACGCCGCCGAGGCGGCGATCGCTGGGCTGGGAGCCTTCGCCGCGGGCGCCAAGTTCTTCGACTGGCTAATCGCATGACCCCTGTCCACGTCCACCGCCAGGCCGTCACCAGCGAGCGCGATCAGGCGAGCGCGATCAGGCCTGTTCGGGCTCGCGGCACCATCCAGCGCAAAAACAACGATTAGGATCACGGTCAGGTAACGGTCTGTCCGCTATGGGCTACCTCGTAGCGTCCCGCAGCCGGTTATGGACGCCGGACGGCTGGGTCGGCGGCGGCGACGTGGCGTGCGACGGCCTCGGGTCCGGGGCGGGCGTAGCGCTCGAGGGACCGGACGGAGGCGTGGCGGGACCGGGCGAGCAGCATCGGGGTGCTGGTGCCGCCATAGCCGGGATACCAGCGCGGCAAGTCGGCTGGAATCCGTCCCCGGGAGGTGGCCTGAGATTTACCTGCCTTATCAGGAATTGGCGCAGGTCAGAGCCATCTGATGTGCCGCGAAAGCGCATAGCCGGTGCTCGTGCGCGACAAGTCCGTATTAGAGGGAGAGGGCATCCGCAACCAAGCGGGCGCCGATCCTTCCGAGGAGAAATATGGCAAGCCAGCGCAACAACAGGACGGGGCATCTCAACTTCGATATGAAGACCACCATCTGGTGGGAGCCGAGGTGCCCGAACGTGATCAAGATCTGCACCGGCGACCCCCGGTTCGTCAACGACCAGGGCGGCAAGCCGGGCCTGTGGATCCCGATCAAGCGGTGCGAGCACAATCGCAAGAACTGGAACCGGCTCGCCCGGGCCCTGGCCGACGCGGGCCAGCTTGCACCGCCGCTGATGACCTAAGGTAGCCGCGGCCGATGGTCTGAGCCCCGGCAGGTAGCTGCCGGGCCCGGCCAGGGCCGGAACCCAGGATCCGCAACACCCGTCCGTAAACGGTCGTTTGCGGACGATACGCAAAACTGGGTCCGATCGGCCACCGGAAGTTGTGACGCCCTCGATCAAGGAGGGGCGGCGGGTTCTTCCTGCCGGTTCTTGAGGGGCTCGGCGATTGCTCGCCGGCGCGGCCCCCGGGTGGTTGACTGGTGCCGACCAGGGCTCGCTGCTGCTTGGTGACGGGGCTCGATTGAAGTGCGCTGGTGGAGGAGAGCACGGTGACGCAGCAACGGTTGGTATCCGCGGGTGGGGCTCAGTTTTATGTCGAGGTCGCCGATGCAGCGGGCGGCCCGGCGACTATCCGCGACGATGGTGTGCCGTTGTCGTTCGACGGGGTGCGCGCGACGGTCGAGGGTATCGCCACTGAGCTGGCCGGGGTGTGGCGGCGGGTCAAGCCGGCCGAGGCCAGTGTGGAGTTCGGGCTCAAGCTGACCGCTAAGTCGGGCAAGCTGACCGGGCTGGTCATCGAGGGCGGCGGCGAGGCCGCCCTGACCGTCACGCTCACCTGGAAGCAGCCCGAGGCCAAGCCCGCGCCAGACGTCCGGCCCGTGCCCGGCACCCACTGAGCCGGAGCGGGGCGGTGGGCACCGAGATCGATGACACGCAGCTGCGCCGGTTCGTGGTCCGGGTGCAGACCGCCGATGGCGAGATCCCGCTCGGCACCGGCGTGCTGGTCGCGCCCGGCTGGGCGCTGACCTGCGCGCACGTCGTCGAGGGGCTGGCCGATGTGCGCCTGGTCCCTGACAGGGGCGCTGGCATCGATGACGCAGGCGATGGGCCTGAGAACGCTCCGCCCGCACACGTTCCGGCTGTCGTCCGGGCCCGGTCCGCCTCCCGGGACCCGGCGGGCCGGACGGCGTTCTGGCCGTTCCCCGACCTGGCGGTGCTCGAGCTCGATGGCTGGACGGGTCATGTGTGCGCGCCGCTGGTGACCGCCGAGCCGGTGCGCACGTCGCAGCCGCATGCCTGGGGGTTCGGCAGGCGCGAGGACGGCGTCACCTCGCCGGGCGGCGCGGCGTCGTTCACTTACGTCGGGTCGGACGGCGACGGCTACATGGCCTTGATGGCCGGCGACGCGGCCCCCGGGCTGAGCGGCGCGCCGCTGGTGTGCCCGCAGCGCCGCGGCGTGGTGGCGCTGGCGTCGGTGAGCCGTGACCCCGGCGACGCGCGCGGCGGCTGGGCGTCACCGGTGAGCGCGCTGGCCGGCGCCGGGCTGCCCGGCGACCTGGCGCGGATCGGCGGACAGGTGCTAGCACTGAACCGTGAGCGGGCGTGGCGGCACCGCGACGAGTGGAACCGGGCGCTGCCCGTCCCGGGTGCCGGGCTTGCGGTCGACCGCCCGTGGGAGGGCCTGGAGTTCGAGCGTCCGGCGGCGCCCTCGCTGCTGCTCCGCGCCGAATTCGGCATCGTCAGCTACTCCTTCCGCGGCTCCGGCCTGGCCGCCGCGCGGGACTGGTGCCGGGCCCGGCCGCGTTTTGCCATCGGCTACCTCGATGCTCAGGGCGGTGCGGGCAAGACCCGGTTCGGGATCGAGCTGTGCAAGGCGATGTCTGCTCGCGGCTGGCTCGCCGGCTTCTTGCCGAAGACCGGGCGGGGCGCGGACGCCGTGCCGCTGGCCCGGCTCGTGGTCATCGACTACGTCGAGGAACGCGAGGCGGCGATCCTCGCCGATCAGCTCTCCGCGCTGGAGCGGTCGGCGTCCGCGCTCGCCCCGGTCCGGGTGCTGCTGCTCAGCCGGCCGTCGGCCGGCAGTCTGGCGGGCCAGGCGCTGGAGCCGCTGCGCGAACAGCCGGCCGTGTCCGGTCCGGTGCTGCAAGCCGTGGACACGGCCGAAGACTGGTCATCGGCAGCGGCCGGCCTGCCGCCCGGTGACCGGGACGCGCTGTTCCAAGCCGCGCTCCCGGCGTTCGGCCGCGCCTGGCACGGCGACAGCTGGACACCGCACGCCACCGCCGGGGCCGACCTGTCTGCGCCGCGGTACGCCTGGCCGCTGGATGTTCTGCTGGAGGCATTCGACGCGGCGCTGTCGGGACCGGACTGGCAACCCGGTGCCCGGCCGCCGGTGGACCGCGCGCTGGACCACGAGGCCCGGCACTGGGCGGCACGGATGCCCGGCCTGTCCTCGCGAGTACGGCGGGAATGCGTGGCGCTGGCGACCCTGGCCGGCGCCCGCGACGACGCGGAAGCGGCCGCCCTGCTCGACCTGGTACCGGACCTGGCCGCCGAACCGGCGGCCGCTGCGCGGCACCAGGCCGGTCAATGGCTCCGCGGGCTCTATGCGGGGCCGGACCAGTGGAACCCGCTGCGCCCCGACCGGCTCGGCGAAACGCTCATCGCCCGGGTGCTGAGGGAGCGGGAGAACGGCGGGTCCGATCTCGTGGCGGCGGTGCTTGACCTGGCATCCGACGCGCAAGCAGAACGTGCGCTGGAGGTCCTTGTCCGGCTCGCCGCCGACCCTGCCGCCGCTGACGTCATCGCCGGGGCGCTGGCCGGCCGGTACGCCGCGCTTGTGCAGCGATGCGTCCGGCAGGCCCGGGGTTCCCCTGGGCGCCCAGGTCGCGCCGGCCTGCTCGACGGACTCACCCGTGCTCACCTCGCGCTGCTGCCAGATACCCGGATCAGCGCACTACCGCTGCCCGTGCAGGCCCAGCTCAGCGCCTCCGCGGATGTCCTCGCAGACCTCGCCCGCGACTACGGCCGCGCCCGCGAGGCCCTGGCCATCTACCAAGGCGCAATGGCGATCGACCAGCGCAAACACGAGCTGGAACCGGGCAACACCACCTACCGGCGCGACCTGTCCATCTCCTACAACAAGCTGGCGGACCTGGCGCGCGCGGCCGGGCGCTCCGGCGACGCCGAGGACCTGTACCGGCAGGCCCTGGCCGTGGCCCAGGAGCTGACCGAGCTGGAACCGGGCAACACCACCTACCGGCGCGACCTGTCCGTCTCCTACGAGCGGCTGGCGGACCTGGCGCGCGCGGCCGGGCGCTCCGGCGACGCCGAGGACCTGTACCGGCAGGCCCTGGCCGTGCGGCAGGAGCTGACCGAGCTGGAACCGGGCAACACCACCTACCGGCGCGACCTGTCCATCT
>Ga0302235_10003963_pt1 | contig 10236 bp, 9 predicted proteins | sample II_Palsa_N3_3_FD_193577 | JGI IMG/M metagenome (GOLD analysis project Ga0302235, IMG submission 193577) | Peat permafrost microbial communities from Stordalen Mire near Abisko, Sweden - II_Palsa_N3_3 | ecosystem: Environmental > Terrestrial > Soil > Palsa > Peat permafrost | place: Sweden... | reverse complement strand
GCGATCCTCGACATCGTCACTGGCTCTGGCGAAGGCCAGGACGCATACCTGCTTACCGCGGCCGGCCTGAGCCCGGCACCGTGATGCCCGAGACGGTTACGGCCCGGACGCTGCATCGCCATCACGGTCCTGGCAGGTGGTTACCCGGGCTGGCCGGGGGTGACCTCCGGCAGCGCCGTGTCGATGTGCTCGAGCGTTACGCGAAGCGGCCGGAAATCGACCTCGGGAGCGGTTTCGTAGTCGCGGTAACCGGCCACCCGGTCGTGGCCGTTGGGGTCGGAGGCCGGGCTGCTGTGCGGGCCGGCGCCCTGGTGGATCGCCTGCGCGGCCTCGATGGCCTGGTCGGCCGCGGCCAGGTGACGTCCGGCCTCGGTGATCGCCCGCACCGCCGCGCGGGCCGCCCGGCGCTGGCGGACGGCGATGCGATGCGGGATGAGGGCCGCCTTTTCCTGCATCCGGTGCGCCTTGGACAGCGGACCGCTTGTAGCCGCGGACAGAACCTCTAGGCGGGCCACCTCGTCCGAGCCGTCCAGGGCGTGAATGGCCACCACGAGGAAGTTGGCGAGCAGGCTCACCACCGCCAGGACCAGGGCGATCACCAGAGCGGTGACCCAGCCCTGCGGGCCGAGGGCGTAGAGCACCTCGGTCCGCATCCGGATGAACATTAGCGCGGCGATGACCGCCATGCCCGCGCCCGCCGCCACGCACGCGACCCGGGTCAGTCCGTCGAGATCACCCGACGCGATCGCGCCGGAGTGGTCCTTGTAGCCGCGCAGCCGGTAGCCGGCGAAAGCGAGGAACCCGTAGGACAGCAGGGTCACCATGGCGGCGAGCAGCACGGCGAAGGCCAGCGGCGCCGACAGCGGGCTGCTCCAGTCGACATCGGTGATCCCGGCGAAGAAGTAAAGCAGCAAACAGAAATCGACCAGCAGGACGAGCTTGGGGACGTGACCGATCCACCGCGGCAGGCGCTGGTGCTTGCGTGAGCCCCGCGCCTTCTCGTCCTCGATCTGGGCTCGCTGGGCGGCCTGGTACCGCCGCAGGTCCGCCACCGTCTCCTGGCCGCCGTCCGGGTGACGGGCCAGGTCGTGCTGGCGGTGCCCGGCCCGGACGAGGAGCCGGGCCTGCCGGGCCCGCTGCCGGTCGATCCGGCGGGCCGCCCGGTCCAGGCGACGCTGCGACCGGACCAGGTGGCCGTCCGCGCCGGCCTTGCCCGCCGCCCGCACCACAGTTTCCCCGTGAGTCGCCCGCGCCGGGTCCCGGCTGGCCCCGACGTGGTGGTCCTCGGCCAGCAAGACGGCGAGCGCGCCGCGCCGGGTGACCCGCCGGTGCCGGAGCACCTTGGGCAGGCCACGCTGCAGGCGGGTCCGAGAGCGCCGCCGCGCGCGCTGCAGGAACACGGCGGCGGCCAGGTCGGTCTGCCCGCCGGGGAGCGAGCCGTCCGCCGCGGCAGCGGGCGCCCCCATCTCGGGCGCCCCCATCTCAGTCGGTGGCACGGTCTCGGGTACGGTCGGCGTCGGCATGACGATGTCCTGACCCGGATCGACGGGTGACTGGCTAGTGTGCTGGAAGATGTTCATGCGGGTCTCCAGGGGGTCAGGCGGTCAGGACCGGGCCGCGGGCGGGTGGACGAGAAAGACGACGACGCGGCGCAGTTGCGCGCAGATGGCCTCATCGAACTGCCCGGCGACGTCGCAGGCCTGGGCCGTCTTGCCGTCAGTGCCGAGGCCCGTGACCCGGGTGATCTGCCCGGGCGGCAGGCCGAGGGCAACCAGGCGGGCGCGCACGGCTAGCGCGCGAGCCCGGGACAGCGTGAGGTTGTACGCGGCCGACCCGCCGTCGGGCGACGCGTATCCGGTGATGGTGACGAGCAGGTGCCCGGCACCAGCCTTCGCGGCCAGCGGTCCGAGAATGCCATCCGCGCCCGGGAGCAGGGTGGCGCTGTCGAAGGCGAACAGTTCGTCGCTGGGGACGCTCAACCCGATGGCTCCGTCCGGGCCGCGGACGGATGCCACCGCCGGGATCGGGACGACCGGCACAGAAGTCGTGCTGCGGGAGGGCGAGTCCGGACGGGTCATCTCGTCGGTCTGGCATGCGGCGGCCGCGGCGGCGCGGCAGATGGCCATCCAGTAAGACGCGAGGGTCGTCCGCTGCGGCAGCGGCAGTGGCGGCTGCCGGCCGGCCGTATCGCCGAGGCCAGAGAAGATGACACGCCAGCCGGCCAGGTCGGGAAGCAGGCCTCGCTGCTTCAGCTGCGCGGCGATAGAGCCGGGGTCAGCACCCCAGCCCACCAGCCGCAGATCGAAGCCGCCCGCAGTGGACAGGCCGGAGGAAAGGATGAGCAGGGTGCCCGGCGGCGAGGTGACCCGGACCGCCGCGGCGATCATTCCCAGCAGGTCGAACGGCCCGCTGGCGGCCTCGGACCGCAGCAGCGCGCCGACTCGGCTCACATTCTGATCAAGCAGCAAGCCGCGGCGGGGTCCGTACTCCACCTGCCCGTCGGCGCGCCGCGGCGTCAGCGGGACTTCGGTCGGCTGGCCGGTGGCGGGGTCCACGATATAGGCGTCGGCCTGGGTGCTGGCGGCTCCCGCGCTCAGCAGCATGCTGCGGTTCTCGGCTGAGAGTTCGGGAGCGGGTTCGTTGGCGGTGGCGCTCGGAATGATGACGATAACGTCCGGAGTAGTCGCCGGGGTCTTCCCGCAGGCGGCGAGAAGCAGGGACAGTGTGGCGACAACTGTCAGGAGCAGAAGACCTCTGAACGGACCTGGCTGAGAGTAGCGAGACATCCTTTTGCCTCCCGGTGGGGAGTTACTGGTGGAGGCCGCCCGCCGCAGTTCGGATAGGCGGCCACCGGAACCTCACGAAACGGACCGCGGATCGCGCGGAACGCTACGAGGCCGAGGGGATAGACGTGACCGGACAGGTGAATCAGCAGGCCCCTAGGCTCGGCGCCGAGGGCACTGCGGTCCCTGATTGTGGTCATCGGTTCTCCCTGCGACGGACTACTGGGAGTCGACAATTGTCTAACTTCCTTGTCAGAGGTTTGTCTCTTCTTGGTTCCAGCAGGCCTGACAACTGGTATATGGCGACATACCCACTCAGACAGTTGTCATGCATGCGCTCGCGACGTTTGTCGGCTAAGCTGTCGGGAATGATCATCCTGGGGCGCGACTACCGATAAGAAGGGAAGATGGCCGAGCCAATTGATCCCGCCGCTCTCGGCGTCGCGTCCGCTCTCAAGAGCCTTCGGACCCGCGCTGGCCTGCGGGAAGAACGGCTCCACGGCACCGAACTTGTGCTGGACACGCTCACCGGCCTGGCCAGCGTCAGGACACTGGTAAACGCGGGAGAATCCCCCGAGCGGGCGATCGTGCGGGCGGTCCGCGCGGCTGCGGGCGCGCTGGAGCCGACGATGAGCATCGTCGCCGACGCGAGCCTGAGCCTTGAGCTGTCCGCAGACCTCATGCCGGATACCGATCTGTACGCTCAGGACCTCGGGCAGCGCCGGGAGGCCCTGCTGCGGAACTGGAAACGGCTGCACGAACTAAGGTCCGTTCTGCCCGGTAAGAAGCCGTCACCCCGGGCCCTCCGGCTGGAGGTGGAATCCGAAGCGCTCGCGGCGCTCGCGATGGCGCTGACCGAGGTCACCGGCGGTAATCAGCTTCCTGGGGCTCCGGTGCTGCCGGGCCCGGCGCAGACTCGCGAAGCCCCGTCAGGAGCCTCCGCGGTTAGCCCCGCGGAACTGCGGGCCTTCGGTTCGGAGCTCACCAATACGCTCCGCACGCGCGGTAAGACCATCGAGCAGGCCGCTACCGCACTCGCCGTTCCCCCGGCCGAGGTCGCCCGGTGGGCAACGGGCCAGGACCTGCCGTCGGAGGCGGCCGCCCGCGCACTGGATGAGTACCTCACCGCGCGGGGCGCGATCCAGAACTTCGTCATCGAACTACGGTCCAAGCCGGACCGGGTCGGACCCCGGCTCGTCCCGGTGCCGCTGCCCGGCTCGTCGGCGCCGACTCTGCTGCATACGTTCCGGAATGTCGCTCAAGCCCTCCGGGCCTGCCTCATCAGGGACGCCGACGGCAAGCCCATGGGATGGCCGCGCGATCTGCGCGAATTGTCGGGTAAGGCCACCCCGGCGTCCACCGCCTACGGCATCAAGACGCTGCTGCTGCTGGAGGACGGCCTCGCGACTGACGTGATTCAGCTCGCAGAAAGCCTCAGGAAGATGGCTCTTCCCGAGGGCGGATTCAAGAACCTGGAGCAAGCAGGCCCGCGCCCGGAAGTAACCGCGGCCGTGCTGAACGCACTGCGCCGGATCGCCGTGACCGAAGACTTCGGCACTCACATTGCGCTGATGGAAAGCGGTCTGGGCGATTTCGAGAAATACCGGCCCTTTATCCTGACCACGATGCTGGAAGCCAGCCTTCTGCTCGAGCCCGGGACCAAGCTCATGGAGATATTGATCGACAGCCTGCTGGCCGCACGCCGGCCGCACGGAGATCAGCTGCTATGGCAGGAAAAGGCCGCGCCCTTGCTCATCGAGCCTGCTCCGTCGGTGGCCCACACCGCGCGGGCCATCCGGGTGCTGGCCAACGTGCAGGCGATACGCCCCGCTAGCCAGGTGCAGGAGGCCCTAGAGCAGGCGGTGGCCTGGCTGATCGATCAGCATGATCTGCACAACGCGTACGAAGTCATCGAGCGGCCGGTCGACGACGGCCTCGAGCCGGTCCACATCCGGCACTTCACGGCCGCCTTGGTGGTGAAGGCCCTGGTATCGGCGGGGGTACCCGCAGCGCACCCTTCGGTGAGTAATGCGGTCGCCCAGATCTGGAAGAGCTACAGCGACACCGCAGCCCTCTGGGCGTGGGACAACGGCGACCTGCCGATCTGGATGACGCTGGACGCGGTCGAGGCCCTGCGGCTCGCCAACCTAGCCGTCCCGGCCCGGCCCGGCTGATCCGCGTCGGGTGATACCGGCCAGACGGGACGGAAAGCGGCCCGCCTGGCGCCCGCAATGCCGGAATCGCCGTCCGTAAAGAGCTCGTCTGGCGCCGTGTCCGGGCCGGTGTGACCATTATGTAATCGCGGAACCGCGTTTATCGGCCTGACCAGGCGCTATATTGGCAGCGGCAGCTGTCAGTTACCTTTCGGTGGGGGCCATCACAGGCCCGCTGGACCAAGCCGAAAGGGCGGACTAGCTCAACGATACGGACAAAGCACCCAGAAAAGGCGCATCAAGTCAGCCCTGCCCTATTCTACCCTAATTTCTATAAAACTGTGCTCGTCTACCGAACCTGCGCGGAGGCCGGGGCGGTCGATGGGCCTTTCTGGTTGAGGAAGGACACTCGTTGGACGCTGCCGGAACCTCGGCAGAAACGGCGGACCCATCGCGGTCCGCCCGGTCGAAGGTTGCGATCCCGTCGGTCGACTGGTGGATCACAAGCCGCTGCAACCTCGCGTGCGACTTTTGCTACGGGCCGGTGCCGGGCAAGGACCCGATCGAGCGCCGGGCCGGCATCCTGGAGGCGCTCGCCGCCTCCTCCGCACGCGTGGTCACGTTCTGCGGCGGGGAGCCACTGCTGATCCGCAAGATCGATCAGTACGCGGCTACCCTGGCGCACCGCGGCAAGTCCGCCGTGCTCAATACGAACGGTCAGCTCCTGCGCACGCGCCTCGACCAGGGGTTCAGGCTGGCCAGCTTCGCCATGGCCGGAATCTCCATCGAAGGCTCGACGCCCGGGATTCACCGCGCGATGCGCGGGAAGAAGGCCGACCTCGATGAGGTGATCGAGGCGGCCCGGCTGGTAAGCAAAGAACCCGGCGTCGCACTGAAGCTCGCCACCGTAGTGAGCAGCGTGAACCGGGACAACCTGCCCGCACTGGCCAGGACCGTTCGCGATCTGGCCCCGGATATCTGGCGGCTTTACCAGTACAGCAGCCGGGGCGAGGTCAACTTCGGCCAGCAGCGCCACTGGCTGCCGGCCGAGGAGTTCCAGCGCCTGGTCCAGACGGCTACGGAACTGGCCGCACCCGTGCCGACGGCGCCGTCTAGCGAAGCCGAAACGGAAGGCTGTCTCATCGTCGACCCGGACGGGAACGTTCTCTCCCCGGCCGGCGCCGAGTATGTCCGGCGCGGGAACTGCCTGGAGGAACCGCTGGACGACATCTGGGCGGGAATCCCGGCCCGGTCAACGGTTATCAGCAACAAGCGATGGCTTTCTGTCCTCGCCTAGCCGCAGGAAGGCCGTCCTCGTGCGTTCCGCAAGCCGGGAGAAAGGGTCAGATCTGGTTCTCATCGGCCACGTCGGTTTCGCCACCGACCGGACGGTGAACGGCACGTTCTCTTACACCGGCGGGTCTGGCTATGCGGTGGCATTTGCCGCTTCCGCCCTGCTTGATGAGGGCCTCGCCCTGGTGACGCAGGTGGGCGACGACTTCGACATGGGCAGTCTTCGCCGCCTCGGTCTCGATACGGAGGGGGTCACCGTCCTGCCGGGTGTCTCGGCCACGTTCGTCATCGATCAGTTTCCGGATGGCAGCCGGTCCTTCAGATCCGACCTGGGAGTCGCGGCCGAGCCAAGTTTCGAGGAGTTCCCGCCGTCCTTTTTCCAGGCGAGATACGTGCACCTCGGGACCGCCCCGCCACGGCAGCAATTGGCCTGGCTGGACTTTCTCCGCGACAAGGGATGCCGTGCCCAGGTCTCGGTAGACATGTTTGAGCCCTTTGCCGCCACCGAGCGGAACGCCTGCCGCAGGGTCTGTGACCGAGCGGACCTCATCTTCCTGAACGACGTGGAATACCGGGCCCTGTACGACGGGGAGTCGCATCCACGAGCGCCGACCATCCTGAAGCACGGACCGGGCGGCGCGGAATTCCTCGGGGCCGGCCAGCGGCACCATATCCCGGCGCGTCCCGCCACCGAAGTCGACCCGATCGGCGCCGGGGAGATACTCGCCGGAGCATTTCTCGCCCTGCGCGCCCGGGGACTGCCGGAGGAACGAGCCCTGACCTGCGCAGTGGCTGCTGCCTCCAGCTCGGTCACCGAATTCGGGGTGGCCGGCGCCGGTGTAACGCGGGAACTCCGGCGTATCAAGGACGAAGTGGATTCCGGAGCGCGGCTGAAAACCTCTTCCCGAGAAGAACGTCTTTGAGGGCCGTCACAGCTCCAGGGTGGTGCCGGGTTCAAGCCGGGTGACGGGCGCGCCGCTGGGGGCGGCGGCCACCGACATCATCCTGGTCATCAGGGCCAGCCCGGTATCGTTCAGGATGGCGTCGTGGATGGCGTAGCCGCGGGCGGGCGCGACGGCGCGGAAGTAGTCGATCATCTCGCCGGCTTTGAGCCAGGGGGCGCTGATCGGGAGCAGGAGGGTCTCGACAGGGTCTTCCGGGACGGTGAACGAGTCACCCGGGTGGAACAGGCTGCCGTCGACCATGAAGCCGGTGTTCTCCACCAGCGGGATCTCCCGGTGGATCAGCGCGTGCTTCTCGCCGTAGACGTGGACATCGAAACCTGCGATGGCCAGGGCGTCGCCGTGACGGACCTGATGCACCCGGTCGCCGAAGTCGTTGAACTGGCCGGCGACCGCTGGGGTGGCCCAGAGCGTCAGGTCTGGGTCGCTGAACAGGGCCTCCCCTACCGCCTCGGCGTCGAGGTGATCCGGGTGCTCGTGGGTGACCAGGACGGCGGTCGCGAAGTTGAGGGCGGCGGGCGCGTCGGTGAAGGTGCCGGGGTCGATAACCAGGGCGGCGCCGTCTTTCTCCAGCCTGACGCACGAGTGGCCGAGCTTGGTGAGCTGCACGGGCCCACGATACAGCCGGGCGGTCCGGTCAGCGCATCCCATCAAGAAGTCCCTGGCGTCCCAGGTCAAGCAGCAGCGCCGCTCCGGTATCGACGGCCTCGATCACCGGCCGGAGGGCCTCGAGCCCGGCGACGAGGGCTTGCGGCGGCACACCGCGTTGAACGAGCAGGTTCTGCAGCCAGTCGAGGAAGTCGCCGAAGATGGTGTGGTCGGCGGTAAGCAGCGCCGCGGCCAGGAACCGGACGATGAACACGAGATCTTCCCCGGTGCGGGCGATCTGGCGCTCGTCGTAATCGGCCATCCGCGGGAAACGGGCGGTGAGGCCGTCGAACGCGGCGCCGGCCAGCGCGTCGGCCTGTGCCGAGAGACAAAGCGCGGCCGGATCGACCAGCACCGGGTCACGGCGGACCGAAGGTGGCTTGGACTTCCAGGCCAGCAGGATCGCCGCGGCGTCGGCCGCCGTGGACGCCCACGCGTCGGCGCCGAGACGCTCGGCGCGGCGCGGGCCGGTGCCGAACGCCAGGCCCCCCGCGATAACGGGGATCCCCTCGTGGTGCGCGGCGTCGATCAGGTGCAGCGCGCCGGGGAAGAAGATCGGAATGCTGCATGAGACCGCCAGCGAGTCGGCACCGGAACGGACGAGATACTCCGCCACCACGTCGGCGGGCGCCGAGGCACCGAGCACCGTGACGGCCAGGCCGTGCTCGCGCAGCAACTCGCCGAACATCTGCGCGGGCAGCGCATGGAAGTCACCCTCCGCGCAGGTGACCACGGTCACGCTGCCATCCGCCAGCGGGCTCGTCTCGCCCATGAGCATGTCCAGCGCGGCCGCGGTTACCCCGGAGACGACGTGCTCGTCGGCCGGCGTGAGCTCGTTGCGGTACCAGCGCTGGCCGACTTCGCGCTGAGCGGCGGCCAGCAGGTCCACCACGATCCGCTCCCGGGATACCCGCCGGTCAAGCAGGTCAAGCGTGAGCCGGACGGCCGCCGCCCGATGGCCTGCCACGGCATGGCGGAGGTAGACCGGGACGTAGTCGCGCGGCGGCAGGTACCCGGCATGCCGGCGGGCCAGCGCCCAGATCCACTGGTCGCGGCCGGCCTTCTTGGCCTGGTACAGAGCCTGGTCGGCCAGGCTCACCGTCTCGTCGGGATCGCCTGTTGACGCGGCGATACCCGCCGAGAACGTGACGGGAAACGGCCGTTTGGTCAGCCATTCGGCGCGCAGGCGGCTGAGGAAGGCATCCGCGCCCGCGCCCTCCACGGCAGGCAGGACGACAAGGAACTCCTCGCCCCCGAATCGCCCGACGGTGTCGCGCCCCCTGACGGTGCCGCCAAGCACGTGGCCGAACACGCGCAGCACCGCATCGCCGGCCGCGTGCCCGAAAGTATCGTTGACCTGCTTGAAGTTGTCGAGATCCACCATGATCACGGTGTCGTCGGCCGAGAGCCTGCCGAGGGCGCGTTCGAGCATGCGGCGGTTGGGGAGGCCGGTCAGCAAGTCGGTCGACGCGGACTCGGCGAGTTGCTCGTTCCGCCCGCTGAGCTGCAGGACAAGCCGGGCGTCGAGCAGGAAGGTCGCCAGGTGCCGGTCGAGGAGGACACGCGCGGCGCTGCCGGGCGCAGCCGCGGGCAGCAGCGGATCGCCGTCGCCAAACGAGACGTCGACCGGGATCACGTCAGGGCCGTCCGTTCCGGCCTGGACCAGCTGGCCGCCAAGCGCGCCGACCAGGTGCTCGGCGACGAGCCGGGCGCTGCCGCCGGTGCGCAGCCGGAACAAGGCCCGCGTAGCGTCGAACACGGCGGCCGGCACATCGAGCACGGGCCCCGGCACATCGAGCCTGGGGTCTGGGACATCGAGCCTGGGGTCTGGGACATCGAGCCGGGGGCCCGGGACATCCGGGACATCGAGCCGGGGGCCTGGTACTCGGTCGTGCGGCTCCGCCGAAGCTTCCATGTCTTGGCTCATTCAGCTATCTGGAAGCAGCACGTAACGGCGGACTCCCGTGCCACGCGGCCGGTCCGGTTCGGTAGGAATCCGCGCGTGCGAAATCCGGTGTTCCTCCGACCGCATATAACGGCGGAAACTAGCGGCGTTGTCCCACCACGACACCAGCTGGAAGACGCCTGGCCGCGTGACATCCCGCCAGGTCTCCAGCCGCTGGAAACCAGGGGCCTTTTCGACCAGGTGCAAACGCTCCCGGAACGCGCGCTCGAGTGTCTCCGCGCTCTCCGGCGAGATAGTAACCTCACTACTCACGACGAAGCCACGGTCGCCGTCCTGGCCCGTCACGCCGCCGTCAGGTGTCATAGTGACCTAGCATAGTCGGCGCCCAATATTTACGCCGTTAACGTCTATAGATACCGGTCGGCTATATTAGAATTCCGGATAAAGGCGGCTATATTGTTCTTACTCGGGGAATTGGCACGTCGCGGACC
>Ga0302235_10003952_pt1 | contig 10251 bp, 7 predicted proteins | sample II_Palsa_N3_3_FD_193577 | JGI IMG/M metagenome (GOLD analysis project Ga0302235, IMG submission 193577) | Peat permafrost microbial communities from Stordalen Mire near Abisko, Sweden - II_Palsa_N3_3 | ecosystem: Environmental > Terrestrial > Soil > Palsa > Peat permafrost | place: Sweden... | reverse complement strand
GGGGCGCCTGAGCGGCCGCCCCGGTTAGATTGCCAAGCTCGCGGAGCACGTCCGACTCGATCTCCGGGAGCGACCGGCTCTCGTCGTCGCGGATCCACTGCGCGAACGCGATGCCGAACACGGTGGCGGCCGACTGGCCCGCGAGGGTGGCGGCCGGCTCGGCGACGCCGCGCTCGCGAAACGCCGTCGCCAGCGCCCCCGCGAGGCCGGCCAGCTTGTGCAGCTCGCGCTCCTGGAGGGCCGGGTTCTGGTCGATCACGGTCTGCCGCAGGCGGGAGTAGGGGCGGCGCTCGTCGGGGAAAAACGACGCCGACGCCTGCAGCGCGGCGGCGATGAGCTCGAGCGGGGGCGCGTCCGCGGGCGCTTCCTTCACCCCGTCGACGAACACCTGCAGGAACCGGTCCTGCCCGTGGAACAGCACCTCGCGCTTGTCGCCGAAGTTGCGGAAGAAGGTGCGCTCGGTCAGACCGACCGACTGCGCGATCTCGGCCGCCGTCACCTGCTCGAACCCGCGGGTGGCGAACAGCTCGAGCGCCGCCGCCTGCAGGCGCTCTCTCGTGCCCGGCTCCCAACGCACCATTCAACTGAGTTTAGTGATGACAGTGACAGACGTACAGGGGTATAGTGATGTCTGTAACTGACGTCAGTCACAGACATCATGTCGTCGTTGTCGCTCCGCTCGCTGCGGGGCCGAAGGGAACACCCGCCATGCGCGTTTTCGTCACCGGAGCCTCCGGCTGGATCGGCTCCGCCACCGTCGATGAACTGCTAGCAGCCGGGCACGAGGTCACCGGGCTCGCCCGATCCGACGCGTCCGCCGCCGCGCTCGAGGCCAAGGGGGCCCGCGTTCGCCGCGGCGACCTCGACGACCTCGGGAGCATCCGGGCCGGGGCGCAGGACGCCGAGGCCGTCATCCACCTCGCGAACAAGCACGACTGGTCGAACCCGGCCGCGTCCGCCGCAGCCGAGCGGGCCGCCGTCCAGACGATCGGGGACGCGCTCGTCGGGACCGACCGCCCGTTCCTGCTCGCCTCCGGCGTGGCCGGCCTCACCCAGGACGGCGCCCTCTGCACCGAGGCCGACGCGTCGCCGTTCCACGGACCGGACGCACCGCGCGGCGGCAGCGAGAACCTGGCCCTCGAGTTCGTCGACCGCGGCGTGGGCACCGTGAGCCTGCGCTTCTCGCCGACCGTGCACGGCGTCGGCGACCACGGGTTCATCGCGGCGATCGCCGCCGTCGCCCGGGAGAAGGGCGTCTCCGGCTACCCCGGAGACGGCGCCAACCGGTGGGCGGCCGTGCACGTGTCCGACGCCGCGCGCATGGTCGTGACCGGGCTCGCCAAGGCGCCCGCGGGCAGCCGCCTGCACGCCGTCGCCGAGGAGGGCGTCCCCACCCGCGAGATCGCGGAGGCCATCGGCCGCGCCTTCGACCTGCCGGTCGCGTCGATCGCCCCCGATGACGTCCTGGGGCACTTCGGGTGGATCGCGACCTTCTTCGCCATGGACCTGGCGGCGTCGAGCGCCGTCACCCGCGAGCTGCTCGGCTGGACCCCGGTCGGGCCGACCCTGGTCGAGGACATCGACGCCGGCGGCTACGCGCCCGGCGCGTCGCTGGCCGGGTAATCCGTCGCAGGGCAGGGCAGGGCAGGGCGGCGGCGGTGGAGGAACGGTGAACGACCTCGCCGCCGCCTCAGCCTCAGGAGGCGCTCTTGAGCGCGTTGACCTGCGCCAGGAACAGGGCCTTGGCGGCGCTGGGGTCGGGGGTCATGGCCGAGAACTCGTGCACGTCGACCAGGTAGTCGCCGACGCGGGCGGTGATCTCGACCACGGCGTTTCCGTGGGAGTCCAGTTGCGGGTCTATCGAACCCACCGCCTGGTCGGCGGGGCCGGCGAACGTCCTCGAGGGCGCGGGCTTGTCGGCGAAGGCACTGCTGAGCTCATCGAACGCATTGATGGCGCCGGTCACGGTGGAGAAGCGGGCGATGGCGATGCTCTGCTGGGAGCCGTCGACGTTAATCCACCCGTCGATTCCCCCGGACACGAATCCCCACTGGGCGTACTCCGCTTTCTCCCCGGCCCGGGCGTCTGACGCCCAGAACTTGTCGATGTAGGGCCCGAGGCTCAGGGGCGCGTCCGTGTAGTTATTCCACGCAGTCGCGCCCGCCGGAATCGAGAGCATGCCCACCGGGCCCGCGCTCGGCGCGCCGGCCGCAGTCGGCGCGCCGGCCGCAGTCGGCGCGCCGGCCGCACTCGGCGCGCCGGCCGCACTCGGGGCGCCGGCCGCACTCGGTCGCGCTCCGTCGGCGATCGGCGCGGGCTTGCTCTTGAGCGCGTCAACCTGCTTCTCCAGGAGTGCCTTGGCGGCGCTGGGGTCGGGGGTCACGGCCGTGTACTCATGCACGTCGACCACGTAATCCCCGACCCGGGCGGTGATATCGACCAGGGCGTTTCCGTCCGAGTCCAGTTGCGGATTCACCGCGCCAACCGCGCCGTCGGCGGAGTCGGACAGCTTCGTCCAGGGCGCGGGCTTCTCGGACAGAACAGAGCTGAGATCGTCGAACGCGCTCAGGGCGCCGTTGGCGGTGGCGAAGCGGGCGATGGCGATCCGCTGCTGGGAGCCGTCGGGGTTAATCCACCCTTCAAATCCTCCGGACACGAATCCCCGCCGGGTGTACAGCGACTTCTCGTGAACCTGGGCGGAGGAGATAAAGAACTCGTCGACGAAGGCGGCGAGGCTCATGGGCGCGTCGGTGTTGCTGGTCCACGCAGTCGCGCCCGACGGAATCGGGAGCAGGCCCACCGGGTCCGCGCCCGGCGCGCCGATCGCGCTCGGTCGCGCTCCGTCGACGGTCGCCGGGGTCTGGCTGACCGTGGTGAAGGCGCACCCCGCCACCGTCACCGCCACCCACAGCAGTCCGGCGCCCTGAACAGCCTTTCGCATGAAAACCTCCGTGTGAAAAATACGATTCCCGGCCGCCTCCACCTCAGGAGTCGCCCTTGAGCGCCTCGACCTGCTCGAGCAGGAGTGCCTTGGCGGCGCTTGGGTCGGGGGTCGCGGCCGAGAACTCCTGCACGTCGACCAGGTAATCCCCGATGCGGGCGGCGATATCGGTATCGGTGTCTCCCTCAGAGTCCACGGTCGGGTCGGCCAAGCCCACGGCCCCGTCGGCCGAGTCGGTGAATTCCTTGTCCGGCGCCGGATCCTGCTGGAACGAAGCGCCGAGATCGCTGAACGCGTCCGTCGCACCGCTCGCGCTGGCGAAGCGGGCGATGGCGATCGTCTGCTGTGAGCCGTCGGGGTTGTACCAGCCTTCGAATGCCCCGGATACGAATCCTCGCTTGGTGTACAGCGACTGCTCACCGGCCTGGGAATTTGGTGCGTAGAGCTGGTTAATGAAAGCGTCCAGGCCCATGGGTGCGTTGGTGTTGGTCGTCCACGCATTCGCGCCCGACGGAAGCGGAAGCAGGCCAAGCGGACCGGTGCCGACCCCGCTCGCTGCTGAGGCGGACGCCGTGGCGGTGTACTGGGGGCCGGAGGCGATAGCCGTCGCGGCGGGGGACGGGTTCGACGCGGCCGTGTTGGCGCCCGACGGCTGAGCGGTAGCCGACGAGCTAGCGGTGGGACTGCCGCTGGCAGAGGTCGCGGCGGCCGAGGAGCACCCCGCGACCGACGCCGCGACGGCCACCAGCCACGCACCGTGAACAATAACTGTCCGCATTAAATCCTCCGCAAGAAAACGCAATGGCTCTGAGTTGCCGCAGGAGGCCGGCCCGGCACTCGCGTGCCTGGCCGGCCTCCTGGGTGATGCTGCTGACTGCCGCGCCGCCTACTTCAGGCGGACGTAGACCTCCGGGGACCCGTAGGAGAGGTGCCCGACGCCGTTGCTGTTGTTGCCCTCGAACACCGCCTGCCAGGTCGCGCTGACCGGGTCCTTGAACGTCGCGACGAACTGGCCCTTGGCGTTCGTCTTGACCTTGACCAGCCAGTACCAGGTGGGGTTGCTGCCCTTGGGGTGCAGGTAGATCACGATGGTCTGGCCGCTGTAGTTGTGGTAGCCGGCGTACCAGTACTGCAGGGTGCCCTTGATGGTCAGCTTGCCGCCGGCGTTCACGGTGGTCGGGGAGACCTTGTAGTCGGTGATCCGGTCGTCGTACCGCCAGGCCAGAACGGCGTTCCCGTTCGTCGCGGCGTAACTGGTGGCGCCGGCGGTCCCGGCGTAGACGACCCGGTAGTACGCGTAGTTCAGCGGCGCCCGGTAAGAGCCGGAGAACTCGATGCCGCCGGTCCCGCAGGCGTGATCGGCCTCGTTCGCGTTGATCGCCCCGAGCTTCTTCCACGGCCCCTTGGTCGAGGATCCCCACTCGACGATCAGCCCGGAGGTGTGCGTAATGCGCTCGGTCTTGTCGCCGGCCGGGAAGCCGAGGCAGCCGCTGACGCTCAGCCCCCAGTACTGGTTCAGCGTGGTCTTGAAGCCGCTGATCGTCGTCGGGTGCACGACCTTCAGGGTCAGCGGCACCGTCACCGCCGTCAGGTCGTTGGCGCTGGCCGAGCCCACGTAGAGGGTGCCGCCGACCGCCCGTTCCGGCAGCGTGATGCTGAAGCTGCCGTTGGCGGCGGTCGTTCCGCTGGCCAGCGGGGCGGACGGGGAGCTGGTGGTGTTGACCCAGACGTGCTGGCCGGCCACCGGTGTCGAGGCGGAGCCGTAGGTCAGCGTCCCGGTCACCGCGACCGGCCTGCCGTAGGTCTCGGTGACGGGGTTGACGTTCAGCTTCAGGGTCGGCGTGACGCTGGTGACGGTGACGGACACCGCCGGCGACGGCGCCGACGAATCGACCGTTGCGTCCCCGATGACCTCGGCGTCGACGGTTTCACTGGCCGCTGGCGCGATCGTGTACGAGAAGGTCCCGTCGCTCGCGACCGGCGCGTCCCCGATGGTGCTGCCGCCCGACTGGATGCCCACCTCGAGACCAGCGGGGAAGTCGGTGTCGGGAGTGCCGTCGGGGTTGGTCAGGGTGACCTGGCCCGACAGCGTGGTCGTGATATTCGGGTAGCTGAGGCTGGTGCTCGCCGCCGACAGGGTCACCGCGGAGCTGGCCAGGAACGGGGCCGTCACGCCGGTCGCCACGCTGTCGGTGCCGCCGTCGCCGAAGGTGCCGTTCAGCGTCATCGAGTAGGTGCCGAGCGGCAGCCCGGACGCGCCCGCCGGAATGTCCGCGACCCACATGCCCACGGTCATGCTCGGGTTGTTCGGATCGGTGTGCGACGGGAGCGCCCTCAGTTCCTGGTCGTACGCGTCGACGGCACCCTTCATGAAAGCCACCGAGAGGCCGTCGAGCCCGGGCGTGGTAGGCGAGTCGGTCTCGAACAACACCTGGTACGGATTGCCGGCCGAAACCTGGGTCTGGACGGTGAAAGTGTCGTCGGCATTACTGGCGTTCGCCACGTGTGATCCCGCCGCGATCGCCCCGAGGGCGCCGAGGACGGCAAGGGTGGCGCCAAGACTGGCACGCAAAGTAACTTCTCCAAACATAACGGTCATGCGGGAATCACAATTATGCAGGTTCACACAGATAATTCAGAACTAATAAACAAGATAAAAAGTAAAGATCTTACGAACTGTTGGGTCGCGCCTTGGGGTCGCCGCGGCCGCGGCCGCCCGCCCCGGCGGCCTGCCGCGCCCGTCCGCCCGTGCGTGACCTGCCCTTAAGTGCAGTTTCCGCTGCCCCGCCGACTGCCCCGTCTTACCTGTTCCGCGATCGAAATCTTTCGCAGACTCATGAATGGCAGCGCCGCAGTAACAGCGCGCTACCGGAAGAACAGGAAACCCACCTGTCACTCATGAGGAGAAACACCATGAAGAAGATCGAGATCCGCAAGACCGGCCCGGTCCGCCTCACCAGCGCGGCGCACCCCCTGTACGGCGGCATCTGCGGCGTCCGCGTGGCCTAGTCCACGGCCTGTGCTGCCCCGCCTGCCGGTCAGGCGGGGCGGCATCCGCCCGGGCCCCGGTCGACTTCCCCGAGGCCCCTACCTGTGAGCGAGGCACGCAATGTTCAGCAGCACCACCCGCGAGAGCGATCCCGGTCAGCGGGCGCACGACCGGCCGGTTCTCCTGCACTCCTTGGTTTTCCTCGACGAGGGCTCGGAGGTGACGGTCGGGCGGGCCGACGTCGACGGGTACGTCGTGCTGCCGGCCGAGGGCGCCGGGTTGCTCCGCCGGCTGGAAGAGGGCTTTACCCCCGGGGAGACGGCCGACTGGTATGAACGGACGTACGGGGAGCGCGTCGACATCGACAGTTTCCTCGACGACCTTGATGAGCTCGGTTTCCTGCGCGATCCGGACGAGGCGCCGCACTCGGCCCTCCCGGTGCGCTGGGAACGACTCGCGCGCATGGTCTTCTCCCCGGCCGGAGCCGGCTGCCTGGCGGTGGCGCTGATCGCGTCCGTCGTCGCGATGGTCAGATCTCCCGGGCTCGTGCCCAGCTACCACGACCTCTTCTTCACGCACTACATGACGGTGCTGGAGCTGGTGACGTTCCTCGGGCAGTTCCCGCTCATCCTGCTGCATGAGGCGGCGCATGCCCTGGCCGGCCGCCGGCTGGGCCTGCGCACCCGGCTCTCCATCGACCGGCGGATGTACTACGTCGTGTTCGTCACCGAGATGGACGGCCTGGTCACCGTCCCGCGGCGGCAGCGCTACGTGCCGATGCTGGCCGGGATGCTGACCGACCTGCTGGTGCTGGCCGCCCTCATCCTCGTGGCCGACGTCACCCGGACGCCGGACGGCGCCCTGTCGCTGGCCGGCCACGTCGCGCTGGCCTTCGCCTATATGACGCTGCTGCGCCTGGCCTGGCAGTTCTTCTTCTACCTGCAGACCGACCTGTACTACGTGATCGTGACCGTGCTCGGGTGCGTCGACCTGCAGGGCACCGCGCGCAGGGTGCTGCGGGCGCGGCTGGGCCGCGCCCTGCGGCGTCCGGTACCGCCGGATGACCTCGCCAGCGCGCATCCGCGAGACCTCGCCGTCGCCCGCTGGTACTCGTGGCTGCTCCTGGTGGGCTGGACGGCGTCCATCGCCATCCTCATCGCCGGCGTCATACCCGCCGCCGCTCATGTCCTGGCGACGGTGTCCGGCCGGTTCTTCGGGTCGGGGCCGCACAGCGCCACCGACCTGGCCGACAGCATCGTGTTCGTGCTGCTCAACCTCGCTCAGCTCGCCGTCCTGGCCGCGTTCATGGTGCGGGACCGTAACCGACGCGTCGGACCGCGGGCCGGCCGGCACCGGACCGTGAACTAAGGAGAGTTCCCATGCACACCAGAATGAACGCGAACGCACGGCACTACTGGATCGACGCGGCCGGGAAACACGACCGGGCCGCACTCATCGCCGGGCTTCCCCTGCCACCGCCGCTGCTGCCCGCGACCAGCGCGCACCGCCGGCTGCGCGGCCCGTACACCGCCGCCGGGACGATCATGCGCGCGCTCGCCGCCGACGCCCTGGAGCGCTTCCCCGCCCTGGTGGCCGCGCACGAGATCGAACTCCGCTGCGTGACGCCGGAACTGCGGGACCGGATACCGGCCACCCGCGAGACCCTGACCTCGCTCGCGGTGCCGGAAGAGCGCACGCGGTTCTACTCCCGGCTGCGGACGCTGCGGATCGCCCACGGGCTGACCGAGTTCCTGCGCGACTACGCGGCGGCGATCGGCGAACCGAGGTCGATCGTCATCGATCACGTGGACGACGCCGACCAGACCGACCAGGAACTCGTCTCGGTGCTGCTCCGCCGGATCGACCCGCGCATGCTCACCCTGGTCATCGGGACGAGCGGGGCAGCGGGTGGCAACGAGGCGGGCGCCGGGCGGTCCCCCGATCCGCTCTTCGCGGCGCTGGCCAGGTACGCCCTGCGCCCCGGCGGGGTGGCACCCGTTTCGCTGCCGTCCCCGCTCCACCCTGCCGTGGCCGAGTTGTTCCCCGGCGCCGCCGAGTTCGTGCCCGGCGTCCCCGAGTCCGCCGAAGGCGTCGGACGGCTGGCCGCGGCCTACGTCGGCGGCGACTGCCTGGGCGACGCACCCGAGCTCGAGTCTGCCTATCTCCAGCTCCCGGCGGCGGAACGCGGCCGTCTGCACGACGCGCGCGCGGCGGAGCTCATCGCCGCCGGGGAGTTCTCGTTCCGGCTCGGGGCCGTGCCGTTCCACCGCGAACGCGGCGCAGATCCGGCCGGGGCCGGCGCCGAGGCTCTCCGGGAGGCCCTTGACTACTGCATCGACATGGGCTTCTACGAGGCGACGGTCGACCTCGGACGGCGCGGGCGAGCGCTCATCGACTGGCAGGCCCAGCCGGATCTCTGGTGGACGTTCACCACCAAGATGACGACGTCGCTGGCCGCCCTCGGGCGGGCGGCCGACGCCGAGGCGCTCTATAACGAGGCCCGTGCCAGCAGCGCCTCCGCCGCGGTTCACATGCAGGCCGCCTACGCGACCGCCATGCTGTACACCCGCCATCACGAGGAAGACGAGCGTGACGATGACCGCGCCCTCGGCTGGATCAACGAGGCCATCGCCATCGCCCAGCTGCTGCCCGATGCCAAGGTCAGCGCGATGCAGACGGTCTTCAACCAGAACGGGCTTGCCCTCATCAAGAGTCATCAAGGTCATCGCGAGGAGGCCCTGCGGCTGGTCGGCGACGGGCTGGCCCGCCTGGACTCAGACCTCGATCCCGCTGAGCACCGGTTGCACCGCAGCGTGCTGCGCTACAACCGCGCGCAGCTGTACGCCGGCCTCGGCCGGCTGGAGGAGGCGCTGGCCGACTACACCGCCGTGATCGAGGAGGATCCGCACTACGCCGAGTATCACTTCGACCGCGCGGCCCTGCTCCGCCGCCTCGGGCGGGACGACGAGGCGATGGCCGAGTACGAGACCGCGATGAGACTGTCACCGCCGTTCCCTGAGCTGTACTACAACCGCGGCGACCTGCGCTCGGCCACGGGTGACGACGACGGGGCGCTGGCCGACTTCGGGTACGTGCTCGAGATCGATCCCGGCTACGTGGACGCGTACATCAACCGGGTGTCGATCCTGATGGAGACCGGGGACCGGGCCGCCGCCCGGCGCGACCTGACCGCGGGCCTCACCGTCGCCCCCGACGACCCGCACCTGTTGTGCCTGCTCGCCCGGCTGGAGCTGGAAGACGGCCACGGCGACGACGCCCGCGCCGCCGCCGACGCGGCCGTGCGGGCGGGCGGCGACGTGGCGCAGACGTGGGCCACACGCGCCGGCATCGCCTTCGAGCTGGGCGATCCCCATGCCGCCGTCGCCGATTTCACCCGCGCGATCGACATCGCGCCGGACCCGGCCGTGCTGTTCAACCGGGCGATAGCGCACCAGGCCCTGGAGCACTGGGCCCCGGCCGAGGACGACTTCACCGCGGTGCTCGAGGCGGAGCCCGCCGAGGCCGAGGCCTGGCTGCGCCGCGCCGAGTGCCGGGACCGCCTCGGCAACGCCGACGGCGCCGGCCACGACCTGCGGCGGGCCGCCGCGCTGGCGCCGGATCCCCCCGCCGCCGGGGCGATGGTCGCGGGCGGCGCGCCATGAAACCGGTCGCGCCCTTCCGGGACGCGCTGGCGCACGTGGCGACCGCGGTGTCGGTCGTCACGACCGCCGACAGCGGCGGAAGGCCGCGGGGGGTCACGGTCGGAACGCTCTGCTCGCTGTCACTCGCCCCGCCGCTGGTCATGTTCTGCCTCAACCGATCCAGCGGGTCGCATGAGGTGATGACGACCGTGCCCCGAACCCTGATCCATGTCCTCCGCGACGATCAGGCCGAGGTGGCGGCCCGGTTCTCCCAGCGCGGCGTTGACCGCTTCGCCGGCCTGAGCGGCGACTGGCATGGCCTTCCGACGATCCCCGATACCGCGATCCGGCTGGCGTGCACGCGCCACGCGATCGTGCCGGCCGGCGACCACACCATCGTCATGTGCCTGGTGACGGACGCTGAGCTCGGCACGGGCAGCCCGCTCCTTTCCTATGCGCGCGAGTACAGCTCGCCCCGTCCGCTGGTCGGCAGCCAGAGATTTTTACCGCGTCCCGTGTATCTCATCGGCATGCTCGCGCTCCCTAGAGTCGCCAGACGTCAACCTCCAGGGAAACGGACATGCCATGAGCGGGCCAGTAATCGTTCGGGTTCACGCGCTCGACCCCATTTCCGAATCCGGCATTCTCGCCCAGCTGCGGGAGTGCCCCGACATCCGGGT
>Ga0302235_10003951_pt1 | contig 10252 bp, 8 predicted proteins | sample II_Palsa_N3_3_FD_193577 | JGI IMG/M metagenome (GOLD analysis project Ga0302235, IMG submission 193577) | Peat permafrost microbial communities from Stordalen Mire near Abisko, Sweden - II_Palsa_N3_3 | ecosystem: Environmental > Terrestrial > Soil > Palsa > Peat permafrost | place: Sweden... | reverse complement strand
TGCCAGTGGACATGAACGATGTGCTGTAGAGATGCCTGACCTCTCGTTCAAGGCGGACGGTTGTGCTGCCGCTTAACTCCAACGTTGAACGTCCGCTTCTGGCCGGACAGAGACCGTACCTTGCGTCGCTATCCGACCGATCGCACCCAGCCGCAATCAGCTGCGTTTGGGTAGCCGCGCAATGCGTGCCAACCAGAGGGAGCCTTACGCTATTGTCCGAACGACACCACCGTCGACACGCAAGGAGGTGCCAGTTGTCCCTGACGCCTGCTCCGAGCAGACATAGATGACCAGGTTGGCGACTTCTTCGGTTGTCGCAAAGCGATTGAGCAGCGATGTCGGGCGCATTGTCTTGATGAATTGTTGTTCGGCTTCCTGTTGCGTAATGCCTTGCTCTTCCGCGGCCGCCTTCATCCAACCACTCATGATCTCCGAATTCGTCGGACCAGGGAGGACCGAATTGACGGTGACACCCGTTCCGCCGACCGCCTCGGCCAAGCCTCTTGCAACAGCGAGCTGAGCGGTCTTGGTCATGGCGTAGTCGATCATGTCCTTGGGAATGGCGAGCGCGGATTCACTACTGATGAAAACGACACGCCCCCAGCCTCGCTTCGTCATGTTCGGCATATAGTGGCGAGAGGCTCGGATGCCGCTCATGACGTTCAGCTCGAAAAGATCGGTCCACTCGCTGTCGCCAATGTCGAAGAAGGGTTTTGCACGCCCCGTACCCACGTTGTTGATGAGAATGTCGGCATCGGGTGCCCGCGCGAACAACTCTGCCGCGCCCTCCGAGGTAGCCAGGTCGGCGACGATACCGATGAACTCGCCTTTTGGGAAAAGCGCGCGCAACTCGCGAAGTGCTGTGGCAACTCTGTCCTCCCGACGGCCGTTGATGACGACCGCGGCGCCAGCGCGCGCCAGTCCTTCCGCGACAGCTCGGCCGATACCTGCCGTGGACCCGGTAACGACCGCTGTGCGGCCCGTGAGATCGATATTCATGGCGCCATTCCTTCAACTGTGGAGAGAGTTGAGATTGTGGGCAATGTCGCAACGAATGATAATGACTCGAATTTCCATAACATTAATTCCCAGGAGGAATGTTTTGGACAGATTCCACGAAATAAGCGCCTTCATAGCCGTGGTCGAAGCAGGCGGCTTCACCGCCGCTGCGCGTAGAACCGGCGATTCACAGTCGGCAATCAGTAAAGCCATCGGCGCGCTTGAGAAGCGCCTGGGCGTGGTGTTATTCAACCGAAACACGCGCAGCGTGACCCTCACGGATCAGGGACGCAGATACTACGACCGGGCAAAACCGCTACTGGATGGCATGGATGACGCCGACAGCGAATTGACCAACAGTACCCACCATGTTTCGGGTCTGATCAGGATCGCTGCATCAGGTACGTTCGGCCGTCTTCATATCTTGCCGCTTATCCCCGATCTGTTAGCACTCCACCCGGGCCTTCAAGTAGATCTCGTTCTCTCGGACTTCGTGCGAGATATGGTGGAAGATGGGATTGATCTGGCGATCCGGGTCGGGCCGGTCAACGATCCTGACGCGATCGCCAGGCGCGTGGCCAGCACGCCCCTCGTATGCGTGGGGTCTCGTCGTTATTTTGAGCAAAACGGAATACCAAAGACCCCCGCCGAGCTCGTCGATCACAATTGCCTGTTATATCGCGGCTCGACCGAATCACCGCATTGGTCTTTTGTGGGGCCGGAGGGAAGATTTAGCGTGGCCGTACGCGGGAATCTCACGTCCAACAGTGTCGAAACGATCCGGGCTGGTGTGCTAGCCGGTTTGGGAATCGGCCGGTTTGCCAAGGTCTCCCTTGCCGATGATCTCCGAGATACGGAAGTCATCACCGTTCTCGACGAATTCATGGGCGACGCCAGAGACATAAGCCTCATCTGGCCAAGACGTCGCTTTGTACCGGCGCGCGTGCGACGAGTTACCGATTTCTTCGCAGAGGCTATTCCGAAGCGGATTTAGCCTTGAACTCAGGAAAAATGCACAGCGATGGTCAGAAGTAGTGACCACAAAATCGTGGCGCTAACTTTTTGTTTCACGATCTCCCCTTTGAGTTCATCGAGTTCCATCTGGAGATGTGGATCCCGTGTCTCGGCAATCGTGCCATGCTCGACGATCGCTCGGCTTACACGATTTGCGCTGCGGTTTGGCCGAATGGCGGACTTGGTCGATGAAATGTCCGTTCCAATTCTCGCCCAACAATTTGTTCAAGGCGGACGGCTACGCCGCCGCTTAACGCCAGCGTTGAATGTCCACTTCTGGCCGATGGCACTCAGTCGACTTCGCTGGTCAGCGTACCGGTCGAGTCTCATGACTGCCGCGGCAGAGGGCCGGCCAAACCGCACGCCTGGAATCCGCAACGCGCAGATGATGATGCGCAGTGTGGTCGGCCGCCGGCGTTGGTTTCGCTGGGTAAGCCGATCAATTGCGGTGCCGGCGGCCTGCAGGCAGCTCGCGTTTTGCGGTCAGCGCATGATGCCGGTGTGGCCCAGCGAATAGCGTCCCGGCTGTGGCCATACGGTCAGGCCGTGCGGCTCCATACCAACCTTGATCTTGCGCACCTTGCCGGTGCGAGTGTTGATCGCATACACCACGTCGTCGAAGCGCCCGCTCAGCCACAGCGTGCTGCCATCGGCGCTGACATTGCCCATGTCCGGGCTGCCGCCGCCGGGAATCCGCCACCTGGCGACGACCTTGCGTGTGGCGTAGTTGATCACCGAGACGCTGCCCTTGCCGTGGCGCCGCCCGTGAATCTTGTGCGAGCCCCGATTGCTGACGTACAGCCGGGTGCCGTTGCGACTGGGGTACAGCCCATGGGTGCCGATGCCGGTGTGGATGAAGCCGATCTTGGTGAAGCTGTCGCCGTCGATCAGGAACACACCATCGGCCATCATGTCCGCCACGTAGAACACCTTGCCGTCCGGCGAAACGCGGACGTCCTGCGGCATGCCGGCTTTCTTGTCCACCTGCAGGTAGCCGAGCACCTTGTGGTTCACCATGTCGACCTTCGCCAGAGCGCCGCCGAACTCGCAGGTGAAGATCGCGTAGCGCCCGTCGATCGAGAAGTCGGCGTGGTTGATGCCCTTGCAGCCAGGCACCTCCAGGCGGCTCTTCAGCGCCATGGTGTGCGCATCACGAAAATCCAGCCGTGCATGTGCATCGGATACAACGATCGCTTCGCTACCATTCGGGGTGAAGTACATGTTGTACGGGTCGTCGACCGGTATCGCGTTGCCCGGCTGGCCGGTCAGCGGATCAATCGGGGTCAGGCTGCCTTCGCTACCGTCCTCGGCGTTATTGGTCACCCACAGCGTCTTCAGATCCCATGACGGCACGATATGCTGCGGGCTGCGCCCGACCTTAAACGTGGTCAGCACCTTGAACGTGGCCGGATCGATCACGTATACGTCTTTTGAACGCACGTTCGGCACATACACCCGCTGCAGTGCGCCCTTCACCGCCGGGCTGAAATCGTTGGCGGCGGACTGGCTGTAGAGGTTTGCCGGGTTGCTCACCGGCGGCATGCCCGGCACGGTGACGACGGGCGTCGCCGCGGCTACGGTGCCAGCCAGCGCCAGGCTGGCCCACAGCACGTTCGCGCAAGCCGCGCGACGCATCAAACGGTGGAAAGGCATGTCTTGCGTGTCCTGTTTTCTGGTTTCGTCGAGCGTCAATGATCGGGAGATGGCTGACCTGCGCGGAGATCAGTGGCCGTCGGTGTCCCTACGGATCGCCGCGACCGTGCGAGACACGATCGTATCGGTGCCCAGCTTACCAAGCTGCACGGAGGAGCGACGTGGATCGCCGTCATAGACGCCATCGATGGCGCCTGGTTTCACGGCATGTTGCAACCTATCCAGCCGGACCATTTGCGGCGCCACCGCCAATTGCAGCGAGGTATCGGCCAGCCCCGCATGCGTACCGATCTCGTCATCGTGAAAACCGTGCTGGCGCAATATCTGCGCAAAGCCCGTCGAACTGGTTTCGTAATACGCCGGAGGCACGAACGCGCGCGCCTTGGTCTGCGCCCACGCTTTGTTGAGCTCAGCCACCACCCGCCTGAGGTCGTTCTGGTAGCCGCCGTGATCACCCAGGAACACGATGTTGCGGAAACCATGCACCGCAAAACTGTTCGCGACCGACACCAGCATTTGCTCGAACGCCGCGTCAGGGATGGTGATGGTGCCGGGGAATCGCATATGCAGGGTCGGCGGCGCATAACCACCCTCCGGCACATAGGCCACTACCGGCGCCACCAGCGCATTACCCAGCTGCTGGGCGATGCGTTCCGATAGCCACGCCGCCCGCGCATTGTGCTTGCCCAACGCGACGTAGGGCCCGCTCTGCTCGGTGCCGCCGATCGGTATGATGACGGTGGTCTTGCCCGCGGCAATCTGGGCACGCAGCTCGGTCCAAGTGAGGTCTTGCAGTTGCACGGTGTGCGGGGCCTGCGCGCGGGCCAGTTGCGCCAGCAAGAGCAGCAGCGAGAAGGCGAAGATCTGTCGACACGAACAGCGGGGCAGGGAAGAGTTGGGCACGGCGACACAATGGTTGAAGAGCGGTACCGGGAACAGTGGGACAGTGGTATGCCGTTGCGCAAGGCCGGGTGCCAGCACCGCTCACCCGTCGGTACAACTACCTCAGCGCCTCAAGCGCCTGCTCCAGCCTGGGCAAGCTCTCGTCGATTTGCGCACGATTCTGCAACCGACCTCTTAATGTCGGTCTTTACCGGCCGCTTTGCGGCAATTTGGTCGATAGAGAGAATGTCCGGAGTTGGCCGGTCAGCGACTATTAACTGGGACGTCGATTCCGCGGTCGGCGGTTGCTGGCGATGGTCAATGTACGACCCATAGCCGACGCGGGCACTGGGTCATTTATCATGTGTATTCGCGAGCTGTCACACCGCAGACGCCGCTCATGGCGCGGCTATTTGACGGTCATGTAATACAACAGCCTCGTTTGATTCTTGCCACTAACCATACGATTTATTACTTCGTTTCCTTTTTCGGCCTATTGGGAAAAAAACCGCATTGATGCGTGGCGTTCGATCCACTGCGAGGTGAGATTGAAGATAGATGCTCTGGCCCACGGCGGGGATCCGGTTAGCGGAGACGGATATTGCACCACAGAGTTGCTGCTATCCTCACGTCGATTTTTTACGTTAGCGGATGAGTCCCTACCGAGCAGGTCGCCGGAGGCATCAGCCGCCCTGACGAAACGAGAGCGCCGTGAATTCTGACAGTAGCCGTGAAAATGCTGCCGAGCTGTTTGCGGGCCCGGGTGAGGTTCGTTCACATGCCAGGCAGCTGGACTGGTCAAAGACGGCCCTGGGCGCGACCGCTGAATGGTCTCCGGCCCTTCGCACGATGGCGAGAACCATATTCGAATCTCCATTTCCTATCTGCCTCTGGTCTGGCCCCCAATACGCCCTAATTTACAACGACGCTTATCGTCGCATTCTTGCGGCAAAACATCCGGCAGCGCTTGGGCAGCCGGGGTCTATCGTGTGGGCCGAAATCTGGGAGGAACTTCAACCCCAGTTCGACGGTGTGCGAGCAGGAGGCGACCCGGTCCACTTTGAAGATGCGCCCTTCGTCATGGCCAGGCTCGAAGGCGGTGACACCGAAACCGCCTGGTTCAACTACTCGCTGTCTCCGCTGCGTGGTGAGGACGCAAGCGTAGTCGCTGTGCTCAACATCACGCCTGAAACGACTGACCGCGTATTGCTCCAACGCCGTCTTGCAGAAGAACAAGCTGCACTTGCGGCGAGCGAGGCCGCGGCGAAGGTGGACGCGCAGCGTGTGCAGCTCGCCCTCGCCGCAGGCGCCATTATCGGGACCTGGTTCTGGGACATACCCGCCGATCGCTTCACCGCAGACGAACCGTTTGCACACGCTTTCGGACTGGATCCTATTCTTGCCAAAGAAGGAATGCCACTCGCCGCCATCTTGGCGACTGTGCATCCGGATGACCAGGATGGACTGGCTCAGGCAATCGAAGCGGCGAAGATTAGGGGTGGCGCCTATTCTCACCATTACAGGGTTCGCCGCGCCGACGGGCGATACCACTGGATCGAAGCAAACGGACGGGTCGACCACGGACCGGACGGGACGCCAATCAGTTTTCCCGGTGTATTGATCGACATTGAAGGACGACGCGCGGTGGAAGAAGAGCGCGACCGTGCGATAGCGGCGCTGGTCGCTCTTAACGAAACGCTAGAGCAGCGGGTCGCAGAGCGCAGTAACGAGTTGACGCGCACCGAAGAGGCTCTGCGTCAGTCGCAAAAAATGGAGGCCGTTGGTCAGCTCACCGGCGGTCTCGCGCACGATTTCAATAATCTGCTGACCGGCATGATGGGCAATCTGGAATTGCTTCAAATGCGCGTCGCGCGTGGTCGGCTGGACGACATCGACCGGTTCGTCAATGCCGCGCAGGGAGCGGGTCGGCGCGCAGCGTCGCTGACTCAACGACTGCTCGCATTCTCTCGCCGCCAAACCCTTGATCCCAAGCCTACCGATGTCAATCGATTGATCGCCGGAATCGAGGATTTGCTTCGCCGGACTGTCGGTGCAACGGCGCAGATCGAAGTGGTGGGGACAGCAGGGCTATGGGCTGCGAATATCGACGCCGGGCAGTTGGAAAGCGCATTGCTGAACCTTTGCATCAATGCCCGTGATGCCATGCCCTATGGTGGACGCATCACCATCGAGACCGCGAACAAATGGCTTGATGAAAGAACGGGCAAACAACGTGACCTAGTGCCAGGTCAATACATATCGATCTGCGTAACCGACAACGGCTGCGGCATGTCTGCGGAGACGATCGCCCGAGCGTTCGAGCCTTTCTTTACGACCAAGCCGATCGGGCAAGGAACCGGTCTGGGGTTGTCGATGATTTACGGGTTTGCCAGGCAGTCGGGCGGTCAGGTTCGTATCTATTCGGAGCTTGGACATGGCACGACGGTTTGCGTGTATCTGCCTCGGCACTTTGGCGAGTCGGGCGAAATAGTGACGGCGGAGCCCCTACGCCCCATCGGTGGAGCGACGGGAGAGCCTATTCTCGTCGTCGAAGACGAGCCAACAATTCGGCATCTAATCGACGAGGTGCTGGGAGAGGCGGGATACACCGTCACTAACGCTGGGGACGGCGCTTCCGGGCTCCGGGTTGTCGAATCCGGAACGCCCATCGAGTTGCTCATAACCGATGTGGGTCTTCCAAACGGGATGAACGGCAGACAGTTGGCTGATGCCGCGCGAGTGCTGCGCCCAGGACTGAAAATCTTATTCATCACCGGATATGCGGAGAACGCGGCTGTTGGAAACGGCTTCCTCGAACCCGGGATGGAACTGTTGACGAAGCCATTCTCGATGGAGGCTCTCGCGGCAAAGGTCGCAGACATCATGATCGATGGTAAGCGACAGGCGTAATTTTCCAAGTGCGCCCGGCGCCGGCCCGAGCAGTGCACCCCGAAATCGCACCTAGGACTATCTTAATCGCAAAGCAAAATTGCGAAGGAAACCGTTTCGCTCTTTCGCTTCGCGCCCACGCACCGTTTGCCTCACCCCATAGAACAGTAGATCCCCCCGACTGGAGCCGAACGCTTTCCATGTCTTCAAATCCGGCGACCCCCGGTGCTCTCAAACCCGGTTCGCCCACTGGCTGCTCATGGCCGTGGGCTGACCGCCCTCGCGGTTCCAGCGGTGGTCATACAAGCTGCGGCGTGCAGACATCAAACAAGGCCAACCCTGACGAACGTCCCATGTTGGGGGGCACTCATCCTGCGGTCGCTTGGACCGGCTCCTCTGCTTCGGTCGGGTAGGTGAGCAGATAGAGCAACACCAGGATGCCCGCAACCGGCACCAAGCTGATGAGCTGCCACCAAGGGCTGAGGCCGGCGTCGCGCAGGCGCCGAGTGCACACCGCGATCCACGGCAGCAACACAACCAATGAAGCAATTTGCAGCGGCAGCACACCGATGACCTCGACGAGCAGTTTTGCAAAGGCCAGTAGCATTACCACGGCGAGTGCGAACCACCAGAAATCCGCACGTGGGGTAACGCCGGTGAATTCCAGGCCACGCAGTACGCCTTCACACATTGCCTTCAGGGCCGGCTTGCTGTGTGTCTGGTCGACCATCAACAGACTCTCGGCCGGCACCTCGAAGACGGCAGCGAGTGCCCGTAAGGACTCGGTCGAAACCTTTGTGCCTGATTCAAGGCGCTGGATCGTGCGCAGGTTCAAGCCACTCAATTTGGCCAATTGCTCCTGCGACCATTGGCGGGCGGCGCGCAGCTCACGAAGTCGGGTGCTATTGATGTGCATATGTGCTCCTCAGCATGTAGGTGCTCGGTTCTCCGACATCATCCTTCCTCGCGCCTGCTATCCGTGACGACAGCGACCCGAAATGGGTACGGCACGCTCCCGGCACGAGCCCGTCTACGCGCTGTCAGGCCTCACTGGCCTGCTGCTGGTTCCGTAGACACCATCCTAAGCTTATTGCCTCTGCCCCCCTCGGACAGGCACCGCTCTGACGAGGCGGATCAACGACTGGCTGCTTTGGGGCTAGAGAAATAGTGAATTGGTTGGCAGTTACTGGCCGGTCAGCGACCTTTGGTTGGATGGCACCGACTGGTCGGTTGGAAGCTCTTTCCCGGTGGTCGCTGACCAACCCAAAGCGGACCTGACCGCTCTGACCCGGTTAGCTTTTTTGAAATAACCGCATACACTTTGTGATCGCAAGTCGGCTTCTTGTCAGCAACTGCACCTGATGGCAGCGCGCTCACCAGAACAACACCACAGCAACTTTAGTTTCAGCGTGGGGATAGCTTCAGTTTTTCGCTAAAAAATCGAACGATTTCGCTATTAAAGTCTTCGTGGAACGTGATGCGATTAAAATTAGAAGGGTCCTTGCATATCAGAGGGTTGATTGCTGCAAGGCGCGTACTGCACGGCGGCAAAAAGTCGAAGTGGCCGGCGCCGGAAACGACGTGGTATTCGGGCGCTTGCGGCAGCAGACGACGGAGTGTCTCCTCGTAGTAAGGATTTGGCTGGTGATGATCGTCAGCCGCTCGCCATAACTGAATTGGGATATGGACATTCGTAAGCCCATCTCTCGTGAACGTGAACGCAAATGCGGGCGCAGCGATCACAACGGCCTTGATGCGCGGATCTGCAGCCCAGCCGTAGGACGCGGGAACACCTTTGTACAAATGAGCGATATCGACATTGGCTCCCTTCAGAGCCACACACAGGTCCTGGCCAGGATGAATCCGGCAATAAGGGCCGATCTTACGAAGATCGGGGACACCTCCCGCGGCAACAAGAACGGTGAAGCCGCCATTAGAGTAGCCGAACGCTCCTATGCGGTTTATGTCCAACAGTTCATGTTGCGGCCAGTCCTGCAACATGTAACTGATGAGCGTCTGGAGTTGTTGTGGGCGACGCCAAAGTTGCAGCACCTTGCTCTGGTCGTCGTATGTGTCGCCGGTGTGGCTTATGGCGGCGACGACAAATCCGGCATGAGCGAGCGCGAGCGCAGTGTCGTAATGGCTCGCATAGGAACCGCCACCGCCATGCGAGAGAACCACCAGCGGGAGGCCGTGACCTTTTACGGGAGTTCCCTCGGCAACGGTTTGCTCCATCAACTCCACGGAATGAGAGCTCGGTTTGGCGTCGGTCGGATACCATATGCCTGCTTTTAGGGCCGGCTCGGTTCCGTTGTTGATCTGCAACTTTGCAAATCCCACGCTCGCACTCTGTCCATTCGCGAAGGCCGAAACGAACAATAGTGAAATAAAGCCGAATTTGAGAAACAACAGGCAGCGTTTCGTAATATTTCCTTGAGTGCTCAACGGCCAGTCTGAGCATCATTGAGTATGGCGTGTATATGAATAGCCGTCGGATTTATGTAGGTGATGTTTCCATATACGAACACCGACTCTCCGACGCTCTCCTGAAAAGCTAAGGGAAGTTCCGTACATGCCAAGATGACGCAGGGTTGAACTTGGGGTGGAGCTTTCCAGATGCGCCTTACAACCCCCTCTATCTTTTCCGTAGCCTCTTGCATTCGACCGCACTGAAGTCGGCCGGTCAAGGGATCAAAAGCGCCTGGTTCAACGTCCGCTTTGCGGCGTGTATTTGAAGAGGTCGACCGGCCGGTGGCCTTGCTCTGGACAGAACCCCGGCGTGCTGATCATGATCGATGGGTTCTACTGATCAAAT
>Ga0302235_10003943_pt1 | contig 10266 bp, 12 predicted proteins | sample II_Palsa_N3_3_FD_193577 | JGI IMG/M metagenome (GOLD analysis project Ga0302235, IMG submission 193577) | Peat permafrost microbial communities from Stordalen Mire near Abisko, Sweden - II_Palsa_N3_3 | ecosystem: Environmental > Terrestrial > Soil > Palsa > Peat permafrost | place: Sweden... | reverse complement strand
CGGTTCAACGAGCGGTGGCAGCGACACTGTGCAAACTCCAGTCAGGTTGAAGTCAGTTCGTCTGGCGTCAACCGGGTTCCGCCACCCGGCATTCCCGTCCTGCCCACCATCTCACGGAACCGGGCGGCGACAAGATCCGGCCGCTCCATTTGCCCTATGTGCCCGATATGGGAGAGCACCTCTATCTGCGCGTGCTTGAAGGCGCGCGCGGCCGGGACGGCCAGCGCCGGGCTGACCAGCCGATCGTGGCTGCCGAAGAGCACCAGCGTCGGCGCCTGGATCCGCTCGGCCGCCCGCCACAGCGACAGCCACCGGGGCGCCAGCGTCTCGGCGACCAGGGTTCGCGCCGCGCCAACGAGCGAGGCCGCCTCGTAGCCGAGTTCGTCGCGCCTGCGCAGCGCGGCGACCTCCTGCGCGAACCGGTCGGGGTGCATGGCGGCGGGGTCGTAGAGGCATGTGCTGTACACGCCGGCCACCCGGTTCTCGGCCGGGACCAGCGCCCAGTGGCGCGCCAGGGCAGCGCCGACGAAGGGCAGCGTGAGGAGCGGGAAGTGCGCCGTCGCCTGGTGCGGCCGCCGGTCGGGGAGGACCGGCGAGACGAGCGTGAGCGTCTTCACCAGGTCCGGGCGGGAGGCGGCGATCCTGATCGAGATGGCGCCGCCCATCGAGTTGCCGATCAGATGGACCGGACCGCGATCGAGCGCCTCGATGAGCCTGATCAGGGTCGCGGCGAGCGCCCTGATCGAGTAGCCCGACCGCCTCGCAGGCGGCACCGAGAATCCGGATCCTGGCAGGTCAACCGCCGCGCAGTCGAAGTCGGGGGCGAGCTCGGCCATCAGGTCGGTCCAGTTCGTGGCCGCGCCCGACATCCCGTGCACGCAGAGCACGAGGTCCCGGTCGCCGTCCGCCGACCAGGGCGGCTGGGCGATGTGGACCTGCTCGCCGCCGCCGAGGTCCACCTGTCGCCCGGGCCAGTGCCGGACCGGCCGATCGGTCGTCACGCCGACGCCTTCCTGCGCGGCGAGGCCGGCCGGCGCGGCTTGGGCGCCTTGGCCGGCGCCTCGGAGTCGTCGGCTGACTTGTCGGACGCCTTGTCCTTGCCTGGCGTCTTGTCTGACGTCTTGGCCCGGTTCGCCTTGGCCGCCGCGACGCTGGCGCGCAGCGTCTCCGCCAGGTCGGCCGGGCCGCCCGCCTTGCCCGCGGGCTCCGCCTGCCCGACCGGCCTGACCACCTCGTTGCCCTCGATCTTGGCCTGCACGAGCGCCTCGAGCGCCTCCCGGTAGGCGTCCTTGTAGAGCGACGGATCGAAGTCCTCGGTCATCGTGTCGATCAGCGAGGCGGCCATCTTCAGCTCCTGCGACCGGACGTCGACGTCCTCGTCGAGGAACTTGAAGTCCGGTTGGCGCACCTCGTCCGGCCAGAGCAGGGTCTCGAGGACGAGCACGCCGTCCCGCACCCGCAGCGCCGCCAGCGCCTCGCGCTGCCTGATCGCCACCTTGGCCACGGCCACCCGCCCGGATCGCTCGAGCGCGTCCCTGAACAGCGCGTAGGCGCGAACCCCAGGGGGCTCCGGCTCCAGGTAGTAGGCCTTGTTGGACAGGATCGGGTCGAGCTGGCCGGCCGGGCTGAAGTGCAGCACGTCGATCCGCTTGGCGGTCGCGAGCGGCAGCTCCTTCAGGTCGTCGTCGGTCAGCACCACGACGTCGCCGGTGGCCAGCTCGTAGCCCTTGGCCACGTCGGAGTAGGCGACCTCCTGGCCGTCAAGCGAGCAGAACCGTCGGTACTGGACCCGGCCGCCGTCCTCGGCGTGGACTTGCCTGAACGCCACGTCACGCTGCTCGGTGGCAGCGTAGAGCTTGACCGGGATCACGACCATGCCGAATGAGATCGCCCCAGCCCAGATGCTCCGCATGCCTAACTCTCTACCCCGAACATGGCCATGCTGATACATGCGGCGTTGTCCGGTTTTACTGGTTCGGCAACACTTTCGAAGGCCGGTTCCCGGTGCCCGGCCGCTCGGCCGTTCCGCCGCCGGACTGCGATGATGGGAACCGGGCAGCGCTTCTACGGTCACACGGGAGGTCTCGCAGTGAGTGAGCTCAACATGGAAACACCCGGCGAGGACGCGGCCGAGCAGGCCCGCCCGGTGACGGCCGAGGACGACGCGGCCGACGACGAGGAGCTCGAGGAGACGCCCCTCGAGGTCGACGAGGCGGACGCGGCCGAGCAAACGCGGGACGCGGGATACGACGACGAGGACTATCGTTAATAACCATCGTCTGCACCCGGAGAACATGGTGACCGCCGCTTCTACCGCCCGCCCTCGGGGGACCCGCCTTCCACGGCTGGCCCGCCGCCGCCAGTTGCTCGACGCGGCCCTGGAGGTCTTCGTCGCGCGCGGCTTCCACGCGGCCGCGATGGACGAGATCGCCGACCGCGCCGGGGTCAGCAAGCCCGTCCTCTACCAGCACTTCCCCGGCAAGCAGGAGCTGTACCTGGCGCTGCTCGACGAGAGCGTCGACCGGCTGATCGAGGCCGTCGCGGCGGCGCTGCGCTCCACCGCCGACAACCGGCAGCGGGTCAACGCGACGTTCGCGGCCTACTATGAGTACATCGCCGAGCACACCGGCACCTTCCGGCTCGTCTTCGAGTCCGACCTGACCAGCGAGCCAGCGGTCCGCGAGCGCCTGGAGGCGGCCGACCAGCGCTGCGCCGACATGATCAGCCAGGTGATCAAGGAGGACGCCGGGCTGGCCGACGACGAGGCTCACCTGCTTTCCATCGGGCTCCTCGGCATGGCCCAGGTCAGCGCCAGATACTGGCTCAACACGGTGGGCACCATCCCCAGGGAGGCCGCCGAGCAGCTCGTCGCGCGGCTGGCCTGGCGCGGGATCAGCGGCTGGCCGCGGGCCACCGACCAAGCTTAAGGAGAGACATGGACGTCAAGATCGGAATTCAGTCAGTGCCGCGCGAGCTCGTGTACGAGAGCGAGTCGACCGCCGAGGAGGTCGAGCGCGACCTGACCGCCGCCCTCACCGCCAAGGAGGGCAAGGGCATCTTCACGCTGAACACGCAGAAGGGCGGCCGGGTGCTGATCCCGGCCGAGAAGATCGCCTACGTCGAGTTCAGCACCGACCAGGCCCGTCGGGTGGGATTCGGCAACATCGGGTAAGCAACATCGTTTAAAGGGCACCGTGGAGTTCGTCTGGTACCGTGGGTAACAATTGGGCGTCTGGAATGCCATCATCCCAGTTCGCGTTGACATTGACGCTGCTGTCTAGCCGCCGCCGCGCCTAAAGTGACGCGGGCGCCAGGCACCCAGCGCACGGAGGAACCCCTGACAACTCAACCAACGCATGCGGTGCCGTTCCGCGATCTCGGAGTCGACGAGGTCATCTGCAGCGCGCTCGAAGCCGCTGGCATACGCACAACGTTCCCGATTCAGGCGCTCACGCTGCCGCTGGCCATGAACGGCCAGGACATCATCGGCCAGGCGCGCACCGGCACCGGCAAGACCCTGGCCTTCGGCGTGCCGATCCTGCACCGGCTGGCCACCACGCTGGCGGGCGAGCGGGCGGCCAAGCAGCCGGCCGCGCTCGTCATCGTGCCCACGCGAGAGCTCGCGATCCAGGTCACCGAGGACATCAAGCAGGCCGGCGCGCAGCTCGGCGCGCGGGTGCTCACCGTGTACGGCGGGCGCGCCTACGAACCGCAGATCGACGCCCTCGCGGCCGGCATCGACGTCGTCGTCGGCACCCCCGGGCGGCTGCTCGACCTCGCCAACCGCAAGAACCTCGACCTCAGCCAGATCCGCGCGCTCGTGCTTGACGAGGCGGACAAGATGCTCGACCTCGGCTTCCTGCCCGACGTCGAGCGACTGCTGAGGCTTACCCCCGAGGGCCGTCAGACCATGCTGTTCTCCGCGACGATGCCCGGCGAGGTCGTGACGCTCGCCCGCAGGCACCTGCGGCAGCCGACCAACATCCGCGCCGAGGGGCTCGACGAGTCGGCGCCGCCGCCGCTCACCACCCAGTTCGTCTACCGGACTCATCACCTGGACAAGATCGAGGTCCTCGCGCGGGTTCTGCAGGCTAAGGACCGGGGTCTGGCCATGGTCTTCTGCCAGACCAAGCGCGCCTGCGACCAGGTGTCGATCGCGCTGACCGAACGCGGCTTCGCCGCCGCGACCGTGCACGGCGACCTCGGCCAGGCCCAGCGCGAGCGCGCGCTGCGCGCCTTCCGCACCGGCAAGGTCGACGTCCTGGTGGCGACCGACGTGGCCGCCCGCGGCATCGACGTGGACGACGTGACGCACGTGATCAACTACGAGTGCCCGGACGACGCGATGGCGTACGTGCACCGGATCGGCCGCACCGGCCGGGCCGGGCGGACCGGCGTCGCGGTGACGTTCGTCGACTGGCGCGACCTGCACCGCTGGAAGCTCATCAGCGAGGGGCTCGGCCTCGGCCAGCCCGAGCCGGCCGAGACCTACTCGACGTCCGAGCACCTGCTCACCGACCTGTCGATCCCGCCGGGCGTCACCGGCACCCTCCCCCGCGAGCTCCGCGGCGCCAGGGCGGGACTCGCCGCCGAGGTGGAAGAGGACCTCGGCGAGACCGGAAAAACCCGGTCGAAGGCGGCGCCGGCCCCGCGTCCCCGCAACCGCTCGCGGAACAGGAAGTCCGGCGACGACGGGCCCTCCCGCAGCGGCGGCGCCCAGGAGGCGACGACGGCCAAGGCGTCCGACGACGCCGCGGCCGGGACCGCCACGCCCCGCCCGCGCAGGCGTCGCACCCGCGGCGGCCGCGAACTGGGTCATGAGGCGGCCGCAGAGTCCTAAGATGTCCACCCCCACCTCCCTTGAACTGCCAGAAGGGACGCGGCGCACGACCGTGGAGACCGCGCGCGGCAGCTTCGCCGCGCTCGACGCCATGCCCGCCGCCGGTCCCTGCGAGCTCGGGTCCGCCCTGCTCGTCCCCGGGTACACCGGAAGCAAGGAAGACTTCATCGCGATCCTGGGTCAGCTCGCCGCCGCGGGCCGCCGGGTAGTCGCGATCGACCTGCGCGGCCAGTACCAGACCGACGGCGCCGACGACCCCGGCTGCTACGACCTGGCCGAGCTCGGGGCCGACGTCACCGCGGTGGCCGACGCGACCGAGGCGTCGCACCTGCTCGGGCACTCCTTCGGCGGCCTGGTGGCGCGGGCGGCCGTCCTCGACGGTTACTCCCCTGTCTCGCTGACCCTGCTCAGCTCGGGCTCGGCGGCGCTGCCGGGCGCTCGCGCCGAGGAACTGCACCGGCTGCTGAACTACCTCGACGGCACGCCGGCGGCGGATCTCAAGGGCAAGGTCGCGGAGCTCTGGTACGGCTCGCTGAAGCGCGAGGCGGTGAAGGCCGGGGTTGCCGCGCCGGTGGTGGCGTTCCTGCAGGAGCGCATGCTCGCCAACAATCCGACCGGCCTGGTCGCGATGGCCGACCAGCTGCTGAAGGCCGAGGACAGGACCGAGGACCTCGCCGCCCGGTCGATCCCCACGTTCGTCCTCTACGGCGAGGACGACAACGCCTGGCCCACCACCGAGCAGCGAGACATGGCGACCCGGCTGAACGCGGAGCGCACCTGCATCCCGGCCGCCGCGCACAACCCGAACGTCGAGGCCCCGGCCACCACCGCGCACGCCCTGACCACGTTCTGGAACGCCGCCGAGCGCTAGCGCGGCAGGCGCCGCGGGCGAAGTCCTACAGGTCGGCCAGGGCGTCCCAGGGGCGGTGCGGCGCGGCCGCCTGCTGGCCTTCTGGGCAGGATCGCTGGTAGTCGCACCAACCGCAGCGCGACGACGGCCTCGGCGGGAACACCTCGTCATAGGCGGCCGCGGGAAGCTTGGCGCGCATCCGCTCATCGGCCTCGGCGCACTCCTCGGCCACCTGCTCGGCCCGCCCCAGGTGCCGCCGCAGGGTCTCGTCGGTGTGCGTCCAGGTGAGCACCTGGCCGCTCGGCAGGTGATGCAGCTCAACCTGCCGGCAGTCGCGGTGCAGGGTGCGCGAGGCGGCGACCGCGTACAGCGCGAGCGCGAGCGAACTGCGGGCGTCGTCGACCGAGAGCAGGTGGCGGCCGGTCTTGTAATCGACCACGACGAGCTCGGTGCCGTCCGCGCCGTCCGCGCGCGGCCGGGCGTCGAGACGGTCGATCCGGCCGGAGACGGCGATCACCTCGGTGCGCGTCGCCACCGTCCGCTCCACCCCGACCGGCTCGTCGGCCGGGTCGAGGCCGGCGACGTAGAGCTCCACCAGCCCGCGGGCCCAGTCCCGGTACTGCGCCGACTGCGCGCTGGTCGCGAAGCCCTCGCTGATCCAGCCCTGGGTGACGAGCCCGCCCGCGGCCTCCACCGTCCGCCTCGGCAGCGGCAGCCGCCACCAGCCGGCCAGCGCGTTGTGCACGCTCGCGCCGACGCTGTTGTGCGCCCAGGGCGGCCCCTTCGGCACCACCGGCCGGTCGAGGTAGCTCATCCGGTACCGGCGCGGGCAGTCCATCCAGGTGGCCAGCCGGGTCGGGGTGCACGAGTAGAGGCGCCTCGGCATGCCCTCGAAGCCGAGCTGCTCCACTACAGATCCGTGATCGTCGGCCCGGCCGTCACCCAGCCGTCGAACCGCTTGGCGGCGTCGGCGATCGTGGTCTCCTCACCGTGGCCGGCCAGCACCCTGGTCTCCGGCGGGAGGTCGAGCAGGCGCTCGCCGATCGCGGTGAGCTGGCCCGCGAAGTCGGGGTAGTCCCCCTCGTGGGGGACGGGCCCGACCGCCGCGAGCGTGTCGCCGGTGAACACGAGGTCGAGATCCTCGCAGTACAGGCTCACCGAGCCGGGCGTGTGGCCCGGCGTGTGGATGACCTCGAGGGCCACGTCGGCCACCTCGAACCGGCCGCCGTGCGCCATCTCGATCTCCGGCTGGACGTCGGCGTGGGACATCCGCCAGAACAGCCGGTCGGAGCGGTGCAGCGCCACCGGCGCCTCGTCCCGCTCGGCCACCTCGACCGCCGCCGCCACGTGCCGTTCGTGCCCGTGGGTGCAGATCACGGCGACGATCTCGCGGTCCCCGACCTGCTCGAACACGGCTTCGGCGTCATCGCCGGGATCGATGACGATCACCTCGTCGTCGTCCCCGATCAGCCAGCCGTTGCATTCCGCGCCGATCGCGGCCACGTCCTGCTCCGCAATCTGCGGTGACCACATTCGCTCTACCCGAGCGTCCACGACCGCACCTCCGCACCGAGCGCCCGAGTCAGGCGCCGACCCATAATGCCCGGGGCCACTCTATTACCTGGATTACCCCAATTATTTGGCTTGGGCGGCGAAGGCCAGGGCGGATTCGGCTACCAGCTGGACGGCGATGGCGGACAGCAGCAGGCCGGCGATCCTGGTCAGGAGCTCCACCCCGTTGTCGGTGAGAACGCGGTGGATGACCTCGGCGAATCGCATCGACAGCCACGCCGCCACCGCGACCCCGGCGATCGCGAGGGCGAGCGCGACCACGTTGAGCGGGTGGTGAATGCGCTGCACGTAGAGCATCGTGGCCACGATCGCGCCCGGTCCGGCCAGCAGCGGCGTGCCCAGCGGGACGAACGCGACGTTGGTCTTCGCCCGCTCGCTTGAGGTCGGCTCCTCGGTCTTGCCGGTCAGCAGCTGCAGCGAGACGAGCAGCAGGAGCAGGCCGCCCGCGCCCTCGAGGGCGGCCAGCTGCACCTGCGTGTAGTTCAGGATCACGCGGCCGAACAGCGCGAACGCCACGATCACGCTGAACGCCACCACCGCCGCCTGCCAGGCCAGCCGCCGCCTGGTCCGGACCGACCGGCCCCGGGTGAGGCCGAGGAACAGCGGCACGATGCCAGGCGGGTCGATGATCACGAAGAGCGTGACGAACGCCTGCAGGAAGAACGTCATGGCCGCGGCCCGGCCAGGGCGAGCAGGAGCTCGTACTCTTCGGCCGGCGTCGTCGCCAGGCCGAGGCCGTGGTTGTTGAAGGACCCGTGGTCGTCGCTGCCGCCGGTGGCGATCAGGCCCAGTGACTGCGCCAGCGCCGACAGCCGGGCGCGTTCCTCGTCGTCGTGGTCGGGGTGGAACACCTCGATGCCGCACAGCCCGGCGTGGGCGAGCGCCGCGATGACCTCATCGGATATCTCGTACCCGGGCGAGCGCGGGTGGGCGAGCACCGGGACGCCGCCGGCCGACCTGACCAGGGCGATGCCGCGGGGCAGTTCGACCGCGTAGCGGTCGACGAAGGCGCGCCCGCCGTCGGCGATCCAGTCGGCCGTGAACGCGTCGGCCGGCGTCTCGACCGCGCCCGCCGCCGCCAGCGCGCGGGCGATGTGCGGGCGGCCGACGACGGCGCCGTCCGCGATCGCCGCCACCTGGTCCCAGCTGACGTCGGCGCCGAGCTCGCGCACCTTGGCGACCATTGCCTTCGCGCGGTAGGTGCGGTCGTCGCGGATCTGCGCCGTCTCGGCCGCCAGTTCGGCGTTGTCGGGATCGAACAGGTAGCCGAGCAGATGGGCGCTGCGGCCGTCGAACTGGCACGAGAGCTCCATGCCCGGGACCAGGGTCAGGTCATCTCCGGCCGCGTCGCGGGCGGCGGCGATCCCGGCCTGCGTGTCGTGGTCGGTCAGCGCCATGACGTCGAGGCCGGCCGCGCGGGCGCGCCTGACCACCTCGGCCGGGTCGTCGGTGCCGTCCGAGGCGTTGCTATGAACATGCAGGTCGATGCGCACGGCCGCAATCGTATCGGTCGGACACGCCTTCCCTAGGCCGGCAGCCGGGTGCAGAGGGCGCCGAACGGGAGGTCCAGGTCCTGCTCGGGGTCGCGCAGGTCGCGCAGCGCCAGCGGCTCGACCAGGAGCGCGCCCGCGGTGTCGGGCCAGAGCACGAGCCAGACCCAGCTCGCGGCCACCTCGCCGACGAACACGGCCTTACCGTCCGACTCCACCACCCACAGCGGCGCGTCGTGGTTGGCGACCCGGATGGTGGCGTGCGGCGCCCGGCGGGCGAACCCGTCGCCCGGGTCGGGGCCGGGCAGCCCGGCCAGGCCGGCCCCGAGGCCGACGCCCGGCTCCTCGGCGACGATGAGCAGGTCGGCCGGGCCGCCGAGCGGATTGGGGCCGGACAGCGCCACCGCCGAGGCGCGGGCGCCGGTGCGCTCGTCCCCGGCGCCGGTGAACCCGCTGACCAGCCAGCCGGCCGGCAGCGGCCAGGGCAGCCAGACCGGCACCGTGGTGTGGCGGGCGAGCAGCTGCAGGCCATCGCGCGACGGCAGCCGCGCCAGCGCGAGCGGCGCGATCTCGCCGTGCAGGTCGCAGCACCATGCGCTGGTCCACACCGTTGGGGCGTGCGCAAGGCTTCGGCAACGCGGGCATACCGCTCTGTCCATCACGCTGCGTACATCTCTACCCAACAGAGTGTGACTGCACACATCGGCGCGACCGACCGTGCAGCCGACGGCGCAGCCGCTAGCTCGGCCTCGGCAGGCCCGCCGCCTCGCCCTTCGCCGCGACCGCGAGCGCCATCTTCCGCGATGCCTCGTCGATCATCTCGCCGTCGAGCATGACCGCGCCGCGCCGGTCTACCTCGGTCGCCTGCCGGTAGGCGTCAAGGATGCTGAGCGCGCGCTCGTAGTCGGCCGGCGACGGGGTGAACACCTCGTTGACGACATCGACCTGGGCCGGGTGCAGCACCCACTTGCCGTCGAAGCCGAGCGCGGCGACGCTGGTCGCCGCCGCGCGCAGGCCGTCCGCGTCCCCGATCTTGGCGTACGGGCCGTCGATCGCCTGCAGGCCGTTGGCCTTGGCGGCGACCAGCATCCGCATCAACGGGTAGTGGTGGGCGTCGAACGCGTACCCCTCCGGCTGGCCGCCCACGGTGAGCGAGCGCATCCCGATCGACGCCATGAAGTCGGCCGGGCCGAACACGAGCGAGACCAGCCGCCCCGACGAGGCCGCGATCGCCTCGACCGCGGCGAGCCCCGACGCGTCCTCGATCTGGGCCTCGATCCTGACGGTTCCGGCTGGCAGCCCGGCCGCCTGCTCGACCTGGCCGAGCAGCACATCGAGCCAGACGACGGCGGCAGGCGAGCTGACCTTGGGCAGCACCAGCGCGTCGACCGCGCCGGGGGCGGCCCCGACCACCGCGATCACGTCCTGGTAGGCCCACGGCGTGGTCGCGCCGTTGACCCGGACCGCGACCAGCTTCCGGCCGAACCCGCCCGCCTGCAGCGCCGCGACCGCGA
>Ga0302235_10003931_pt1 | contig 10282 bp, 9 predicted proteins | sample II_Palsa_N3_3_FD_193577 | JGI IMG/M metagenome (GOLD analysis project Ga0302235, IMG submission 193577) | Peat permafrost microbial communities from Stordalen Mire near Abisko, Sweden - II_Palsa_N3_3 | ecosystem: Environmental > Terrestrial > Soil > Palsa > Peat permafrost | place: Sweden... | reverse complement strand
CTGCGCACGTTGGAAACGACATGTTCGAAGGCGAACTCGGGCGTGCTGACGCCGACCACGACGAAGCCGTCCTTCTTGTAATCCTTGTACCAACCCTCGACGTGAGGCAGGGAGCGCTGGCAGTTGATGCACGAATAGGTCCAGAAATCGACCAGGACGACCTTGCCCTTGAGCTGGGCCAGGGAGAGCGGCTTGTCGCCCGGCGTGTTGAACCAGCTCACGATCCCCGTGAAGTTCGGCGCCACGCCAAGCTTCGGGAGGGTCGCCATCTGCACCGTCGTGGCCGCCTTCTTGGCAAATTGGTTTGCCTTCTCACCACTGATCGACTGCAGCTGTTTGGCCACCGATCCGTTGCTCTCGATGTGATCCTGCAGGGCTGAGGTGTAGCCGGGAACCGCCGTCTGCAAGGAGTCGAGCCACCCGAACGCGATGGCCAGCGTGGTGACGGCCAACACCGCTCCGGCCACCCGCCGGACGAGCGGCAATTTTGCACGGAGCTTCTGCCAACCAGCCACCGCACGTTGTGCGAGCACGGCGAAGAGCAGGAGGGGGAGTGCCGCGCCGACGGCGTAGAAGATCGTGACGAAAAGTGACGAGGCTCCCACCCGGTGGTTGGCGGCCGCGGTGGTGATGGCGCTCAGCACCGGGCCGGCGCACGGCACGAAGACGAGGCCGAGGCTGAGTCCGAGGACGAAGCCGCCCCCGGAGTTGGCGTAGCGAGATCCGCCGAGCCGCGCGAACGGCTTTTCGATCAATTCCCCGATGGCGGGGATCATGAGGCCGATGGCAAGGAGCAACAGGGCCGAGATCCCGAACCACTTCAGAAAGTCGAGGGGCAGCCCGAGGGCGCTCAGCACGGTTATCCCGAACAGCACGGTGAGGCTGAAGCTCACGACGAGTCCGGCGATGATCAGGTACGGACGAGACCGGCTGGTGCTGCTGGATCCTCCGGCCAGAATGACCGGCAGAACGGGGACGATGCAGGGGGAGAGTCCGGTGACGAGCCCTCCGAGGAAGGCGACGGCGAGGAGCTCAACCACGGATGTCGATCGCTCTCTCGCACATCAGCATGGGCGGCTCCTCAGGTGTTGTCCTGCCGCGGCAGAAGCTAGCGGGGGGTCCGTCCGAATAAACGTCACCCCCATCTGGGTCCGCTCGCCCAAAGGTCGTCGCACCGGTCCGGGGCGAAGCAGACTGTCGTCCCGTGATCAATGTCCATTTCGTGTACCTCGGCGCCGCCCTCGGCGCCCTCGGCGGCCTCGCATACATGCGCGACACGCTGCGTGGCACCACGCAGCCGAACCGGGTGACCTGGCTGCTCTGGGCGTTCGCTCCCTTGCTGGCTTCGGCGGTGGAGTTCCATTCCGGTGTCGGATTGCGCACCTTGACCACCTTCATGACCGGTTTCATGCCGCTGCTGGTGTTCGTCGCTTCCTTCCACAATGCCGCCGCCAACTGGAAGATCGGTCGCCTCGACTATCTCTGTGGTGCCATGTCGTTGGCTGGCACGGCGGCGTGGTTGCTGACACAGAACGGGGTCGTCCCATCGCTGCCGCCATCGCCGCCGACTTCCTGGCCGGTATCCCGACCATGCTGAAGAGCTGGTCGCATCCTGAGAGCGAGACGATCTGGTCGTACGTCGGTGCGGTCGTCAACGCGGGCGTGCTGCTGCTGACGATCGACCGTTGGACGATCGACGTGGCCGCGTTCCCGCTCTTCATCTTCTGCATCGCTTCGGTCCAGGTCGTGCTCGTCGGGCTCAAGCCCGGCCCTCGCGTGAATCGGGTCAGGTCACGCCGTCGTGCCGTGCCGAACTCGGAGCCGGTCGCCAGCCGCTGACCGCACCCCTTGACGCAACTTGGGCATGCCCTCTCCCGAACTGCTAGGAAATCGCTCCGGAACCGTCACAACGACCAAGGGAGGCGACCGTGCCCATCGCACACGTCAACGGGATCGACATCGAGTACGTGACCAGCGGGGACCCCGCTGACCCGGCGCTCCTTCTCGTCATGGGACTGGGCGCGCAGCTGATCGCCTGGCCGGAGGCGTTCGTCGAGCAGTTGACGGCGCGCGGGTTCTTCACCATTCGTTACGACAATCGCGACTCGGGACTCTCCACCCAGTTCGAGGGCACCCCGGATTTCACCGCCCTTTTCGGCGGAGACGCGAGTTCGGCGCCCTACAAGGTGGAGGACATGGCCGACGATGCCGCTGCGCTCCTCGCCGAGCTTGCCGTGACCCGCGCCCATGTGGTGGGCGTTTCGATGGGGGGCATGATCACCCAGGCTCTCGTCATCAACCACCCGTCGCTGTTTCTCTCGGCCTGCTCCATCATGTCGACCACCGGGGACCGCAGCGTCGGTGCACCGACAGGTGAGGCCCTCACCGCCCTGCTGCGCCCGATCGCCACCAGCAGGGAGGAGGCCATCGCAGCCAGCTTGGAAGGGAGCCGGGTGATCAGCTCTCCGGGGTTCCCCTTCGATGTCGACCTGATGACCCGCCGCGCCGAGGCCGCCTACGACCGCAGCTACAGCCCCGAGGGCACGGCCCGGCAGCTCGGCGCCATCCTCGGATCGGCTGACCGGACGCCGGGGCTGGGTGCGGTCAAGATCCCGTTCCTCGTCATACACGGGGAGGCCGATCCGCTCGTCACGGTGAGCGGGGGAAAGGCGACGGCCGCCGCAGTGCCCGGGTCCAAGCTCATCTTGATTCCGGGGATGGGGCATGACCTTCCCGAAGCGGCGTGGCCCCAGATCATCGATGCCATCGTGGCCAACACGCAGCTGGCCGCCGTCTGACGGCTCAGCGGGCAGTGCGAGTGCGTCTGCGCCCGCCTCTGAGCCCGAGCGTGACGCTCCGGCCCGGTTTCAAAATGGCGATGTCCTGGCCGTCGTCGACGCCCTGGCGGCCGCACCATGATCCGACGTGGAGCGGTTGATCGAGAGCGAAGCCGCTCCGCCGCACCATGCGCGCCAACGCCCTTGGCGTATAGCCGACGGCCGCTTCGGGTTGGTCCGGGTCGTTGATACGGCAGCCATCGGGACGGGAATGGCGAAACGTGAGTACGTCAGGCGTCGACAGGGCCAAGCGGATGCTCTCTTTGCTGAGCACGAAGAATGAGGCGAACACGCGACCATCGGTGCGCAGGGCGCGGCGGAATTCGCGCAGGAAGTGCATGATGTCGGGTTCGAACATGTGGGTGAACACCGACTGCAGGATGATCAGGTCGACGGATTGACTTGCGACGGGCAAGCTGATCTCCGTAGCCGACAGCGTGCCGAGCGGGTTGTAGAACTCGCTGCGGATGTTCAGGTGGTCGAACCGGAAGTTGGCATGCCGCGGCGTGATGTTCTTCTGACACCACTCGATGCTGGGCCCACTCACGTCGACGCCGACGTACGAGCCGCCGTCGCCGAGGACCGGGGCCAGGGGTATGGCATCACGCCCGACGCCACACCCGACCTCGAGGACATCGTGACCGGCTCGCACGGGCGCATACCGCGCGTAGGCAGCCATGTGGGCGGCTGAGATCCCTTCCCACGTCTCGGCGCCTCCGCCGGTCAGAATGGCGAGGTCACGGGGAATGTCGAAGCCCTCGAAGGCAAACGTGTCGGTCACTGATCCAAAGCGTTTGCGGCCGCGATCGATGCGAGCCAGGCCGCGCTCGGTTTGGGTGTGCGGGCAAACGTGGACCGGTCGACGCCGACCAGACCGAAGCGCGGCCGGTAGCCGAGGGCCCATTCGAAGTTGTCGAGCAGTGACCAGTACGTGTAGCCCCGCACGTCGATCCCTTCGGCGATGACCTCGAGCACACCGCGCAGCGCCTGGCGCACGTAGTCGATGCGCTGGGCATCGTCGGTCGTGCCGATCCCGTTCTCTGTGACCAGCAGCGGCAGTGCCGCGCCGGTGTAGGCCGCGGCGCGCCGCAGGCAGTTGCCGAGCGACTGCGGGTAGAACTCGTAGCCCATGTCGAGCACGGGAATTCCCGGCTCGTACCCGGCCCACCCCTTGGGGCCGATGCGCATCCGGGTGTAGACCTGGACGCCCAGGAAGTCGTCGCCGGCGGTGCCGTCGAGAAAGACATCCTCGGCGTGGCCCCGAATGCGCTCGAGCTGCTCCTCACCTCCGGGCGCCGGCTGGTAGTCGGTCATCGACAGTGTCAGTCCGACCGGAATCCCCGCTGCGGCGCCACGGATGGCCTCGACCGCGGCGCGGTGCCCCGCCACAAGGTTGGCCCCGACCCGGTAGGAGAGCTCCTTGTCGGTCTTTCCGGGCGGGAACATCCCCGCGTGCCAGCCCATGGTGGCCACGATGTTCGGCTCGTTGATCGTGCAGGCCCGGGTCATCACGCCGCCGAGCTCCTTTGCCACCACACCGCAGAAGGAGGCGAACCGTTCGACGGTGCGCGCGTTCTCCCATCCACCTTGGGCCGCCAGCCATCGCGGCGTCGTGAAGTGGTGGAAGGTGATCACGGGATCGATGCCCCGGTCTCGCAGTCCCTCGCACTGACGCCGGTAGTGCGCCAAGGCGGCGCGGGATATCTCCCCTTCGTCGGGCTCGATCCGGCTCCACTCAACCGAGAACCGGTAATTGTCGAGGCCCAGGGAGGCCACGAGGTCGGCGTCCTCCTCCCAGCGGAGCCACGAGTCGCAGCCATCGCCCGACGACTCGGCACAGCCCGAATCGGGCGCGTGCTCGAACGCCCACCAGTCGTTGTTCGTGTTCCCACCTTCGATCTGGTGGGCCGCCGTGGCCGTCCCCCAGCTGAATCCCGCGGGAAAGGCCAGGCCCGCCGGTGTCGTCCCCATGGGTGTCCCGCCTCCCCGATTTCGCGCCCCGGCGTGCAATGTATCGTTAGCTGACAGTGCCGTCATACTCCTCGCCGACGCCCCTTGCCCCGACGCCCGCGCCGGGCCGGGGTGAGTTCGAGGTTTCCCCGCGCCCCGGCGACGATGGCTCGTCGGACCATGCCCCGATGGTGGAGGCCCACAACCTGGTCAAGCGGTTCGGCGACTTCGTGGCCGTCGACGGGGTCGAGTTCACCATCGCCAAAGGCGAGTCGTTCGGCTTCCTGGGGCCGAACGGCGCCGGCAAGACGTCCACCATGCGGATGATCTCGTGCATCAGCCCGGTGAGCGCTGGCACGCTCCGGGTGCTGGGCATGGACCCGCAGACCCAGGGTGCCCAGATCCGGGCGCGCATGGGGCTGGTGCCCCAGGAGGACTCGCTCGACCTGGACCTGACCGTCCTCGACAACCTGATGATCTACGGCCGCTACTTCGACATGCCCAAGAAGGTCATCCGCTCCCGGGCCGACCAGCTGCTCGAGTTCGCCCAGCTGACCGAGCGGGCCCATGACCGGGTCGACCCCCTGTCGGGCGGCATGAAGCGGCGGCTCACGATCGCCCGCGCCCTCATCTCCGACCCGGACCTGCTCATCCTCGATGAGCCGACGACCGGACTCGATCCCCAAGCCCGCCACCTGCTTTGGGATCGTCTGTACCGTCTGAAGCAGCAGGGCGTGACGCTGGTGATCACCACTCACTACATGGACGAGGCGGAGCAGCTGTGCGACCGCCTCGTCGTGATGGACAAGGGTCGCTTCGCCGCCGAGGGGAGCCCGCGCCAGCTGATCGAGCAGCATGCCACCAAGGAAGTCGTCGAGTTGCGCTTCCAACCGGGGCAGCACGAGTCGATCGCGCCGACGGTGGCCGATCTCGCCGAGCGCCACGAGGTCCTGCCCGACCGCATCCTCCTCTACACCGACGACGGGGACGCCGCGTTGAGCGAGGTTGCCGCGAGGGGGCTGGCCCCGCAGAGCACGCTGGTGAGGCGCTCGACCCTGGAGGACGTCTTCCTCCGGTTGACCGGCCGCACCCTCGTCGACTGAGTCGGCCCGGCGGCCCTCGTCTCGTGACCATCACCGAACCCGCCATCTTCGAGCACGGCGAAATCGTTCCGTCCCGGCGCATCACCACCCCGATGTGGATGCGCGCTGCCCTCTATTGGGGGTATCAGTACAAGCGGACCTGGCGCAGCTCCATCTTCACCAGCTTCTTGATCCCTGTTCTGTACCTGACGTCCATGGGCGTCGCCCTGGGCTCCCTGATCGACAAGCACTCCCACGGCGTCTCGGGTGTCTCGTACGTCTCCTATCTGGCCCCCGGGCTGCTGGCTGCCACCTGCATGCAGATAGGCGCCAACGACACCATGTGGCCCGTCATGGGCGCCATCAAGTGGATGCGGACCTATCTGGCCATGCTCGCCGCGCCGCTGGACATCTACGATGTCCTGCTCGGCCACCTGGCCTGGGTGGCCACGCGTATCGCCATCGTGGTCACGATCTACCTGGGCGTCATGGCTGCCTTCGGCACCATCCATTCCGCCTGGGCGATCTTTGCCCTGCCGGCCGGGGTCCTCACCGGCATGGCGTTCGGGGCCCCGATGGCTGCCTTCTCGGCCACACAGGACAAGGACACCGCGTTCTCCACGCTGTACCGCTTCGTGGTGATCCCGCTCTTTCTCTTCTCGGGCACCTTCTTCCCGATCTCCCAGCTGCCCCGGGCCCTCCAGTACCTGGCCTACGCCACCCCGCTCTTTCACGGCGTGGCCCTGTGTCGTGACCTGACACTGGGGCAGGTCCATCCCGGGGTGGATGTCGGGCATGCGGCATACCTCGGCGTCTGGCTCGCCGCCGGTTACATCGTGGGCCGTCGTACGTTTGCCAAGCGGTTGGTCGTATGAGCTCGACCGAGCCGGCCACATACGAGCGGCCAGGGGGCGTGGTCCTCCGGATCACGCCGCTCGCCCTCCTGGGCGGCCGCAATGCCGCCCGCGTCCTGGAGCGCAACATCCTCGTGTACCGGCGCTCCTGGATCTTCATCATCTCGGGTTTCTTCGAGCCGCTCTTCTACCTCCTCTCCATCGGGATCGGCCTGAGCCACCTGGTCGGCCCCATTCCCGTGAACGGCCGGCTGGTGGCGTACACCGTCTTCGTCGCCCCGGGCCTGCTGGCTTCGTCCGCCATGAACGGCGCCATGCTCGATTCGACCTTTCTGGTGTTCATGAAGCTGAAGATCGCCAAGACCTACGACGCCATGCTCGCCACCCCGCTGGCCGTCGGCGATATCGCCCTGGGCGAGCTGAGCTGGTGCGTCTTGCGGGGCGCCCTCTACTCGGGGGCCTTTCTGTGCATCATGGCCGCCCTCGGCTATATCGCTTCACCCTGGGCCATCCTGTGCTGGCCGTGCGCCATCCTGATCAGCCTGGCCTTTGCCTCCATTGGGATGGCCGGGACCACCTTCATGCGGACGTGGCAGGACTTCGACATCGTCTCGCTGGCCTTCATCCCCCTCTTCCTGTTCTCGGCCACCTTCTACCCCCTGACGGTGTTCCCCGGTTGGCTCCAGGCCATCGTGCGCTGCACGCCTCTGTACCAAGGGGTCGTGCTCGTGCGGGCCGCCGACCTTGGTATCTTCACCTGGTCGCTCCTTGTCCACATCGCGTATCTGGCGGCGATGGCAGTCGGGGGTGTCATGATCACCAACCGCCGCCTTGGGCGGCTCCTGCTGCCGTAGGCACAGGGGTTGGGTACGTACGGACGGAGGTTCTCTGGCAATGAACATCGTGGTGAGCAACGTCAAGGGTGGCGTGGGCAAGACGACGACGGCCGTCTACCTGGCCGCCGCGGCGGCGGAGCGCGGGCGTCAAGCGGTGTATCTGATCGACGCCGACCGCCAGGCGTCCTCCGCCGACTGGTACGACCTCATGCCCATGCCGGGGGTCGAGCTGGTGGAAGCGCCCTCGGAGCGAACGGTGGCCAAAGCCATGGAACGAAGCGACGGCATAGCCGTGGTCGACACGCCGCCGGGCGACGAGCGCATCGTGCGCGCCGCGCTGAGCCGGGCCGACGCTCTCGTGATCCCGACCCGGGCCGGTGGGGTCGAGCCGAGCAGGGTCGTGGCCACACTCGAGATGACGCCCGCCAACATTCCCGCCGGGGTTGTGATCTGCTCAGCGAGGCTCGGGACCCGGGATCTCGAGGCAGCCGTCGAATGGTGGGGTGAGCTTGACGTTCCGGTATGGGGGATCATCCCCGAGAGGGTCTCGATCGCCGCCGGCCCGTCGGCCCGCCTGTCGCTCGAAGGTCTCGATCACTACGGGGAGGTCCTCACCAAGGCTCTCGGCAAGCGGCGTTGAACCCTCAGGACGGGGCGCGCTGCATCAGCTCCCGATGCGCCGCGCTCTCCAGCCAGGGAGTCGCCGTCTGCCCGCTCAGCTGTCCGATGATCTCGGCCAGGAACCAGCGGCGTACGGCAACGCTCGCCGCTGAGGCCGGCAGCGTCAGGAGCTGAGCCTCCCGTCCGAACTCGTCCGCCTCGTCGAGCATGGCGTCGAAGTACGCGCACACCTTGGCCGCTGACGCGGGCAGCCGCAGATGCCAGTCGTGCGCCTCCTCTCTGCTGTCCACGACGGCCTGCCAGGTTTCATCCACCCCGGGACCGAAGCCGTTGAAGCGCGTGCCGACCTCGGAGAGGAGAACCGAGATCCGCTCGGGTACGAAAATTGAGGAGGGCAGGTTCGAATCCGCGTGCTCCTTGATCAACCGCAGCTCACGAAAGAGCGCCTCATACTCCTCGCTGGCCTTCTGCAACACGGCAACGGGTATTCCGAGCAGGTCCAGCTCCACCCTGGGCTCGTCGTCGCCGGCTTGCGCGATCTCGGCCTTGACGAAGCCGACCAAGTCGAAGCAGAAGGTTCCGTCGGAGACCGCGGCCGGCACGACCGTGTAGTCCACCGGCAGTTCGAACCACACGATCTTTCCCCCCAGGACGGGCTGCACCCCCCAATCCGAAGCCAAGGTGTCGAACAGGGTGAGGCCCCGACCGGTGGCGGCGTCGGTCGCGTAGTCCTTGATCGAGGGGACAACCGTGCTCCCATCTGCCACGTCGATCCGGATGCGATCGGCCATGAGGTGGACCGTGACGCTGAACGGTGTAGCGGCGTGCAGCACGGCGTTCGTGGCCAGTTCAGAGGTGAGGAGAGCGGCGCATTCGGTGACCTCGGTGGGGACATCGCTCAGACGTTCGGTCACCCAACGGCGGGCCATCGGGGTGCTCTCGACAATTGGCTCAAGGTGCAGGGTCGACATCCCATCACGACCTGTACCCAGCCGGGGCCGTTCTCTATCCTCGCTCGGGGCCCCGAGATAGCGCAGGGCCAAGACGACGACGTCATCCGCCCGATCGTCGTCACCGAGCCGGGTGACAAGATCGGCTGCCGCTCGCGCCGGCCAGCCGCCGGCGACGACAGCCGTGGCCGCCTCGGCAAGTCGTTGCATGCCCTCGGTGAAGAGCTCACCGCGTCGTTCGACCAGGCCGTCGGAGTACATGACGAGGGAATCGCCCGGGCCGAGGGTGAAGTCGTGGGTCGGCCGCTCGGATCCACCCAGGCCGGCGGCAATGAGGAGCGAGCTCTGCGTGGACGGGAACGTCGCCGTGCCGTCGGAGCGGACGATCAGCGGAGGGGGATGGCCGGCGTTGGCGAGCCGAACCGCGCCCGACTTCGGATTGATGGTCCCCACCACGACGGTGACCACCCGGTCTTCCACCATGGCGTCGAAGAGGCGGTCCAAGGAGGAGAGCACTTCGGACGGCGTCTGTCCGACCACCGCGTAGGCGCGTATGGCACTACGCACCTGCCCCATCAGCGCCGCGGCCGGGGCACCCTTGCCCATGACGTCGCCCACGCTGAAAGTGACGTGCTCGTCGTCGAGCTGGAACACGTCGTACCAGTCGCCTCCCACGTAGATCCCGGCCGCGCCGGCCCGGTACTCGGCATCAAAATGCATCCCGCCCACGGCCGGAAGGAAGTCCGGCAGGACGGCGCGTTGGAGGACTTCGGCCACCACGTGCTCGCGTTGAAATCGGGTGGCGTTGGAGAGTGCCACGCCGGTGCGGCTGGCCACTTCGGCCGCCAGGGAGACGTCGTCGGGCTGGAACTGCCGGCCCGGCCCGTCGAAGAAGGTCATCACGCCGATCACCTCGCCGTTGACCGTGAAGGGAACCGCAAGGGCGGTGGAGTCACCCTTGTCGCTTTCCCCTGGCGACGCGATCGTCGCCACCTGGATCTGGCCCGTGCGGTAGGCCGCGGCTGCCGGCGCAGGCGAATCGAAGGACATGGTGTCCGGGCCGATCTTGAGCTGTGCGGCGCGTGATTCGAAGGTCGCGCTCCCGCGCACCGTGAGTCGGAGCAGGCCCCTCTCGCCGGGGACCTGCACCGC
>Ga0302235_10003927_pt1 | contig 10285 bp, 8 predicted proteins | sample II_Palsa_N3_3_FD_193577 | JGI IMG/M metagenome (GOLD analysis project Ga0302235, IMG submission 193577) | Peat permafrost microbial communities from Stordalen Mire near Abisko, Sweden - II_Palsa_N3_3 | ecosystem: Environmental > Terrestrial > Soil > Palsa > Peat permafrost | place: Sweden... | reverse complement strand
GCGAGTGATCGGCCGCAGGATGTCGATGTGCGCGATCCCCTGCAGCGGTCCCATGTTCTCCTGCGGCCGGGGCCGGCAGCCGCCGATCAGCAGCAGCGGTATGCGTGACACCGATGCGTTGGCGACCGCTGTCACGGTATTGGTCACCCCGGGGCCCGCGGTCACGATCGCGACGCCCATCGCACCTGTCAGCTCCCGCTGGGCATGGGCCATGTGGACCGCCGCACCCTCGTCGCGCACGTCGATGATCGCCACGCCGAGCTTGTCCAGCTCATCCCAGATCGGCTGGATGTGTCCTCCCTGCAGCCCGAAGACGCGCTCGACTCCTCGCTGGTGCAGGAACCGGGCTATGAGCGCTGCCGCATTGTCAGCCATGAAACCTCCCGGCGCTCGGGCGCCCCGTGTCGCATTCCGCGTCGAATGGACGCGTCTTTGAGTCACACCTCACGCTGCCATCGCGGCCACTGTATCCGATCCCAGGGCCACGGTAACGCCCTCGGAAGCCGTTTGCCAATGCGTCGCAGATACTGCGACAGCGCGGCGCATTCTTGACGGCGAGAACCCCGTGCCAGAAGATCAGATCCGCTTGGTGCCGCAGCCTTTCAGATGTGGCAATCCAATTGCCACATTGGGCGGTGACTTATCGGCGGCGCAAGGTGTCACGGTGTGTCACACGTTGACCGGCCTCCAGAGGAGAGGGAGTCTCAGCATGCGTCGTCGAAGTCTTCCGTGGTATTGGTTTGGCCTGGCCAACCTCGTGGTGGTGTGCGGGCTTTCGCTTGGCTTCTGGTATCTGCTCGTCGATCCGCATTTCCACGTGTTCAATGTCTATCCCGAGCCGTTTGATGAAGCCCTGTTCTGGGCGATCTTGATGGTGGTGTTCATCGGCTTCAACCTCGAGTTCCACTGGTTTGATCGCCTCCCCCAGCCGCTCCGTGGGGTGACGCTGATCTTGGTCACCTCGGGCCTGGCGATCGGTATCACCGCGCTGTTTACCGGGTGGGGCCACTTCGACCCGGCGTTCTCCTCGAAGGTGGCGATGGGAAACGGTTATTTCCTGGCGGCCCTGTTCGTCCTGTTCGGCTTCTTCACGTACCTGACGATCGTGATCAACTGGGACCACTGGCCGTGGCGACACCTGGGCCTCAAGCAGCCGTGGATCGGGATCGCTGAGATCGGCGCCACCACCGGCCCAACGGTCGTCCTGTACGCGCTGTTCGCGTTGCCGAACCTGGCCTCGTGGGCCAAGCCGGGCCACAACCTGCTTGACGTTCCGACCACGATCGGCGTCGTCTACTCGATCATCGTCGTCGCGATCGTCACCGGTCTGTTGACCGAGAACTGGCCCTGGAGGCTCGCCGGCCCCGGCGGCCGCACGGCGCTGGCCTCGCTCGTCGGCAACATCAGCGCCGGCATCGGTCTCTACTTCCTGCTGCGCGTGGTGGTCAAGGCGTTCCTCGGATCGCACACTACGGCCGCGCTCTCGCCAAACTTCAACGAGTATCCGGCGCAGCTCGGCGTGTGCTGGGTGTTCTGGATGATCATGTGGTCAAACGCCTTCGACAACCGCCCCACTGGGTTCAGCGCCGCGGTCAACTACACGATCCGGATCGTGCTGACGCTCGCCCTGGGCATCGGAACCTTCTTCCTCTACTCCTACGTACTGGCGCAGCACGTGCTGCACGAGCCGGTCGTGACCGGCCATTTCGCCGGCAATGCCCTGGGCTGGATGGACTGGATGGTCTTGATGATCCTGTTCTACATCGTGTACCTCGGTTCCTACGGGATCCCCGGACTGCCGGAGGTGTCCGCGGCCGAACCGGAGCGGGTCGACGAGGTGTTCGACGATCACGCCGCGGGGACCGAGACCGGGAACGGAACTGGCACCGGTGCCGGCACCAGCACCGAGCCCGTTCGGTCGCGGTGAGCGGCCAGGCCGCCCAGGTGATCGACGCGACGCCGGGCGCTCCGGGATGAGCGAGCCGATCGTCACCAGAGCGCGCGAGGCGACGCAGCTGGAGCACGGCGCCGCGCTCGTCCTGGAACCGCTGCGCCGGTACCTTGACGAGGTCGGTCTCGGGCGGGGCGAGCTGTCGGCCCAGCCGATCGGGGACGGCCACTCCAACCTGACGTTTCTGATCGAACGCGGCGACGAGCGCTTCGTCCTGCGCCGGCCCCCTCGCGGCGAGCTCGCTCCGTCGGCCAATGACGTGATCCGGGAGGCGCGCGTACTGGAGGCGCTCGATGCGACCGCGCTCCCGCTGCCGTCGGTGCTCGCGCAGTGCGACGACCCGGAGGTGATCGGCGCCCCCTTCTTCGTGATGGATTTCATCGGCGGCTCCCCGATCAACGACGGGCTGCCCGCGGAGCTCGATCAGCCGGGTGCACCTCAGACGATCAGCGACGCGGTCGTTTCGGCGCTGGTCACGCTCCACGACGCGGACCTGGAAACGTCCGGCCTGTCGTCGTTCGGCAGGCGCTCGGGATACCTGCAGCGCCAGCTGGAGCTGTTCGGATCGCTGCTGGACCGCAACAAGACTCGGCCGCTGCCGGACCTCGACGCTGCGAGCGACTGGCTCTCGGCGAACCTTCCCACCTCCCCGGAGTCGACGTTCGTCCACGGAGACTTCCGGCTGGGCAACCTGCTGTTCGCCGCGCCGCTGCACCTCGCAGCGGTGCTGGACTGGGAGATGGCAACCGTCGGCGATCCGCTCGCCGACCTTGGCTACTGCGTGGCGATGTGGACCGAGGCCGGCGACGCACCGAATCCGATGTTCGCCCTCTCGCGGCTCACCCAACAGCCGGGGTTCCCCGGCCGAGCGGAGATCGCCCGGCGCTACGCCGAGCGTACCGGCCGCTCGATCGAGCTGCTGCCGTGGTATGAGGTGTTCGCGCTGTGGAAGTCGGCCATCTTCCTGGAGGGCAGTCATCGCCGGCATGTGAACGGGGCCAGCCAGGATCCGTACTTCTCAAGCCTCGCCGATGGCGTCCCGGCCCTGGCCGGCGCGGTCGCTGAGCGGATCCGGCGCTACGAGCGCGCCGCGCGCGCTCGCTAGGGCAGCCGCTCCAGCAGCTCGCGCAGATCCGCGATCTCCTCGACGTCGCCTGGGTCCTCGTCGCCCCAACGGTCGGCCGGGCGATGGACCCAGATCGGCGTAACGCCTGCTGCGCGCGCGCCCGCGACGTCGCGGCGCAGATCGTTGCCGACCATCGCCGCCTCGCCGCGCTTGACGCCGAGCTCCCGCAGCGCGACCCAGAACATCTCCGGCGACGGCTTGCCGACCCCGACGGTCTCGGAGTCGACGATCACGTCGAAGCAGCGCTCGATCCCGGTCCGCTCAAGCTTGGCCCGCTGCAGCCGCGCGGCGCCATTGGTGACGAGTGCCAGCGCCAGCCGCGATCCCAGACGCTCGAGCACCTCACGGGTCTCGGGGTACGGCATCAGCGCCGACATCCGCGCCTGACGCCAGACGTCGACCAACTCGGCCGAGCCGCCGCGCTGCTCGCTGGGCAGCACCGCCTCGAACGCCTCGGCATGCAGCCGGGGAATGAACTCGCGCAGCCGGTCGGGCTCGGGACCGGCGGCGACGAACTCGCCGTGCAGCCCCTCGCCGAGGCTGAAGTGCACGCGCTCCTTGTACTCCCAGGGCGCGCCGGCGCGCCAGACCGCGTGGGCGGCAACGGTCAGCTGCCCCACACACTCGGCCGTGCTCTGCCCCCAGACGCGCTCGGCCACCGCCGCAAAGCCAGCCATGAGTGCGGGGGCTTCCGGGATCAGCGTGTCGTCGAGGTCGAACAGCAGCGCGCGCAGAGCCATCCGAGACGACGGTAGCGGCGCCCCGGTATCGATCGGATGCAGCCTCGGTCTGGCCGATTGGTCGATTGGTCGATTTTCGTCCTCCCATCGGCAAAAGTGACTCCACCACCCGCCACGGCGCATTGCCAAGACGCTCCACCCGCCGCGGCGCATCGCCAAGGCGCTCCGCGGGCCGCCGCCCGGCTCAGCCCGTTGCGCCGGCGACCGCGGCCGCCAAGGCCGGCGCCAGATCGCCGTTGGCTCGGACCTCGACGCCGCCGCCGAGCCCCAGCCACGCCGCCGTCACCGCCAGTTCCGCCGCCAGCTCGGTCGCGACGCGCTCGACGTCGGGGTGGGCGGGCTCCGCTTCGGCGAACGCGCCCTGCACCAGCAGCACTCCCGCCTGGCGATCTGACTTGAGATCGACCCGGGCGACGAGCGCCTCGTCGAGCAGGAACGGCAGCACGTAATAGCCGTATAGGCGCTTGGCCGCCGGCACGTAGATCTCGATCCGATAGCGAAAGCCGAACAGCCGCTGAGCGCGGGGGCGAAACCAGATCAGCGGATCGAACGGCGAGAGCAGCGCCCGGCCGCGGATCGGCCGTGGCCGCGGCGCCTGGTGCCACAGGTACGCGGGCGTGCCCCAGTCGCGAACCTCGGTCTCGATCAGCTCGCCCGCGGCGGCCAGCTCGGCGACCCGTTGCTTGGAATCGGCGCGCGGCAGCCGGAAGTAGTCGCCCAGGTCGGGCTCGGTCGCGACCCCGAGCGCCGCGGCCGAGATCCGCATCAGGTCACGCTGGGCGTCCTCACGCGCGGGCGCGGGCGCGGTGCGCACCGACTCGGGCAGGACCCGCTCGGGCAGGTCGTAGAGCCGCTCGAAGTTGATTCGCTGTGCCGCCATCACCTGCCCGGCGTAGAACAGATGCTCCAGCGCCACCTTGCCGTCGTGCCAGTTCCACATGTGTCCCGGCCGCGGGTCCGGGCGCACAAAACCGGTCTCCCCCGCGCGGATCGGCCCCTCGTCGGCGACCAGCGCCAGCGTGTCGGCGACCAGCTCCGGCTGCTCCTGGATGATCCGCTGCATCGAGCCCCAGGCCCCGGTCAGCTCCGCCATCCGCCAGCGCAGGAGCCCGTGGATGCGCAGCGGAACCAGCGATGCCTCATGCGCCCAGTACTCCACCAGCCGCCGGTTGGAGCGGGAGGTTCGGGGGTGGGGGGTGGGTCCGTTGACATGTCCTGCCAAGCGGTCGAGCACGGCCATCTCGTACGGCCCCAGCCGCGAGAACACGGGCATATAGTGCGCGCGCAGGAACACGTTGACCGAATCCAGCTGCAGCAGCCCCAGCCGCTCGATTAGCGCCATGATCTGACGGGCGTTCGGCCCGGCCGCGCCGGGCGGCCGGCGCCGACCGAACCCCTGGGAGGCGAGCGCTATCCGGCGCGCGGCCCGCGCCGTGATCGGTTGCGGCATCGGTGTACTGTGCCGCAACTGGCGGCCGGAACGACCGGTCGGATGGTCTCCTCAGCGGCGGCTAGCTACCAGTCCCGCCGTTGAGCTGCGGCTGCTTCGGCGGCGCCGCGATCTTGTCAGTGGTGAGATCGGCGACCATGATCCCGTTGCGGATCTGGTCCATCAGCTCGCCGACGGCGCTGGGCGAGTGGGGCAGCAGGATCGTGTTGGTCTGCGACCCCTCACCGAGCGCGCGGATCATGTCGGTGTACTGGGTCAGCGCGACGAGCGCCATCGCCTCCTTGGGATCGAGTCCCTCCTCGGCGATGATCTGCAGGGACTCCTTGAGGCCCTCGGCGATCGCCTTGCGCTGCTCGGCGACGCCCTCGCCCTCCAGGCGCATCGTCTCCTTCTCGCCCTCGGCCTTCTTGACCGCGAGCGTCTTCTGGGCGTCGCCCTGGGCGGCCGCCGCGATCTGGTTGCGCTGCGACGCGTTGATGTTGTTCATCGCGTCCTTGACGCGCTGGTCGGGCTCGATGTTGGTGATCAGCGCCTTGACGATCTCGTAGCCGTACTCAGCCATCTGGCGATGCAACGTGTCCTGGATGTGCATCGCGATCGTGTCGGCGTCGGCGTATGCCTCATCCAGCCCCATGCTGGGGATGTGCGAACGCACGACGTCGAACGCGTAGGACTGGATCTGCACCTCGGGATCGTCGAGCTTGTAATAGGCGTCCTGCACCTGATTGGGCTCGGCGCCGACCTTGTACTGGACGGCGAGCTTGACGCGGACGAACACGTTGTCCTTGGTCTTGGTCTCGATCTCGGCGTTGAGCTGCTCGACCTGCAGGCTCATCCGTCCGGCGACGCGCGTGACGAACGGCGTCTTTGACTGCAGCCCTGGGCCGGCCACACGCACGAATTTGCCGAAGCGCTCAACGATCGCTCGTTGCTGCTGCTCTACGGTGAAGAAGAAGAAGGGCACCGCGATTCCCCTTTCCTTGGGGGTGGAGGTCGGCGCCGGCGGTCGGCGTCGCGACCTTGTTATCTGATAGTGAACCACTCGCCGGACCGATGCGCACAAAAATCGTCCGCGCGCGGACATCACAGGAGTACCGTCGAGACCCATGGGCACTGACGTTGACCCAGAACAGCTCGTCGGCCTGGTCGCGGATGAACGGCTGCTGAGCGAGGATCCGGCGATGCTGCCGGCGGCGGTGGGGCTGCCCGAGGCGATCCCGACGCGCGCGGCGCGACGGCCTCTGGTCGGCGTCGGCGCGGCGCTGACGGGGGTGACGTTGATCGGCGGCATCGCGCTGGCGATCCTCGGCGCGGTCGAGCTGCTGTTCGACGGCGGCGGCACGCTGGCGGCGGTCGCGCTGGTGCTCGGGCTGGTGCTGGCGGCCACCCACTGGGGCTGGGTGCATGTCGCCGAGCTGAGCGCGACCAGGCTCGAGCTTCGCAGCAACTCAGGGGTCGTCGACGAACGCCGAGCGTGGCTCGAAGCGATCGCCCCGTTCACCCGCTACGAGGTGACGACCAGCGCTGGGGACGATGGCTCGATCACGATCGCGCGCGTCCGCCACCGACCGATTCGCTCCGGCGATCGCACCTTCGTGTTCGAGCGCGGCGTCGAGTTGACCGAGGTCCATGCCGGCGACGAGCCCGCCGCGATCGTGTCCGAGCGTGCCGAGCTGCTGCGTCACGAGGCCGCGGTCGACACCGACCGCGAGCGCGCGGCCTTCCAGGAGCGGGCCGACGCGCTGAGCTGGGCGACGCTCGCCGAGGGCGAGCATCGCGAGCGGACAGGCGAGCAGGCGGCCGCGGCCCGGGCACTGTCGGAGCAGATCAACGCCAACCTGCGCCAACCACCGACGATCGAATAGCGGCCTCCGGCCCGCGGCCCGATTAAGCTCAACCTGTGCCGACCAGCCGCACGGGTTCCGATCAGGGCCTGGTGATCGCCCATGTCACCCCGTTCGCATGGGAGGTGGCCAACGAGGTCAACGAGTACGTCGCGCGCGTCTCCGAGCGGCTCAGCGATCGTGGTCACCGGGTTCTGATCGTCGCGCCGTCACAGTCCGAGGAGCTGGTCGGCTCCAGCCGCCGCCTGATCCGCTCCGATCCTTGGGAACTGCTCTCCTCGCCTGAGCCGCGCGTGCTCGGGGTCGGCGGCGTGCTGCCGTTCGCACCCACCCGCCGGCGCGCCGCGTCGCTGCCGGTCGACGTCGCGAAAACGATCGAGGAGGTGCTGACCGCGCTGCCGTTCGATGTCGTCGACGTGCACGAACCGTTCGCGCCCAGCGCCTCAAGCGTCGCGCTGCGCCACTCACGAGCGCTGAACGTCGGCTCGTTCCACGCGCCGACCGAGCATGTGTTGACCGCGCAGCTGGCCGGGCCGCTGACGCGGCTGCTGTTCTCCCGCCTGGACGCCCGGATCGCCAGCTACGGCGCAACCCGCAACCTGCTGCAGAGCTTCTTCCCCGGCGACTACCGCGTGATCGCTCCGGGCGCCGATCCACCCCAGCGCGGGCCGGCCAATGCCGTCGCCGAGATCGTGATGATCGCGTCCGAGGAGCGCGCGGCGCTGCGCACGTTGTTGCGGGCACTGCGGTTGCTGCCGACGGACCTGGAGTGGCACGCGACCGTCTGGTCGCCGCGGATCTCGACGCCGCCCGCGACGCTGTCACGGGCGCTGCGCGAGCGGGTGACCTTCACCGGCGCCGACGATCGCTCCGAGTCAGCGGCGCTCGCGACGGCTGACATCGCGGTGCTCGCATCCGACGGGGACCGGATCGCCCCGGGAACGCTGGTGCGCGCGCTCGGGGCGGGCGCCGTCGCCGTCGCCAGCCGGCTGCCGGTATATGAGGAGATCCTCGCCGACGGCGAGCTCGGGCTGCTGTTCGAGCCCGGCGAGGCCCAGACGCTGGCCTCACACCTGGAGCGGCTGGTGTCGGACCGCGCCACGCTGGGCCACGCCGCGGACGCATCACACCGGCTGCGCGATCGCCTCAGCTGGGACCGCGTCGCTGCCGAGCTGGAGGATGTTTACCTGGAGCTCGCCGCGCGCCGCCACGTCGAGCCGGGTGACACCGGGCTGCGCCGGCGGCTGCGCCAGCGCCAACTGATCGACGTCGATCTGCACATGCACACCGACCACTCCTCCGACTGCGCCACGCCGGTCGAGGTGCTGCTGGCGGAGGCCAAGACCCGCGGCTTGGGCGCGATCGCGGTCACCGACCACAACGAGATCTCGGGGGCGCTGGAGGCCAAGGCCAAGGCGTCCGGGGTCAAGGTGATCGTCGGCGAGGAGGTCAAGACGGCCGAGCAGGGCGAGGTGATCGGCCTGTTCATCACCGAGAAGATCCCGCGCGGGATGACGCTGCAGGACACGATCGCGGAGATCCGGCGCCAGGGCGGCATCGTCTATGTGCCGCATCCGTTCGATCGGATGCACTCGGTGCCCGATTACGAGCATCTGCTGGCGGTGATCGACGACGTCGACGCGATCGAGGTGTTCAACCCGCGGATCGCGATCTCCGAGTTCAACGAGGAGGCGGTCCGATTCGCGGCCAAGTACCGGATCCCCGGAGGCGCCGGATCCGACGCCCACGTCCCGCAGGGACTGGGCTCGGTGCGGATCCGCATGCGTGACTTCGACGGCCCACAAGAGTTCATGCAATCGCTGCGTGACGCCGACATCATCCGCAATCCGGCCAGCCTGCTCTACGTCCAGGCGCTGAAGTTCCTGCAGACCAAGGCAATGCCGTCAGGGGCCCGCCGAGCCTCCCGCGAGCGGCGCGTCAGACGCGCGATCGGCCGCAACTCCTGATGCAGCGTCAAGGACAAGCAGCGCTTCCGTCCAATCCAGGCAGCGTGCCGGCAACCGACGACGAGATCAGGGAGAAGTATCTCGAGCGCGCGATCCGTGAGCTCAACTCGTTCGCCCAGCGGCTGACCGAGTGCGACGCCTGCCCCCGCGGGCAGCTGATGCCGGTGCTGGGCTCCGGCCACCCCCAGGCCGACATCTTCATGCTCAAGTACTCGGCGCGGCCCTCGGAGGTCGAGGAGGGGGTCGCGTTCTACGGACGCACCGGCAACGCGCTGATGAAGTCGCTCAAGCGGCTGTCGATCGACCCGCTGGCGGTATACGGGACGCTGTGCGTCAAGTGCCCGGTGGTCGACACCGACATGGCCGATCCGGCGTGCGTGGCGCGGATCGTCGAGGAGCTCTCGATCGTGGCGCCGAAGATCGTCGTGGTGATGGGCTCAGACGCCTTGCGGACGATCAACGAGCTGGAGATCCCGCTGGCTCGCGAACTGCCGGCCGTCGAGGGCGAGCTGCAACGGCTGACCCCGTCGATCGAGGCGCTGTACGTGCCCAACATCGACGAAGCGCTGGACGAGGAGCGCGCCAAGCGGGAGTTCTGGACGGCGTTCCGCGTGCTCGGCCAGTGGTGGGCCGACCTGCCGCCCTACTGATCAGGCCGGTCCGCGGGCGCTCGTTCCGACGACCATCAGCGTCTTGGTGCCCGCGCCCTTGCGGCGGATCAGGTCGACGACGCGCTTGAGGTCCTCGACGTCCCGGACCCGCAGCAGGGCGAGCGCGTCGGGGTCGCCGGCGGTCGTGTAGACGGCCTCGACCTCGGGGATCTCGTCCGCGATCGCGGCGATCTCGTCGACCCCGGCGGTGCCGTCGAAGCGCAGCTCGGAGAAGGCCTGCAGGGGGAAGCCGAGCTTGCCGTGGTCGACGATCGCCGTGTACCCAGTGATCACGCCGCGCTCCTGGAGGCGATCGATCCGTCGCTTGACGGCCGGCGACGAGAGGCTGACCTCGGTCGCCAGCTCGGCCAGCGTCACGCGCGCGTTGGCGCGCAGGCAGTCGACGAGCCGGTGGTCGGTGTGGTCGAGATCCACGCAAGAATCATAACATTCACGCGGTTGGGCCTGGGATTCTTGCGCGTATAGCGGCCTGAACTTGCGTCTACATGGGTCGGCCGGATTCAATATCGCGTCATGGCCGCCGTCGACGCCGACCC